>JAESGW010000206.1_pt1 | contig 103290 bp, 98 predicted proteins | sample 9269791 | NCBI WGS metagenome assembly JAESGW01 (sample SAMN16773120, study PRJNA677053) | algae metagenome | isolation source: Aphanocapsa lilacina HA4352-LM1 and co-occurring heterotrophs from near cave... | place: USA: Maniniholo cave, near Haena, Kauai, HI | collected 2009-07-28 | reverse complement strand
CGCCGGTGAGCGGCAACAACCCGCCCGAGAACCCGCCGCCGCAGGCCGACGCGTACGACAGCTTCATCGCCTACGTGCAGTCGCTGGTCGCCTCGGTGCTCGACACGGCGGAGCCGGCCAACGTGGCGGCCTTCGACCCGGCGCCGACGTCGGAGACCAAGGACCCCGTCGCCACGCAATGAAGCAGGCGCAGCGTGCCGCGCGGCAGGCCGCGAACCGGCTGGCCCGCGTGGCGGCGCTGCTGTTCTCGCTGGCCGCGGCCGGCGCCGCCTTCGCGGCGCCACGCGTGCCGGCCAGCGACGACGAGGTGGTCGAGAAGCTGCCGGTGATCGCAGGCTGGCTCGACGCGCAGCGCAAGCTGCGCCGCGAACTCGCGCAGCGGCCCGGCGACGAGGCCACCGCCATCGAGGCCGCGACCACCTACCTCGATCTCGCGCGCTCGCAGGGCGATGCGCGCTACGCCGGCCAGGCCGCGGCCGCGCTGCAGGCCTGGGACGCCACGCCCATCGCACAGACACCGCCCGCGGTGCTGGTGATGCGCGCCACCGTGGCCCAGTTCCTGCACGATTTCGACGGCGCCGAATCCCTGCTGAAGGCCGCGCTGGCGCGCCGGCCGGCCGATCCCCAGGGCTGGATCACGCTCGCGACCGTGCTGCGCGTGCGCGGGCGCTACGACGAATCCGATGCCGCCTGCCGCGCGCTCGGCCGCGTGGGTCCGGCGCTCTATGGCGTGGCCTGCCTGGCCGAGAACGCGGGCCTGCGCGGCAACCATGCCGCCGCGCGCGATGCATTGCGCGGCCTGCTGGCCGACCCCGCGCTGGCGGGAGCACCGCAGGCCGGCACGCGGCAATGGCTGTGGACCTCGATCGCCGAGATCGAGGAGCTCGCGGGCCGGCCCGCCGAGGCGGACGCCGCCTACCGCAAGGCGCTCTCGGCCGAGCGCTCCGGCTATCTGCTGCTGGCCTACAGCGACTTCCTGCAGCACGCGGGTCGCGCTGGCGAGATCCCGTCGCTGCTCGCGAAGGAGGCGCGCAGCGATGCGGTGCTGCTGCGGCTGGCCATCGCGCGCACGCAGGCAGGCAAGCCGCCGGCATCGCGCGCCGCGGTTCCCGAAGCCGAGGAACTGCGCGAGCGCTTCGAGGCCGCGGCACTGCGCCCCGGCACCACCGCGCAGCATGCGCGCGAGGAGGCGATGTTCGCGCTCGATGTGCAGGGCGATGCGAAGCGCGCCGTCGAGCTGGCGCGCCTCAACCTGCGCCTGCAGCGCGAGCCGGTCGACCTGCTGGTGTTCGCGCGCGCGGCCTCGGCCGCCGGCGATGCGGCCGCGCGCGAGGAGGCGAGGGCGCTGATGCGCGAGATCGGACTGAAGGACGCCCGTGTCGATGCCATTCCCTGAACCACGCCGCATCGGGCTGGCGACCGCCCTGCTGTTCGTGCTGGCGTTGCTGCTGGCGCTCGCGCCGGGCAGCGCGCGCGCGCACAAGGCCAGCGATGCCTACCTGCAGATCCAGCGCGATGCCGACGGCCTGGACCTGCGCTGGGACATCGCGCTGCGCGATCTGGACGCGACGCTCGAGCTCGACCGCGACGGCGACCGCCAGCTGCGCTGGGGCGAGGTGCGTTCGCGGCTCGACGACATCCGCGCCTATGCGCTCGCGCGGTTGCAACTGCAGCAGGGCCGCTGCGCGCTGGCCGAGGCACGGCCACCGGCGGTCGAGGACCGCGTCGACGGCGCCTACCTCGTGCTGCAACTGCATGCGCGCTGCGATACGGGGCCCACGCTCGAGATCGACTACCGGCTGTTTCGCGAGATCGATCCGACGCACCGCGGCTTGCTGCGGCTGGCTTCGGACGGCGGCGGCTCGCCCGCCGTGCACTCGCTCGATCCCGCGGCCGGCGGCGTGGCGCTGCCATGGCCGGGCGCGGTGGCGGGGTCTTCCACGACAGCCGCGAACGCCGAGAGCGACAGCCCCGGCTTCTTCCGCGACGGCATCCATCACATCCTGATCGGCTACGACCACATCCTGTTCCTGCTGTGCCTGCTGCTGCCCGCCGTGCTGCTGCGGCGTGGCGACGGCGGCTGGACGCCGGTGAGGAACTGGCGCGACGCGATCTGGCCGATGCTCGGCATCGTCACCATGTTCACCATCGCGCACTCGATCACGCTGGCGCTGGCCGGGCTCAAGATCGTGAGCCTCTCGCCGCGCATCGTCGAGCCGGGCATCGCGATCACCATCATCCTCGCGGCCGTGGACAACCTGCGCCCGTTGCTGCGCGGCCGGCGCAAGCTCTTCAGCTTCCTGTTCGGCCTGATCCACGGCTTCGGCTTCGCGGGCGCCCTCGGCGAACTCGACCTGCCGCTGCGCGGCTTCGTGCTCGCGCTGCTGCAGTTCAACCTCGGCGTCGAGGCGGGCCAGCTCATGGTGGTGGCCGTGGCGCTGGTCGTGCTGCTGTCGCTGCGCGGCTGGCGCGGTTATGCGCCGGTGGTGCTGCGCGGCGGCTCGGTCGTGGCCGTGGCGGTGGCGGCCATCTGGTTCTGCGAGCGCGTGTTCGACGTGAAGATCCTGCCGTTCGCCTGAACGGACGGCGGCTGCGCGGCCGCACGGCGGGAAAGAAAAAAGCCCCGATCGATGTCGGGGCTCCGGAGCGTTTCGAACCGTCCGCGCAGTTTGCGCGGGCGGGTGCGCGATGGATTACTTGGGCAGCAGCACCTTGTCGACGACATGGATCACGCCGTTCGACTGGTACACGTCGGCGATGGTCACGGTCGCGGAGCCGCCTTTCTCGTCGGTGATCATGACCTTGCCGCCGCTGGACTTGGCCGTGAGGTTGCCGCCGGCCACGGTCTTGAGCGTCGCCGAACCCTTGCCGTCCATGATCATCTTGGTCAGAGCGGCCGCATCGATCTTTCCGGGCACGACGTGGTAGGTCAGGATGCCCGTCAGCATCGTCTTGTTCTCGGGCTTCAACAGCGTATCGACGGTGCCGGCGGGCAGGGCGGCGAAGGCTGCGTTCGTCGGCGCGAACACGGTGAACGGGCCCGGTCCCTTCAATGTCTCGACCAGGCCCGCTGCCTTGACGGCCGCCACCAGCGTGGTGTGGTCCTTCGAATTCACTGCGTTGTCGATGATGTCCTTGGTGGCATACATCGGCGCACCGCCGACGGTGACCTGCGCGAGCGCGGCGAACGAGCCCAAGCTCAGCGAGACGGCCAAGGCGACCGTGGCCATGCGATTGAATCTGTTCTTCATGCGAGTACTCCTGGTGAGGATGCCGGCGCGAATTGCGCATCGACTGCTGCAACTACGGGCCGGGTCACGATGCAGATTCAATCTCGGGGCAGTGCGCGCGCTTTCTTTCGTTCAGAAGGTCCAGCGTGCGCTGACCCGCGCGCTGCGCGGCTCCATCGGATGGATATGGCGCCCGTCGATGCCGTCGCCGCAGGCACCGCGCGCTACTTCGCCCGCGCTGCACGAGGCGTAGAAGTACTCGATGTCGTTGCCCTTGCGGCCCGCGAGGTTGAACACGTCCAGGCCCAAGGTGAGCTGCTTGTTGACCGCATAGCGCGCGCCGAAGTTCAGCAGCGTGGTGGCACGCGAGCGTACCGTGTTCAAGGTGTCGAGCGCGCGCGGACCCATGTAGCGCAGGCGAAGCGAGGCCGTCAGCGGGCCTTCGGTGTAGATGACGCCGGCCGCGAACACGCGCTCCACCGCGTTGTCGATGTAGTTGCCTTCGCCCTCGGGTGCCAGGCCCCGGAAGCGCGCGCGCGAGATCGCCGCATCGGCCTCGAAGCGCCAGCGCGAGCCGAGCTTCCAGCGCAGCGTGGCCTCGATCCCGCGGCGGTTGCTGGCGCGGCCGGGCTCGGTGGTGCCGGCGTCGCCGACATAGACCAGCTCCGAGTCGAGCCGCAGCTGCCACAGCGCCGTGGTGAGGGTGAAGTCCTCGCTGGGCTGGAAGCGCCAGCCGATCTCTGCACCGCGCCCCTTCACGAGCGCGGGCACGCGCTCGGCGGGCAGGCCGTTCGTCGGATCGACATTGATCGTCGCGCCGCGCACGTCGTTGCTGTGGAAGCCCGTGCCCACGTTGAGGTAGAGCTCGTGGGCCGGCGTCACGGTGAAGGCCAGGCCGGCCTTCGGGCTCACGAGCGAATCGTGGCCGCGTCCGCTGTTGATCGCGCCATAGAGCGGCTCGCGCCCTTGCACGTCGTAGCGCAGCAGGTCGCCGCGCAAGCCCACGTACCCGCGCCAGCGCTCGCTGAAGTTCACGAGCTGCTGGGCGTGAACGGAGAACAGGTCCTGCTGAACCTTGTCGTTGCGCACGGTCGAGATCCGCTCGCGCGCCACCGTGTTGTACAGGCCCACCTCGCCGATACGGTCACCGCGCCAGCTGCCGCCGAAGCTCAGGACGCCATCCAGTCCCCCGATCTGATTCGGCCGGCTGTGCGTGCCCTGCAGCCCGAAGACCCGCCGGCGATCGGTCTGCTCGAACTGGTCGCCCTGCTCGGGGTTGTTGAGGAAATAGGTGAAGTCGGAGAACAGGTCGAAGCGGTAGTCGATGACATAACCGCTGAGCTGCGTCTGTCCCTCGGGGCTGTTGTCGAACCACTTGCCCGACAGGCTGAGGCGGCGCGTCTTGCCCCCATCGGTAGTGTTGAGCGAGCCGAAGCGAGAGAGCTCGCCGCTGTCGACCAGCCGCTCGGGGATCTGGTCGGTGGAGTTCCAGCGGCTCTGATAGGCCATGGCCGTGAGGCTGAGCCCGCGCACCGGCGAGCCCTGCGAGTAGCGCAGCACGGCATTGGCCTTGCGCAGGCGTTCGGGCGTGTCCCAGGGCCCGTTGTTGCCTTCGAGTTCGATCGCACCGAGCCAGGTCTGGTCCTGCACGGTGCGCGAGCCGGCCGCGAGCAGGCGGCGGAAGTTGTTCGCGCCCAGCGTGACTTCGGCGAAGGGCGCATCGAGCGCGCTCACGTAGTCGAGCGAAGCCGTGCCCGCGAGCGCGAAGTCGCCGCCATCGGCGAAGTAGGGCCCCTTGCGATAGCGCACGCCCGAGACCAGGTCGGGGATCAGGAAGTTGAGGTCCGCGAAGCCCTGGCCGTGGCCGTGCGATGGCATGTTGACGGGCATGCCGTCGACCGTGACCGCGAAGTCGGTGCCGTGATCGAGGTTGAAGCCGCGCAGGAAGTACTGATTGGCCTTGCCGTCGCCCGAGTGCTGGGTGGCGACCACGCCGGGCACCGCCTCGACGATGTCGCCGGGGCGCAGCTTGGGGCGGGCCTGGAACGAGGCTTTCTCCACCGCGCCTTCGCTGGCGCTGTCGGCCGTGCCGATGGCCGCATCGCGCGGGCCGCTGACCTCGATCGGTGGCAGGTGGACGGGCTGAGCCCAGGCCGCGGCGCTGCTGAGCAGGGCGCCGAACATCCAGGGCTGGCGCGCGAGGCGAATCGAAGCTTTCATGGGTCTCCCGCGTCTTCGATGTCCGCGCGGAGCGGGAATGCTCGTTGCCATGACGCGCCACTGATACGCGCGCAAGCCCGTTTCGGATTCGGCGCGCTGTCAGGGCTTTCGAGGCTGCAGCAAGCCCGAGTAGCACGCGGGAATCTTTTCGTCGCCCTGCACGCAGTCGGAGTGCCTGTACAAGGCCTCGATCTCTATCACCGGCACCGGCTTGCCCAGGATCATCCGCTGCCCGGCCACGCGGCCGTCGAAGCTCACCAGCGTGTATAGGGCCACGAGGTCCCGGTCGTAGTCCCCCGCGCCGCAGGCGATGAACTGCTGTTCGTCGCGGGGCCACTGCAGCACGTTCTGTGCATCGAAGGTGGCGTGCAGCAGCGTGAAGCACTGGCGAGCACCTTCCTGCGCCTCGATGGCGTTGATGCCGCCGCTCCAGTGGATGCGCTGGCCTTGGGCTTGGGGTGTCAGGGCTTGGGTGGGGGAGAGGGGGGTGGCTTGGGGTTTCGTTGTGCCCACAGTTTGATCGGCTTGACGATCGGAAGGCGTGCTGCAGGCGCTCACAAGGGCCGCGGCACAGAGCAGGGCAGTGGCGTGTCGTTTTCGGTGGAGGGGCATCGCCTCATCGTAGCGTGGCTGCACGCTTCAACCGGGAAGGTGAAATGGCCTTGGATGCCTGCGGCGCAATCCGAGGCGTTGTAGCTACTCAAAGCGCAACCAAGCTGGGCCGACCATCGCGCACGAGCTGGGCACTTGGGTGCAACGGTTGTCATCGCTGGATGGTGGTTATCTGGCAGGACGTCGTTATAGGAAACGTCCCGACCACGTAGCGCGCGCGGAAAGCCGCCCGGTGGCGCTCGACAGGACTTGAGCGAGGAGAACAACCGAATGCCCGAAGACCGTAAATCCAGCACGACCATCGTGTTCAAGGCCGAGCCGGACCTGCATGGCAAGGAACAGATCGTGACCCGCGAGACACCGGCAGAGCTTACTCACCTGAGCTCTGCGTAATCGATGATCGCGTAGGAACGCTGGTCGATCGAGGCGATATCCTGCGCGTGCAGCGCGGCGCATATGTACCGACCGTGCGGCACCTGCCAGCGCGTGCCATGTCGAAGACGCTGCTGGCCGACGGTTGGGTGAAGATGGAGATCGGCGGGATGGTGCTTCAGCTGACGCCGCGCAAGGACCGCATGCTGGCGGCGCTGCAGGTCAGCGCGGCCGTCCAGGCCATTGCGATCGAGACCGGGCGCAACATTGCCACACTCGCCGCGGAACAGGCCGAGGAGATCAAACGACTCTGCCGACAGGTCCATGCAATGTCCGAAAAGGTCGATCCTGGTCAGCCTCAGCTCTTTCAAGAAGAGATTTGTATCGGCGATTCGGCGGCCAACATCGCGAGGTTTGGGCTCGAACGGCGGCAGCTAGTTCGAGTGGAAAATCCGGCTCATGAACACCTCGGACTACATCGCTCTTGCGGCCCTCGCAATCAGTGGGTACGCAGTTCTTCAATCGCATCTCACAAACGCTCGAACTGAGACTGCGCGTCGAGAGGCACACGCGGCACAGGCGGCCGCCGAGCGCCGTGCGTTGGTCGATCAGGTTTTCTTGGAGGCCCACGGTCTCGCGGATGACGTGCGGTTGCATGGCGGGGCGGCGGATAGGACTAGACAGCGCGCGAATGACATGGAGACCAAAAGCGGGTCGCGCGAGCATTCTGGCTTTGCCCTGATTCGTAGGAATTGCGACGGTAAGCAGATCGAGGCTGAAAACGCCTACACGGAACACGCCAAGGTCTTACTCGCCGAAGGAGTGGGAACTCTCGCCCCTCGTTCGATCGAAGAACTTGAATCGATGTTGCGGGACTTGAAGAAGGCACGTGGCCGCGTTCGAGTGCTCATCGAAGAGACGGAAGCGTTGCTGCCGAAATAACCCCTTCTAGGGCGAGCGTGCCGGCCGCCAGCGTTCCACACTTCGATCGCGGTGTGGCGCAGCCAGATAGCGCAGAGGGCTCATAACCCACAGGGTCGCCCGTTCAAATCAGGCCACCGCAGCCAGTTAACCATCCCGGAGGGGTTCAACCGTAATTCGAGCACGGGTCGAGATGCATGATCCGGGGTAGCTGCGCACGGCGAACCGGTCGAGGCCTTTGGTGGCATCCGCCTGCGAGCGACGCCTCGCTTCTCGCTTTCTAGAGCTTGTCTCTCTGAGCGGGGACGTTCACTCCAGGGGGTGGCCTCGGCTTGCGAAGTTTGGATTCGGCGGCGACGGCAGCCGTAAGAGCTTCTGGAAACGGGGTCGCGTAGGGCAGTTGCTCCTTCGATTCGATAACGCTTTGAATTGCAAGCCATCGATCGTTGTATCGCTCTGCATGTTCCTTGAACGCCGTGATTTGCGGCGGGAGTTCTTCGTTCAACACGTACGGGCGATACGCTACCAGCAGATCAACGATTTTCGCGTTGTCTTGGACCAATCGGGCGATACGTCCGTAAAGTTGGGCGTGTCTCTGCTGGCCGTCTCGCCGCACGCGGATTACGTAGGATTCGAGGATGCCCCAGTTGGGTTCCGTGAAATCTGCTTGAAGCTCTTTGGCAACGAGCCGATTGGCTTCCAAAGCCATTTCGATTTTGACCAAGTACTCTCGCCAGAGGCGCGCATTCTCCATGTCGGCGAGCTGCTTTTCGGCTGTGGCTTTTTCAGCGGCTAGCTGCTCGGCTCGCGCTGCCTCTTTTTTCTCCGCCTGTTGCTGCTGGTAAAGCCACGTGCCCGCACCCCCAATGGCGCCCCCAATCGAGAGGATGATTGGTATCCAGACGGCTGCCATGGATTTTGAAGGATCCGCAGGCTTTGCCTCTGCCGTAGGTTGAGGCTCGCTGGGGGCCGTGGCTCCGTCGTGCAAGGGGGGATTTCTTCCCATTTCGTTCTCCTTCCGGAGGCGAAGCGTGGGTTCAGCAGGCCAATGCGTCTATAGCTCATTCAGATGATGGCGCGCGTTCGCGTTTCATGCTTGCACTGCAAACGCCCCTGTAGGGTTTCGTTCATTTCATTCTCCGCCGGAAGATGCAGGCCACGGGCAACCGGACCCGGAACACGGCGCCGGCCCTGATGCTGGAGTTGGGGGTAAGCCATTCCGGATTTTTCCTCCTGCTTGTCCCAGGGGTTGCAGGGTGGGATGGGACCGCACGGTCCAGCGCGCGAGCAGCACGCAAGTCGGATGGATCGAATCTCTGGCGCTATGCCGGTCAGTTGTCTCCTCGAGCGGCCTCGGTCGCACGTTCGCCCGCCAGGACCATCCTCGCGGGCTTTTTCTATTGAGGAGGTCGAAGGAATTCCTGACCGGCTTTGGTGACCGAGACGGTGTAGTGCGCAGGGCTCGGCGACTCGCCCAAATCGGCCAGCTTGACGGGCTTGCCATCGCGCCGGTCGTGGACGTCGATGTAGCCACGCTCCTCAAGAACGTCCACCATCCAGCGCTGAACGCTCGTCCATCCACTGGTCATCACACCCAATAGGGCTGACTGCAACTCGGCCTTGCCGACGCTCATTGCCGCTCCTCGAAGTGAATGCGCGGATTGTGCCCCTATAGGGTTTGACCGTTGAACGCCAGGCGAGAACACTCGCTCGCATGGCACCACGCAAGCCGGCGAAGAAGCAGGCAGCCGCATCGAAGAAGATCACCACGGAGTCCGCCGCCCGCAAGAAGGCCGCGGGCTCGCCTGCGCGCAAGAAAGCCCCGGCGACCAAGGCGAAGAAGCAACGCCGCCCGGCAGCCCGAGAGTCGGCCCAGCTTGGGCTTACCGGCCTGCAGCAACGCTTCGTCGACAAGTACCTGATCGACCTGAAAGACACGCGGGCTGCCTCCGCGCCGGCTACATACAGCCCGGACAGCGCCCGGCAGATGGCGTTCGAGAACCTGTCAAAACCGTACATCCAGGGTGCGATCGCCGACGCCCGAAGGCGCAGCAGGAGCGCACCCAGGTGGGTGCCGACTGTGTGGTGACCAAAGCCTGGAACATCATGCTGGCCGACACGCGCCACCTGTCGCCTCGGGCGGTCGCGCTCTACGCCGGCGCCAAGATGACGAAGTACGGTATCGAGATCTCCATGCACGACAAGGGCGCGGCGATGGAGAAGCTGTTCAAGCACCTGGGCCTCTACGAGAAGGACAACCAGCAGAAGACCGACCCGCTGGCGGCCCTGCTGCACAGCATCGCGAACGGCAATGGCAACGGGTTCCGGCCCGTGGCCAACGATCCCGAGGCGCCCGAGGCCCCGGCCGGCACCAGCGGCTTCATGCCGCGCCAGGACGTAGACGATGGCGCAACAGGCTAAGGCTACGGCGCGCCCGCCGATCCGGGCACGCTGGACGAGGACGACACCGCACTGGACGTCGCGCCCGGCAGCGCCGTCAACGTGCAGCTGTCGCACCGGTGGGACAACCGCCGCCGGCCCAAGCGCGGGCCGCACATCGCCAAGGACGCCGACCAAGTGCCCAGGGGCGCGGCCGAGCTCGAGCGCTGCCTGCGTGACCCGGAACGGCGGTTGTTCAGTGGCTGCCTCTACCGGATCATCGCCAAGGGCGAGTCACCCAAGAACGAGGACGGCGAGGTCATCGACGAGGGCGATGTGTTCGTCATAACTTTCAATCCCAACCGGGCCCAGCGGCGATTCATCATTCGTCTCTGGCTCCACAACGTCATCCTGAAGGCCCGGCACCACGCTGATCGCCATCCTCTGGCTGGGTCATGCGCTCTTCAACGGGAGTCAGAACCGCCAGGCGGCTGAGGCCATCTCCATCATGAGCGGACGTTTCGTCGTCTGCGCATCGGATTGGATGCCTCGTGGCACCATGCCGCGCTTCTCAAATAGGACTTGAGCGTGTCGCGATGTTCGACTCCTTCGGCCTCGGCCTCAAAGATGGAGAAGTTGTGGCGATCAAGCCGCTTGTGCTCGATGCGAAGTCGGTAGCGCCCGTCGCCTGCTTGGATGTTCTGCGCTATGGCAGATGCGTACGAGAACGGGCGAGTAGTGCCGCTACCTTTCGGGGTAGCGGTGGGTCGTTCTGAGTCGCTTTGGGAGGTCCGGCTTTTCGCGGTGTGTCGGAAAAACACAGGGAAATCAACAACGGAGTTGGCCTGCCCGGAGGGGATCGAACCCCCGACAACCTGCTTAGAAGGCAGGTGCTCTATCCAACTGAGCTACGGGCAGATTCCAGGCGGAACAGAAAGCAAAGCAGGAAAGAAGATTCTTGGTCGGGGCGAAAGGATTCGAACCTTCGACCCTCTGGTCCCAAACCAGATGCGCTACCAGGCTGCGCTACACCCCGACAAGCCTTCTATTCTAGCCCGAATATGAGGCGGTCTCAGCGCTTCTCGTACTGGGTCTTGCCGAAAAGCACTTCGCGCGCCTTGTCGTCGGTGATGGGCTTGCGCAGATCGGCCAGCACCTTCACGCCGCGCTGCACGGCGGGGCGCTCGGCGATGCCGTCGAACCAGTCCTTCAGGCGCGGGTAGTCCTCGAGGGTGATGCCCTGGTTCTGCCAGCTGCGCAGCCACGGGAAGATGGCGATGTCGGCGATGCTGTAGTCGGGGCCGGCGATGAAGCTGTGCTTCGACAGCTGCTTGTCGATCACGCCGTAGAGGCGCTTGGCCTCGTTGGTGTAGCGGTCGATGGCATAGGCGATCTTCTCGGGCGCGTACAGGCGGAAGTGATGCGCTTGGCCGAGCATGGGGCCGACGCCGCCCATCTGGAACATCAGCCACTGCAGCACGTCGTAGCGCGCGCGGTCGCCCTGGGGCAAAAAATGGCCGGTCTTGCCGGCCAAGTAGACGAGGATGGCGCCCGATTCGAACAGCGAGATCGGCGCGCCGCCCGGACCGTCGGGGTCGGTGATGGCGGGGATCTTGTTGTTGGGGCTGATCTGCAGGAAGTCGGGCGCGAACTGGTCGCCCTTGCCGATGTCGATGGGGTGCGCGCGGTAGGGCAGGCCGCACTCCTCGAGCATGATGTGGATCTTGTGGCCGTTGGGCGTGGGCCAGGAATAGACCTCGATGGTCTTCGGTTCGGGCATGTTGTCGAGTCTCCGGTCTGGATGGGGCGGCGAAGAGGGGCTCCTCGACGCGGCAGCCAGCATATACAGGCGGCCGCGCGGACGTGCGCGGCACGGTCAATGACCGGCGCGCGCCTCAGCCCACCTGTCGCTCGTGCGCGTTGCACCACATCCAGTCCTCGCCGGGCTCGAGCGACTGGATCACGGCATGGCCCTCGGCCTGCGAATGGCGCGTGGCATGCCGGTTCTTCGACGAATCGCAGCAGCCGACGTGGCCGCAGTGCACGCACAGGCGAAGATGCACCCAGCTGTCGCCGGTCTGGAGGCATTCCTCGCAGCCGCGCAGGGTGTGGGGCGCGGCGATCTCCGCGGGGACGTGTTCGCAGGGCTTGATGCGCATGCGCGGGTTCTCCTGGATGAATGGTGGAGGGATCGGGGACTCAGGCCACCGCCGAGTTGGAGGCCAGGTGCTGGTGGATCAGTGCGACCACCGCCGCTCCTTCGCCGATCGCGCCGCCCACGCGCTTGACGGAGCCCGAGCGCACGTCGCCGACCGCGAAGACGCCGGGCACGCTGGTCTCGAGCGCGGTGGCCGGGCGCGCCGGAAAGCCGGCGCTGGCGTCGGGACCGGTCTGCACGAAGCCATGCTTGTCGACCGCGACGCCGCAGCCCGCGAGCCAGTCGGTCTCGGGCTCGGCGCCGACGAACAGGAAGATGTTGCGCGCGGGGCAGTCATGCTCGGCGCCGGTGCTGTGGCAGCGCCAGGTGGCGCCGGTGAGGCCGTCGTCGGGATCGCCGTGCAGCCGCACGAGTTCGGTATGCGGCTGCAGCGAGATGTTGGGCGTGGCCTCGATGCGGTCGATCAGGTAGCGCGACATGCTGGCCGCGAGCGAGGGGCCGCGCACCAGCACGTTGACCTTGGCCGCATGGTGCGAGAGGAACACGGCGGCCTGGCCGGCCGAGTTGCCGCCGCCGACCAGCGCGACCTCCTGCTGCGCGCAGAGCTTGGCCTCGATGGCCGAGGCCCAGTACCAGATGCCGCGGCCCTCGAATTCGTGCAGCCTGGGCACGCCGGGCCGGCGGTAGCGCGCGCCACTGGCGACGACCACTGTGCGTGCCGAAATGCGGCGCCCGTCGGCCAGCGCGATGGCGAGGCTGCCGTCGGGGTTGGTGCGCGCGCAGTCGAGCGAGGCCACCTTGGCCGGGATCAGCATCTCGACGCCGAACTTCTGCGCCTGCACGAAGGCCCGGCCGGCCAGCGCCTGGCCCGAGATGCCGGTGGGAAAGCCCAGGTAGTTCTCGATGCGCGCGCTGGCGCCGGCCTGGCCGCCGAAGGCGCGGCAGTCGAGCACGATCACGCGCAGCCCCTCGGAGGCGGCATACACGGCGGTCGCGAGTCCGGCCGGGCCGGCGCCGACCACGGCCACGTCGTAGAGCTCGTCGTGCGCCGCGGCATCGACCATGCCCAGGCACAGCGCCAGCGCGTCCTCGGCCGGGTTCACCAGCACGGAGCCGTTGGGGCACACGGCCAGCAGTTGGTGGCCGCCGTACTGCGCCAGCAGCGCGGCGGCATCGGGGTCCTGGTCGGCATCGACCAGGTGATAGGGATGGCCGTTGCGGCGCAGGAAGTTCTCGAGCCGCGCCATGTCGGGCGACTGCGGCTGGCCGATCAGCACCGGGCCGGCGGCGCCCGATTCGATCAGCGCCACGCGCCGCAGGATCAGCGCGCGGGTGATGCGCTCGCCGAGGTCGGCCTCGGCCACCAGCAGGGCGCGCAGTTGCGCGGGCGGCAGCACCAGCGCCTCGACGTCCTCCTCGGCATGGCCGTCGACCAGGGCGGGGCGGCCGCTGAGCTGGCCGACCTCGGCCAGGAATTCGCCCGGCCCCTGGCGCACGATCGGCACCACGTGGCCCAGGCCGTCGCGCTGGGTGACCGAGACCACGCCCTTGAGCAGCACGAACATGCCGGCGCCGACCTCGCCGGCGGTGAACAGCCGGCTGCCGCGCGCGAAGTGCTGCACGCTGCCGAAACGCGCGATGCGCGCGATCTCGCTGTCGTTGAGCACCGGAAAGGTCTGCAACTGTCGGTTACCGCCGGCGGGAGCCGGTGCGGCGGTGGAAGCGTCGGTGAGGGCCATCGGGCGAGGACTCCAGGTCGGTGCGGGTTCGGCGATGAAAGCCATTAGACGTCAAAGAAGCGGCGGCGGAGCACCCCCGAAAGGAAGGCCGGCGGCCCGTCACATCGTCATGCAATTGCCACGGCCATGACACGCGCTTTTCACCACGGGTGCCGAGACTCGCCCAGCAGAAAGGGTTTCCACATGAAAGAACTGCCCAACCCGACATTTCCGCTGTCGCAGATCGGGCTCCGCGCAGCCCTCTGGCCCGCGCCCGTTGTCGCCGGCACCGCCGCCGCCGTCAGCGCGACGCCCAAGGTCCCCGCTGCCGTCAGCCCCGCGGTCGTCGTGCCGGCCCCCGTCATCGAGGCCAAGCAGGGCATCACCGTCGGTTGGGCCCGTCACCAGGACGATGTTCGCGCGGCCCAGCGCCTGCGCTATGAAGTGTTCGTCGGCGAGATGGGTGCCCGCATCTCCACCTCGCTGCCCGGCCACGACGTGGACCTGTTCGACGATTTCTGCGAACACCTGCTGGTGCGCGACGAACTGACGCAGCAGGTGATCGGCACCTACCGCGTGCTGACGCCGGCCCAGGCGCGCCGCGTGGGCAGCACCTACAGCGACACCGAATTCGACCTGACCCGCCTGCGCGACCTGCGCGAGCGCATGGTCGAACTGGGCCGCAGCTGCGTGCACCCCGAGCACCGCCAGGGTGGCGTGATCCTGGCCCTGTGGGGCGCGCTGGCCGGTTTCATGCACCGCAACAAGCTCGACACGATGATCGGCTGCGCCAGCATCCCGATGTCGCACAACGGCGTGACCTGCGGCGACGCGGCCGCCAGCATCTGGCGCCAGCTGTCGGCCAGCCACATGGCGCCGATCCAGTACCAGGTGCAGCCGCGGCTCGCGCTGCCGGTCGAGCGCCTCGACGGCAGCCTCGACGTGGAACCGCCCGCGCTGATCAAGGGCTACCTGCGCCTGGGCGCCAAGGTGCTCGGCGCGCCGGCCTGGGATCCGGACTTCAACACCGCCGACCTGCCGATGCTGATGCGCATCGACGACCTGCCGGCGCGCTACCGCAAGCATTTCCTGGGCGCATGAAACCAGCGGTCGTCCGACCCGCGAACGGGTCGTCCGTCCTGCCGCCGGACGGGGAGGCGCAGTCGAAAGTAGGCATGTCGACGGCGTCACGGGAAAGTCATGCAAATGTCACAAACCCGCATGACACTGTCATATTCCCTTTATCGAGCACGGCCGTGGTGCCGCTTGTTCCAGAATCCGTGTCCATGCCTTCCGATCCGGCCGATTCGCTGCCTTCCGTGGCCGAGACGCCGAAATTCACCTTGCTTGACCGCGACCACAGCATCCTGTCGTTCAACGAACGGGTGCTCGACTGGGCGCATCGCCCCGAGGTGCCGCTGATCGAGCGGTTGCGCTACCTGTGCATCGTCTCGTCGAACCTCGACGAGTTCTTCGAGGTTCGCGCCGCGCCGCACCTGATCGCGGGCAGCGCCGACGACCACAAGGGCACCTACACAGTCGAGTCCTTCCGCCGGCTGGCCGAGGCGGTCCACACGCTGGTGGCGCGCCAGTACGCGCTCTACAACGACGAGCTGATGCCGACCTTCGGCACCCACGGCATCCACATCATTTCGCACGGCGAGCGCAACCCCGCGCAGCGCAAGTGGGTGGCCGAGTATTTCGAGCGCGAGGTGCGCCCGCTGCTGCTGCCCGTGGGGCTCGACCCCTCGCATCCATTCCCGCAGGTCGCGAACAAGTCGCTGAACTTCATCGTGCGCCTCGGCGGCAAGGACGCCTTCGGACGCGAGAACCCGATCCAGATCGTGAAGGTGCCGCGCGTGCTGCCGCGGCTGATCAAGATGCCGGCCAAGGTGTCGGACGGCAAGACGCTGTTCGTTGCCTTGTCGAGCGTGGTGCGCGCGCACCTGTCCTCGATGTTCACGGGGCGCGAGGTCGGCGACTTCTCGCAGTTCCGCGTCACGCGCCATTCCGACCTCGCGGTGGACGAGGAGGACGTGAAGAACCTGCGCACCGCGCTGCGCCAGGGCCTGCAGCACCGGCACTTCGGCCAGGCGGTGCGCCTGGAGGTGTCGGCCAGTTGCGCCGAGTCGCTCGCGAGCTTCCTGCTCGAGCAGTTCAACCTGCCGCCCGAGGCGCTGTACCGCGTGCACGGCCCGGTCAACCTCGCGCGCTTCACGCAGCTGGCCGACCTGCTCGACGAGCCGAAGCTGCGCTTCAAGCCCTACCAGGCCTCCTACCCGATCACGCTGTCGCCCGCGCAGTCCTTCTTCGAGCGGCTGCAGCGCGGCGATGTGCTGATCCACCAGCCCTTCGAGAGCTTCGAGGGCGTGCTGGCCTTCCTGCGCGAGGCGGTGCACGACCCGCAGGTGCTGGCGATCAAGCAGACCATCTACCGCACCGGCGCCGACTCCGAGCTGATGGAGCTGCTGCGCGAGGCGGTGCGCCGCGGCAAGGAAGTCACCGTGGTGGTGGAGCTCAAGGCGCGCTTCGACGAAGAGGCCAACATCAACTGGGCCGAGATGCTCGAGTCGATCGGCGCCCAGGTGGTGTACGGCGTGGTGGGCCTGAAGACCCACGCCAAGATGCTGCTGGTGACGCGCCGCGAGGGCAAGCAGATGCGCCGCTACGGCCACCTGTCGACCGGCAACTACAACCCGCGCACCGCGCGCCTGTACACCGACATCAGCCACCTCACGGCCGATCCGCTGTTGACCGCTGACATGGAAGCGGTGTTCGTGCACCTCGCGAGCCAGAGCAAGCTGCCCAAGCTCAACCGCGTGTGGCTCGCGCCCTTCGACCTGCACAGCAACATCCGCGCGCAGATCGCCACGCTGGCCGCGGCGGCGGAGCGCGGCGAGCCCACGCGCATCGTCGCCAAGATGAATGCGCTGACCGACGAGGAACTGGTCGCGGCACTGGTGCAGGCGGGGCAGAAGGGCGTGAAGATCGACCTGATCGTGCGCGGCGCCTGCACGCTGCCGGCGCAGGTGCCGGGGCTGACCGACAACATCCGCGTGCGCTCGGTGATCGGCCGCTTCCTCGAGCATTCGCGGGTGTTCTATTTCCGCCATGGCGAGGACGAGTCGCTCTACCTCTCGAGCGCCGACTGGATGAACCGCAACATGATGCGGCGCATCGAGCTCGCCTGGCCAGTGACCGACCCCGTGCTGCGCCAGCGCCTCATCGACGAGTGCCTGGTCGCCTACCTGCACGACGGCCGCGATGCCTGGGACCTCGGCGCCGATGGCGTCTACACCCGCATCGACCACGACACGCACCCGGGCGAAGCCGGTGCGTCGCGTGCGATCGAGGCGCACGGCGCGCAGGCCGCCCTGATGAACCGCTACGCAGCGCGAGGGCCCCGTGACGTCGCATCCGGCGAATGAAGCCGAAGTTCGAAAGACGATGACCATGGACCTGATCTTCTGGCGCCATGCGGAAGCCGATGACTGGACCGAGGGCTGCGACGACATGCAGCGCTCGCTCACCGCGCGCGGCGAGAAGCAGGCCAAGCGCATGGCCAGCTGGCTCGACCGCCAGCTGCCCGACGGCACGCGCATCATCAGCAGCCCCGCGCGGCGCTGCGAGCAGACCGCGCTGGCGCTCGGGCGCAAGTACAAGCTGCGCAGCGAACTGGCACCCGACACCACCGCCGATGCGCTGCTGGCCTCCGCCGGCTGGCCCAACGGCAAGTCGGTGGTGCTGATGATCGGCCACCAGCCTTCGCTGGGGCAGGCGATCTCGCTGCTGCTGGGCCTGAAGCAGGACAGCTGCCCGGTGCGCAAGGGCGCGCTGTGGTGGATCCGCACGCGCGAGCGCGATGGCGACGTGCAGACCGTCGTGGTGACGGTGCAGTCGCCCGAACTGCTCTGAACCTGTTCGAGGCCGCGCCGCTCAGGCCGGCTGCAGCTCGAAGTGGAAGACCTTCGAGATGATCTGCCAGCGCCCGTCAACCCGCACCAGGGTCAGCAGGTCGGTGAAGTGCTTCGGCGCGATCGCGCATTCGACGCGCGCGAAGGCGGTCACCGGTCCCGCGAACTCGATCGCCACGATGCGGCCGGTGCGCGGCTCGCCCTTGCTGGCGGGCGAGGGGCGCTTGTCGACGATCGGGAAGTAGCTGGCCATGTCCAGCGTGTAGAGCGGGCCTTCGGTCGCGGTGGCATAGAGCGCCGCGGGGTGGAAGACCTCGCGCAGGATCGCGGTGTCGCTGCGGTGCAGGCCCTCGAAGTAGCGGCCGAGCAGCTCGACGATGGCGTCGTAGGGGGCGGGGGCGTGATCGGTGTTCATGACAGCTTCCTCTCTCTTCGTGCGATGTGGATGACAACGGTCACGATGCTATTGATGCAGCAGATGCGCGTAAATGGGCGATGATTCACTTCATTGATTACACCGAGTAATAGGCGGTCACCATGGCCCTGCGCTTCGACAACGTGATGCTGGGCAGCATCGAGCTGCTGTGCCTGACGGCCGAGCATGAAGGCTTCACCGCCGCGGCCAACGCGGCCGGCCTGACGCCCGCGGCGGTGAGCCGCTCGATCGCGCGGCTCGAGGCGCGGCTGGGCGTGCAGCTGTTCTCGCGCACCACGCGGCAGGTGCGGCTGACCGATGCCGGGCGCGACTACGTGGCGCAGTGCCGCCAGGCGCTGGCCCAGCTCTCCGAAGCCGAGCGCGAGCTCGCGGGCCAGCAGCGCGTGCCCGCGGGCACGGTGCGCATCAGCCTGCCGACCTCGTACGGCCATTGCCGCGTGCTGCCGCTGCTGCCCGCGTTCCGCGCGCTGTACCCCGAGGTGTCGCTCGACGTCCAGCTGAGCAACCGCAACGTCGACTTCGCCGCGGGCGGCTTCGACCTCGCGGTGCGTGGCCGCACGCCACCCGACTCGGGGCTGGTCGCGCGCCGGCTCGAGGACGCCGCGCTGGTGGTGGTGGCCGCGCCGTCCTACCTGGCGTCGCGGCCGGCGCCGCGCGCGCTGGCCGACCTGGCGGCGCACGAGTGCATCCAGTTCACGCTGCCGAGCACGGGGCAGCCGGTGCCCTGGCTGTTGCACGGCGAGGGCGGCGTTTTCGAACATGCGACGCAGGGCGGCATCCGCTATTCGGAAGACATCCTCGGCGGCGTGACCCTGGCGCGCGCGGGGGCGGGCCTCTTGCAGACCTATCGCTTCATCGTCGAGGAAGACCTGGCGCGCGGCGCGCTGGTCGAGCTGCTGCCGGACTTCGCGGGCGCGTCGCGCCCGTTCTCGCTGATCCATCCCGCGCACCGCCACATGCCGCGGCGGGTCCGGGTGTTCATCGACTTCCTGCTCGAGCGGCTCAGCAGCCCGCCAGGTCCACGCGCCAGGTACTGATCTTCTGCCAGGCCAGCACCTCCTCGCGCAGCAGGTGGGCCGATTGCGGGAAGGCCTCGGCCCAGTCGGGCGCGCAGGCGATCGAGAAGGTGCGGGTGCCGAGCGTCGACAGGTGCAGCGCATCGGGCGCGGGATCGCGGCGCGCGTGGCACAGGATCAACGCCAGCCGCAGCGCCAGCAGCTGCGTCACGAAGGTCTCGTCGTCGAGCGAGCCCTCGAGCTTGCGCAGCTTGCCGCGCTGGCCCAGCACCAGCTGGGCGAGCGTGTGCAGCTCGTTGACCGCGAAGCCGGGGGCGTCGGTGTTGTCGAGGATGTAGGCGCCATGCTTGTGATAGTCGCTGTGCGAGACCAGCGCGCCGATCTCGTGCAGTTGCGCGGCCCAGCCGAGCTTGCGCAGCGCGCGGCCGGCGCGGCTGGTGGTGCTGCCGCCGCGCGCGGCCGGCGCCAGCTGCACGAACAGGGCGGCGGCGGTGTCGCCCACGCGCCGGGCCTGGGCCGGATCGACCGCGAAACGGTTGGCGAGCCGCGCGACCGTGGTGGTGCGCATGTCGGCCACGCTCTCGTCGCGTTCGAGCAGTTCGTAAAGCACGCCGTGGCGCAGGGCGCCCTGGGCCACCTTCATCTCCTCGATGCCCAGCAGGTCGAACACCGCGCGCAGCACGCTGAGGCCGCCGCCGATGACCGCCTTGCGGTCCTCGCGCATGCCCTCGATGCGCAGCTTGTCGGCGCCGCCGGCCTTGAGCAGCCGGTCGAGCAGCCAGTCCAGGCCCTCGCGCTTGACCACCCCGGGCTCTCCGCCGGCCGCGGCCAGCACGTCGCCGACCGCGCCGATCGTGCCCGAGGCGCCATAGGCCACGTCCCACTGGTCGCGCGTGTAGCTGCCGAGCGCGTCGTCGAGCACCGCCTTGGCCGCGACCTCGGCGGCGCGGAAGGCGGCGGCGGTGAACTGGCCCTCGGGGAAGTGCTTCATCGACCAGGCGACGCTGCCGACGCGATACGACTCCATCAGCTCGGCCTCGAGGGCGCGGCCGATGATCATTTCGGTGGAGCGCCCGCCGATGTCGATCACCAGCCGGCGCTCGCGGTCCGACGCGTCGTTGTGGGGCAGCATGTGCGCCACGCCCTGGTAGATCAGGCGGGCTTCCTCGCGCCCCGGGATCACGTCGATGCCGAAACCCAGGATGGTGCGCGCGCGCAGCAGGAATTCCTCGCGGTTGCGCGCCTCGCGCAGCGTCTGGGTGGCGACGGCCCGCACCTGCGAACGCTTGAAGCCGGCCAGCCGCTCGCCGAAGCGGGCGAGGGCGTCCCAGCCGCGCTGCATGGCTTCGGGCGTGAGGTTGCGCGCGCTGTCCAGGCCGTTGCCCTGGCGCACGGTCTCTTTCAGGTATTCGGTGCGGTGGATCTGACCGTGATCGACTTGACCGATTTCGAGCCGGAAGCTGTTGGAGCCTAGATCGACCGCTGCGAGGCGGGTGCCATTTTGCATGTTGGAGTAGAGAAGGCGGGGGGCCTGGTTCGAAGGTCCTGGAAGGGTAACGCCACCTTCCCGACCGACGCCGCAGCGAGGGCTAGAGGCTAGATCGGGTGCATGACGGTTGTGTGACAGCGTCACAGAGCCGGAGGGCTCCACGACGCCATTTTCCCTCGACAGGAGGGTGTCACATCGATGTCACACAAGCTTTCTAGAGTCCGTCGCAAGCCCGAAAGGGGACTACTTCTTACTTCTAAAGGAAGCTTCATGCAAACGACGTTCAAATTTGCAACCGCCGGCCTCGTCGCCGCGGTTTTCGCTCTCCCCGCGTTCGCCCAGGACGTGACCGGTGCCGGTGCCAGCTTCCCGGCCCCGCTGTATGCCAAGTGGGCTTCGGACTTCAACAAGGCCACCGGCGTCAAGATCAACTACCAGTCGGTCGGTTCGGGTGCCGGCCTGAAGCAGATCGAAGCCAAGACCGTCGACTTCGGCGCGTCGGACGCTCCCCTGAAGGACGACGAACTCCAGGCCAAGGGCCTGATGCAGTTCCCCACCGTCATCGGCGGCGTGATCCCGGTCGTGAACATCCAGGGCATCAAGCCCGGCGAACTCAAGCTCAGCGGCCAGGTGCTGGGCGACATCTACCTCGGCAAGATCACGAAGTGGAACGACCCCGCGATCAAGGCCCTGAACGGTTCGCTGAACCTGCCCGACGCCGCCATCGCCCCGGTTCGCCGCGCCGACGGTTCGGGCACCAGCTTCCTGTTCACCAACTACCTGTCGAAGGTCAACGCCGAGTGGAAGAGCAAGGTCGGCGAAGGCACGGCCGTGAACTGGCCCACCGGCGCGGGCGGCAAGGGCAATGAAGGCGTCGCCGCCTTCGTGGGCCGCCTGCCGAACTCGATCGGCTACGTGGAGTACGCGTACGTCAAGCAGAACAAGATGACCTACGCCCAGATGCAGAACGCCGCCGGCAACTTCGTCTCGCCCGACGACACCGCCTTCAAGGCCGCCGCCGCCGGTGCCGACTGGAACAAGAGCTTCTATCAAGTGCTGACGAACCAGGCCGACAAGGGTGCATGGCCGATCACCGGCGCCACCTTCATCCTGCTGCACAAGACGCAGGACAAGCCGGCCAATGCCACCACCGTGCTGAAGTTCTTCGACTGGGCCTACAAGAGCGGCGACAAGACGGCCGACGAACTGGACTACGTGCCGATGCCCGACGCCGTGAAGGCCACGATCGCCAAGGCCTGGGGTGAAGTCAAGGACGCATCGGGCAAGCCCGTCGCCTTCAAGTAAGCCTTCTTCTCCCTGATCAGAAAAAGAAAACACGGCGCGCCATGAGCAGCAATCCGCTCGATGGCGCGCCGCTTTCGTCATTGCCGGAGCGACCTGTGTCATCCACTTTCCCCGCCGCTGCCACCACGCTCGACCTTTCCGCCGAGCAGGGCCGTACCACCGCACCGCCGCCGATGAAGGCGTCGCGCTCCGGCCCCATGGTCGATCGCCTGTTCGGCTGGGCCGCCAAGGGCGCCGCGCTGCTGACGCTCGCGATGCTGATCGGCATCCTGCTGTCGCTGATCGCCGGCGCCTGGCCCGCCATCACCAAGTACGGCCTCGGCTTCCTCACGAGCAGCGTGTGGGACCCGGTCCAGAACGAATACGGCGGCCTCGTGATGATCTACGGCACGCTGGCCACCTCGGCCATCGCCCTGGTGATCGCGGTGCCCGTGAGCTTCGGCATCGCGCTCTTCCTCACCGAACTCTCGCCCGGCTGGCTCAAGCGCCCGCTGGGTACCGCCATCGAACTGCTGGCCGCCGTGCCCTCGATCGTCTACGGCATGTGGGGCCTGCTGGTGTTCGGCCCGATCCTGTCGACCTGGGTCCAGCAACCGCTGCAGAAGCTGCTGGCCGGCGTGCCCTACCTCGGCGCCCTGGTGTCCGGCCCCCCCGTGGGCATCGGCATTCTGTCGGCCGGCATCATCCTCGCGATCATGATCATCCCGTTCATCGCCTCGGTGATGCGCGACGTGTTCGAGGTCACGCCTCCGCTGCTCAAGGAATCGGCCTACGGCCTCGGTTCCACCACCTGGGAGGTCGTCTCCAAGGTCGTGCTGCCCTACACCAAGGCCGGCGTCGTCGGCGGCATCATGCTCGGCCTGGGCCGCGCGCTCGGCGAGACCATGGCCGTCACCTTCGTGATCGGCAACATGAACCAGCTGAACTCGCTCTCGGTGTTCGAGGCGGCCAACAGCATCACCTCGGCGCTCGCCAACGAGTTCGCCGAAGCCGGCGCCGGCCTGCACCAGGCCGCGCTGATGTACCTGGGCCTCGTGCTGTTCTTCATCACCTTCGTCGTGCTGTCGCTGTCGAAGCTGCTGCTGGCGCAAATGAAGAAGAGCGAAGGAAAGAAGTCGTGAGCACAAGCCAATCCCTCATCAACGCCAAGACCCTGGCCGAAACCCGCCAGGCCCGGTTCGCCTCGCGCAACCGCGTCAACAAGATCGCCCTCACGCTGTCGCTCGCCGCGATGGTGTTCGGCGTGTTCTGGCTCGTCTGGATCCTCTGGGAAACCCTGCGCCTCGGTATCGGCGGCCTGTCGGTCGCGGCCTTCACCGAGATGACCCCGCCGCCGAACGAAGCGGGCGGCATCCTGAACGCCATCTTCGGCTCCTTCGTGATGGTGCTGCTGGCGACCTTCGTCGGCACGCCGATCGGCATCATGGCCGGCATCTACCTGGCCGAGTACAACCCGAAGGGCATGCTGTCCTCGGTCACGCGCTTCGTCAACGACATCCTGCTGTCGGCGCCGTCGATCGTGATCGGCCTGTTCGTCTACGCGGTGGTCGTGGCCTACTTCAAGCAGTTCTCGGGCCTGGCCGGCGCGCTGTCGCTCGCGCTGATCGTGATCCCGGTCGTGATCCGCACCACCGAGAACATGCTGCAGCTGGTGCCGCCGGGACTGCGCGAAGCCGCCTACGCCCTCGGCACGCCGAAGTGGAAGGTGATCCTGAGCATCACGCTGCGCGCCGCGCGCGCCGGCGTCGTGACCGGCGTGCTGCTGGCCGTGGCCCGCATCGCCGGCGAGACCGCGCCGCTGCTGTTCACCGCGCTCAACAACCAGTTCTGGACCGCCGACGTGACCCAGCCGATGGCCAGCCTGCCGGTGACCATCTTCAAGTTCGCGATGAGCCCGTACGAGAACTGGCAGCAGCTGGCCTGGGCCGGCGTGTTCCTGATCACCATCGCGGTGCTCGCCCTCAACATCCTGGCGCGGGTCCTGACGCGCACCAAGCACTGAAGCCGGGACGGCTTCCACCGCAACCCGCACAGAACGAACAAGAGAAACGCAACATGGCACCCATCACCGCTCCCACCGTCGCATCGCCCGCGAAGATCTCGGTCAAGAACCTGAACTTCTACTACGGCAAGTTCCACGCGCTCAAGGGCATCAACCTCGAGATCCCCGAGAACAAGGTCACGGCCTTCATCGGCCCCTCGGGCTGCGGCAAGTCGACGCTGCTGCGCACCTTCAACCGCATGTTCGAGCTCTATCCCGAGCAGCGCGCCGAGGGCGCCATCGAGCTCGACGGCGAGAACCTGCTGACCAGCAAGCAGGACGTGGCGCTGATCCGCGCCAAGGTCGGCATGGTGTTCCAGAAGCCGACGCCGTTCCCGATGTCGATCTACGACAACATCGCCTTCGGCGTGAAGCTGTTCGAGAACCTCTCGGCCAGCGAGATGGACGACCGCGTCGAATGGGCGCTGAAGAAGGCGGCCCTGTGGACCGAGGTGCGCGACAAGCTGCAGCAAAGCGGCTCGGGCCTCTCCGGCGGCCAGCAGCAGCGCCTGTGCATTGCGCGCGGCATCGCGATCAAGCCCGAAGTGCTGCTGCTCGACGAACCCTGCTCGGCGCTGGACCCGATCTCGACCGCCAAGATCGAGGAACTGATCGCCGAGCTGAAGAACGAATACACGGTGGTCATCGTGACCCACAACATGCAGCAGGCCGCGCGTTGCAGCGACTACACCGCCTACATGTACCTGGGCGACCTGATCGAGTTCGGCGCCACCGAGCAGATGTTCTTCAAGCCGCAGCGCAAGGAGACCGAGGACTACATCACCGGCCGCTTCGGCTGATGCAACAACGCAAAGAGGACGACACCATGACTGAAAAACACCTCTCCAGCCAGTTCGACAGCGAACTCAACGGCGTCTCGTCGCGCGTGATGGAACTCGGCGGCATGGTCGAGTCGCAGATCCACCAGGCGATCTACGCGCTGCTGCAGTTCGATTCGGACGCGGCCGACCGCGTGATGGAAACCGAGCACCGCGTGAACGCGATGGAGATCGAGATCGACCGCGAGCTGTCGTCGATCATCGCGCGCCGCCAGCCGACCGCGCGCGACCTGCGCCTGCTGATCGCGATCTCCAAGACCACCGCCAACCTCGAGCGCGTGGGCGACGAGGCCAACAAGATCGCGCGCATGGTCAAGTCGATCATCGAGAGCGGCGCCTCGCGCGTGCTGCCGACCACCGAGCTGCGCATCGCGGCCGACCTGGCCTCGAACCTGCTGCGCACCGCGCTCGACGCCTTCGCGCGCCTCGATACCGCCGCGGCGCTGTCGATCCTCAAGGACGACGACCTGATCGACAAGGAGTTCGACGGCTTCGTGCGCAAGCTGGTCACCTACATGATGGAAGACCCGCGCACCATCTCCGCCAGCCTCGACCTGCTGTTCCTGGCCAAGGCCATCGAGCGTATCGGCGACCACGCCAAGAACATCGCCGAGTTCATCATCTACATCGTCAAGGGTGCCGATGTGCGGCACACTTCGATGCAGGAAATCGAGTCGGCGCTGCAGTAACGACACCAGTACGACTGCGGCAAGACTCCCAAGAAAGCATGAAAAAACCCCGAGTCCTGATCGTCGAAGACGAGTCCTCGATCGCCGAGCTGATCGCCGTCAACCTCCGCCACAACGGCTTCGAGCCGATCTGGTCGGAGGATGGCGCGGCGGCCCAGCGCGAGATCGATGCCTTCCTGCCGGACCTGATCCTGCTCGACTGGATGCTGCCGGGCCAGAGCGGCCTGCAGCTCGCGCGCCAATGGCGCAAGGACCCCCGTACCAAGGCCGTCCCGATCCTGATGCTGACCGCGCGCGGCGACGAGCCCGACAAGGTGGCCGGCCTCGACGCGGGCGCCGACGACTACATCACCAAGCCTTTCTCCACCCAGGAAATGCTCGCGCGCATCCGCGCCGTGCTGCGCCGCCGCGCGCCCGAGGTGGTGACCGAGCGCGTCGAGATCGGCGAGCTGGCGCTCGACACCGCCACCCACCGCGTGACCTGGCAGGGCAATGCGCTGAAGGTCGGCCCGACCGAGTTCAAGCTGCTGGCCTACCTGATGCAGCACGCCGAGCGCGTCCACAGCCGGGCCCAGCTGCTCGACAAGGTGTGGGGCGACCACGTCTACATCGAGGAGCGCACGGTCGACGTGCACGTCAAGCGCCTGCGCGAATCGCTGGGCGCGGCCTCGCCGATGGTCGAGACGGTGCGCGGTGCCGGCTACCGCCTGACGGCCCAAGCCACCGTTTGACCGCCGTGAGCGTCTCCGCCCGCGGGCGCGGATAATCGCCCGCCATGCCGTTTCGCATTGCTACTTTTTTAATAGCGTCTCTCCTAGGCGGAGTGGGCGTTACAGCCTTTTTCGGCTGGAAGCTCGGCTGGCTCGGCGCCTGGGTCGGCGCGGTGGTCTGGCTGGGCTTCGATGCCTGGCGCGCCAAGCGGCTGCTGCTGATCCTGCGCAACGACGCGGTGGGCCTGCCCAGCCGCGGCGTCGGCATGTGGGGCGAGCTGGCCGAACGCATCCGCAAGCTGCTGCGCGACCGCGAGCAGCAGATCCGCCAGGCCGACGACCGGCTGCAGGAATTCCTCGCCGCGATCCAGGCCTCGCCCAACGGCGTGGTGCTGCTCGACGAGCAGGGCCGCATCGAGTGGTGCAACCAGACCGCGGCGGCGCAGTTCGGCATCGATGCCGAGCGCGACCTGCTGCAGCACTTGGCCAACCTCGTGCGCGACCCGGCCTTCGTGGCCTACCTGGCGTCGTGGAACTACAGCCGCGACGTCGTCATCGACGGCCATGGCCTGGGCACGCAGCGCAGCCACCCGGTGCGGCTGTCGGTGCAGGTGCATCCCTACGCGGGCAATCGCCGCATGCTGCTCACGCGCGACATCACCGCGCTCGAGCAGGCCGAGGCGATGCGGCGCGACTTCGTGGCCAACGTCTCGCACGAGATCCGCACGCCGCTCACGGTGCTCGCGGGCTTCGTCGAGACGCTGCAGAACCTGCCGCTCGATGCCGACGAGCGCGCGCGCTACCTCGGCCTGATGGGCCAGCAGTCGCACCGCATGGAGACGCTGGTCAACGACCTGCTGACCCTGTCGCGCCTCGAGGGCAGCGCCGCCCCCGGCGGCACGCAGTGGACGCGCATCCGCGCCTTGCTCGCGCAGTGCGAGGACGAAGGCCGCGGCCTGTCGGGGCGGCTCTCGCCGCAGCTGGGCCACAAGCTGTCGTTCGCCATCGATGCCGATTCCGAGGTGTCGGGCGCGGCCACCGAGCTGCAGAGCGCGATGTCGAACCTGCTGAGCAACGCGATCCGCTACACGCCTGGTGGCGGCGAGGTGGCGGTGAGCTGGCGCCTGTTGCCCGACGGTCGCGGCGAGTACGCGGTGAAGGACACCGGCCCGGGCATCGCGGCCGAGCACATCCCGCGCCTGACCGAGCGCTTCTACCGCATCGACCGCAGCCGTTCGCGCGAGACCGGCGGCACCGGGCTCGGGCTGGCGATCGTCAAGCACATCGCCCAGCGCCATGGCGCCGAGCTGCGCATCGAGAGCACGGTGGGCAAGGGCTCGCGCTTCGCGCTGGTGTTCCCGGCCACGCGCGTGCGCGAGGCGCGGGTGATGGCGCGGCAGCCGGCCTGAACGGCCACGGCGCTTTCACCGGTCAGCCGGTCAGCCGCGCACGCGGTGCGCCATGGTCCAGCGCAGCAGCGCGCCGAACAGCAGGGCCGTGACCGTCAGCGCGGCGGCGCCCATGATCCAGAACGCCAGCGGCGACTGCATGGCCGGCCAGGGGCCAAGCCCGCGGTAGGCCAGCAGGTAGCTGCCGCCCAGGCCCACGGCCCACAGCAGCGTGCAGTAGATCGCCAGCGGCGCGAGCGTGACGCGGTAGCAGCGCAGCACGAACACGCACAGGGTCTGCAGCGCGTCGGCGAAGTGGTAGAGCGCGACCACCAGCAGCAGCGCGCCCGCGAGCGCGATCACGGCCGGCTTGTCCGAATACACGGCCGCGAGCTGAAAGCGCAGCCCTCCCATGGCGAGCGCGAACAGCAGCGCGCACAGCACCGTCAGCTCGAAGCCGGTGCGGCAGGCGCGCCGCGCCAGCGCCGGATCGCCGGCGCCGAGCCAGAAGCTCACGCGCGCGCTGGTCGCGATCGCGAGCGACAGCGGCACCATGTAGGCCACGGCCAGCAGGTTGGCGGCGATCTGGTGCGCCGCGGCCGCGGTGGTGCCCAGGCGCGCGATGAACAGCGCCATCAGCGTGAACGAAGTGACCTCCACCAACACCGCGAGGCCGGCCGGCACGCCCAGGCGCGCGAACTGGCCGATCTGCGCCCAGTCGGGCTTCTCGATCGGCTGCCAGAGCCGGTAGCCGCGGTAGAACGGGCTGGCGCGCAGCAGCCACAAGGCGCAGCCCAGCATCGCCCAGTTGACGGCCAGCGTGGCCCAGCCGCAGCCGACCAGGCCCATGGCCGGCAGCCCCGCGCCGCCGAAGGTGAACCAGACCGACAGCGGCAGCTTGATCGCCAGCGAGGCGAGCTGCAGCCAGGTCACGAGCTGTGGCTTGCCCAGGCGCTGGCTCAGGGTGCTGAACAGGCGGAATAGCAGCGCGGGCGCGAGCCCGAAGGCCAGCACCGCGAGGTAGGCCTCGACTTCGCCGCGCATCGCGGGCGGCACTTGCGTCCATTGCAGCGCCGGCCCCGGCAGCAGCAGCAGCGCCATGCCCACCACGATCGCCAGCCCCGCGAGGTAGAGCGACTGCCGCACCGAGCGGCCCACCTCGGCGCCGCGGCCACCGCCGTGCAGCTCCGCCCAGACCGGCAGCAGGGCCTGCAGCACGCCCATCAGCGAGACGTAGACGCTGACGAAGATGGCGGCGCCGACCGAGAGGGCGGCCAGCGCGTCCTCGGAATAGCGGCCGGCCACGATGGTGTCGGTCACGCCGAAGGCCATCACGGCGAGCTGGCCGACCAGCACCGTGCCCGCGTGGCGGGCGATCAGACCGCGTTCGCCCCTCACCGCGGCGCGATCTTCTCGTACAGCAGCAGGTCGTCGGAGGGACTGCTGGGGCGGCGCAGGGTCCCCGCGAAGCGCCATTGGTCGAGCGAGATGATGGTGTGCAGCCGCTCGATGGTCTCGGGGCCCACCAGCAGCCACGGGCAGTCGGTGCCCAGCAGCAGCGGCTGCAGGTCGAAGCGGCCGTGGTACTGCAGCGCCGCGATGTGGGCACGGCTGAGCGCGAGCTCTGCCACGCACTTGGGATGGCCCACGCGCTCGGTCACGGCGCGCACCTGCGGCGCATAGCTGCGCGCGTAGTCGATCGGCGGCAGCCACAGCGTCATCAGCAGCATCCAGCACAGCGCGGTGCCGCCGGCCGGCAGCACCAGCGTCTTCCAGAGCGCCGCGCGGTGGCGCCCGGTGCGCCAGCGCACCAGCCAGCACCAGGCGATGGTGGCGGCGAGCGCGAGCACGAAGGCGATGGGCGAGAACTCGGGCACGAAACCCGGCACCAGCCGCGCCACGCTGGCCGCGGGCTTGGGCGGGTAGCCGGTCTGCATCGCGATCCAGTAGATCCAGCCCAGCAGCGCGAGGCCGCTGAAGAAGAGCAGGGTGAACCAGTCGACCAGCGCCGCCACGCTGCGCCGGAAGGTCGGCAGCGCGAAGGCCGCGAGCGTGGCCATCGCGGGCAGCGCCAGCATCAGCGAGCGGTCGGAGTAGTCGGTGGTCCAGGTGGCGGCCAGCGGCACCAGCGCGAACCAGAACGGCAGCGCCACGTGGCGCGCCGCGAGTTGCCGGCGCCAGCGCCACAGCGTCCACAGCGCCAGCGGCCAGGCCGGCCAGGTGAACCACAGCAGCAGCCGGGCCTGGCTGCGGATGTCGCCCATGATCGAGGTGCCTGGATGAGCGCCGGGCAGGTCGATCTTCCATTGCAGCAGGCCGAGGCCGATCGCGAGCGCGGCGGCCAGCAGCGTCACGCCGGCCATGGTGAGCAGCGCGCCGCGCGTGTAGCCCGGGCCTTCGTCCTCGCCCATGCCCGACCAGCCGGTGCTCGCGGGCTCGGCGGCGCGCCGCATGCGGCGGCGCTCGTAGGCGATGAACAGCACGCTGCCCGTGGCCAGCGCCAGGCCGACGGTGGGGCCGCCGCTGAGCGTCATGCCCAGCGTGCCGACCACCAGCGCGATGACCGGCCCGGCGCGCCGGTAGGGCAGGGCCGCCACGCCGTAGAACAGGTGCGAGGCGAAGTAGAGCTGCGCCAGCGCGGGCGTGGTTTCATGGCCGAGCTGGGCCAGGCCCAGGCAGGCGATCAGCGCGAGCAGGGCGCCGTCGGCCATGGCGCGCGCGTAGTCGGTCGGCCGCGCCTCGCCGCCGAAGGCGAAGGCCACGGGCTGGGCACGCGCGGTGCGGGCCAGGTAGTAGACCGCGTACCAGGTCGCGGTGAAGGTGCCCCACAGCAGCAGCGCGAACACGATGCGCACCGCGAAGTCGGGATGCAGCCAGGCGGGCGCGATCTTGATCGCCAGCGCGCCGATCCAGTACGGCACCAGCGCGGGCGTTTCGGGCGCGATGCCCAGCAGGCGAGGATCGAACCAGCGCGCCAGGCCCTCGGTGCTGCGCGCCAGCTCGGCCATGTAGCCGAAGGCCGTGATGTCGGCGCTCTTCCAGGGTCCCCGGCCGACCAGCCCCGGCAGCAGGTAGGCGGCGCACAGCAGCAGCAGCGCGATGCGCGGCAGCCGGCGCACGGCATTCTGGGCAACGATCGCGGGCGTGGGCTGGTTCAAAGGGCGATGGGCGACGGCGGGTGGGGGAAACAAAAAGGGCAGCGCGGTAAACCGGGCTGCCCTCGACGCCAGGCCTGAGCCTGGGTGCGTGCCTTACTTGGAGGCAGCGGCGCCGGTCGTCTTGCCGAAGCGGTTGCGGAACTTCTCGACGCGTCCGCCCATGTTGTCGACCGACTTCTGGGTGCCGGTGTAGAACGGGTGCGATTCGCTGGTGGTGTCCAGCTTGAACAGGGGCAGCTCGCGGCCGTCGTCCGCCTTGGCGGTTTCCTTCGTGTTCACGCAGGAACGGGTCACGAACTTGAAGCCGTTCGACATGTCGACGAACAGGACATCGCGGTAATTCGGGTGGATGCCTTCTTTTGCCATGGTGTTTCCTTGGGGGGGTCGATGCGAGAGCCACTGGCGGGCAGGACGCCGGCCGCACTTTTCGCGAAGCTGCCGATTATCGCATACTGGGCCGATGGCGGCCAGTTCGGCCCGTCCCCCTGCGAAACCAGCCCTCCCATGACCTCCCCAACCCTGCGCGCCGGCCTCGTCGGCTACGGCTTTGCCGGCCAGACCTTCCATGCCCCCGTGCTGTCGGCCGTGCCCGGCCTCGAACTGGCGGCCGTGGCCAGTTCGCAGCCGCACAAGGTGCATGCCGACTGGCCCGGCGTGGCCGTGGTGCCCGACACGGCGGCGCTGGTCGCGCGGCAGGACATCGACCTCGTCGTGGTCGCCACGCCGAACGCCCAGCACCATCCGGTCGCGAAGGCGGCACTGCTGGCCGGCAAGCACGTGGTGGTCGACAAGCCCTTCACGCTCGACGCCGCCGAGGCGCGCGAACTCCAGGCGTTGTCCGAGCGCAACAAACTGGTGCTCACGGTCTACCAGAACCGTCGTTTCGACGCCGATTTCCTGACCCTGAAGGAACTGCTGGCCAGCGGCGAGCTGGGCCGCCCGGTCTATGTCGAATCGCATTTCGACCGCTACCGGCCCGAGGTGCGCGAGCGCTGGCGCGAGCAGAAGGTGCCGGGCGCGGGCATCTGGGTCGACCTGGGCGCGCACCTGGTCGACCAGGCGGTACAGCTGTTCGGCATGCCCGACACCCTGCAGCTCGACACCGCCGTGCTGCGCGATGGCGCCCAGGTCGAGGACTACTTCCATGCGGTGCTGCGCTACGAGTCGGGGCCGCATGCGCCGCTGCGTGTGGTGCTGCACTCGACCACGCTCGCGGCCCATGCCGCGCCGCGCTATCTCGTGCACGGCACGCGCGGCAGCTACGTCAAGCACGGCGTCGATCCGCAGGAGGACGCGCTGCGCGCCGGCCAGCGGCCGGCGAGGACGGGGTGGGGCGTCGATCCGCTCGATGGCGAGCTCGTGCTGCCTGCTGCCGACGGCACGGTGGCGAAGCGCGCCTGGCCCACGCGCGCGGGCGACTACGTCGCGTACTACGCGGCCGTGCGCGATGCGATCCTCGGCCAGCGGCCGAATCCGGTGCCGCCCGAGCAGGCGGTGGCGCTGATGGAACTGCTCGATCTCGGCCGGCGCAGCGCCGAGGAAGGCCGCGCGCTGCCCGTCGCGCGCCCATGAAAAAAGCGCGCTGCATCGCAAGATGCAGCGCGCTTTTTGGGAGGCGAGCTTCGGTCGAAGACCGGCTCAACCCCCGCGACGCATCATGTCGAAGAACTCGACATTGGTCTTCGTCGCCTTCATGTTCTTGAGCATCAGCTCCATCGACTCGATCTCGTCCATGTTGTACATGAGCTGGCGCAGGATGCGGGTCTTCTGCAGGATCTCGGGCGCGAGCAGCAGCTCCTCGCGGCGCGTGCCGCTGCGGTTGAGCTGGATCGAGGGGAACACGCGCTTCTCGTAGAGGCGGCGGTCGAGGTGGATTTCGGAGTTGCCGGTGCCCTTGAACTCTTCGAAGATCACTTCGTCCATGCGGCTGCCGGTGTCGATCAGCGCGGTGCCGATGATGGTCAGCGAGCCGCCTTCCTCGACATTGCGAGCGGCACCCAGGAAGCGCTTGGGACGCTGCAGCGCGTTGGCATCGACGCCGCCGGTCAGCACCTTGCCCGACGAGGGCACGACGTTGTTGTAGGCGCGTGCGAGACGCGTGATCGAGTCGAGCAGGATCACCACGTCCTTCTTGAGCTCGACCAGGCGCTTGGCGCGCTCGATCACCATCTCGGCCACGTGCACATGGCGCGCGGCGGGCTCGTCGAAGGTGGAGGCGATGACCTCGCCCTTCACCGTGCGCTGCATCTCGGTCACTTCTTCGGGGCGCTCGTCGACGAGCAGCACCATCATGTGGACCTCGGGGTAGTTGGCGCTGATCGCGTGCGCGATGTGCTGCATCATCACCGTCTTGCCGCTCTTGGGCGGTGCCACGAGCAGGGCGCGCTGGCCCTTGCCGATGGGCGCGATGATGTCGATCACGCGGCCGGTGATGTTCTCTTCGCCCTTGATGCCGTCGCGCTCGAGGCGCATCTGTTCCTTGGGGAACAGCGGCGTCAGGTTCTCGAACATCACCTTGTGCTTGTTCTGCTCGGGCGGTCCGCCGTTGACGGCGTCGAGCTTGGTCAGCGCGAAGTAGCGTTCGCCGTCCTTCGGAATGCGCACCTCGCCCTCGATCATGTCGCCGGTGTGCAGGTTGAAGCGGCGCACCTGGCTCGGGCTGATGTAGATGTCGTCGGTGCTGGCGGTGAAGCTGGTGTCCGGGCTGCGCAGGAAGCCGAAGCCGTCGGGCAGGATTTCGAGCACACCGTCGGCGAAGACCTGTTCGCCGGCCTTCGCGCGCTTCTTGATGATCGCGAACATCAGCTCCTGCTTGCGCATGCGGCCGACGTTTTCGATCTCAAGCGCTTCGGCCTGCTTGAGGACTTCAGACACGTGGAGTGCCTTGAGTTCGTTTAAGTGCATGGAACGACCCCTTGCGGGGGCAATCGAGGGGAAACGGAGAACAGGGGGGTGGTTCGATGTGAGGCGAGAACTGCCTCACTGACCGGGGAACTCGAACCGGCTACCTGAAAGGGCCGGCGATCTGCTGGTGATTATGACAGGAAAAACGCGCCGGCCAACGCGTTGCGCGCTGGCCGGTTTGAAAGCACTCAGGCGAGTTGCTGGTCGATGAAGGCGGTGAGCTGGGCCTTGCTCATGGCACCGACCTTGGTGGCGGCGAGCTGGCCGTCCTTGAACAGCATCAGCGTGGGGATGCCGCGGATGCCGAACTTGGCGGGGATGTCGCGGTTCTCGTCGACGTTGAGCTTGGCGATCTGCAGCTTGCCTTCGTAGGCGCTCGACACTTCGTCGAGGATCGGGGCGATCATCTTGCAGGGGCCGCACCATTCGGCCCAGTAGTCGACCAGCACGGGCTGGCTGGACTTGAGCACGTCGGCTTCGAAGGAGGAATCGGAGATGTGTTTGATCAGCTCGCTGGCCATGATGGAGTCCTTGTGCGCGGGGAGTTTCGGTGCAGCTACAGTGCGGGTCATTGTGACAGAAACCAAGGGGTGACGTGGCATGCACGAAGGCTATGGCGCCGATAGCCAGAGCCCTCGTCGCGACCCGGCCCCGCTACGAAATCCCCCGCGACAGAACATGAACGAAGGCCATCCGGTCCAGGCCCTGTGGTGCGACCCTGCCGATGGTGTGGTCGCGCGCATCGTGCGCGTGCTCGCCGAACGCCAGGCCCATGCGGCGCGCACGATGGTGCTGGTGCCCTATGCGCAGCTCATGGGCGTGGCGCAGGCCATGTGGGCGCGCTGCGGCTCGCCGGGCTTCGTACCGCGCTTCGAGACCACGCGCAACTGGGCGCGCAGCGCGGGTGGCTTCGTTCCTTCGGGCTACGACATCGCCTTCGACATGGCGCGCGACCTCGTGACCGCGCAGGGCCTGCTCTCGCAGACCGGCTTCGGCGCCGAACGCTTCGCGCTCGCGGGCCGCGTGGTCGAGCTGGCCTACCAGCTCGCGCCGCTCGCGGCCGCGGTCGCGCCCGAAGAACGCGGCAGCGCCTGGGCCGAGCGCGCCGCCAGCGTGGCCGATGCGGGCAGCGAATCGGAGTGGTTCCGCATCGAGAGCGCGCTGATCCGCATCGCGGTCGCCTGGGCCGCGAACGCGAGCTATGCCACCGACGTGCTGCTGCGCGAGCCCGCGCGCGCGCAGATCGACGTGCTGATCGTGCTCGAGGGCTTCCAGACCGATCCCTTGACGCAGACCCTGTGCGGCCTGTGGGGCGAGCGCGCCGTGCGTCTGTCGCTGGTGCCCGCCATCGCGCCGCGCGGGCAGTCCGCGGCCCATGTCGCGATCGATCCCGAGGACGAGGCCGAGCTCGCCGCGGCCTGCGCGCTGCGCCACCTGGCCGAGGGCCGCAGCCCGGTCGCGCTGGTCGCCACCGACCGCGCGCTCACGCGCCGCATCGGCGCGCGGCTCAAGGGGCAGGGCGTCACGGCGCAGGACGAGACCGGCTGGAAGCTCTCGACCACGCGCGCGGCCGCCATGCTGATGAGCGCGCTGCGCGCCTGCGCGCACGACGCCGGCAGCGACCAGGTGCTCGACTGGCTCAAGAGCGGCAACGACGGCGATGCGCTCGCGGTGCAGGGACTCGAGTCGAGATTGCGGCGCGAAGGCGTGCGCGACTGGTCGGCCTGGTGCGCGCAGGCCGCGCGCAGCGAGAAGCCGCAGGACGTCGCGCTGATGCCCTTCACGAACGAGATCGAGGCCCGCCGCGCGCCGATGGCGCGTGCGCGTCCGCTCGCCGAATGGCTGGTCGCCTTGCGCGCGCTGCTCGAGGCGGCCGGCCAGTGGGAGCCGCTCGAGGCCGACCTCGCGGGCGGCAAGGTGATCTCGGCGCTGTGGCTCGATGCCGGCGCGCACGGCGACGACGAGGCCTTCCCCGGAGGCCGTCATACGCTCTCCGAATTCACGGCCTGGGTGCGCGACGTGCTCGAGGACGCGAGCTTCGTGCCGCCCGTCAATGGCGAGATACCGCAGGTGATCGTGCTGCCCTTGCACCAGCTGCTGGGCCGGGCCTTCGGCGCGATCGTGATCCCGGGCTGCGACGACCGCCGCCTGCCCGCATCGCCCGAGCCGCCCGGCAACTGGAGTGCCGCGCAGCGGCTCGAGCTCGGCCTGCCTTCGCGCGAGGCGCTCGAGGCGGCGCAGCGCGCGGCCTGGAACGCGGCCCTGTGCAATCCCTGGTGCGAACTGCTGTGGCGCGGTGCCGATGCCAGCGGCGAGCCCGTGCGGCCCAGCCCGCTGGTGCAGGGCCTCGAGCTCGACCATGCGCTCGCCTTCACCGACGATCCGCGCACGCGGCGCGAGGTGCCCGTGCGTCCCACCCTCTATCCGATGCCCTCGGGCGCGCTGCTGCCGCTGCGCAACGTGTCGACCAGCGTCTACGAAGACCTGCGCCGCTGTCCCTACCGCTTCTTCGCGCTGCGCCAGCTCGGCCTGCGCAGCGCCGACGAGCTCGATGCCGAGGTCGACAAGCGCGACTTCGGCAACTGGCTGCATGCGGTGCTCGGCCATTTCCACGAGACGCTGCAGCAGACGCCCACGCGCGACGCCGGGGAGCGCCTGCGCTACATCGAGGACGCGGCCGTGCGCGCCACGCGCGAATACGGCCTGTCGGACGCCGAGTTCCTGCCCTTCGCCGCGGCCTGGCCCGCGGTGCGCGACGGCTACCTCGACTGGCTCGCGGGCCACGAGGCCGCGGGCGCGGTCTTCGTCGAGTCCGAACCCTGGAAGGAACAGCCGCTGGGCGCGCTGCAACTGGTGGGCCGGCTCGACCGCATCGACCGCATGCCCGATGGCCAGCCCTTCGTGATCGACTACAAGACCGAGTCCTCGGCCGTGACCAAGGAGCGCGTGAAGGAACCGACCGAGGACACGCAGCTCGCGTTCTATGCCGCGCTGGTGGCCGACGACACGCTGCGCGCGGCCTACGTCAACGTGGGCGAGAAGTCCTCGGGCACACAGACGGTGGAGCAGCCGGTGGTGGTGCAGGCGCGCGATGCGCTGGTGGCCGGCATCCTCGACGACTTCCGGCGCATCGCCGAAGGCACGCCGCTGCCGCCGCTGGGCGAGGGCACGGTGTGCGAGCACTGCACCGCGCGCGGCCTGTGCCGCAAGGATTTCTGGAGCGACGATGCCGGCGCCGCCGTGCTGCAGGAGGGCTCGCCATGAACGGCGCCGCCTACGAACACAACGGCCAGCGCGTGCCGCGCGAGGCCTTCTACACCGTCGCCTGCGATCCACGGCGCTCGGTGGCGGTCGAGGCCTGCGCGGGCGCGGGCAAGACCTGGATGCTGGTGTCGCGCATCGTGCGCGCGCTGCTCGACGACGGCGCCAACGCCTGCCAGCCGCACGAGATCCTCGCCATCACCTTCACCAAGAAGGCCGCCGGCGAGATGCGCGAGCGGCTCGACCAGTGGCTCGAGGCCTTCGCCGAGCGCGAGCCCGAGGAACTGGTCAAGGAACTCGTGATGCGCGGCATGCCGCCGGCCGAGGCGCTGGCCGCCGCGCCGCGCCTGAAGGGCCTGTACCGGCACCTGCTCGAGGGCGGCCGGCCGGTGCAGTTCCGCACCTTCCACGCCTGGTTCGCGGGCCTGCTGCGCAATGCGCCGCTGGCGGTGCTGCGCGAGCTCGGCCTGCCGTCGAACTACGAGCTGCTCGAGGACGATGCCGAGGCGCGCTCGCGCACCTGGCGCCCCTTCTTCGAGGCCGTGACCGCCGACCCCGACGCGCTGGCCGACTACTACGCGGTGGTCGCCACCTACGGGCGCTCGCAGACCGCCAAGGCGCTCGGCGAGGCGCTCACGCGGCGCGTGGAGTTCTCGCTCGCCGAACCGGCCGAGGCGGTGCGGCATTTCGCCGACCTGCACCCGGCGCTGGCCGGCTTCGACACGCCGACCGACGCGCTGCGCGGCGAGGCCGTGCGCCGGCGCTGGCTCGACCGTGCCGCCGCGCTCGGCCGCGAGACCAACAAGACGCCGCAGAAGGCGGCCGAGGCCGTCATCGACATCTTCGGCACCGGCGAGCCGACCGAGTCCGCGCTGCCGGCGGCGCTCGCGCTGCTGCGCAAGAGCTTCTTCGTCGCGACCGAGGATCGGCTCAACAAGAACCTGCAGAAGTACCCGGCCGCGCAGGAGGCCGAGGCCGAACTGCAGTTGCTGTGTGCCGCGCAGGCCCAGCATGCGGCCTGGCTTTACCAGCAGCGCATGACGCGGCTCACGCGCCTTTTGATCGATGCCTTCGCGGGCGTCAAGCGCGCCCATGGCTGGGTCGACATGAACGACGTCGAGCAGGCGGCGCAACTGCTGCTGGGCCAGTCGGCGCTCTCGGGCTGGGTGCAGGAGCGGCTCGATGCGCGCATCGCGCACCTCCTGATCGACGAGTTCCAGGACACCAATCCGCTGCAGTGGCAGGCGCTCTATGGCTGGCTCAGCGCCTACGTGGGCGCGGGCAGCAGCGCGCCGCGCGTGTTCGTCGTGGGCGACCCGAAGCAGAGCATCTACCGCTTTCGCCGCGCCGAGCCGCAGGTGTTCATCGCCGCGAAGAAGTTCGTGCGCGAGGGCCTGGGCGGCGAGCTGCTCAACTGCGACCACACGCACCGCAATGCGCGCGCCGTCGTGGGCCTTGTCAACCAGGCCATGCTGGCCGCGCAGGAGGCCGGCGAGTTCGACGGCTTCCGTGCCCACACCACCGAGCGCAGCGACGAGGGCGCGCTGCTGAAGCTGCCGGCCATCGAGCGCGATGCCGCCGAGGCCGCGGCCGAAGCGGCGCCGGCCGACGACGACATGCTGCACTGGCGCGACAGCCTGGTCACGCCACGCGTGCTGCCCGAGGAGCAGTTGCTGCAGAAGGAGTGCGAGCAGGCCGCGCGCTGGATCGCGCAACTGATCGCCGACGGTACGCCGCCGCGCCAGATCATGGTGCTGTCGCGCCGCCGCAGCCGCCTCGCCGCGATGCAGGAGGCGCTGCGCCAGCGCCACATCCCGGTGCAGCAGCCCGAGAAGAACGAGCTGCACGACGCGCCCGAGGTGCAGGACATGGTGGCGCTGATCGATGCGCTGGTCTCGCCCGCGCACGACCTCTCGCTGGCGCGCGCGCTCAAGTCGCCGCTGTTCGGCATCGGCGACGACGACCTGGTGCAACTGGCGCTGCGCCAGCGCGCGCTGCCGGGCTGGAGCTGGTTCCGGTTGCTGCAGACCGGCGAGGACCTGCCGGCCGCGCTGGCAGAGGCCGCGCCGCGTCTCAAGCGCTGGCAGCGCTGGCTGGCCACGCTGCCGCCGCACGACGCACTCGACGCGGTCTTCCACGACGGCGACGTGCTCGCGAAGTTCGGCGCGGCCGTGCCCGCCGCGCTGCGCCAGGGCGCGCTGGCCAACCTGCGCGGCCTGCTGGCCGCGTCGCTCGACATCGACGGCGCGCGCTTCGTCACGCCCTATGCGCTGGTGCGCGCGCTGCGCGCCGGCGGCGTGCGCGCCCCGTCGGTGGCCGCGCCCGAGGCGGTGCAGTTGCTGACGGTGCACGGCGCCAAGGGCCTCGAGGCCGACACCGTGCTGATGCTCGACTGCGACGCGCCGCCGCCGCGCGCCCAGACCATGGGCGTGCTGGTCGAGTGGAAGGGCGGCGACCGCGTGCCGACGCGCTTCGTCTTCCTCGCGAGCGAGAAGACGCCGCCGGCCTGCGCGGCATCGCTGCTGCTCGACGAGCAGCGCGCGCGCCACCGCGAGGAGCTCAACGGCCTCTATGTCGCGACCACGCGCGCCCGCGCGCGGCTGGTGCTGTCGTCGGTGCGCCCCGCGCGCGCCAACGAGGGCAGCTGGTGGGCGCGGCTGGCCGAGGCCTGCGAGACCGTAGCTGCCGACGAGCCACTGGTGGCGCCGGTCGCAGCGCAGGCGCAGGCCGTCTTCGCGATCCACGAGCTGCCGGTGTTCGCTTCCGCGACGCCGCCGGTGCCCGTCGTGCGCAAGGAAAAGGTGGCCACCCTCGATGCGCGCGCCGCGGCCTTCGGCCAGGCGATGCATCGCTTGCTCGAATGGTCGGTGCCCGGCGAGCCCTTGGCCGCGGCCCATGTGCGCGCGGCGGCGCAGGAGTTCCTGCTCGACGCGCAGCAGGCGCGCGGCGCCGCGGCGCTGGCCGCGCGCATCCGCGCCGGCGCGGGTGCCTGGGCCTGGGACCTCGAGCGGATCGACTGGCACGGCAACGAGGTCACGCTGGTGCACGAAGGCGACACGCTGCGCATCGACCGGCTGGTGCGCGAGCGCGCCAGCGGCACCTGGTGGATCCTCGACTACAAATCGGCCGCAAGGCCCGAGCGCGATGCCGCGCTCATCGCACAGATGCGGCGCTACCGCGCGGCCGTGCAGCAGGCCCATCCCGGTGCCACGGTACGCGCCGCGTTCCTGACCGGGCAGGGCGAACTGGTGAACCTCGAATGACTTCTTCTCCCACCGTCGCCGTGATCGGCGGCGGCCCCGCCGGCCTGATGGCGGCGGAAATCCTCTCCGCGGCCGGTGCGAAGGTGCACCTCTACGACGCCATGCCCTCGGTGGGGCGCAAGTTCCTGCTCGCGGGGCGCGGCGGGCTCAACCTCACGCACTCCGAGCCCTTCGAGGCCTTCGTGGGCCGCTTCGGCGAACGCCGCGCCGAACTCGAGCCGATGCTCGCGGCCTTCGGTCCCGCGCAACTGCGCGAATGGGCCGCGGGCCTGGGCATCGAGACCTTCGTCGGCAGCTCGGGCCGCGTGTTCCCCACCGACATGAAGGCCGCGCCGCTGCTGCGCGCCTGGCTGCACCGGCTGCGCGAGGCCGGCGTGCAGTTCCACATGCGGCACCGCTGGACCGGCGATGCCGCGGTCTCGCCCGGCGTGCTGCGCTTCGACACGCCCGCGGGCGAAGTCGAGGCCTCGGCCGATGCGGTGGTGCTCGCGCTCGGCGGCGCGAGCTGGGCGCGGCTCGGTTCCGATGGTGCCTGGGCGCCGCGGCTGCAGGCGCAGGGCGTGGCGGTGGCGGAGCTGCAGCCCGCCAACTGCGGTTTCGACGGCAGCGGCTGGAGCGCGCATTTCTCGGAGCGCTTCGCGGGCCAGCCCTTCAAGTCGGTGGCCGTGTCGTTCACCGACAGCCGCGGCCGTCATTTCGCGCGCAAGGGCGAGTTCGTCGCCACGGCCGGCGGCATCGAGGGCAGCCTCGTCTACGCCGTCTCGGCCCTGCTGCGCGACGAGATCGCCGCCAACGGCAGCGCCACGCTGCTGCTCGACCTGCTGCCCGACCGCAGCGCCGAGCAGGTGCTGGCCGCGGTCAGGCATCCGCGCGGCGCGCGTTCGCTCGGCAGCCATCTCAAGAGCCGGCTCGGCCTCGAGGGCATCAAGGCCGGCGTGCTCTACGAGGTGCTGAGCCGCGAGGCGATGCACGATCCGCTGCAGCTCGCGCAGGCGATCAAGGCCGTGCCGCTGCGGCTGCTGGCCGCGCGCCCGGTCGACGAGGCGATCAGCACCGCGGGCGGCGTGCGCTTCGATGCGCTCGATGCGCAGCTGATGGCCAGCGCGCTGCCCGGCGTGTTCGTGGCGGGGGAGATGCTCGACTGGGAGGCGCCGACCGGCGGCTACCTGCTCACGGCCTCGATGGCCAGCGGCGTCGCGGCCGCGCGTGGCGTGCTCGCGCGGCTCGGTCTGTCGTGAGGCTTTGGCTTTGGCGCGGCTTTCGTTCCCGGATGGAACGAAAGCGCTGAAGAAGTTGACGAGCCTTACCCCTGGCACTGACTACGCAGTTAGGGCTGCTTGGTTCCCCACCTGACCCGGTTGGCCACTTCACCATGCAGGGAGGCCCGTCAGCGGCGATTCTAACCTCGCTCGCGTTGCCCCCTTCGCCGGGGCGGTGAATCGATCGATGAGAAACAAGCGCGAGGCGGATGTCGAAGGCCCCCTTCGCGGCTTTTAGAATGGGCGCAATGTCCTATATCGTGCTCGCCCGCAAGTTCCGTCCGAAAACCTTCGCTGAGATGGTCGGTCAGGGGCACGTGGTGCAGGCGCTCGAGAACGCGCTCACCACCCAGCGCCTGCACCACGCCTACCTGTTCACCGGCACGCGCGGCGTGGGCAAGACCACCGTCTCGCGCATCCTGGCCAAGTCGCTCAACTGCCAGGGCCCGGACGGGCAGGGCGGCATCACCGCCACGCCCTGCGGCGTGTGCCAGGCCTGTCGCGACATCGACGCCGGCCGCTTCGTCGACTACACCGAGCTCGACGCGGCCTCGAACCGCGGCGTCGATGAAGTGCAGTCGCTGCTCGAGCAGGCGGTCTACAAGCCGGTGCAGGGCCGCTTCAAGGTCTTCATGATCGACGAAGTGCACATGCTGACCAACACCGCGTTCAACGCGATGCTGAAGACGCTCGAGGAGCCGCCCGAGTACCTCAAGTTCGTGCTGGCCACCACCGATCCGCAGAAGGTGCCGGTCACGGTGCTGTCGCGCTGCCTGCAGTTCAACCTGCGCCCGATGGCGCCCGAGACGGTGCTCGAGCACCTGACCTCGGTGCTGCAGACCGAGCAGGTGCCGGCCGAGCCGCAGGCGCTGCGCCTGCTCGCGCGCGCTGCGCGCGGCTCGATGCGCGACGCGCTCTCGTTGACCGACCAGGCGATCGCCTTCGGCAACGGCGAGCTGGTCGAGGCCGGCGTGCGCCAGATGCTCGGCAGCGTCGACCGCGGCCATGTGTTCCGCCTGATCGAGGCGCTCGCGCAGGGCGACGGCAAGACCGTGGTCGAGACCTCCGAGGCGCTGCGCATCGACGGCATGTCGGCCGCTTCCACGCTCGAGGAAATGACGGCGGTGCTGCAGGCCATGGCGGTGCTGCAGGCCGTGCCTTCGCGCGCCGAGGCTGCCACGTCCAGCACCGACCCCGACGCGGCCGACACCGCGCGGCTCGCGCTGCTGATGCCGGCCGACGAGACCCAACTGCTCTACAGCCTGTGCCTGCACGGCCGCGGCGAGCTCGGCCTCGCGCCCGACGAATACGCCGCGCTCACGATGGTGCTGCTGCGGCTGCTGGCGTTCAAGCCTGCGCAGAACGCGGCCGGCTCGGCCTCCGCGGAAAAAAAAACTCTGAATGAAGCTCCGGCGGCGGCGCCGGCCCCCGTTGTCGCCCCCGCGCAGCCGCCGCGGCCGATCCCGGTGCGCAGCATGTCGGCCGAAGTGCCGCGTCCGGCGCCCGTTGCCGCACCTGCGCAACCGTCGACCGCCGCCCCCGCGGGCCACCGCCTGCCGGTCGTCGACCAGCCTGTGCGCCGCCCCGAGGCGCGTCCGCCCGAGGACGTGCCTGAACCCGATCCCGCCCAGGTGGTCGCCGTGCCGATGCGCGTGCAGCCGCCGCCCGGCGCGCGCGACACGCCGCGCGACGGTGCCCAGGCACCCGCCGCGCCGATCCCGCCGAGCGAGGAGGGCGATTTCTGGTTCGCCACCGTCACGCAGTTGATCGCGGCCGAGAGCATCGCCGCGCTCACGCGCGAACTGGCGCTGCAGTCGCAGCTGGTGGCGCGCGACACCGACCAGTGGCTGCTGCGCATCGAGCGCGAGTCGCTCAACCAGCCCTCCAGCCGCGAGAAGCTGATCGCCGCGCTGGCCGCGATCGGCCACGAGGTCAAGCTCGCGATCGAGGTCGGCGGTGTGGTCGACAGCCCGGCACGCCGCAACAAGGCCGCCGCTGACGAGCGCCAGCGCATCGCCGAGGAGGCGATCCGCAGCGATCCCGAGATCCAGGCCCTGATGCGCGACTTCGACGCGAGGATCGTCCCGGGCTCGCTCAAACCGGCCTGAGCGCGGCGGGCCACGCGCAGCGGCGACAATCGGCCGTGGCCCTTGCGGCGGCGAGGCTTCGCCGCCAGCTGCGCTTCCATCTCTTATCCTTTCCCATCCACCCAACCGATCCACAGGACCAACGATGTTCAACAAAGGACAACTGGCCGGCCTCATGAAGCAGGCGCAGGCAATGCAGGACAACCTCAAGAAGGCCCAGGAAGAACTGGCCCACATCGAGGTCGAGGGCGAATCGGGCGCCGGCCTCGTGAAGGTCGTGATGACCTGCAAGCACGACGTCAAGCGCATCACCATCGACCCGAGCCTGCTGGCCGACGACAAGGACATGCTCGAGGACCTCGTGGCCGCTGCCTTCAACGCCGCCGTGCGCAAGGCCGAGGAGACCAGCGAGCAGAAGATGGGCAAGCTGACCGCCGGCATGCCGGGCCTGCCCCCGGGCATGAAGCTGCCGTTCTGATGCCGCCGCGCCACCAAGGCTGACGTGTCCGACGCCGGTTCCCTCGACGCGCTCGTCGATGCGCTGCGCCGCCTGCCGGGCGTGGGCGTCAAGTCGGCCTCGCGCATGGCCTTCCACCTGCTGCAGCACGACCGCGAGGGCGCGCAGCTGCTCGCGCGCGCCCTGCAGCAGGCGGCGGGTCAGGTGCGCCATTGCGAGCGCTGCAACACCTTCACCGAGATGCCGGTGTGCAATGTCTGCCTCGACGTGCGGCGCGACCCGACCAAGCTCTGCGTGGTCGAGACGCCGGCCGACCAGGCCGCGCTCGAGCGCACCAACGCCTTTCGCGGCTACTACTTCGTGCTGATGGGCAAGCTCAGCCCGCTCGACGGCATCGGTCCCAAGGACCTGGGCCTGCAGAAGCTGTTCGAGCGCGCGCTCGATGGCACGGTGGCCGAGGTGATCCTCGCGACCAACTTCACGGCCGAGGGCGAAGCCACGGCGCATGTCATCGGCGATGCGCTGCGCCAGCGCGGCCTCACCGTCACGCGGCTCGCGCGCGGCGTGCCCGCGGGCAGCGAGCTCGAGTACGTGGACCTCGGCACCATCGCGCACGCGCTGGTCGACCGGCGCTGATCCCGCGGCGGCCACCGCCGCCGCGCATCCAAGAGATTCCGGAGACACCATGACCCTGTCGCTGCTCACCGTCGCCTACTGGTGCGTCTTCATCGCCTGCGGCCTGCCGTACCTCGCGGCCTGGATCGCCAAGGCCGGCGCCTTCCGGCCCAGCGACAACGCGCAGCCGCGCGACTGGGCCGCCAGGCAGGCGGGCTGGCGCGCGCGCGCCAACGCCGCGCAGGCCAACAGCTTCGAGGGGCTGCCCTTCTTCATCGGCGCGGTGATCATCGCGCACCAGCTCGGCGCCGCGCAGCTGTGGATCGACCGCCTCGCGATCGCCTACGTGCTGCTGCGCGTGGCCTATCTCGCGCTCTACATCCAGGGCATTCCTGCGCTGCGCAGCGCGGTCTGGGCGGCCGCCTTCCTGGTCAATATCGCGATCCTGTTCCTCGCGAAATAGCGCGGCTGAGAGCGGCCTTTTTCACTCTGTGAGAGGCCTTCATGCTTACGTGAAAACCCGCACGGGATGACCCCGATGCAGCGACCCTGCGCGCGCCCCTAAGCTCGATTCAGTTTCGACGAATTCCAGAGCCACCAGACGCCGCCGCAGGCCACGTTCCATGCTTCACCGCCGCACCCTCATCTCCGCCTCGGCCATCGCCGCCGCCACCATCGCGTTGCCGCGGGTGTTCGCGCAGCCGAAGCTGGAGAAAACCAAGATCTCGATCGCGGTCGGCGGCAAGGCGGCGTTCTACTACCTGCCGCTCACCATCTCCGAGCAGCTCGGCTACTTCAAGGCCGAGGGGCTCGACGTCGAGATCTCCGACTTCGCGGGCGGCGCGCGCGCGCTGCAGGCGGTGGTCGGCGGCTCGGCCGACGTGTGCTCGGGTGCCTACGAGCACACCATCAACCTGCAGGCCAAGAACCAGTTCTTCCAGGCCTTCGTGCTGCAGGGCCGCGCGCCTCAGATCGCGATGGGCGTATCGACCAAGAACATGTCGAGCTATGCCGGCATCGCCGACCTCAAGGGCAAGAAGATCGGCGTCTCGGCGCCGGGCTCGTCGACCAACATGGTGGCCAACCTCGTGCTCTCGCGCGGCGGCCTCAAGGCCAGCGACGTGAGCTACATCGGCGTGGGCGTCGCCGCCGGCGCGCTCACCGCGCTGCGCTCGGGCCAGATCGACGCCATCAGCAACACCGACCCCGTGATGACCATGCTCGAGCAGAAGGGCGACGTGAAGATCATCAGCGACACCCGCACGCTCAAGGGCACGCAGCAGGTGTTCGGCGGGCCGATGCCGGCCGCTTGCCTCTATGCGCCGGTCGATTTCGTGCAGAAGAACCCCAACACCTGCCAGGCGCTGGCCAACGCGATCGTGCACGGCCTCAAGTGGCTGCAGACCGCGGGCCCGGGCGACATCATCAAGACCGTGCCCGAAACCTACCTGCTCGGCGACCGCGCGCTCTACCTCGCCTCGTTCGACAAGGTGCGCGAATCGATCGCGCCCGACGGCATCGTGCCGTCCGAGGGGCCCAAGACCGCGCTGGCCGCGATCGCGAGCTTCGACACCTCCGTCAAGGCCGACAAGATCGACCTCGCGAAAACCTACACCAACGATTTCGCACGGCGAGCGAAGGACAGGTTCAAGGCCTGACCTCGATGTCCCGCGACCCGGCTTCGGCCGGGTTTTTTCTGGGGGACGCTCTTCGCTCGACATTCAGTTCCGCCATGTCCGACCACGCACTCGAACTCCTCTCGATCAGCTGCATCTTCCATTCGAAGGACGACCCCGGCCAGCGCTACACCGCGGTGGCCGACACCACCTTGCGCGTGCGCGCCGGCGAGTTCGTGTCGGTGGTCGGTCCCACGGGCTGCGGCAAGTCGACCCTGCTCAACATCGGCGCGGGGCTGCTGCAGCCCTCGTCCGGCACGGTCAAGGTGTTCGGCCAGCCGCTTTCGGGCATCAACGCGCGCGCGGGCTACATGTTCCAGACCGAGGCGCTGATGCCCTGGCGCAGCGCCATCGACAACGTGATGGTCGGGCTGCAATACCGCGGCGTGCCTGATGCCGAAGCGCGTCGCGAAGCCGAGGCCTGGCTCGCGCGCGTGGGCCTCGCGGGCTTCGGCGACCGCTATCCGCACCAGCTCTCGGGCGGCATGCGCAAGCGCGTGGCGCTGGCGCAGACGCTGGTGCTCGACCCCGACATCATCCTGATGGACGAGCCCTTCAGCGCGCTCGACATCCAGACCCGGCAATTGATGGAGAACGAGGTGCTCGACCTGTGGAGCGCGAAGAAGAAGGCCGTGCTGTTCATCACCCATGACCTCGACGAAGCGATCGCGATGAGCGACCGCGTGGTGGTGCTCTCGGCCGGACCGGCGACCCATCCGATCGGCGAGTTCGAGATCGACCTGCCGCGCCCGCGCGACGTGGCCGAGGTGCGCACCCAGCCGCGCTTCGTCGAGCTGCACACCCAGATCTGGGAGGTGCTGCGCGACGAGGTGCTCAAGGGCTACGCGCAGCAACTGAAGAAGGCCGCATGATGTCGCGCCTGGCCCTCAACGAACGCAACGCGCGCTTCTGGCAGCTGGTGCTGCTGGTCGTGATCCTCGTGGGCTGGCACCTGGCCTCGCGCAACCAGCAGGTGGCCTTCTTCCTCGGCGAGCCGATCCAGGTGGCCGGGCGCATCTGGAGCTGGTTCCTGCCCTTCGAGGTGCCGGCCAACCCGCTGTTCCCCGACGGGCTCAAGGGCAATGCCGACATCTACCTGCACCTGGGCACCACGCTGCTCGAGACCGTGCTGGCCTTCGGCATCGGCACGGTGCTGGGCCTGGGCTGCGGGCTGTGGCTCGCGCTCGCGCCCACCGCGAGCCTGATCCTCGATCCCTACATCAAGGCCGCCAACTCGATGCCGCGCGTGATCCTCGCGCCGATCTTCGCGCTGTGGTTCGGCCTCGGCATCTGGAGCAAGGTGGCGCTGGCCGTCACGCTGGTGTTCTTCATCGTGTTCTTCAACGTCTACCAGGGCGTGCGCGAGGTGAGCCCGGTGGTGCTCGCCAATGCGCGCATGCTGGGCGCCAACCAGCGCCAGCTGCTGCGCACCGTCTACCTGCCGAGCGCCACCAGCTGGGTGTTCTCGAGCCTGCACACCTCGGTGGGGCTGGCCTTCGTGGGCGCGGTGGTGGGCGAGTACCTGGGCTCGGCGCGCGGCGTCGGCTACCTGATCCTGCAGGCCGAGGGCACCTTCGACGTCAACACCGTGTTCGCGGGCATCGTGGTGCTGACGGCCTTCGCGCTCGCGCTCGATGCGCTGGTGGGCCTGATCGAGAAGCGGCTCATGAAGTGGCAGCCGCGCAGCGGCGAGACCGAGAAGCTCTGAACCGCGCGGCGGCCCGAGAACGAGCTCGGGCGCGCTCAGGCGTTCTTGCCGTGCGCCTCGGTGTTGACCTGCACCAGCGCGCGGCCCGCGAAGATGCCGCCGGCCATCTCGAGCACCACGCGCTCCGCGTCGCGCCGCCGCAGCTCGTCGATCACCTCGTCGGCCTCGGTGTCGGAGGCGCCGAGCGCCAGCACGCCCTGGCGGCCGAAGGCCATCGCCGATTCGAAGGTCTCGCGGATCTGGAAGTCGACGTTGAGCTTGCCGATCTCGAGCATGTGCTCGCGGTCGTAGGCGCGCACCAGCAGCTGCGCATGCGGGAACTCGGCCTTGAGCAGCTCGACGATGCGCGTGGTGGCGGCCTTGTCGTTGACGCAGACCATGATCACGCGCGCGCCGTGGGCGCCCGCGGCATGCAGCACGTCGGCGCGCGAGCCGTCGCCGTAGTAGACCTTGAAGCCGAACAGGGCGGCATCGCGGATCACCTGGGTGTCGGTGTCGATGATCGCGATCGAGGCACCGCGCGCCAGCGCGCCCTGCACCGCGATCTGTCCGAAGCGGCCGAAGCCGATCACCAGCACGTTGCCGACCAGGTCCTCGGCCTTGTCGATGCCGTCCATCGACTCGGCCGCGGCCGGCGCGAAGCGGCGGTGCGCGAGCACCACCAGCGGCGTGAGCGCCATCGAGAGCACCACCACCGCCGTCATGTTGGCGTTGACCACCGGGCTGATCACGCCCGCCGCGAGCGCGGAGGAGAACAGCACGAAGGCGAACTCGCCGCCCTGGGCCATCAGCACCGCGCGGTCGAGCGCGTCGGCGCGCGAGCTCTTCGCGAGCCGCGCCACCGCGTAGATGCACAGCGACTTCACCACCATCATCGACAGCACGCCGGCCAGGATCAGCTGCCAGTTGCGCGCCACCACCGCGAGGTCGAGCGACATGCCCACGCCGATGAAGAACAGCCCGAGCAGCAGGCCGCGGAAGGGCTCGATGTCGGCCTCGAGCTGGTGGCGGAAGGTGGATTCGGACAGCAGCACGCCCGCGATGAACGCGCCCATGGCCATCGAAAGGCCACCGAGTTGCATCAAGAGCGCCGCGCCCAGCACCACCAGCAGCGCGGCCGCGGTCATGACCTCGCGCGCCTTCGAGTTGGCGAGCACGCGGAACAGCGGGTTGAGCAGCCAGATGCCGGCCGCCACCAGCGCCGCGAGCGCGGCCAGCGCGATGCCCACGCCGATCCAGCGCGAGCCGGCCTCGACGGCGTGCTGCGTGGCGTCGGGCGGCGCGATGAAGGCCACGATGGCCAAGAGCGGCACGATCAGCAGGTCCTCGAACAGCAGCACGGCGACGATCTTCTGGCCGCGCGGCGCCGCGATGTCGCCGCGTTCGCCGAGCAGCTGCATCACGATGGCGGTGGAGGTCAGCACGAAGCCCATCGCGCAGACGAAGGACACGGCGAGCGGGAAGCCGAAGGCCATGCCCACGCCGGTCAGCAGGAAGCCGCAGACCACCACCTGCAGGCTGCCGAGGCCGAAGATGTCGCGCCGCATGCTCCACAGGTGCGAGGGCCGCATCTCGAGGCCGATCACGAACAGGAACATCACGACGCCGAGCTCGGCCGTGTGCAGGATGGTCTGGGGATCGGTGAACAGGCCGAAGCCGAACGGGCCGATGGCCAGCCCCGCGGCCAGGTAGCCGAGCACCGAGCCGAGCCCGATGCGCTTGAACAGCGGCACCGCGACCACCGCGGCCCCCAACAGCGTCACGACCTTGACGAGATCGCCCGCGCTTCCTTCCACTGCCATGGCATGGCCCTCCTGATTTATTCGTTCGTGGCCGGCGCCGCGAAAGGCGATGCACCGGCCCTGCCGCCGCCCGGGCGCTACTTCAGCGCTTCTTCTTCGAGGGCGTGCCGCCGCGTTTCTCGCGCACCACCTGCTTGCTCGAGGCGCTGGCCGGCACCTTGCTCACGTTGCTGCCGCGCTTGACCTGCGCGACCGGACGTCCGCGCGGACCGGCACCGCTGCCGACGCGCGCGGCCGGGGCGGCGCGCACCGGCAGGTAGACCACCACGCTGATGCCGCGCTTGAAGGCATGGTTGGGCTTGACGTCGTTCCACTCGGCGACGCTCGCGGGCTTGAGGTTGTAGCGGCGCGCGATGCTCGCCACGTTGTCGCTGCGGCCGGCCTTGACGGTGGTACGGCGCGTGACGATCTCGGGCTGGAAGCTCAGGTGGCCGCTGTCGGCCACCACCGCCGCCACGTCCTCCTTGACGCGCGCGCCGCGCGGCACGATCAGCGTGGAGCCGGCCCTGATCAGCATGCGCGGCGGCACGTTGTTGAGCGCGCGCAGGTCCGACTCGCTCATGCCGGCGCGCTGGGCGGCGTCGGCCACCGTCATGGTGTTGGGCACGACCCAGGCGGTCCAGCTCGCGTACTGGCCCTGCGTGTAGGCGTCGAAGTTGCGCTGGAACACGGCGGCGTTGTCCCAGGGCAGCAGGATCTCGGAGGTGCCCGCGGCGATCAGCACCGGCTTGTGGGCCGCCGGGTTGAGCGCGCGGAAGTCCTCGATGCGCACGTCGGCGAGCTTGGCGGCCAGTTCCACGTCGAGGTCGCGCGTGAGCGGCACGGTCTGGAAGTAGGGGTGGTTGGCGATCACCGGCAGTTCGGCGTTGAAGGCCTGCGGGTTGGCCACGATGTTCTTCACCGCCTGCAGCTTGGGCACGTACATGCGGGTCTCGGCCGGCATCGTGAGGTCGCTGTAGGTGGTGGGCAGGCCCAGGCGCTGGTTCTTGGCGATGGCGCGGCTCACGCTGCCTTCGCCCCAGTTGTAGGCGGCCAGCGCGAGCTGCCAGTCGCCGAACATGTTGTAGAGCTTCTGCAGGTAGTCGAGCGCGGCGCGCGTGGAGGCCACCACGTCGCGGCGGTCGTCGCGGAAGATGTTCTGCTTGAGGTCGAAGTCGGTGCCGGTGGCCGGCATGAACTGCCACATGCCGGCGGCGCGCGCGCTCGACACGGCCTGCGGGTTGAAGGCGCTCTCGATGTAGGGCAGCAGCGCCAGCTCGGTGGGCATGTTGCGCCGCTCGAGCTCCTCGACGATGTGGAAGATGTACTTGTTCGAGCGCTCGGTCATGCGCTGGATGTAGTCGGGCCGGCTCGCATACCACTGCTCGCGGTCGCGCACGAGGTCGTTGTCGAGGTCGGGCATCTTGAAGCCGCGGCGGATGCGGTCCCACATGTCGGCCGGCGGGGCCAGCGTGACCACGCTCTGCGAGCGCGCCTCGCTGCTGGCGATGGGGGCGAGCTGGCCGCTCGGGTAGATGGGCGCGGCGCGGCTGGCGGCGAGGGAGCCGGTGCCGCCGGCGGTGGGGGGAGAGGAGGGGGAGGAGGAAGACGAGGAGGAGGGGGTGCCGGTGCCCGCGCAGCCGGCGAGCAACAGGATGCCTGCGAGGCAGGCGGCAGCGGTGAGTTTCATCGGAAGTCGTTTTTCCATTGGCGCAGCGCGGCGAACACGTCGGCTTCGCCCGCGTCGGGAGACAGCTCAGCGTGCGCGCGCACCGCTCGAAGGACAGTGGCTTCGCGGCTGCGAAGAAAGGGGTTGATCCGGCGTTCGAGGGCCAGCTGCGACGGCAGCGTGGGCTCGCCCTGGGCGCGCAGGCTTTCGCAATGCGCCCGGTACTGAGTCAGGTCGGTGTTGCCGGGTTCCACCGCCTGGGCGAAGCGCAGGTTAGAAAGTGTGTACTCGTGGGCGCAGCAGACACGGGTGTCGCCGGGCAGCGCGGCGAGCGCGTCGAGCGAGGCCAGCATCTGCGCGGGCGTGCCCTCGAACAGGCGCCCGCACCCGCCCGAGAACAGGGTGTCGCCGCAGAACAGCAGCGGCGCGCGGCCCTCCGCCGCGGGCAGGAAGTAGGCGATGTGGCCGGCCGTGTGGCCCGGCACGTCGATCACCTCGAAGCGCAGGCCCAGCGCGTCGGCATGGTCGCCCTGCACCAGCGGTGCGTAGGGCTCGGGGATGCGCTCGTGCCTCGGACCCCATACCGCGGCGCCGGTGGCGGCGCGCAGCTCGGCCACGCCGCCCGTGTGATCGGCGTGATGGTGCGTGACTAGAATCGCGGCCAGTTGCAGCTTGCCGCTTGCCAGTGCGTCGAGCACCGGCCGGGCATCGCCCGGGTCCACCACGATCGCGTTGGACCCGTCCTGCAGCATCCAGATGTAGTTGTCGGCGAAGGCGGGCAGCGGAACGAGGGTCATGAGCGGTCAAATTATAGGTTTGCAGGAGTGGTTCGCGACCCCCCCCGGACGCTACCTTCTCGCCTGGGAACAAGCCCAGTTCGACCAGGCCGTGGCCGACGTTTTCGGCTACCACGCGCTGCAGCTCGGGGCGGCCCAGGTCGAGGGCCTGCGCGCCAACCGCATGCCGCACCGCTGGCTGGCGCTCGACGACCCGGCGCACCTGGCGCAGGCGCCGCAGGCCGTGCTGCTGGCCGATTTCGCGGCGCTGCCGTTCGCGGCCAACAGCCTCGACCTGGTGGTGCTGCCGCATGCGCTCGAGCTCAGCCCCGACCCGCACGCCACCCTGCGCGAGGTCGAGCGGGTGCTGGTGCCCGAGGGCCGGGTGGTGATCTGCGGGCTCAACCCGACCAGCCTCTGGGGCATGCGGCAGCGCCGCGCGCACCTGTACCGGCGCCTGGGCTTCGGCGAACTCTTCCTGCCCGAGGGCGGCGAGTTCATCGGCTACTGGCGCATGCGCGACTGGCTGCGCCTGTTGAGCTTCGAGGTCGAGTCGGGGCGCTTCGGCGTCTACCGGCCGGCCGCGCGCAGCGAGGCCTGGCTCGAGCGCAGCCGCTGGATGGACGTGGCCGGCGAGCGCTGGTGGCCGATCTTCGGCGCGGCCTACTTCCTGGTGGCGGTCAAGCGCGTGCGCGGCATGCGCCTCTTGAGCCCCGAATGGCGCCGCGCCAGCGCCCGCGCCACGGCGCCGGTGCCGATCGCGGGCAAGGTGCACCGGCAGGGACGCCGCGTCGACGGCGAATGAAGTGAATGAATATCGACAGTGAAGAAATGAAGGAACAGAGAGCTTGAACGAAGTCGTGATCTACACCGATGGTGCCTGCAAGGGCAATCCCGGACCCGGGGGCTGGGGCGCCTGGCTCAAGTCGGGCCCCACCGAGAAGGAGCTGTTCGGCGGCGAGCTGAACACCACCAACAACCGCATGGAGCTCACGGCCGTGATCGAAGGCCTGGCCGCGCTCAAGCGACCCTGCAAGGTCACGCTCTACCTCGACAGCCAGTACGTGCGCCAGGGCATCACCGAGTGGATCCGCGGCTGGAAGGCCAAGGGCTGGCTCACCTCGACCAAGCAGCCGGTGAAGAACGTCGAGCTCTGGCAGCGGCTGGACAAGCTGGTGCAGGAGGGCGGCCACGCCATCGAGTGGCGCTGGGTCAAGGGCCATTCGGGCGACCCGGGCAACGAGCGCGCCGACATGCTGGCTAACAAGGGCGTGGACAAGGCGCTCGGCCGCGGCTGAACGGGCGGCTGAGCGCGCGGCGACTACGGGTCAGCCCTCAGGGCGAAGCGCGCCTCGCGCGCTAGAGTGCCCGGGGCAGGCCTCGGGCAAGGGCATGGATGTTGCTTGAGGCGTTGCGATGGCCATCGAGAGATGGTTTCCAACCCTTCGCTCGCAGCATGCACCTCGACTACTCCACCGACACGGTCGACGACGGCCAGCGCTTCGAATACTGGAGCGACGTGGTGTGCCAGCACCTGATTCCGGCCAAGAGCGTGGTGCCCGACCGCGAGCATTTCAACGCGCGCTTCAGGCTGCGCTCGCTCGGCAAGCTCGCGCTGGCCGAGATGTCCTCGCCGCGCCATGTCTGGGAGCGCGATGCCCAGCACCTGCGCAGCGGTCCCAACGAGGACTTCATGCTGAGCCTGATGGTGTCGGGCCACGGCGTGCTCTCGCAGTCGGGGCGGGAAGTGGTGCAGCGCAACGGCGACATCGTGCTCTACGACGCCGCGCGGCCCTTCAGCTTCGACCTCGCGCCCGAGTCCACGCTGCTGGTTCGCATTCCGCGTCGGCAACTGCTGTGCCGTTTTCCCGAGGCCCACAACCTCACGGCGATGCACCTGGCCGAGGGCCATCCCACGGCGCGGCTGCTCGGCCACATGATCCGCGAGGCGGCGAGCCTCGAGCTCTCGGGCAGCGAGGCCATGGAGGCCAGCCTCGCGGGCTCGATGCTCGACATGCTCTCGGCCGTGCTGCAGGTGCAGAGCGACGGCGCCGAGGCCGCGCTGTCCTCGCATGCCCAGCTCTACCAGCGCACGCGCGAGTACATCGCCGCGCACCTCGACGACTGCGAGCTCGACGTGGAGCAGATCGCCGCGGCGCAGCACGTGTCGGCGCGCACGCTGGCGCGCGTGTTCGCCGAATACGGCAGCACGCCGATCCAGCACCTGTGGAAGCAGCGGCTCGAGGCCAGCCACGCGGCGCTCAGCGAAGGCCGGGTGCGGCAGGTCACGCAGGCCGCGTTCCAGCACGGCTTCAGCGACCTCTCGCATTTCTGCCGCGTGTTCAAGAAGGCCTACGGCGTGACGCCGCAGACCCTGTTGCGCCGCCACTGAGCGCGGCACTCCGCGGCTGGCGGTTCCAGCCCATCGCGATGGCAGGCGCAGCCAAGCCGCGAACCGCGTCGTTGCCTATCGTGAAGCCAGCCCCCAGACGGGCGCTTCACGCAAGGAAACGACGATGCCTTCCCCCTCATCCGCCCCCTCCGATGCCCCGCCGGCGATCGACACCGCCGCGCTGGCGCGCTGCGCCGGCCTCGACCTGAGCCCCGAGCGGCTGGCCGCGGTCGATGCCGTGCTGCAGGCCTGGATTCCCGCCGCCAATGCGCTCAGCGCGCAGATGAGCGATCCCGCGCGGCAGGCGCTGATGCCGGTCACGGCCTTCACGCATGCGCACGAGCTGCCGGAGGAGGGCGCATGAGCGCCGCGCCGGGCCGCCCCAAGCAAGCTCGCACCGCAGTGCGAAGCACGGAGGTACTTCGATGAACGACATCGCGAACCTGGGCTTGGCCGAAGCCGCGCGCCTGGTGCGCGCGCGCAAGGTCTCGCCGGTGGAGTTGGTCGAGGCCTCGCTCGCGCGTATCCGTGCCCACGACGGCGTGCTCAGGTCCTTCATCACCGTGTTCGAGGAACAGGCGCTGCAGGTCGCGCGCGCGGCCGAGATGCTGTCGGCCGCGGGCCACGAGCTCGGCCCGCTGCATGGCGTGCCGCTGGCGCTCAAGGACAACGTCGCGCTGCGCGGCAGCCGCACCACGGCCGGCAGCAAGCTGCTGGCCGACTGGGTGCCCGAGGCCGACGCCACTGTCGCCACGCGGTTGCGCCAGGCCGGCGCGCTGTTCATCGGCAAGACCAACATGCACGAGTTCGCCTGGGGCGGCACCTCGGCCAACCCGCACTACGGCGCGGTGCGCAACCCCTGGGACACCGAGCGCTTCCCGGCCGGCTCCAGCGGCGGCTCGGCCGTGGCGGTGGCCGCGCGCCTGTGCTTCGGCGCCATCGGCACCGACACCGGCGGCTCGATCCGGCTGCCCTCGGCCATCAACGGCATCGTCGGGCTGCGGCCCACCTATGGCCGGGTCAGCAACCACGGCGTGATCCCGCTGGCCTGGAGCATGGACACGGTGGGCCCGATGGCCCGCAGCGTGGAGGACTGCGCGCTGATGTTCGGCGCCATCGCGGGCTTCGATCCGAAGGATGCGGCCAGCGCGCCGCGCGCGGCGGACGACTACCTGCAGGACCTCGAGGGCGGCTGCCGCCACCTGCGCATCGGCATCGTATCGGGCTACTTCTTCGAGCACCTGCAGGCACCGGTGCACGACGCCGTGAAGGCCGCGATCGCGGCCTTCGTCGAACTGGGCGCGCAGGTGGTCGAGGTCGACATCGGCCACATCCACGGCAACATCTCGGCCCAGCTCACCATCGAGTCGGCCGAGCCCAGCACCTACCACCAGCGCAGCCTGCGCGAGCGACCCGGCGACTACGGCGACGACGTGCGCACCCTGCTCGAGGCCGGCGAGATGCTGCTGGCCACCCACTACCTGCAGGCGCAGCGCTACCGCGCGCTGCTGCGCGCCGAGTTCCTCGAGGCCTTCCGCCGCGTCGACGTGTTCGTCTGTCCCTCGCTGCCCTTCGCGGCCACGCGCATCGGCGAAACCAGCGTGGAGATCGAGCCGGGCCGGCCCGAGGACATGCTGTCCGCGATCATGCAGTTCACCGGCGTGGCCAGCCTCACGGGGCTGCCCTCGCTCAACGTGCCCTGCGGCTTCGATCCCGATGGCCTGCCGATCGGCATGCAGTTGATCGGCCGGCCCTTCGCCGAGGCCGCGCTGCTGCGCGCGGGCCATGCGTTCCAGCAGGCCACCGACTTCCACCGCCGCGCGCCCGCGCTGGCCTGAAAGCGCCAACCCACCCACCGACTGGCCGCGCCAGCACATCGCGATGGCGCTGCGAGCCAAGCCGCGAAGGCGGCGCTTCTATACCTTCGATGTCGGCGTCTTCCTACAGGCCGACCCCTTTTCCATCCACAACGAACGGAGCCTCCACACCATGCCGAACACCGATCTGCACTACCTCGAACTGCTCGAAGTCGGCCGCCTGATCCAGTCGAAGGAACTCTCGAGCGTCGAGGTCACGCAGGCCCAGCTCGACCGCATCGGGCAGGTCGACGGCGGCCTGCGCAGCTATGTGCGCGTGATGGCCGATTCGGCGCTGGCCGAGGCGAAACGCGCCGACGCCGAGATCGCGCGCGGCGAATCGCGCGGCCCGCTGCACGGCGTGCCGGTGGCCGTGAAGGACCTGTGCTGGACCGCCGGCGTGCCCACGGCGGCCGGCATGACGCTCTACCAGGACTTCGTGCCCGAGGTCGACGGCACCGTGGTGCGCAAGCTGCGCGAGGCCGGCGCGCCGATCCTCGGCAAGCTGCAGCTCACCGAGAGCGCCTATGCCGACCACCATCCGAGCGTGTCGCCGCCGGTCAATCCGTGGAACGCGGCGCACTGGCCGGGCGTGTCCTCCAGCGGTTCGGGCGTGGCCACCGCGGCGGGCCTGTGCTACGGCTCGCTGGGCACCGACACGGGAGGATCGATCCGCTTTCCCTCGGCCGCCAACGGCCTCACGGGCCTGAAGCCGACCTGGGGCCGCGTGAGCCGCCATGGCGCCTTCGAGCTCGCCGCCACGCTCGACCACATCGGCCCGATGACGCGCAGCGCGGCCGATGCGGGCGCGATGCTCGGCGCCATCGCGGGCGCCGACGCGAACGATCCCACCGCCAGCCTGCTGCCGGTGCCCGACTACCTGGCCGACATCGGCCGGGGCCTGGCCGGGCTGCGCGTGGGCATCGACCTGCGCTGGGCCACCGAGGGCGTGGACGCGCCGACGCGCGAGGTCTTCGATGCCGCCGTTGCCGCGGTGAAGACGCTGGGCGGCGAACTGCGCGAGGTGCGCTTTCCCGATCCGGCGCAGGCGCTGGCCGACTGGTTCCCGCTGTGCGGCATCGAGGCCGCGGTGGTGCACGAGAAGACCTATCCGGCGCGCAAGGAGATGTACGGCCCGGCCGTGGCCGGCCTGATCGAGCTGGGGTTGGCGCAAAGCGGCACCGACTACCAGAAGATCGTGCTGCACCGCCACGACTTCAGCGGCCGCGTGCGCGCGATGTTCGAGGACATCGACCTGCTCTTGATCCCGGCCACCGGCATCGCCTCGCCGACCATGGAGCGCATGGCGCAGATGGGTGTCGACGCCGAGCTGATGGCCGCGATGCTGCGCTACACCTGCCCGTTCGACATGACCGGCAGCCCCACGATCACGCTGCCCGGCGGCTTCACGCCCGCGGGCATGCCGGTGGCCTTCCAGTTCGTGTCGCGCCACTTCGACGAGGCGCTGCTGGTGCGCGCCGGCGCGGCCTTCCAGCAGCTCACCGACTGGCACCGCCGCCATCCCGCGCTGTGAGCGCCGCGGGCTTCCCCTTTCCTCGTTCTCCCTCGTTCTTTTTCTCTTCCCTCGAAAGCACCACCATGACACTACGCAATGCGCTTCTCTCCCTGGGCTGCACGCTGGCGCTGGCCACCTCGGCGATGGCCGCCGATCCGCTGAAGATCGGCCTGATGGAAGACGTCTCGGGCGACCTCGCCGTGCTCGGCAAGCCCAAGCTCAACGGCTCGCTGCTGGCCGTGGAGGAGATCAACAAGGCCGGCGGCATCATGGGCCGGCAGATCGAGTTGATCCACCTCGATCCGCAGGGCGACAACGCGCGCTACCAGGAGTTCACGCGGCGCCTGCTGAGCAAGGACAAGGTCGACCTGCTGATCGGCGGCATCACCTCGGCCTCGCGCGAGGCGGTGCGCCCGATCGTCGACCGCACGCAGACGCCGTACTTCTATACCAACCAGTACGAAGGCGGCGTGTGTGACGCCAACATGATCAGCATGGGCGCGGTGCCCGAGCAGCAGTTCTCCACGCTGATCCCCTACATGGTCCAGACCTTCGGCAAGAAGGTCTACGTGGTGGCGGCCGACTACAACTTCGGCCAGATCTCCGCCGAGTGGAACCGCACCATCCTCAAGGACCTGGGCGGCACCGTGGTGGGCGAGGAGTTCATCCCGCTGGGCGTGTCGCAGTTCGCGCAGACGATCCAGAACATCCAGAAGGCCAAGCCCGACTGGCTGCTGATGCTCAACGTGGGCGCGGCGCAGGACTCCTTCTTCGAGCAGGCCGCGGCCGCCAAGCTGAACCTGCCGATGGGCTCGTCGGTGAAGGTGATGCTGGGCTTCGAGCACAAGCGCTTCGCGCCGCCCGCGCTCAACCGCATGCATGCCACGGCCAACTGGTTCGAGGAGATCGACACGCCCGCGGCCACCGAGTTCAAGAAGCGCTGGCATGCCAAGTTCCCGAACGAGCCCTACATCAACGACATGGGCTACAACGCCTACAACGCGCTCTACATGTACAAGACGCTGGTCGAGAAGGCCAAGTCGACCAAGCTGGCCGACCTGCGCAAGGTGATCGCCGCCGGCGACGCCTGCATAGAGGCCGCCGAGGGCAAGGTCTGCATCGATCCCAAGAGCCAGCACGTGTCGCACCAGATGCGGCTGATCTCGGTCGACGACAAGCATGCGGTGAAGGTGCTCAAGGACTACGGGACCATCCAGCCCTACTGGCTCGGCCAGATCGGCTGCGACCTGACGAAGAAGAACGACCGCAAGCAGTACACGCCCTCGGACCTGCCGAAGAAGTCCTGAGCGCGTTTGCAGCAGCCAGCCACTGACCGGGAGCCGCGGTGTTCGCCGAAATCTTCTCCTTCCTCTACCAGTTCGCCGACGTGTTCGCGTTCCTCATCCTCTCGGCGGCCGGCCTGGCCGTGGTGTTCGGGATGATGGGCGTGATCAACATGGCGCACGGCGAGTTCATCATGTGCGGCGCCTACGTCACCGTGGGCCTGGTGCACGGCGGGCTGCCGCTGCCGCTCGCGCAGCTGTGCGGCACGCTCGCGGCCGGCCTGATCGGCATGGCCGTGGAGTGGAGCCTGGTGCGCAAGCTCTACAAGCGGCCGCTCGACTCGCTGCTCGCCACCTTCGGCCTGAGCCTGATCGTCACGCAGGGCATGCTGCTGGTGTTCGGCTCCACGCTCGCGGGCGTGGGCACGCCCGAGGGCAGCTTCAGCGTGGGCGGCTACAGCTTCTCGGTCTACCGGCTGGTGCTGTTCGCGGCCGCGGTGGCTGTGCTCGGCGGCATCTACCTGGTCTTCATGCGCACCCGCTTCGGCGTGCATGCGCGCGCCACCATGCAGAACGCCTCGATCGCGCAGGCCACCGGCGTGCGCGTGGGCCGCGTGTACGCGCTGAGCTTCGGCATCGGCGCCGGCCTCGCGGGGCTGTGCGGCGCGCTCTATGCGCCGACCATGACCCTGATCCCGACCATGGGCGCGGCCTTCCTGGTCGAGAGCTTCGTCACGGTGGTGGTGGGCGGCGCCAACGTGCTGCTGGGCACCGCGCCGGCCGGCGTCCTGCTCGCGGTCATCCGCACCGGCCTCAACGGCTGGGGCGGCCAGATCGTGGGTCAGATCGGAATGCTGCTGGCGGTGATCGTGGTGATCCGCATCCTGCCCGAAGGGGTGTCGGGCTGGCTGGCCCGGCGCACCCGCTGAACGGCGTCTTCCCCTGCACGGAGTCCTTCTCGCATGTTCCAACTCATCAACGGGCCGCAGACGCTGGGCGCCAGCCGCGTCTTCTGGCTTCCCTTCCTCGCCGTGCTGGTCCTGGTGCTCGCGTACCCGGCCGTCGCCGATTCCTACGACGTCGGCAACATGGCCTACCTGCTGACCTGGACCTTCATGGCCATGGGCCTGTGCCTGGTCTGGGGCTACGGCGGCATGCTGTCCTTCGGCCAGACCTTCTTCTTCGGCGTGGCCGGCTACGGCTACGGCGTGCTGGCCACCAACCTGGGCGGCGAGTCGGGCACCACCTTCCTCGCGCTGGCGCTGGCGCTCGGCCTGGCCGCGCTGGCGGCGGCGGTGCTCGGCTACTTCATGATCTGGGGCCGCGTGGGCGGCGTGTTCTTCGGCATCGTCACGCTGTCGGCCACGCTGGTGCTGGCCTTCTTCCTCGGCCAGACGGCCGGGCCCGAATGGCACATCGGCAATGCGCGGCTCAACGGCTTCAACGGCATGAAGGACATGGCGCCGCTGAACATCCCGTGGTTCGGCGGCGAGCCACTGTTCTTCGAGGGCGTGGCGCTGTACTACCTGGTGGTGGCGCTGATCCTCGTGGTCTACCTGGGCCTGCGCATCCTGCTGAACTCGCGCTTCGGCAACGTGGTGGTGGCGGTGCGCGAGGATCCGCAGCGCGCCGAGCTGCTCGGCTACGACGTGCGCAAGTACCAGCTCGCCACCTTCGTCATCGGCTCCGCGCTGGCGGGCCTGAGCGGCGTGCTCTACACCTCCTGGGGCCAGTTCATCACGCCCGCGAGCATCGGCCTGCCGGCCGCGGCGATGCCGATCGTCTGGGTCGCGTTCTCGGGTCGCGGCGACATCACGGCCACGCTGGTCGGTTCCTTCCTCGTGCTCTGGGCCTTCCAGGCGCTGACGGTCTACAGCCAGCAGGCGGCGCTGCTGCTGATGGGCGCGATGCTGCTGTGCACCGTGATGGTGGCGCCGCAGGGCTTCGTGATCGGCGTGGCGAACGCGGTGCGGCGGCTGTTCGCGCGGCGCGGTGCCACCAAGGCCGCGGCGCCGTCGAAGCTGCCCGAAGCCACGACCGCGGAGGTGCGCGCATGAGCGAGGTCTTGTTGCAGACCCACGGCCTGTCGAAGCGCTTCGGCGGCCACGCGGCCGTGTCGGAGGTCGACCTCTCGGTGCGCCGCGGCGAGATCCATTGCCTGATCGGGCCCAATGGCGCAGGCAAGAGCACGCTGTTCAAGCTGATCGTCGGCACCCACGAAGCCAGCGAGGGCCGCATCGAGTTCCAGGGCCGCGAGGTGACCGGCGAGCGGCCCTATCAGCGCGTGCAGCAGGGCATGAGCATCAAGATGCAGGCGCCCAGCGTGTTCCGCGAACTGCCGGTGCGGCAGAACATCCACATCGCGCTGCAGCACCATGCGCGGCTGGCCGAGCTTCGCCGCGAGGAGGACCGGCTGCTCGAGCTGCTGGACCTCGCGGCCGATGCCGACAAGCCCGCGGGCGAGCTGGCCCACGGCCAGCAGCAGTGGCTGGAGATCGGCATGGCGCTGGCGCTCAAGCCGGTGCTGCTGCTGATGGACGAGCCCACGGCCGGGCTGTCGCCCGAGGAGACCTTCAAGACCGGCGAGCTGATCCAGAAGCTCAATGCCGAGGGCATGACGGTGCTGGTGGTCGAGCACGACATGGCCTTCATCCGCCAGATCGCGCAGCGCGTGACCGTGCTGCACTTCGGCAAGGTGTTCGCCGAGGGCTCGATCGCCGAGGTGATCGCCGATCCGCGCGTGGCCGAGATCTACCTGGGGAAGACGCATGAACACCACTGAGACCGTGCTCGAGATCCGCGGCCTGCAGGCCGGCTATGGCGCCACGCCGATCCTCCAGGGCGTCGACCTGGCGGTGGGCAAGGGCGAGATCGTGGCGCTGATCGGGCGCAACGGCGTGGGCAAGACCACCACCATGCGCTGCCTGATGGGCCTGTTGCGCACGCGCGGCGGCGGCGTCCGCTTCCTGGGGCGCGACATCGAGACCCTGACCAGCGATGCGCGCGCGCGGCTGGGCATCGGCTACGTGCCGCAGGGGCGCGAGGTGTTCCCGCGCATGACGGTGGCCGAGAACCTGATGGTGGGCGAGCTGATCGGCGGCCCGCGCGGCCGCAAGCAGCCCGAGCTGGTCTACCAGTACTTCCCGCGCCTGGCCGAGCGGCGCGACCAGCTCGCGGGCACCATGTCGGGCGGCGAGCAGCAGCAGCTCGCCATCGGCCGCGCGCTGGTGGGCAACCCGGCGCTGATGCTGCTCGACGAACCCTCGGAAGGCATCCAGCCCTCGATCGTGCAGCTGATCTGCGACGTGCTGCGCGCGATCCGGCGCGACCTCGGCACCACCATCCTGTTCGTCGAGCAGAACCTCGACACCATCCTCGACGTGGGCGAGCGCGCCTACGTGATGGAGAAGGGCCGCATCGTCGGGTGCATCGAGCCCGGCGCCATGAACGCGCAGGCGGTGCGCGAGCACCTCTCACTGTGAAGCAACCCACAAGGAGACACATCCCATGAGCTGGCTCGAACGATCGATCATGCAGACGCGCGGCGAGGGCCGTGCGCGCAGCGTGGCCACCCACGAACTCACCGAGGCGAAGCAGGGCACCTACCACTTCACCATCGGTCCCTACACCCAGCCCGTGCTGACGGTGAAGCCCGGCGACCGCATCGTGGTCGAGACGCGCGACGCCTTCGACGGCAAGGTCAGGACCGAGCAGGACCTGCCCTCGAAGGTGCTGACCATGCCCTTCGTCAACCCGCAGAACGGCCCGATCATGGTCGAGGGCGCCGAGCCCGGCGACGCGATCGCGGTGCACATCGAATCGATGGCGCCGCGCGGTCCGAATCCGCGCGGCACCTGCTGCATGATCCCGGACTTCGGCGCGCTGAGCGGCACCGCCTTCACCGCGCTGCTGAACCAGCCGCTGCCCGAGACCGTGCGCAAGATCGACGTGGACGAGGAGGGCGTGTACTGGAGCAAGCGCGTCACGCTGCCGTACCGCCCGCACATCGGCACCCTCAGCTGCTCGCCCGAGCTCGATTCCATCAACAGCCTCACGCCCGACCAGCACGGCGGCAACATGGACCTGCCCGACATGGGCCCGGGCAGCATCACCTACCTGCCGGTGCGCACGCCGGGCGGGCGGCTGTTCATCGGCGACGCCCATGCCTGCCAGGGCGACGGCGAGGTCTGCGGCACCGCGGTCGAGTACCCGAGCCTCACGACCATCCGCGTCGACCTGATCAAGGGCTGGAAGCTCGAGTGGCCGCGGCTGGAGACCGAGGCCATGATCATGGCCATCGGCAGCGCTCGCCCGCTCGAGGACGCCACCCGCATCGCCTACAAGGAACTGGTGCTGTGGATGGAGGCCGAGTACGGCTACGACCGCTGGGACGCCTACATGATGCTGAGCCAGTGCGGCAAGGTGCGGCTGGGCAACTTCGTGGATCCGAAGTACACGGTGGGGGCGGGGATTTCGAAGGAGTATCTCGCGCCCTGAGTCCCCTCAGGCCGCGGGCCTGGCGCGCCGCTTCGGCGCCATCGTCGCGGCCGCGCGCCGCACCGCCTCGGCGAACTCGGCGAGGATCGGCGGGCGCTCCATGCCGTCGCGGCGGAAGAACAGCCCGAAGGACGGCAGGCTCACCTTCGGCGCGATGGCGAGCCGGCGCACGCCGCCGCGCGCGATCTCGTCGATCGCATGCTCCAGCCGCACCGCGCACAGCAGCGACGGATCGCGCCGCAGCACCGCGCCGACCGTCACCGACGACAGGGCCTCGACGACCGGCATCGGCGGCGTCGCGCCATCGTTGAGGAAGGCCGTCATGAAGGCCTGCCGCACCAGCGTCTCGCGCGGCGGCAGCACCCAGGAAGACTGGGCCAGGTCGGCCCAGCGCAGCTTGCGCCGGGCGCCGTCGTCGTTGCCGGGGTGAGCGGTGGATGCGAGCACGCAGAGTTCGTCCTCGAGCAACACCACGGGCTCGAGCCGCGGCGCGATGTCGCTCGCGGACAGCTCGGGCGTGATGGCGCCGAAGACGCAGTCGAGCTCGCCCTCGAGCAGCCGCTCGATCAGTTCGTGGACGCGGCCCTCGCGCAGCAGCACGGCGGCGCCCGGCAGCCGCCGGCGCAGCTCGGCGATGGCGGCGGGGATGGTGGCGGTGACGGAGGGCGCGCCGACCCGCAGCACCGCCGCGGCGCCGCCCTGCAGCGCGTCGACGTCCTCGGTGGCACGCGAGAGTTCGTTGAGCACCGCCCGCGCGCGGAACACCGCGCTCGCGCCCAGCGCGTTGGCGTGAATGCCCTGGTGGCTGCGCTCGAACAGCCGCGCGCCGAAGCAGCCCTCGATCTCGCCGAGCATCTTGCTGATCGCGGGCTGGCTCAGGTGCAGCCGCGCCGCCGCGCCGCGCATGGTGGCGGTCTCGGAGAGCGCGGCGAGCAGTTCGAGGTGCCTCAGGCGAAGCTTGCGCACGAGATGGTGGGTCTTGGCGTCCATGGGCGGTCCCGGTGTCGGAGGCGATAGCTGATCGTGATCGCTCCCTCACGATTATCGAATTTTCAAGAATAGGGGAAGGGGATAAGGTCCGGGCCGATGAATACCGAGACAACGACAGAGACAACCGGTCCGGCGGCACCGCTTTCGGGCGTACGCGTGATCGACATGGGACAGTACATCGCCGGCCCGGGCGCGGCGATGGTGCTGGCCGAGCTGGGCGCCGAGGTGGTGAAGATCGAGCCGATCGCGGGCGACCAGGCGCGCCACATCGGGCGCTACGGCGAGTCGATGATCCGGGCCTACAGTCGCGGCAAGCGCTCGATCGCGCTCGACCTCAAGAGCGAGGCCGGGTGCGCGGTCGCGTGGCGGCTGATCGAGGGCAGCGACGTGCTGATCCAGAACCTGCGCCCGGGGGCGGTGGAAGCCCTGGGCTTCGGGCCGGAGCCGGTGCGCGAGCGCTTCCCGAAGCTGATCTACCTCTCGATCTCGGGCTTCGGCAACCGCGGGCCCTCGAGCGCGCGTCCCGGCTACGACGTGGCCGCGCAGGCCGAGAGCGGGCTGATGTCGGTGACGGGCGAGCCGGACCGGCTGCCGCAGAAGGTGGGCGTGCCGGTCATCGACGCGGCCGCGGGGCACCTGGGCGCGCAGGCGGTGCTGGCGGCGCTCTATGGGCGCACGCGCACCGGCCGGGGCGAGACGCTGCGCACCTCGCTGCTCGAGGTGGCGCTGCACCTGCAGGCCACCACCTGGTGCGACTACCTGGGCGGCGCGCCCGAGCCGACGCGCATCGGCGACGGCCAGCCGAACAACGCGCCGGCCGCGGAGGTGGTGCCCACGCGCGACGGACACATCGTGCTGTCGGCCTATGCGGACGAGCACTGGGCGCGCTTCTGCCGCGTCGTGGGGCGCGAGGCGCTCGCGGACGATCCGCGCTTTCGCAGCAACGCCCTGCGCGTGCGGCATCGCACCGAACTGCGCGCGGTGCTGCGCGAATGCCTGTCCGCGTTCACGAGCGAGGAGTGCGTGGCGCTGCTGAGCCGCAACCAGATCGTCGTCGGCGCGGTGCGCAGCTACCGGCAGGTGCTCGACAGCGAGGACGTGCAGGCCAGCGGCATGCTGGTCGACGCGGTCGCGGCCGACGGCAGCCGCTACCCCTCGCTGGCGCTGCCCTACAGCCTGGGCGAGGCGCCGCGCGCCCGGCCGCGCGCCGCGTCCGCCTGCGGCGCCGACACCGACGAGGTGCTGGGCGCGCTGGGCTTCGGCGCGCAGGAAATCGCCGAGCTGCGCCGCGACGGCGCCGTGGCCTGAGCGCCGGATGAGAGAGGAAAACGCCATGGACACGTTCACGCAAGAAGGCGAAGCCGCCGTCGTCCAGACGCTGCCGCTGTTCGAGATGATGCGCATGCGCGCCGCGACCACCGCGCGCCGCCATCCGCGGCTGGGCTTCGCCGCGACGGAGCCCGGCACCGGGATGCGCTGGGTCAACCAGTTCACCCACACGCACCGCCGCCTGGGGCCGGAGGACCGGGAGGTGGTGAGCCCGAACAACGACACCGTCTACAGCAACGCCTGGCTCGACCTCTGCGAGGGGCCGGTGGTCATCGAGTCGCCCGACATGGGCGAGCGCTACTGGACGCTGGGGCTGCTCGATGCCTGGACCAACCCCTTCGCCTACGTGGGGCGGCGCACCACCGGCAACCGGGCGCAGCGCACGCTGGTCCATGGGCCGGGCTGGCGCGGCACCGTGCCCGCGGGCGTCACGCACACGATCCGCGCGGCCGGCGACGACGTCTGGCTGATCGGCCGCATCCTGGTGGAGGACGACGGCGCCGATGCCGAGCGCGTGCGCGCGCTGCAGGCGGGCTTGCGGCTCGTGCGACTCGATGGCACCGACGCGGCGATGCGCGTGGACACCGTGCTCGACGGCCGCGACACGCGCATTCCCGCGCCCGACCTGTATCGCCAGGTCGTGGACGCCGCGCTGCGGCGCAATCCCGTGCCCGAGGGCGAGCGGCTCGCATGGCCGCCCGCGGCCGGTGCGCTCGAGGCCGCGCTGCCGGCCGTCTACGAAGGCCTGCGCAACGCCGGCCAGCCGCACGACCTGGGCGGCGGCTGGGCCATCCCGGTCATGGTGCGCACGCACTGGGGCGAGGACCTGCTGACGCGCGCGCGCATCGCGCGCAACTTCATCGGCGCGCTCGGCATCGACGAGGCGATGTACCCGACGGCGGAGGTCGATGCGCGGGGCGAGCCGCTCGATGGATCGCGGCGCTACGAGCTGCGCTTCGCGCCGGGCCGGGCCCCGAAGGTGGGCGCCTTCTGGTCGCTCACGATGTACCGTCGCAGCGACTGCCTGTTCGTGGCCAACCCGATCGCGCGCTACTCGATCGGCGACCGTACGCCAGGCCTGCGCCACGAGGCCGACGGCAGCCTCGCGATCCGGCTGCAGGCCGACGATCCGGGGCCGGGCGCGAACTGGCTGCCCGCGCCGCGCGACGAGCGCTTCTATGTCGTGCTGCGGCTCTACCAGCCGCATGCCGACCATCTGGCGCTGCGCTTCGACTATCCGCCGATCCGGCAGGCCTGAGACTCGACGAACGAACACACTTAAAAAAATGGAGACGACACGCATGACGACCTTGAATCGCCGCCACCTTCTCGCCGTGGCCGCCGGCCTGGCGCTGCCCTGGAGCGCGCCGGCTTTCGCGCAGGCCTGGCCCGCGCGGCCGATCCGCATGATCTCGCCCTACGGCGCGGGTGGCTCCAACGACATCCTCACGCGCGTGCTCGGCGACTTCCTCGGGCGCCGGCTGGGCCAGGGCATCGTGGTCGAGAACAAGGCGGGCGCGGGCACGCGCATCGCCAACGACTTCGTGGCCAAGGCGCCGCCCGACGGCTACACGTTGCTGCACGCGGCCGCGCCGATCGCCATCGGCGAGGCGCTGTACAAGGACCTGCCGTACGACGTGCACAGGAGCTTCGCCGCCATCGCCAGCACCGCGATCGCCCCGCTGTTCCTGGTGGTCAATGCCCAGGCGCCATATCGCACGCTGGCGGAATTCGTGAAGCATGCGAAGGCGCAGCCCGGTGGCGCCACCTTCGGCTCGCCGGGCGCGGGCTCCGCGCCGCACCTGACGGCCGAGCTGCTGCTGCGCGCCGCGGGCGCCAAGGGCGTGGTGGTGCAGTACCGCGGCGACGCACCGGCCTACACCGAGCTGCTGGCCGGGCGCATCGACGCCACGCTGACCGCCATCTCGACCGCGGTGCCGCACATCCAGGCCGGCAAGCTGCGGGTGCTGGGCGTGGCCAACGAGGAGCGTTCGCCGCTGTACCCCGACGCGCCCACGCTGCGCGAGCAGGGCCTGCCCTCGGTCGTGGGCTACGGCTGGTACGGCATGCTGGCGCCCGCGGGCACGCCGGCGGCGGTGGTCGAGCGGCTCAATGCCGAGATCAACGCGGCAGTGGCCGACGCGGACGTGCGCCGCAAGGCCGAGGCGGCAGGACTGCAACTGCGTGGCGGCAGCGCCGCCGAGTTCAGCGCGTTCATCGGCAGCGAGACGCGCAAGTGGGCCCAGATCATCAAGGCCGCGAACATCACGGCCGAGTGAGCTAGACCACGCCGTCGAACATCATCACGTCGACCTCGTCGCCCGCCGCCACCGGGCCCTGGTCGTGGTGCAGCACCACGAGCCCGTTGGCCTCGACCATCGAACTGAGCACGCCCGAGCCCTGGTTGCCCGCCACCCGCACCTCGGGCAGCGCGCCGGGCACCGACTGCACGAAGCCGCGCTGGTACTCGGTGCGGCCCGGCTTCTTGCGGATCGGCCCGAGGCTGCGCGCGCGCAGCAGTGGCGGGTGCGCGGCGGCCGCGGCATGGCAGCCCATCATGCGCAGCAGCGCGGGCCGCACGAAGGCGAGGAAGGTGACCATCACGGCCACGGGATTGCCGGGCAGGCCGAACAGCACGGCCGCTTCGTGGCCCTGGGGCTCGCGCGGGATCAGGCCCACGGCCATCGGCCGGCCCGGGCGCATCGCGACGCGCCAGAAGGCGATGTCGCCGAGCTGCTGCATCACGTCGCGCGTGTGGTCGGCCGCGCCGGCGCTGACGCCGCCGCTGGTGACGATGGCATCGGCCTCGCGCGCCGCGCGCTGCACGGCCGCCGCCAGCGAGGCGGGATCGTCGCGCACCAGGCCGAGATCGATCACCTCGCAGCCCAGCCGCTCGAGCAGGGCGGTGACGGTGTAGCGGTTGCTGTCGTAGACGGCGCCCTCGCGCGGCGCGTCGCCGACCTCGAGGATCTCGTCGCCGGTCGACAGGCAGGCCACGCGCAGCCGCCGCAGCACCGGCACGCCGGTCAGGCCCAGGCTCGCGACCATGCCGAGCGCGGCCGGCGACAGCCGCTGGCCGCGGCGCAGCGCGGGCTGGCCCTGCATCAGGTCCTCGCCCGTGAGGCGCCGGTTGTCGCCGCGGCGCACCACGCGCGCGGGGAAGCTCAGGCGATCGTCCTCGACGCGGCAGAACTCCTGCGGGATCACGGTGTCGAGCCCGGCGGGCATGACGGCGCCGGTCATGATGCGCACCGCGTCGCCCGCGGCCAGCGCGCCGCGCCAGGTGGCACCGGCCAGCGCGGTACCGACGATGCGCAGCGAGACCGAGGCATCGCTGGGCGCGTCGTCGCGCAGCAGCGCGCCGTCGAAGGCGAAGCCGTCCATGGCGGAGTTGTCGTGCGGCGGCACGCTGACGGGCGAGACGATGTCCTCGGCCAGCACCCGGCCGAGCGCCTGGCGCAGGCCGAGCTGCTCGCGCTGGGCGACGACGGCGCCCTCGACCAGCCGCTCGATGAAGCCGCGCACGCCGTCGACGCCGAGGTCCTGGGGGTCGTGGCAGGCGAGGCCGGCGGCGATGTCGGCGATGCGGCCCATCGGTGCGCTCATCCGCCGATGTAGCTCATCTCGACGCGGCGCTGCGCCTGGGCGCCGCCGTCGTCGGGGCCGCGCAGCGCGCGCAATTCCGAGTAGCGATCGGCGCGGCCCTGCCAGACATGGCCGATGGCCGAGGCGATCTCCTCGTCGCTGGCGCCGCCGCGCAGCAGCGGGCGCAGGTCGTGGCCGGCGCTCGCGAACAGGCACAGGTAGAGCTTGCCCTCGGTCGACAGCCGCGCGCGGCTGCAGTCGCGGCAGAAGGCCTGCGTGACGCTGCTGATGACGCCGATCTCGCCGCGGCCGTCGGCATAGGCCCAGCGCTGGGCGGTCTCGCCGGCCACGCTGGCCTCGAGCGGGCGCAGCGGGAATTCGGCGCCGATGCGCGCGACCACCTCGGCCGAGGGCAGCACCTCGTCCATGCGCCAGCCGTTGGTGGCGCCGACGTCCATGTACTCGATGAAGCGCAGCACGACCCGGCCGTCGAGCCGGTCGCGGAAGTGGCGCGCCATCGGCAGGATCTCCTGCTCGTTGGTGCCGCGCTTGACCACCATGTTGACCTTGATCGGGCCCAGCCCCGCGGCATGCGCGGCCTCGATGCCGGCCAGCACGTCGGCGACGGGAAAGTCGACGTCGTTCATGTGGCGGAACACGGCGTCGTCGAGGCTGTCGAGGCTCACGGTCACGCGCTGCAGGCCGGCGGCCTTGAGCGCGGCGGCCTTGCGCTTGAGCAGCGAGCCGTTGGTGGTGAGCGTGAGCTCGAGCGGATCGCCCGCGGGCGTGCGCAGCGCGGCCAGTTGCTCGATCAGGCCCTCGATGTTCTTGCGCAGCAGCGGCTCGCCGCCGGTCAGCCGGATCTTGCGCACGCCGTGCGCGGCGAACTGGCGCGCCAGCCGCGCGATCTCCTCGAAGCTCAGCAGCGCGCTGTGCGGCAGGTACTGGTAGTCCTTGTCGAACACGTCCTTCGGCATGCAGTAGCTGCAGCGGAAGTTGCAGCGGTCGGTCACGCTGATGCGCAGGTCGGTCAGCGGCCGGCCCAGGCGATCGTGCAGCGCGCCGGTGGCGGGCAGCGCGATCCCGGGCACGGCGAGGGCCGCGCGCTGGCGGCCGATCTCGGCGATCGGGATGACGGTGCTGTGGCTGCTGCGGTTGTTCATGGGGCGGAAGCTCCGATTTTGCGCCATGGGCCAAGGGCCCGTGCCGCGCAGGCTACTGGATCGCGCCGCCGCGGACCTTGCCCGCGGTCAAGCTTCGGCGATTCGGGGCCGGTTCAGCCGCGGCAGAGCTTGAGGTTGGTGCGGGTGGCGCGCACCACGGGCAGGTAGATCTCGGCGTCGGCCGGCGGGTACTCCTCCTGGATCTTCTCGTCGCTCTTGCCCGCGCTCTCGGCCAGCGGCGCCAGGGTCTGCAGGCAGGCGGCGCGGTCGCCGAGCTTGTACTGGGTCAGCGCGAGGTCGTTGCGCATCCAGCCCTTGCTGATCCAGTCCAGGGTCTTGTCGCACTCGGTGAGCACCGGCGCCAGCGTGGTGAGGGCGGCGGCGTAGTCGCGCGCGTCGTAGCGGCGCTTGAAGCCCTGGCGCGAGGCGGCCACGGCGCGGTCGGTGCAGGCCGGGGCCGGCCGCGTGTAGGTGCCCTCGAAGGTGGCGCGGGCGCCGCAGTTGTCGCGGCACTGGTCGGCGCCGTTGGTGCCGACCTTGACGGTGCCGCCGTCGACGCTGAAGTTCACCACGCAGCTCGAGTCGTCGAGCTTCGCCGTGCCGCGCGCCAGCGTGCCGTCGAGTGCGCAGGTGTGGGCGTTGGCGCCGATGGTGGTGATGTCGAAGTGGCCGTTGGGCTTGATGCGCAGCGCGCCGTTGCCGCCCTGGTAGATGTATTCGCCGGGCGGCGGCGAGGCGAACTCGGCGCGGGCGAGGCCGGCGGCGGCGAGCGCGAGCACGGGGAGGAGGCGGACGAAGGGCAGGGGGCGAGGAGCGTTCATCGGGCGTTCTTTGCGCAGGCGGCGACGGCCCGGCCAGTGTATCGGCCGCGCCCCGCCTGGCGGGTTCTCGCCATTCCCATGCAGCCTGTCTGGACATGGACAATGCGAACAATTATCATTTGTGAGCCTGAGTACGTAGCGAATGGACGACGCAAAGGGCTTCTTTCAACCAGGAGCTTTGTCATCGTGCCCTACGTTCTTCCCGCCTTGCCCTATGCCTTCGACGCGCTCGAGCCCCATATCGACGCGCAGACGATGGAAATCCACCACGGCAAGCACCACCAGACCTACGTCAACAACCTCAACGCCGCGCTGAAGGACACGCCGCACGAAGGCCAGCCGGTCGAGGCGCTGATCGCCGGCGTCGAGCAACTGCCCGAGGCCCTGCGCGCGCCGGTGCGCAACAACGGCGGCGGCCACGCCAACCACGGCCTGTTCTGGACCGTGATGGCGCCCGTGGGCCAGGGCGGCGGCGGTGCACCCGAAGGCGAGCTCGCCAAGGCCATCGATGCCGACCTCGGCGGCTTCGAGGCCTTCAAGGAAGCCTTCACCAAGGCCGCGCTCACGCGCTTCGGCAGCGGCTGGGCCTGGCTCACGGTCACGCCCGCCGGCAAGCTCGCGGTGGAGAGCAGCGGCAACCAGGACAGCCCGCTGATGCGCGGCATCGGCTCGGGCAACGTGCCGATCCTCGGGCTCGACGTGTGGGAGCACGCCTACTACCTCAAGTACCAGAACCGCCGCCCCGAATACATCGCGGCCTTCTACAACGTCGTGAACTGGGCCGAGGTGGCCCGTCGCCATGCCGCGGCGCTGCGCGGCGGAAATTCCGGCGCATGAACCCCGACAGCTCCGAGCAACCGGCAGCGGCTCCCGCCATGCACGGCCCGCGTCCCGCCCGCAGCGCGCGCGAATGGCTCGGGCTGGCGATCGTGGCGGCCGGCGCGGTCGTCGTGGTCGCGCACTTCTGGCGTTTCGTGACCGCCGACCCGGTGGTCTGGAACGCGTTCCTCGGCGGCTCGGTGGCGGCCTTCGCCACGGCGCTGGGCACCACGCCGGTGATCTTCTCGCAGCGCCTGCCCGACCGCGTGCAGGACACGCTGTTCGGCTTCGGCGCCGGCGTGATGCTCGCGGCCTGCGCCTTCTCGCTGATCATTCCGGGCCTCGCGGCGGCCAAGTCGATCGGCGTCTTCGGCGGCGGCGACTGGGCCGCCGGCGGCGTGATCGGCGGCGCGATCCTGCTCGGCGGCATCGCGCTGATGGTGATGGACCGCGTGCTGCCGCACGAGCATTTCATCAAGGGCCGCGAAGGGCAGGCGGCGCGCCAGATCCGGCGCACCTGGCTGTTCGTTTTCGCGATCGCGCTGCACAACGTGCCCGAGGGGCTGGCGATCGGCGTCGGCTACGCCGCCAACAACGGCCTGCGCGCCGACGCGCTGGCCACCGGCATCGCGATCCAGGACGTGCCCGAGGGCCTGGTGGTGGCGGTGGCGCTGCTGGCCGCGGGCTACAGCCGCAGCTTCGCCGTGCTGATCGGCATGGCCTCGGGCCTGGTCGAGCCGTTGGGTGCGGTGCTCGGCGCGGCCGTGGTCGGCCATTCGGCGATGCTGCTGCCCTGGGGCCTGGGCTTCGCGGCGGGCGCGATGCTGTTCGTGATCAGCCACGAGATCATTCCGGAATCGCACCGCAAGGGGCACGAGGCCTTCGCCACCGGCGGGCTGATGGTCGGCTTCGTGCTCATGATGCTGCTCGACACGGCGCTGGGCTGAGCCGCTTCGGCGCGCAAGAAAAAAACACGGCGGGCCTGGCGGTCCGCCGCGTTTTTTCCTGAAGGGAGGCGATCTCAGCCGTGCTTCACCGCCACCGTCTTCAGCGTGGTGAAGCCGTACAGCGCCTCGAAGCCCTTCTCGCGGCCATAGCCCGAGGACTTGACGCCGCCGAAGGGCAGCTCGACGCCGCCGCCGGCGCCGTAGTTGTTGATGAACACCTGGCCGCTGCGCACGCGCTTGGCCATGCGGAACTGGCGCGCGCCGTTCTCGGTCCAGATGCCGGCGACCAGGCCGAACTGGGTGGCGTTGGCGAGCGCCACCGCTTCGTCTTCATCGGCGAAGGCCATGGCGGCGAGCACCGGTCCGAACACTTCCTCCTGCGCGAGGCGGTGGGTCACCGGCACGTCGCGCAGCAGCGTGGGCGCCTGGTAGAAGCCGGTCTCCGGTGCTTCGTCGACCACGATGCCCTGGGCCACCATCGGGATGCCGGCCACCTGCGCGTCGCTGAGGAAATCCCACACGCGCTGCTGCTGGGTCTGGCGAATCAGCGGGCCGACATCGAGGTCCATCGCGGCCGGGCCCACGCGCAGTGCCTCGAAGGCATGGCCCAGGCGTTCGAGCAGCGGTTCGTAGATGGCCCGCTCGACCAGCACGCGCGAGCCGGCCGAGCAGGTCTGGCCGGCGTTCTGCACGATGGCGTTGATCAGCACCGGGATCGCGGCGTCGAGGTTGGCGTCGGCGAAGATGATCTGCGGGCTCTTGCCGCCGAGCTCGAGCGTGACCGGGCAATGGCGCTCGGCCGCCACCTGCTGGATCAAGGTGCCGATCTTCGGGCTGCCGGTGAAGCTGATGTGGTCGATGCCCTCGTGGCGCGCGAGCGCGTCGCCCACCTCGTGGCCGTAGCCCGTGACGATGTTGAGCGCGCCGGCCGGAAAGCCGACCTCGGCCGCGAGCTGGGCCACGCGGATCAGCGACAGGCAGGCGTCCTCGGCCGGCTTGACCACGCAGACGTTGCCGGCCGCGAGCGCGCCGCCCACGCTGCGCCCGAAGATCTGCATCGGGTAGTTCCACGGGATCACGTGGCCGGTCACGCCGTGCGGCTCGCGCCAGGTGAAGACGCTGTAGCCGTCCTGGTAGGGGATGGTCTCGCCGTGCAGCTTGTCGCAGGCACCGGCATAGAACTCGAAGTAGCGCACCAGCGCGAGCGCATCGGCGCGCGCCTGCTTCACCGGCTTGCCGCAGTCGCGCTGCTCGATGGCCGCGAGCTCGTCGACGTGTTCGGCGATCTTCTGCGAGAGCTTGAACAGCAGCCGCCCGCGGTCGGCCGCGCTGACCTTGTGCCACACGCCCTCGAAGCAGTCGCGCGCGGCGCGCACCGCGCTGTCGATGTCGGCGGCATTGCTGCGCTGGATTTCGTCGTAGGGCTGGCCGTCGGAAGGGTCGATGACGGGGAGGGTGCGGCCGGAGGCCGAGGGAACGTCGGCGTTGGCGATGAAGTTGAGCTGCATGGGCCGGGATTCTGCGCGAAGCGGCGAAACCCCGCGCGGCGGTCAGCGCCCGGCCGCGGCCCTGGGCAGCGCCTTCACCGCATCGAGCATGCGCTCGACATGCTTGTCGGGATTGAGGTTCTGGTAGTAGGAGGCGACCTTGCCGTCGGGCGCGATCACGTACGACAGCCGGTTTGCGAAGTCGGGCCGGGTCTGCATCACCGCGTCGAAGGACTGGATCACGCTCTTCGACTCGTCGGAAGCCACCGGAAAGCGGCTCTGGCAGGACTTGACCGAGAACTTCGACAGCGTGTCGATGTCGTCGGCCGAGACGCCGATCACCGTCGCGCCCAGGGCCGCGAACTGGTCGATGGCCTCGGCGAAGGCATGGGCCTCGATCGAGCACTCGTTCGAGTCGGCGGCCGGAAAGAAGTACAGCACCACCGGGCCCTTGGCGAGCGCATCGGCCAGCGAGTAGCGGAAGGTCTTGCCGCCGAGCGCGGCGGTGGCGGTGAAGCGGGGCGCGGGGTCGCCGATGTCGAGCGCGGCGTGGGCGGGTGCGCAGAGCGCCGCCGCGGCCAGGGCGAGGGTTCCGAATGCCGCGCGCGAGAAGGTCGGAAGTTGCATGGCGGTGTGCTCCGGTCGCTGTGGGGGCGGATTCTAGGACGATGCCGCCGCCGAAACCGGCGCGGCGTGCGCGCCGTACCCGCTGCAGGGGCCGCGCTCGAAAAGAGGGAAGATGCGGCCCCGGGGAGCGCGCTCATCGCGCCGATGGCGGGGAAGGACGGAAGAAATGACGAATGCCTGGATTCGGCGCGCGCTGCGCCTCGTGTACGCCCTCGGCGTGGCCGCGACGCTCGCCGCCTGCGGTGCGCTGCCGCCCGCGCGCGAACGGCCCGCCGAGCATGCCGCGGCCTTCGATCCCTCGACCCGGCTGGCGAGGATCGCCGAGGCCTCGACGCCACCCGGCGAGCACTCGGGCTTCCGGCTGATGCCGCTGGGCGTGTATTCGCTCGACGCGCGCATCCAGCTCGCGCAGCGGGCCCAGCGTTCGCTCGTGGTGCAGTACTACCAGCTCGAGAACGACGCCACCGGCCGGCTGCTGCTGCGTTCGCTGCGCGAGGCGGCCGCGCGCGGCGTGCAGGTGCGCCTGCTGGTCGACGACCTCTACACCATGAAGAGCCAGCAACTGCTGCTGGCGTTGGCCGCCGTGCCCAACGTGCAGGTGCGGCTGTTCAACCCCTTCTGCTGCGGGCGCGGCGGCGGGCTGCTGTCGCGCTTCGCGGCCTCGCCGCTGGAGATCGCGCGGCTCAACCACCGCATGCACAACAAGCTGTTCATCGCCGACGGCGCGATGGCCGTGGTGGGCGGGCGCAACATCGCCGACGAGTACTTCGTGCTCAGCGAGGCGCAGAACTTCATCGACATGGATGCGCTGGTGGTCGGCAAGGTGGTGCCGCAGCTCGAATCGATCTTCGACAGCTACTGGAACAGCCGGCAGGTCTGGCCGGTGGCCGACATCGTGACGGGCGAGGGCGGCCGTGCGCCGGGTGCCGCCGATTTCGACGCCTGGATCGGCATGGCCGCGCCGCCGCCGAAGATCGTGCTGCCGCCGGTCGACATCCTCGGCTACGGGCCGATCGCCGAGGAACTGGACGCGGGCCGCATGGGCCTGTTGTGGGGCGAGGCGCGGGCCATCGCCGATCCACCGACCAAGCCGACCACCATGACCGCCGAGGAGGCCATCGCCACCAGCGTGACGATGAAGGTCTGGACCCTGATGCTCGATGCGCAGAGCGAGGTCGACCTGACCTCGCCCTACCTGGTGCCGGGCGAGCGCGGCATGGCCGCTTTCGAGGAACTGACGAAGCGCAAGGTCAAGCTCACGCTGCTGACCAACTCGCTGGCCGCCAACGACGAGCCGCTGGTGCACACCGGCTACGTGCGCTACCGCGAACGGCTGCTGCGCAGCGGCGCCGACGTCTACGAGCTGAGCCCGAAGCGCACCAGCGCGGGCGAGCGCTTCGGCATGTTCGGCAAGTCGCTGGGCCGGCTGCATGCCAAGACAGCGGCCATCGACAAGCGCCGCATCTTCATCGGCTCGATGAACCTCGACCCGCGCTCGGCCAGCCAGAACACCGAGATGGGCGTGGTGGCCGACAGCCCGCAGCTCGCGCGCGAGATGCTGCGCGTGATCAACATCAGCAAGCTGCAGAACTCCTACCGGCTGCGCCTGGCCAAGGGCACCGGCACGCTGGAATGGCTCACGACCGATGGCGAGAAGGAGCTGATCCTGACCGCCGAGCCCGAGTCGGATTTCTTCCAGCGCTTCTACAACATGCTGATCTCCCCGATCGTGCCCGAGATGCTGCTGTAGCCTCGGGGGGATGGCGCAGACCTTCACGTCCCTTTCCGCCCCGCAGGTGATGCTGTGGGGGCTGCTGTTCTTCGGCGGCATCTACCTCGGCTTCGGCGCGCTCAATGCCCTGCTGACCCGGCGCGTGCTGCCGGCGCTGGGCATCGGCCGGGTGCTCGACCCGCGGCCGCTGCAGCCGGGGCAATTGCGGCGCGAGCTCACGCAATCGGGCATCTCGGTGCTGATCTTCGGGCTCGGCATGGTGTTTCCCTGGGGGCTGCTGCAGCTGGGCTGGGCGCGGCTCGATCCCGATGCGGGCTGGCGCCAGGTCGTGGCCGAGATCGTGGTGCTCGCGCTGTGGAACGACGTGCACTTCTGGCTCAACCACCGGCTGCTGCACACGCGCTGGCTGCGGCGCTTCCACGGGCCCCACCACCGCTCGTTCGTGACCACGCCCTGGGCCACCTACAGCTTCCATCCGCTGGAGGCCGCGATGCTCGGCAACGTGATCCTGCTGCCGATGGTGCTGCACGACTTCAGCTTCTGGTCGCTGGCCTCGGTGCCGGTGTTCAGCCTGTTCTTCAACAGCGTCGGGCATTCGAACTACGACTTCTTCCCGCGCGTGTCGTACAGCCACTGGTTCGCGGCCAGCCGCCGCCACCACCTGCACCACGCCTGCCACAACGGCAACTACGGCTTCCAGTTCACCTTCATGGACCGGCTGTTCGGCACCCGCATCGCGGCCGACGCGGCCGAGCCGCTGTTCCGGGGCTTTCGCGACAGGCAGCGCGGCCGTGCGGCCACGCACGATGGCAGGCCGGCCTGAGATGCCGCGGCTGCGTCACTGGCGCGACTGGCAGAGCCTGTTCTATCTGGCGGCCTTGCCGGCGCTCGCCGCCTGGCAATGGGTGCACGGCTTCAGCCTCTGGCTCTATGCGCCGATGCTGTTCCTCACGCTCGGCGTCGGCGTGATCCACCACAACCACGTGCACCTGCGCATGTGGCGCGGCCGGCGCATGAACCGGTTGACCGACTTCTGGATCACGCTGCTGCAGGGCCATCCGACCTTCGTGTTCTGGCCCGCGCATGTGGCGAACCACCACCGCCATCGCCATGGCCCGAAGGACGTGGCGCGCACCTACCGCTTCGGCGGCGACACCAACCACCTGCGCGGCTACCTGCTGCATCCGTTCCAGGCGGTGTGGGTGCTGTTCCCGCTGTTCATGGCGTGGCTGGGGCGGCTGTATCGCCATCGGCGCGGGGCCTGGCGCTACTGCATGGCGCAGTACGCGCTGTGGCTGGCGAGCTGGGCCGTGCTGCTCGCGCTCGACTGGCGCAAGGCGCTGGTGTTCGTGATCCTGCCGCAACTGCACGGCCTGCACTGGCTGCTGGCCACCAACTACCTGCAGCACGCGCATGCCGATGGCCGCCGGCCCGCACGGGGGGCGCGCGGCGATACCCCGGGTACTCCGCTGAACTACGCGCGCAATTTCGAGGGCTGGGTCAATCCGCTGCTGTTCAACATCGGGCTCCACACGGCGCACCACGAGAACCCGCATGCCCATTGGTCCGAGCTCACGCATCTGCATCGCACGCATTACCGCGCGCGCGTCGATCCGTCGCTCAACGAGGGCGGGCTGGTGCCGTACATGGCGCGCGTGTTCGTGCTCGGCGCGCTCTGGCCGCGATGGCGCAGCCGACCGCTGATACCGGGCGATTCCTTCACTTCCTGACACATGCCAGTTCCCTTCCAACGCGTCTACCTCGAAAGCGCCGGCTACTTCATGCCGGGCGACCCCGTGCCCAACGAGCGCATGGACGACTTCATCGCGCCGCTCAACCGGATGTCCGAGCGCATCAAGCGCCGCATCCTGGCCGAGAACGGCATCCGCACGCGCCACTACGCGATCGATGCCGAAGGCGCGACGCGCCACACCAATGCGCAGATGGCGGCCGGCGCGATCCGCGACTGCCTGCGCCGCGGCGGCGCCGAGCTGTCGCGCGTGTCGCTCTTGGTCAGCGGCTCCTCGGGCGGCGACACGCTGATGCCCGGCTTCGCCAACATGATCCAGGGCGAGCTCGCCGCAGCGCCGATGGAAACGCTCGCGGTGCACGGCATCTGCGCGGCCGGCGTGTCGGCGATCCAGGCCGCGGCGCAGGGCATCGAGCTGGGCGCGCACCGTTCGGCGCTCGCGGTGGCCAGCGAGATGCCCTCGCGGCTGTTCAAGCGCTCGCGCTTCGCGGCGCGCGGCTACGAGACCGACTTCGACTCGCACTTCCTGCGCTGGATGCTGTCGGACGGCGCCGGGGCGCTGCTGCTGTCCGACGGCGCGCCCGCGCTGGCCGGTTCGCCGGGCCTGCGGCTGCGCCTGAAGTGGGTGCACCAGCGCTCGTTCTCGGGCGACTACCCGGTCTGCATGCAGCTGGGCCTGACCGAGGACCGCGCGCGCGGCCACCTCGACTTCGCCTCCTGGTCCGAGGCCGAGGCGGCCGGCGCGCTGTCGCTGCGCCAGGACATCCGGCTGCTGCCGCACCTGTTCGACATCGGCATCCACGAGTACGCGGGGCTGGTGCGCGACGGCTGGGTCGATCCGAAGCGCGTCGATCATTTCCTGTGCCACTACTCGTCGGAGAAGTTCATCCCGGTGGTCGAGGACCTGATGGCCAAGGCCGAGCTGTCGATCCCGCGCGAGCGCTGGTGGAGCAACCTCGCCTGGCGCGGCAACACCGGGGCGGCGTCGATCCTGGTGATGCTGGCCGAGTTCCTCCACACCCGCGCGCTGAAGCCCGGCGAGCAGGTCTTCTGCTACGTGCCGGAGTCGGGGCGCTTCATGGCGGCCTACATGCTGTTCGAGGTGGAAGCGGTGGAGGCGCCGCCCGTGACGGTGGCGCCGCGCGCCGCTGCAGCCACGGCCGACGACGAGCTCGTGATCGCGCCGCCGCACGACCCGGCCGCCGCGCCCGAGGGCCTGGGCGCGCTGCTGACCGAGCTGGCCGCGATCTGGCACGACTACCGCTCGCGCGTCTGGCGCACGCCGCTCGTGCGGCAGATCCGCGAGCGCCGCTTCGCCGTGCCCGACTACCTGAACTGGATGGAGCAGTGGGTGCCGCAGGTGCGCGAAGGCAGCCTCTGGATGCGCGAGGGCGCGGCCTCGCTGAGCGAGCCGTACCAGGCGCTGTCGTCGTTGATCGGCGTGCACGCGGGCGAGGAGCAGAACGACTTCCAGATCCTGTTCAGCGACTACCGCAAGGCCGGCGGCACGGTCGAGCGCATCGAGGACCTGCGCCGCAACCCGGGCGGCGAGGCGCTCAACGCCTACCTGCATGCACTGGCCGCCACGCGCGACCCGATCGGCCTGCTGGGCGCGATCTACATCATCGAGGGCACGGGCCAGCGCATCGTGCCGGCGCTGCTGCCGCTGCTCAAGGCCAGCCTGCGGCTGCCGCCCGATGCCTTCCGCTTCCTCGAATACCACGGCCACAACGACGAGAACCACCTGAACCGCTGGCTGCTCGCGGTCGAGATGGTGATGGCCGTCGAGGGCCAGGCGCGCGCCGCGCGCCAGATCGCCGACACGGCGCGCCATACGGCCGCCCTCTACCTGATGCAGTTCCAGCACATCACCGAGCGGATTTCCCATGCGAACGCCTGAATTCCTGGCCCGCGGGCACGACGAGCGCGACCCCAGCCCCTGGCTGGCGCTCTACCTCGACCAGAGCACGCCGCTGCCCGACGAGGTCAAGGCGGCCTGGCTCGCCGATTCGAGCTCGGGCTCGCGGCAGTACCTGCTGCCGTTCCTGCGGCCGATCGCGCGCGCCACCATCATCCTGATCCAGGTGGTGAAGGTGTTCGTGCCGCGCAACTGGTCGCACTCGCGGCTGCTGCACCGCATCCTGGCCTGGGGGCTGCGGCATTTCGTGTCGCCCGAGGCCAACTGGCTGATCCTGCGGCACTTCCACCTGGGCTCGCAGGTGCTGGCCTTCATCGGGCGCAATTCGCCGGCGCCGGTCGCCACTTCGCCGCTGGAGCCGCCTGACATCGAGGCGCTGAAGGACGACATGTTCCTCAAGCACGACCTCAACCTGTTCAATTTCGTGATCCGGCTGAACCAGGCGCTGCGCGACCGCGGGCTGGCGCTGGGCAAGGCGGAGGCACCCGATTTCTCGATGATCCGGGAGCCCGCGTTGCGGCTGGAAGACATGCCGCGCGGCCGCCTCAACTTCCTGGACCTGCAAAGCGCCATCGAGCTGTTCACGCCGCTCTACCAGCTGATGCTGACCGACAACGACTTCTGGCGCGCCGCCAATTCGCTGCAACTGGATGAAACCGTCGGCATCTATGCCGCCACCATCCTGGCGGCGCCCGAGCACCTGATCCTGGTCAACAACAAGCATCCGCTGGTGCCGCTGTCGACCCTGCGGGCCGGGCACCGGCTGGTGATCCACGGGCTCTCGACCGAGATGCTGCACAGCCTGCTGCAGCGCATGAAGGCCGCAAGGCATGGCGAAGGCGGCGAATCCGGCTTCGTCCCGACCGGGGAAGGGGCTTCGGCCGACACCCCGCCACTTGCATAGGGGTATGCTGTCCCCAGATGCAGACCATGAACACGACCCACACTCCGTCCCCCAAGACCGATCTGTCGGTGACCCATGTGCTGGCCCAGTTGCTCGAGCGGCTGGATCACAGCAAGGTGCCCGTCGGTGCCGAGCAGTACCGCTCGGTGGTCGCGCACCTGGTGCACGAGTTCGAAGACGTCGAATCGGGCGCCGACCTCAGTCGCCTGCTCGACGCCTATCCGGCCGCCGCCGAGGTGTACGAGAACCTCAATTACCAGCACGCCGGCCTGTGCCGCTCCGCGCTCGACGCCTCGCTGGCGGCCGAGACCCGCGCCAGGGAAGCGATCGCGCGCGCCATGCGCCGCCCCGAACCGAAGAAGAAGGAAGAAACCGATGGCCAAGGCTGAGGTGAAGACTGCCGTCCTGGAAGACGGCCTGCGCTACAAGTCGAAGACGCCGGGGTCCCCGTTCCGCGCCTCCGCGTCGTTCAGCGGCGCCACCATGTCGTGCTTCATGTGCGGCAAGCACCGCGTGCGCTCGCAACTGCGCACCCGCCAGGTGCTCGGCAAGTCCCAGACCGTCTGCGCGCCGTCCTGCAAGGCGCTCGACGAGGCGCTGGAAGCCGCCGCGGCCGCGCCGTCGTCGCCCGAATGACGCAACGCCCGCAAGGGCGTTATTCGGCGCGTCTCGTCTAGCACGGCGGGGCGACGCCTTGGCGACATGCCCGTGCGGGCATCGCGTCGTGCGACTTCCATGATGGCCGCAATAGTTATACAGTTAGAAACAATTGATGCATGTAATTGCATTGGTAAAAAAGTTCTAATTTCAGGCCGACATCAGATGATTTGCAGCAAGGCAATGGGTGCTTTTGGCGTAGTGCGGCCGTCCGCGCGCGCAAAAGGAAGCTGCCGTGGCTAAACCGCGTCACGTCGTCATGCAGGTGGTCAAGCGGTCCTCGGGCAGCGCGTCGCACCATGTGGAATTCGTGATGGACGACAACTTCGCCGAGCGCCTGCGGCAGTTGCGTTCGCTGGTGCCGCCGCTGGGCAGCCTCAACAAGCAGCGCGACCTGGTCATCGACAAGGTGCGGGTGCGGCTGCCCAACGCCATCTGGCGCTCGGGCCATGGCATCGACAGCAGCGTGGACGGTTCCTGCATCGTGATCGCGGCCGAGGGCTCGTTCAACTGCGGCGGCAAGGACCGCCTGACGCGCGAGAAGCTGGTGACCTACAACTTCTCGATCGCGCGCCTGGTCGAGCTGCACGGGGAGCGCCCCGAGGGCGAGACCTTCTACATCCGCGACGGCACCTTCGCCAACGACGAGCCGGCCGAGTCGCCGGCCGGCCGCTGGGTGGCCTCGATGCATGAGCTCGAGGCCGTGATGCGCGTGCCCGACGCGCCCTCGGACTTCGACACCCTGCACGAGGTGCCGCTGCGCGTCGATTCGCAGCAACAGGCGAGCGGCACGGTGCCGCAGCACCGCACCAGCTTCTTCTGAAGGGCCGCGCTCAGGCCGCGGCGGCTTCCGGCTGCGCCGCGACCGCGCCGACCGGCACGTAGGCCGCGCGGTTGTCCACGAGCCAGCGCTCCGACAGGCTGCTGTCCTGCTGGGTGGGATGGAAATCGGCGCGCAGGTAGCGGCGCCACATCGCGTAGTTGCCGCGCAGCAGCCCGTCGCGCGCGAGCAGGATGCGCGCGGCGCTCTTCCAGGTCGACCACTTCCACAGCTGCTTCTCGTGCCGCAGGTTGGCCAGCGTCTGGTGCATCAGGTCGCCGAGGAACATCAGCGTGACGCGGCGGAACCAGCGCGTGCGCCATTCGTCGGAGCCGCCCGCGGCCCGGTAGACGTCGAAGGCCACGCTCTTGTGCTCGAGCTCCTCGGCGCTGTGCCACAGCCACATCGTGCGCAGCCGCGGCTCGGCGCCGTCGAGGATCTGCGGATGCGCGAGCAGCCACTCGGCGAACATGGCGGTGAAGTGCTCGGTGGCGGCCGTCACCGCGAGCGCATGGCGGGGGTCGGCGCCTTCCATCAGCGACAGCCGCTTGCTCGCGCGCTCGGTCCAGCGGTCGACCAGGCCCTGCTTCTCGAGGTGGGCATTGAACAGCGAATGGATGCGCCGGTGCGTCGCCTCCTGGCCGATGAAGCCGCGCACCTCGGCGCGGTACTTGTCCTGGGTCTCGGGCGGCAGGGTGGCGACGGCGTCGCGCACCGCGTCGATGAAGAACTGCTCGCCGAAGGGAAAACTCATCGACAGGGCGTTGAAGAAGGCGGTGGAGAATGCATCGCCGCCGCACCAGTCGCGGGCAAACGGGGCCTGGAGATCGATCAGAAGGCGGCGGACGACGAGTTCGGTGCTCATGAAGACAATCCTCGTGAATCGGAATGGTGGTGGCAAGGGGTGTGGTACAGATGCGTACCGCAATGCCTGCATGGTGCCTCCGGGTGCTTGGTACTGTCAAGTACCAGCGCGTAGGAAAATGTTCCGTTCATGAGTGCCGTCACCGACAACACCTCCCAGACTCCGGCCGAATCGCGCAACGAGCACTACCACCGGCTGCTCGAGGGCATGGCCCGCGCGGTGGCCGCCAAGGGCTACGCCGACACCACCATCGCCGACATCGTGCGCGAGGCCGCGGTGTCGCGCCGCACCTTCTACGAGCATTTCGCGACCAAGACCGAATGCCTGATCGCGCTCTACGAGGCGGCCAGCCACCTGGCGCTGCAGGCGGTCAGCGAGGCTTTCGACCCGGTGCAGCCCTGGCATGCCCAGGTGGAGCGCGCGATCACGGCCTATTTCGACTATCTGGCGCAGGACCCGGTGCTGCTGCGCACGCTGTTCGTCGAGATCCTGGGCCTGGGCATGCCTGGGCTGGTGGCGCGGCGCCGGGTCAACGACGAGATCGCGAACTTCATCCAGGCCGCGATCAACAGCAGCGGCACGACCGGCCCGGGCCCGCAGGCGCACCTGACGAGCGAGATGGCGATGACGGTGGTCGGCGGCATCAACGAGCTGGTGCTGCAGGCCATCGAGCAGGAGCGCGCGGGCGACCTGCGCGAGCTGGTCGCGCCGGCCACGCGGCTGGTGCGCGCGGTGGCGGCGGAGAGCCAGCGCTAGGCGGGTGCCGCGCGCCGCGGCGTCGCCCCGAACCACAGCGCCAGCAGGCCCGCGATCAGCAAGGCCAGCAGCACGCCCAGGTGCGGCAGCACGTCGTGCAGCGGCGCGCCCATCTGGTTGAGCCGCAGCGAGGCCTGGATGCCGGCCGTGCTCGGGAACAGCCAGCGCAGGGCCTGCAGCGGGGCGGGCAGGGCCTCGACCGGCCACGAGAAGCCCGACAGAAAAGCCATCGGCAGGGCCGTGAACAGCAGCACCTGCAGCGCCCGTTCGCGGTCGCGGAACCAGCAGCCCAGCAGCAGGCCCAACGTGCAGATCGCGGGCACGTAGAAGGCCAGCAGCATCAGCGCGCCGAAGGGGTTGCCGCCGCGCGGGTAGTCCTGCAGGAAGAACACCCAGCCGAAATAGAAAATCCCGCTGAGCACGCCGAAGCCCGACAGCGCCGCCAGCCGGCCCAGCCAGGCGCTCATCGAGGCGCGCAGCCGCCGCGCCTCGGCCCAGGTGCCGGCCAGCATGGCGGTGCCCATCAGCAGCGTCTGCTGCAGGATCAGCAGCGCCACTGCCGGCACCACGTAGCTGCCGTAGCCCTCGGTGGGATTGAACAGCGCCCCCAGTTGCGTGACCAGCGGGCTGCGGCTGCGCGCCGCCTGCACGGCGCTCTGGCCGCCGGCCTGCAGCTTGCGGATCTCGACACCGGCCGAGACCGTGCCCACCGCTTCCGAGAAGCCGTAGAGCACCGCCTTGTTGAGCAGCGCATAGGCGCCGTTGCCCTCGATGCTGACCACCGCCGGCAGGCCGCGCAGCACGCTGCGCTTGAGATCGGCCGGCAGCAATGCGTAGCCCTCGATCTCGCCGCGCCACAGGGCCTGCTGCGCCTCGTGCACATCGGCCGTGACCAGGCGCACGTCCAGCCGCGGATTGGCCATCGCGAAGCGCGCGATCTGGCGCGACAGACCGGTGTGGTCCTGGTCCACCACCGCCACCGGTACCCGGGTCACGGCCTGCGTGCCATAGGGCCAGGGGTAGAAGAAGCCGTAGATGATCGGCGCCAGCAGCATGATCAGCAGCACGCCCTTGTCGCGCAGCACGGCCAGCGCGGTGTCGCTCCAGGCGGCGCCGAAGCGGGCGAGGGCGCGGTGGTGGTCCATCAGCGGCCGCCCCACGAATCGGGCGCGCGCGCCGCGCGGCCCAGCGCGGTGGCCGTCGCGGCCAGCAGCACGGCGGTGCCGACCACCATCCACAGCGGCGTCGCGGCCGAATAGGCCAGCGGCGCGCCCATCTGCAGTTGCTCCATCTGCACGCGGACGTAGTGGGTGTAGGGCAGCAGCGCGGCCCACAGCTGCGCCAGCGCGGGCATGGCCACCAGCGGGAAACCCACGCCGCCGAACGCGAAGGCCGGCGCGGTGATGAAGCCGGTGGCCGACAGCGCGGTGCGCAGCGAGCGCGTGAGCGCCGCGACGAAGCCGCCGAGCGCGATCGACAGCGCGAGGAACACCACCAGCGCGAACAGCGTCCAGCCGAGCGAGCCCACCGGATGCCAGCCACGCCCGGTCGTGATCCACAGCATGGCGGCGATGCCGACCAGCGACAGGCTCGCGAACGGCAGCGCGAGCTTGCCCGCGAGTGCGGCCAGCGCCTCGTGCCAGCGCGGCGCGGCGCCGAGCCAGCCGCCGATGCTGCGGTCGCGCAGCTCGCGGCCCACGGCCCAGGCGCCGGCGGTCATCGCGAGGATGTGCAGCAGCGCCGGGATCAGCGCGGCGCCGAGGAACTGCTCGTAGTCGCCCGAGGTGTTGAAGAGCGCGACGGTGCCGGCCTTCAGCGGCTCCATGGTCGCGCGCGCGGCGATCATCGATTCGCCGCGCTTGTTGCGCACCGCGAGCTCGACCCCGCCCGAGACCGTGGCGACCACCGTGCGCACGTCGCGCTGGATCAGGCTCGAGTGCGTGCCGAGCTGGGCGTTGTGCAGCAGCACGACCTGGCCTACTCGGCCCTGCTTGACCTCGCGGTTGAGATCGCGCGGCAGCTGCACCGCGGCATCGACCGCGCCGCTGGTGAGCGCGCGCGCCATCGCGCCTTCGTCGTCGAAGCGCTGCACCACGCGCAGGCCCGGCGTGGCATCGAGGAAGCGCACGATCTGGCGCGACAGCGCCGAGCGGTCCTGGTCGAGCACGCCGATCGGCAAGCGCTCGGGCAGGCCGGCCGAGAAGATCCACCAGATCAGGAGCACCGCGAGCAGCGGCACCCAGGTGATCATTGCGAGGTCCCAGGGCCGCGCGCGCAGCAGCGCGAACTCGCGCCGTGCGCTGGCGGTGGAGAAGCCGCGAAGGCTCATGTGCTAGTCGACCAGCACGCTCATGCCGGGCCGCGCGCCCTCGATCGGCTGCAGCGGCCGCGCCCGGACCTCGAAGGTGCGCACGTCGAAGCCGGCGCCGCCGCGGGTGGCGCGCCAGGTCGCGAAGTCGGGCAGCACGCCGCTGTAGTAGACCTTGAAGCGCGCCGTGCGCCGGCCCTCGGCCAGCGCGGGCAGGCGGGCCTCGAACTCGCTGCCCATCGCGAAGCGCGGCAGCCGGTCCTCGCGCACGTTGAGCACCACCCACTGGTCGGCCAGGTCGACCACCGTGACCACGGCCACGCCCTGCGGCGAGAGCTCGCCGACCTTGGCGAGCACCTTGGCCACCTCGCCGGCGACCGGGCTGCGCAGCTCGGTCTCGGCCTTGGCGGCTTCCGCTTCCGCGACCACGCCGGCGACCTGGCGCGCCTGCGCGCTGGCCGCGGCCTGGTCCTCGGGACGCGCGCCGGCGCGCGCCATGTCGTACTGCGCCCTGGCGGCGATCGCCGCGTCGCGCGAGGCCTTCCAGTTGGCCTCGGCCTCGTCGCGCTTCTGGTCGGCCACCAGGCCTTCGCGCGCGAGGCCGTCGACGCGGCGGAACGAGGTCTGCGCGAGCTGGGCCGCGGTCTCGGCGCGCTGCCATTGCATGCGCGCCATCTCGATCTCCTGCGGCCGCGCGCCGTTCTGCGCCTTCTGGGCCACGGCCTGCGCGGCCTGCTCGGCGGCGGTGGCCTGCGCGAGCTTGGCGCGCACCTCGGGGCTGTCCATGCGCACCAGCACCGCGCCGGCCTGGATGCGGTCGCCTTCCTTCACCAGCACCTCGGCCACGCGCGCCGTCACCTTGCCGGCCACGTCGGTCTCGCGCGCCTCCATCTGGCCCTGGAACACCTCGGGCGCGGGCCGCGAGGCGCGCCAGAAGCCCCAGGCCAGCAGCGCCAGCACGAGCAGCGCGGCCAGGATCGCGATCAGTTTGCGGGTCTTGGCACTCATCATTCAGTTCACCTTCACGTCGGCACGCGCGATGTAGTCGGAAAAGCGGTCGGACAGGCCCGCGCTCTCGAGCAGCTGGGCCAGCGCCTGCACGTACTCGTTGGCGGCCTGCGCGCGCTCGGTCAGCACCTTGGCCTGGTTGGTCTCGGCGTCGATCAGGTCGAGCGTGGTGCTGGTGCCTTCGCGCAGGCCCGAGGTGCGCAGCTTCAGCACCTCGCGCGCCAGTTCCACCGAAGCCTGCATCTCGAGGTACTGGCGGCGCGCGTTGTCGAGCGCGCGCCAGTTGCGTTCCACCAGCAGCGAGATGTCGCTGCGCGCCTGCGCGCCGGTGCGCTCGGCCTGTTCGACCTGCTTTTGCGACGCGGCCGAGAGCGCATCGCGGTCGACCGAGTCGTACAGGGTCCAGCGCACGCCCAGGCCCGCCACCCAATCGGCATTGCCGCTTTTGAGCTGGCGAGTGCCGAAGGCGATGACCTGCGGGCGCCGCAGCGCTTCCTCGCCCTCGTGCAGCTGCTCGGCCTGCGACTTCTTGGCCGCGACCTTCTCGAGGCCCGGATGGCGGTTGAGCGCCGAATCGATGAACCAGCCCAGCGGCTCGACCGGCGCGCTGATCACGAACAGCGGCGTCTGCGGCGCCACGCGGCCCTCGGCGCGCACCGTGCGCGCCAGTGCCACGGCCGCGAGCGCGGCGTCGTTCTCGGCCTTGCGCGCGTTGCGGCGCGCCTCCTCGTAGGCCGCGCCGGCCTGCAGCCGTTCGACGCGCGAGATCACGCCGGCCGCGAGCATCTTCTGCGCCGCCGCGTCGTGCTGCGCGATGGTGCGTTCGGCCTGCGCGCGCAACTGCGCCGCGCGCTGCGCGAGCTGGGCGCCGAAGTAGCGCTGCACCAGCAGCGTGTCGACCTCGTGGCTGGCCTGTTCGGCATCGGCCTCGGCCTCGCGTGTCTGCGCCGAGACGAAGCCGCGCACCGCATCGGTGGCGCCGCCCAGGTAGATCGGCCAGACCGCCGACACCGAGGCGTTGGAGCCGGTGTCGTGCCGGTTCAGGGTGTAGCTGTTGGGCAGTTGCGGTATCGGCACGCGCGCGATGAAGCTCTGGATCGAGGGCGGCAGCGCCTGCCCGATCTGGCCGAGCTTCTGATTGAGCGGATCGAGGTCGAGGTTCAGGTTGGCGTTGTACGCATAGGCCAGGCCCGACACGCTGACCACCGGGCCGCCCAGCCGCTTGAGGCCATCGCTCTGCAACTGCTTGGCCTCGACTGCGGCGCGCGCGGCGGCCAGCTTGTCGGAGCGGTCGAGCATGCGGGCGCGCGCGGCGTCGAAGCTCAGGGCAGTGACGTCGTCGGCTGGCGAAGGCGCCTGTGCGAAGGCCGTGCCGCCGGTGGCCGCGAGCAGCAGCGGCGCCAGGGCCTGGAGGAGGGCGTTGCGAAGGTGAAGGTGTGTCATCGGATTCGAAATGCCTGGCGCGCAAGCGTAGCGGGCCGGCGCGGCCCGGTCACGCGAAACGTGGCGCGCGCACCTCGCTTCGATGGCGTGCGTTTTCCGGCGCGCAAGAAAAACGGGGCGACGCCGATGCAGCGTCGCCCCGTGCGGAATGGCGTTTCAGTCGGGCGCGAGCCTCAGGACTTCACCTTCACCTCGACGCGCCGCGCCTCGCCCGCGGGGCCGTCGGCCTGGGTCTGCTCGGGCTTGGCGAGCTCGATCTTGTCCTCGGGCGCGCCCGCGGCCTTGAGCGCATCGCCGACCGCCATCGCGCGCTGCTTGGCGAGCTCGGCGTTCTTCGCGGCGTCGCCGGTGGCGTCGTGGTAGCCGCTCACCAGCACCGTGTTGCCGCTCTGCACCGCCTTGATCACGTCGGCCAGTGCCTCCCTGGCATTGGGCGCGACCTCGGCGCTGCCGGTGGCGAAGTAGAACTTGACCACGCCGTTCTCGACCTTGACCGCGGCGGCTTCGGCCGCGGTCACCGCGCCCGAGGCCACGGCGCTGGCCGGTGTGCTGACCGCGGCCGGTGCCATGGCGGCGACCGGTGCCGGGGGCGGCACGGCGGCCGTCGCATCGCCGGCATGGAACTTCACCACCAGCGGCACGATGAGCAGGGCCACGATGTTGATGATCTTGATCAGCGGGTTCACGGCCGGGCCGGCCGTGTCCTTGTAGGGGTCGCCCACGGTGTCGCCGGTGACGGCGGCCTTGTGCGTGTCGCTGCCCTTGCCGCCGAAGTGGCCGTCCTCGATGTACTTCTTGGCGTTGTCCCAGGCACCGCCGCCGGTGCACATGGAGATGGCGACGAACAGGCCCGTGACGATGGTGCCCATCAACAGGCCGCCGAGCGCCTTCGGTCCGAGCAGCAGGCCGACCACGATCGGCACCAGCACCGGCAGCAGCGAGGGGATCATCATCTCCTTGATGGCCGCGCCGGTCAGCATGCCCACGGCCTTGCCGTACTCGGGCTTGGCGGTGCCTTCCATGATGCCGGGGATGTCGCGGAACTGCCGGCGCACTTCCTCGACCACCGAGCCCGCCGCGCGGCCCACGGCCTCCATCGCCATGGCGCCGAACAGGTAGGGGATCAGGCCGCCGATGAACAGGCCGACGATCACCATCGGGTCGCTGAGGTTGAAGCTGATGTTCAGGCCGAAGCTCTCGAGCTTGTGCGTGTAGTCGGCGAACAGCACCAGCGCCGCGAGGCCGGCCGAACCGATGGCATAGCCCTTGGTCACGGCCTTGGTGGTGTTGCCCACAGCGTCCAGCGGGTCGGTGATGTCGCGCACGCTCGCGGGCAGCTCGCTCATCTCGGCGATGCCGCCGGCGTTGTCGGTGATCGGACCGTAGGCGTCCAGCGCCACCACGATGCCGGCCATGCTGAGCATGGAGGTCGCGGCCACCGCGATGCCGAACAGGCCGGCCAGCGCGTACGAGGCCAGGATGGCGATGCACACGAAGATCACGGGCCAGGCCGTCGAGCGCATCGACACACCGAGGCCCGCGATGATGTTGGTGCCGTGGCCCGTGGTCGAGGCCTGCGCGATGTGCTGCACCGGCTTGTATTGCGTGCCCGTGTAGTACTCGGTGATCCACACCAGCGCCGCCGTCAGCGCCAGGCCCACGAAGCAGGCGCCGAACAGCTTGAGTTGGCTGCCGCCGGCGCCGAGCGCGTTGTCGGGGATGAGCCAGCTGGTGACGAACCAGAAAGCGATCAGCGACAGGATGCCCGCCACCGCCAGGCCCTTGTAGAGCGCCGGCATCACGTTGGTCATGCCCGGCGAGGCCTTGACGAAGAAGCAGCCGATGATCGACGCGACGATCGACACGCCGCCCAGCGCCAGCGGATAGAGCACCGCGTTGACCGGCGCCGCCGTGACCATCAGCGCGCCGAGCACCATGGTCGCGATCAGCGTCACCGCGTAGGTCTCGAACAGGTCGGCCGCCATGCCGGCGCAGTCGCCGACGTTGTCGCCCACGTTGTCGGCGATCACCGCGGGGTTGCGCGGATCGTCCTCGGGGATGCCGGCCTCGACCTTGCCCACCAGGTCGGCGCCGACGTCGGCGCCCTTGGTGAAGATGCCGCCACCGAGGCGCGCGAAGATCGAGATCAACGAGGAGCCGAAGGCGAAGCCGATCAGCGGATTGAGCAGCGCCGCCAGCGCATGGTTGCCGCTCGGCAGGCCCCTGGAGGCCAGGAACCAGAAGAAGATCGAGACGCCCAGCAAGCCCAGCCCGACCACCAGCATGCCGGTGATGGCGCCGCCGCGGAAGGCCACGTCGAGCGCCGGCCCGATGCCTTGGGTGGCGGCCTGCGCGGTGCGCACGTTGGCGCGCACCGAGACGTTCATGCCGATGAAGCCGCAGGCGCCCGAGAGCACCGCGCCGACCACGAAGCCGACCGCGGTCGTGAGGTCGAGGAAGAGGGCGATCAGGATCGCGAGCACCACGCCCACGATGGCGATGGTGCGGTACTGCTTGGCCAGGTAGGCCGCCGCGCCCTGCTGGATCGCCGCCGCGATCTCCTGCATGCGCGCGTTGCCCGCGTCCTTGGCGAGGATCCAACTTCGGGCCCAGATGCCGTAGGCCACGGCCACGAGGCCGCAGACGATGGCGAGGATGAGGGGGGTGTTGCCATTCATGCGTTGCTTCTCCATTCGTTCGTTGTGACGTGGAGACGGAAAGCGCGAGGATCCGTTGCGTGCAACGCGCGGGAGTCGAGATTTCCGCCGCGTTGCTTCCTCGAAGCTCGCAGCATCCCGGGGAGCCGGGGTGCGGAGCCGATTGGCCAACGGCTGCAATTTACAGGCAAAAACGAAATCGCGTGCGACGGGTCCATGACACGGAAAGTAAACTTCGGGTTTGTCCGCATCCCTCTCATACTTTTCAACTACTCGATAACGACATGGCCTTCGACAAAGTTTCCCCCGGCAAGAACGTTCCCGACGACTTCAACGTCGTGATCGAAATCCCGATGAACGCCGACCCGATCAAGTACGAGGTCGACAAGGAATCGGGCGCGATCTTCGTCGACCGCTTCATGACCACGGCCATGTACTACCCGGCCAACTACGGCTACGTGCCGCAGACCCTGTCGGGCGACGGCGACCCGGTCGACGTGCTGGTGATCGCGCCGTACCCGCTGCTGCCGGGCGTGGTCGTGCCCTGCCGCCCGCTGGGCATCCTGATGATGGAAGACGAAGCCGGCGTGGACGGCAAGGTGCTGGCCGTGCCGACCGACAAGGTGCTGCCGATCTACAGCCACTGGAAATCGGTGGACGACGTGAACCCGATGCGCCTGAAGGCCATCAGCCACTTCTTCGAGCACTACAAGGACCTCGAGGCCGGCAAGTGGGTCAAGGTGCTGGGCTGGGAAGGCATCGACGCCGCCCGCAAGGAAATCCTCGACGGCATCGCCGCGTACAAGAAGTGATGCGGTAGGCGCGTATCGGTCGCTCCGGGGCAGTCACTCCTGCTCGAACGGCGACCGGCGCGCATCGCGCACGAAGGTGCCGGCCGTCGACGGGCTCGCGCATTCCGCGGCGCCCGCGGGCGTGTCGGTCACCACGATGCGGTCGGTGCCGAATTGCAGGGTGCGGGTGCAACGCCCGCCGAACGGCACCACCAGCCGCTGCCGCTCGTCGAGCCGGCCACGGCCTTGCAGCAGCATGTTGCCGCGCGCATCGGGGCAGATGTAGAGCTCGATGTCGAGCCCGCCGTCGTCCGATGGCGTCACGTCCAGGAAGCGCCCGTCCTTCGGACAGCGGCCCTCCACGTAGCGGCCGGTCCGGTGCAGCAGCGGCTCCGCCAGGTAGCGGATGCGCCGCTCGTAATCCTCCCGCAGGCATTTCACGTCGGCCTTGCAGTGCCGGTTGCGCACCGCGAGCCAGTCGCGCTGGTCGCGCTTCAGATAGGCGGCCCATTGGCCGGCATCGGGTGTCGCAAGCTGCTTGCGATAGAGCTCGGCCATGCTCTCGTCCTGCAGCGAGAGCGCGGGCGTGGCGCAGATGGTCTTCTCGGTGGGGTTCGAGGCCTTGGCGCAGTCGAAGCTGGCGGCATGGGCCGGGACGCAGGCGAGGGCCGCGAGGCCCAGGGCCAGCGCCCAGGGGAAGAGGGGGCGGATCGATGCGGGCATGCGGTGCTCTCCTGCGCGCCGGGCTTGCGCGATGGCCGCATGCTCGTTCCCGCGCCGGCCGCTGTCGATCTGCCGAACGGCAGGGCCGGCTATGCCCTTGGTCGGAGCCTCGGGCTCGACCTCAGCCGCGGGCCGCGTCGCCGGCCAGCCGCATCCATTCGCGGTTGACCGAGCGGGCGTGCGAGTTCCAGTGGCGCGCGGCCTGCTGGAGCTCGTCCCATTGGCGCTGCGCGGCGGCGCCGTCGCCCTGCTGCGCGAGCCAGGCCACGTAGCGCGCACGCGCCTCGACGGTGTTGTACAGGCTCAGGGTCGATTCGAAAGCCTGGCGCGCCTCGTCGTTGCGGCCCTCGGCGGCCAGGGCGCGGGCCACCAGCAGCGCGACCTCGTCCTTGCGGTAGTCGTCGCGGGTCGAGCGCAGGCTCTGCAGCGCCTGCATCGCTTCGCTGCCCGCGCCGGGACCGCCCGCGGCCAGCAGCGCGCTCGCGAGGCCGAACTGCAGCTCGGGATCGGAGGCCAGCGGGCCCTTGAGCGCATCGCGGTAATGCCTGACCGCCTCGCCGCCCTGGCCGCGGTCGAGCGCGGCCTTGGCGAGGCGCAGCTTGTTCTGCGCCGTGGGCGCGAGGTCGTAGGCCTGCTCGGCCGCGCGGTACTCGCGCTCGGGATCGATGAAGCCGATGGCCGCGCTCGCGACCTTGCCCGCGGTGCGCTGCATGCGCGAGGCGGGCAGGTACTCGACCACGAAGTAGACGATGCTGCCCAGCAGCGGAAAGCTGAACAGGATCAAGAGCCAGTACATCTGCTTGCCGTGGCGCATCGCGTGCACCGCGAAGAACAGCGCGATCAGGATGTGCAGACCCAGGCCGACGAATGGCATGACTTTTTCCCCTTGTTGTTGGCGATCTGCCGGGGTTTATAGCAGCCGTGTTTGGCCGTGGCCTGACGCGGGCCCGCCGTCGCTTTCAGGCGGCCTTGAACGGGCTGCGCTCGCCCAGGTGGTCCATGTAGTTCTCGATGCCTTCGCCCTCGCGCTCGAGGAAGCGCTCGACCGCGTCGGCGAAGGCCGGATGCGCGAGCCAGTGGGCGCTGGTGGTCTTCACGGGCATCAGGGCGCGCGCCATCTTGTGCTCGCCCTGCGCACCGCCCTCGAAGCGCTGCACGCCGTGCGCGATGCACCAGGCCAGCGGCTGGTAGTAGCAGGCCTCGAAGTGCAGGCAGTCGACGCGCTCGACCGCGCCCCAGTAGCGACCGTAGGCCACGAGCGGCCGGCCGGTGCCATCGTCGGTGGCCAGCGCGATCAGGCTGGCGGCGATCGGCTTGCCCTCCCGCTCGGCGACGAACAGCAGCCAGGCCTCGGGCAGCGTGTCGGCCATGCGATGGAAGAAGTCGCGCGTGAGGTAGGGCGGGTTGCCGTGCTCGCGGTAGGTGCGCGCGTAGCAGCGGTAGAAGAAGTCCCAGTCGGCGCGCGTGATGTCGGTCCCGCGCGACCAGCGGAAGCTCACGCCGGCATCGGCGACCTTGCGGCGTTCCTGGCGGATCTTCTTGCGCTTGTCGTGCGAGAGGCTCGCGAGGAAGGCCTCGAAGTCCGCGTAGCCGGGCGCCGGGTTCTGCCAATGGAACTGCACCGTGTGCCGCAGCATCAGCCCGGCCTCGGTACAGGCCTCGATGTCGGCCTCGGCACCGAACAGCAGGTGCAGCGACGAGAGCTCGCTCTCCTTGCACCAGGCCACCAGCGCCTGGGCCAGCAGCGCGCGGCCGGCCGCGTCGCGCGCGAGCAGGCGCGCGCCGGGCACGGGCGTGAACGGCACCGCGACCGTCGCCTTCGGGTAGTAGGCCAGGCCGTGCTGCTGGTAGGCGTTGGCCCAGGCCCAGTCGAACACGTACTCGCCATAGGAATGGTCCTTGACGTAGACCGGGCAGGCGGCCTCGAGTGTGTCGCCGCGCCAGAGGGTGAAGAACTGGGCCGTCCATCCGCTCTCGGGCGTGGCGCTGCCGCTCTCGTGCAGCGCGGCCAGGTACTCGTGGCGCATGAAGGGCGAGGGTTCGGCCTGCGCGGCGAGCAGCGCGTTCCAGGCCTGCGGGCTCACGTCCGACGGCGACGCGACAACCCGAATGACATAATCGTTCAAGCCTGTTTCTTCCTTCCGTATGACGCTCAAGCTCGCCATCGCGCAACTCAATTTCGTGGTGGGCGATCTCCCCGGCAATGCCCGAAAAATCGTGGCGGCCGCGCGCGAGGCCCATGCCCAGGGCGCTCGCCTTCTGCTGACGCCCGAACTCTCGATCGCCGGCTACGCGGCCGAGGACCTGTTCCTGCGGCCGGCCTTCACCGAAGCTTGCGATGATGCCGTGAAAGGCATCGCCGCCGCTCTGGCCGACCTCAAAGACATGGTCGTGGTGGTGGGGCATCCGAGCGGCGGCAGCCTGCGCGGGCGCTCCGTGTCGGTGCAGTTGCGCCACAACGCGGCCAGCGTGCTCAAGGAAGGCCGCATCCTCCAGACCTACGCCAAGCGCGAACTGCCCAACTACCAGGTGTTCGACGAGCGCCGCTACTTCGCGCCAGGGCAGGGCACCTGCGTGTTCGAGGCCGGCGGCGTGTCGGTCGGGCTGCTGATCTGCGAGGACGCCTGGTTCGACGCGCCGGCCGAGCTGGCGCGCGCCGCCGGCGCCGAGGTGCTGGCCGTCATCAATGCCTCGCCCTACCACGTGGGCAAGGAGGGCGAGCGCGTGGCGCGCATGGCCGATCGCGCGCGCGCCGTGGGGCTGCCGCTGGTCTATGCCCACCTCATGGGCGGGCAGGACGAGGTGGTGTTCGACGGCGCCTCCTTCGCGCTGCAGGCCGATGGCGCGCTCGCCGTGCAGGCGCCGGGCTTCGAGGAGAAGCTGGTGCTGGCCGAGCTCGAGCGTGCACCGTCGCAGGGCGTGCGCTTCCTGCCCGAGCCCATCGCCGCGCCGCGCGACGCCGAGGCCCGGCTCTGGGATGCGCTGGTGCTCGGCGTGCGCGACTACGTCGGCAAGAACGGTTTTCCGGGCGCGATCCTCGGGTTGTCGGGTGGCATCGATTCGGCGCTGGTGCTCGCGATCGCGGTCGACGCGCTCGGCAAGGACAAGGTGCGCGCGGTGATGATGCCCTCGCCCTACACGGCCGACATCAGCTGGATCGATGCGCGCGACATGGCGGGGCGCCTGGGCGTGCGCTACGACGAGATCTCGATCCGGCCCACCTTCGAGGCGTTCAAGGCGGCGCTGGCCCCCGATTTCGCGGGCCGGCCCGAGGACACGGCCGAAGAGAACATCCAGGCCCGCATCCGCGGCACGCTGCTGATGGGGTTGTCGAACAAGTTCGGCTCGATCGTTCTCACCACGGGCAACAAGAGCGAGATGGCCACCGGCTACTGCACGCTCTACGGCGACATGGCGGGCGGCTTCGCCGTCATCAAGGACCTGTTGAAGACGACCGTGTTCGCGCTCGCGCGCTGGCGCAATGCCCACGATCCCTATGGCACCGGCACCGAGCCGATCCCCGAGCGCATCATCACGCGGCCCCCGAGCGCCGAGCTGCGGCCCGACCAGACCGACCAGGACAGCCTGCCGCCCTACGACATCCTCGACGCGATCCTGGCACGCTACATGCAGGACGACGAGGGCATCGACGAGATCATTGCCGCGGGCTACGACCGCGCGGTGGTCGAGCGGGTGGCACGGCTCATCAAGATCAACGAATACAAGCGGCGCCAGGCGCCGGTAGGCATCCGGGTGACGCACCGCAGTTTTGGCAAGGATTGGCGTTACCCTATCACCAGCAAATTCAACGAAACCGCCGGAGCACGCAAACCATGAAGCAGATCACCGCCATCGTCAAACCCTTCAAGCTCGAGGACGTACGCGAGGCCCTGGCCGAAGTGGGCGTCACCGGACTCACCGTGACCGAGGTCAAGGGCTTCGGCCGCCAGAAGGGCCACACCGAGCTGTACCGCGGCGCCGAGTACGTGGTCGACTTCCTGCCGAAGATGAAGGTCGAGGTCGTCGTCAACGAGGGCGACGTCGAGCGCTGCATCGAGGCCATCGTGAACTCGGCGCGCACCGGCAAGATCGGCGACGGCAAGATCTTCGTCACGGCCGTCGAGCGCATCGTGCGCATCCGTACCGGCGAAGAGAACGAGAACGCGGTCTGAGCTGAACCGCAGGGGCCGGCGCTCGCCGGCCTTTCACAAGAGGTTCAGAGGTTCTCGGCCAGCCGGTCGTCGCGCGGATGGCGCGGCACCTCGGCGCGCAGCGCCGCGAGCAGCGGCTCGGCCTCGGTGCCGGTGCGCACCAGGCTCATCTGCCAGTCGCCCATCAGGCCGTCGCGCACGCTCTGGGCAAGGAATTCCAGCAGCTTGTCGTAGTAGCCCGCGCTGTTGAGGATGCCGACCGGCTTGTCGTGGTAGCCGAGCTGGCGCCAGGTCCAGATCTCGAACAGCTCCTCGAAGGTGCCGATGCCGCCGGCCATGGCCAGGAAGGCGTCGGCGCGCTCGCCCATCATCGCCTTGCGCTCGTGCATGGTGTCGACCACGTGCAGCTCGTCGCACAGCGGGTTGGCCAGTTCCTTGTCGACCAGCGCCTTGGGGATGATGCCGACCACGCGTCCGCCCGCGGCGCGCGTGGCCTCGGCCACCGTGCCCATCAGGCCGGTGCGGCCGCCGCCGTAGACCAGCTGGCCACGCTGCTGGCCGATCCAGCGGCCGACCGCCGTGGCGGCTTCTGTGAACTCGGGACGCTCGCCGGGGCGCGAGCCGCAATACACGCAAATCGAAAATTCAGGGGTCATCCCCCGATCATGCCTCGCGCGGCGGGCCCGCTCATGACACGAAGCGCGTCCACAGGGCTGCCGCCCAGATGCAGGTGCACAGCGACAGCGACAGCAGCACCGCGGCGCTGCCCATGTCCTTGGCGCGCTTGGAGAGGTCGTGCCACTCGGGGCCGATGCGGTCGATGGCCGCTTCCACGGCCGTGTTGAGCAGTTCGACGATCATCACCAGCACCGCGCTGCCCGCGAGCAGGGCGATCTCGACCCAGTTGCGGCCGAGCCAGAAGGCGGCGGGGATCATGACCATCGACAGGATGGCTTCCTGCCGGAAGGCCGGCTCGCCCCAGCCGGCGCGCAGGCCATGCAGTGAGATCAGCGTGGCGTGCCAGACGCGATCGAAGCCCTTGCGGGCCTTCTGCGGATTGACGGCGGGATCGGGAAGTTCGGGCAGGGCACTCATCGGCGGCTCATGGGCTTGGAGGTGACGAGCCGGGTGCCGGCCCAGGCGTCGTGCCAGAACTGGCGTTGCGGATGGAAGCGCGCCAGCAGCGCCCAGATGGCCACCCAGCCGAAGACGAGCACCGTGACTTCGGGGCCCGACAGTTTGAAGGGTGCGATGGCGGCGAGCGGCGGCAGGAACCAGATCCAGCTCAGCAGGTAGCGCGCGAGCGCACGGCGCTGAGTGACAGGGTGGCCGTGCGTGTCGACGATGCGGATGTTCCAGGTCTTCATCGCCAGCGTCTGGCCCTTGGCCCAGAACCAGACGAAGTAGACGCCGAACACGATGAAGAGGAAGGCCTGGAGCAGGTGGCGCCGCTCGTCCATGGCGTCGCGCATCTGGCCCAGCGTGCTGAAGAGCCAGCCCGAGACGAACACCACGGCGAACAGCAGCATGCCTTCGTAGAGCCAGCAGGCCATGCGGCGCCAGAGTCCCGGGGCTTGTGCGATGGAAAGGGAAGCGTCAGATGCGGCAGGGGCAGGCGAATCCGACTCCGAAATTTCGGAAGGGCTGGAAACCATCGAGACCTTGGGTCAGGGGGCGGGCGATTGATCGACCGCGCGCCCCGCGGAAGTGGAAGACGGTGTGGAGGATACCGAAGTCGACGGACCGGACGGTGAAGTGTACGGAGACGGCACCTGGGCTTCGGCCGGCACCGGCTGAGGCGTATAGGTGGCAGTGGGCGCGACGGAAGGCGCTGCGGGTGCGGTGGTGGCCGTCGCGGTTGCGGCGGTACCGGGCACGGTCGCCGGCGGATTCGCGACGACGGCTGCCGCCGGCACGATGGCTGGGGTTGCGGGCGCCGCGGGTGGCGCGAGCTGGATGCGGGGCGTGTGCTGGCCGGCCGAAGTGACGGCCGGAACGGCGACGAGCTTCTGCGAGGACACCGGCCGCACCGGGATGGCCGCGCCCTTGGGCTTGGCCGGCGCGCGTTCGGCGAGCTTGCGCTTTTCCTCTTCGCTCAGCGCCTGGTACTGCTCCCACTTGGCCTTGCGTTCGTCGGCCGGCACGCGCTTGACCTCGGCGAAATTCAGCCGGGCCTGGACGCGTTGCTGGTTGCTGAGCGCGGCCCATTCGATCATGCGGCTGCGCAGCGTGATCTGGTCCTCGGCCGGCAGCGAGGCGTAGTTGCGCGACAGCGCGAGCCACTTGCGCTTCTGGCCGACGTTGAGCGTGTTCCAGTGCGGAGCCAGCGGTTGCAGCGCTTGCTGCTGCTCGGCGGTGAGTTCGGCCCACAGCGGCTTGGTGAGCTGCGCGGGCTTGGCGGCGGCGGACGCGGCCATGGTGCCGGTGGTCGTTGCCTTGGGCGTATCGGCGCGGACCGCTTCCGAGCGCACGGGCGTGGTCTGCGCGACCGCGATCGTCAATCCCAGCGCCGCGGCGGCCACGATGCCGCCCCCGACGAGGCGAGCCGCCACGCCTTGCGACCACGAGCGCGAGGAGCGGGGCGAAATCGCGGGGGGCTGGGTGCGGCGTGGCATTCGGGTGATCGGTCGGAGGGAGGCGTGAGGGAGGAGCAGGAGGAGCCAGGACGGAAGCGGCAAGGCCGCTTGCCGTCAATCGGAGGCGCCGTCGGACTTGAGGAACTGCGCGAAGCCCGGGTCGGTGTAGGCGGCTGGCGGCAGGTCGCCGGTGAGCAGTGCGGAATCGACCTCGGCCAACTCGCTGGCGCGGTCCTCGTCCTGCATCACGCTGATGGTGATCAGGCCGGCCACCAGTGCCACGAGCGGCACCACGGTGCCGATTCGGGTCCACCAGCCCCAGCCACCGCCGCCCAGGACGGCGGTGCTGCCCGACTGCACCACCGCGGGCGCCGTACGCAGCTGCGGTGCCTGCTTGCGCTGGGCCACGGCTTGCGCACGCGCCACGCGCAGGCGTTCGCCGATGTCGTGCGGCAACGCCTGGTTGCCCGCCGACAGGCGCGCGGCCACGCGTTGACCGAACTCGTTTTCGGCGACGGAAGAAAGAGGAACCTTAGTATTCATAGCGAAATTCCCTTGGCTTTGAGCGCCTTGCTCAGAGCGTGGACGGCGCGCGAGCAATGGGTTTTGACGCTGCCCTCGGAGCAGCCCATGGCGGCGGCCGTCTCAGCGACGTCCATTTCTTCCCAGTAACGCATCAGGAAAGCCTCGCGTTGACGGCCCGGCAATGCTGCGATCTGTTCTTCGATCTCATGCAGGACCTGTGCCCGGCGCGTGGTGTCCTCGGCGCTCTCGGTCTCTCTGGAGTCGGTCTCGGAGGCGAAGTTCTCGAGCAGGTCGAAATCGCCGTCGTCGTCGATGGCCTCGAAGTCGCTGAGGTTCGAGAACAGCGCGCGGCGGGTCTTCTGGCGGCGGAACCAGTCGAGCGTGCAATTCGAAAGAATGCGCTGGAACAGCATCGGCAGCTCGGCGACGGGCTTGTCGCCGTAGTGCTGAGCCAGCTTCATCATGCTGTCCTGCACGATGTCGAGCGCCGCTTCCTCGTCTCGCACGTGATAGACCGACCGCTTGAAAGCGCGTCGTTCGACGCTTTTCAGGAAATCGGAGAGTTCTTGTTCGGTGGCCAAGCGTCAGAGGGGCGCCGGGCGCCGCGTGGGAATGGATGTCGGGCGGGAATGCCTCGTTGTTGGCCGCGAATTATGCCCGCCGCTCCTGACGAATCGTGTTGCGGGGCGATACGGGCTCGGCGGAAGGCCGCGTCGGTGTCATAATCGCGGTCGCAAGTCAAAAGGCAAACGGGTCACGGTCCGGCGGAACAATCAGTCCGCCCATGGCTTTGGCCTCAAGTCCTGGCGCGGCCCCACAAGGGTTGGCAAGGGGCACCCAAGGTTTTTCGTTCCCGAAAAAACTCCAAAGGTTGATCATGGAAATCTCGAAGGCGGAACTCGCTTCCGCAGCAGCCGCGTCCTCCGGCGCCGGCAATCACTCGCAAGAACTCATGGGCGCCGAAGTGCTGGTCAAGGCACTGCAGGCCGAAGGCGTCCAGTACGTCTGGGGCTACCCCGGCGGCGCGGTTCTCTACATCTACGACGCGTTCTACAAGCAGGACACCATCCAGCACGTGCTGGTGCGCCACGAGCAGGCGGCGGTCCACGCGGCCGACGGCTATGCGCGCGCCACCGGCGAGGTGGGGGTGGCGCTGGTCACCTCGGGCCCGGGCCTGACGAATGCGGTCACGGGCATCGCCACGGCCTACATGGACTCGATCCCGATGGTGATCATCTCGGGCCAGGTCCCCACGGCGGCGATCGGCCTGGATGCCTTCCAGGAATGCGACACGGTCGGCATCACGCGCCCGATCGTCAAGCACAACTTCCTCGTCAAGGATCCGAAGGACCTGGCGATGACGATGAAGAAGGCCTTCCACATCGCACGCAGCGGCCGTCCGGGCCCGGTGGTGGTGGACGTGCCCAAGGACGTCTCGTTCAAGAAGGTGGCCTACGCCGGCTACCCCGAGAAGGTCGAGATGCGCTCGTACAACCCGGTGCGCAAGGGCCACGGCGGCCAGATCCGCAAGGCGCTGCAGCTGCTGCTGAACGCCAAGCGCCCCTACATCTACACCGGTGGCGGCGTGCTGCTGGGCAATGCCACCAACGAGCTGCGCACGCTGGTCGACATGCTCGGCTACCCGGTCACCAACACGCTGATGGGCCTGGGCGCCTATCCGGCGAGCGACCGCAAGTTCCTCGGCATGCTGGGCATGCACGGCACCATCGAGGCCAACAACGCGATGCAGAACTGCGACGTGCTGCTGGCCGTGGGCGCGCGCTTCGACGACCGCGTGATCGGCAACCCGAAGCACTTCGCGCAGAACGAACGCAAGATCATCCACGTCGACATCGACCCGTCGAGCATCTCCAAGCGCGTGAAGGTCGACATCCCGATCGTGGGCGACGTGAAGGACGTGCTCACCGAGCTGATCTCGATGATCCGCGAGAGCACGACCAAGCCCGACGCCGGCGCGCTCGCCAACTGGTGGAAGACCATCGAGGGCTGGCGCGATCGCGACTGCCTCAAGTACGACCGGGGCAACAAGGACGTGATCAAGCCGCAGTTCGTCGTCGAGACGCTGTGGAACATGACCAAGGACACGGACACCTACATCACGTCCGACGTCGGCCAGCACCAGATGTGGGCCGCGCAGTACTACCGTTTCGATGAGCCGCGCCGCTGGATCAACTCGGGCGGCCTGGGCACCATGGGCGTGGGCATCCCCTACGCCATGGGCATCAAGCTCGCGAAGCCCGATGCGGAAGTGTTCACCATCACGGGCGAAGGCTCGGTGCAGATGTGCATCCAGGAACTGTCGACCTGCCTGCAGTACAACAC
>JAESGW010000204.1_pt1 | contig 104657 bp, 100 predicted proteins | sample 9269791 | NCBI WGS metagenome assembly JAESGW01 (sample SAMN16773120, study PRJNA677053) | algae metagenome | isolation source: Aphanocapsa lilacina HA4352-LM1 and co-occurring heterotrophs from near cave... | place: USA: Maniniholo cave, near Haena, Kauai, HI | collected 2009-07-28 | reverse complement strand
TTCCACGAAGCGTTCCATGAACTTGGCCAACAGGTCGGCCAGGCCCTCCGAACGCATGAGATCTTCTTCGATGCGATGGAGCGACGTCAGCACGCCGTCGATCGAACGCCGCAACTGCACGGCTTGCCGGCGCGCGCTGGCGATATTCATCACCTTGCCGGCCGGATCCTGATACGCCGCGATGATGCCGCTATCGATCAGGCTCGCTTCGGCGGAAATATCGACCTTCAATTCCTCCCGGAGGGTGATGAGTGAGGAGAGCAATGCGTGGGCCTCACGGGGCATGTAGACTTCGGTCACCTTTCGGTTGGCCACCTCCATGATCCAACCGTCGTCGCGCAGGCGCGCGTAGACCACATGCTCGGCTGTCTCTGGGGTAGCGACCTCGCCTTCATCGGCGAGGGTCTGGAAGCGGGAATCGTCCAGCACTTGCCGGATGACCTGCAACACCTCGGCTCTCTTGGGTGCGAAAGCGAAGTCATCGAAAAACTGCTCGAAAATAGATTCCAGAACCGCGACGTTGCGCGCGTGAGCGGACGACGACAGCATGCGGAACAGCGTGTGCGGGATGACATCAAGAAAGCTCATCGCAGACTTCCACCCGTCGGGCCGGCGTGATAAGTTAGCACAAATTAAACAAACGATCCGCGACCCGGCAGATGCCTCGCCCGCAGAAATATACCGATTCCGAAATCTCCACGGCCATTCAAGCGCTGATTGCGGAGGGCGGCGAGGTCAATCCTATGCGAGTACGGATGCGATTGGGAGGCGGGAACGTCAGCCGGATCAAAGCGGTGATCGCGGGCATGCCACGGCGGGAGGCGCATCCCTCTCTCCCTCCCGGCCTGCCGCCGGTCCTGACCCGGGAGCTCCAGCGGGTGAGCGCCGAAGCCTCGCAACGAACGCTGTCCGTCGTTGCCAGCTATCTGGCAACTTCGCCTGGCCAATCGCAGGCCTCAACGCGGCAGGGGAACGCAAGCCTGCGCAAACACATCGAAGCTCTCGAGAGCGCGGCCGTGGTCGCATCGGAGCGGTTGATCCAAGCCGAGGGTCAACGGGATGCGGCGGACCGCGCCTTGAAACAGATCACTGCTGAAAAGGCCGATCTCGCAAAGACCTTGGCTAACCTGCAAGCCGCTCTGCGCAATGCGGAGAGCGATTTTCGCGCCGCACAACGCACGATCGACGGGTTCGAACGCAACCGCCGAGAAGACCGTGACGAAATCCGCGGCCTGCAAAAGCGGATTGAGGGATTGGTTGGCGAGATCGGCGCTCTGAAGGCGAAGGGGTCTGGCGGACAGCAGAAGGTCCGGGCGCGCGGCGGGAAGGTCTCCGGTTCAGGCCCCCGCTGACCGCGTCGTGTCCGGTCTGTCCGAAATTTGTATATGTATTTCGGACGTCCGCTTTGCCGCCGTCCGAAAAAGTGCTACAAGTTTCGGACATGGACAGCGACTCGCCCGACCTCAAGGCCGCCATGCTCGACCGCATCCGGGCGGATGCGCCGCGCAAGGTCTGGACGCCCAGTGATTTCGTCGATCTCGCCTCGCGGGACGCCGTCGATAAGGCGTTGCAGCGGTTGACGAAGGCCGAGACCCTCAGGCGGATCGATCGCGGGCTCTACGATCAGCCTGGCTTCAACAAACTCACCCAAAAACCCAACCCGCCCGATCCGCGCTCGGTCATCGACGCCGTTGGACGCCGCGACCAAACGCGGATGCTTGTCGACGGCATGACGGCGGCGAACGATCTGGGCCTGACTGACGCCGTTCCGGCCAAAATCGTGGTGCACACCGACGCACGTCGCCGAGCGATCAAACTCGGAAACGTGACGATCACTTTTCGTCCGACCGCGGCCAGCAAGCTGTTCTGGGCCGGGCGGCCGGCAATGCGCGTCGTCCAAGCGCTTCACTGGCTGCGCGATCTTCTGGACCGTGAAGGCGAAAGCGATCAGGTCAAGCGCAAGCTCGCCAAGCTTTTCGAGGATCCGGCGGCAGGGCCGCCGCTCAAAGCCGATCTCACGACCGGCATGTCGGCGCTTCCGACCTGGATGCGGGTGTTTCTTAAGCCCCTTATCGACGCCGACGCCGGCGGCGTTCGCCGGCCCATCGATGATGATCGCGATGATGCTGATCATGACAGCGCCGATCATGATCATCACCGACATAGACGGAGTGACGGTGATGATGATCAGCGTCACGCCGCAGCCGCACATCCAAAGCCGAAACCCCGCTCCACCCAGAAGAAGCCAGCCGCCAATCGCGGCGCAGCCCGGAGGGCGAAGGCATGAACCCGGCTTTCGATGAGGTTCTCGCGGCCGGGTCGGACGCGATGTTGAGCGCCTTCGATACAACGGCGCTACGCCTCGGCACAGCATCCCAGAATATCGAGAAGGACTTCTGGGTCTGCTGGACGCTGGATGCCTTGTTCAATGGCCTGAAAGAGGGAGGACCCCGCCTCCTCTTCAAGGGTGGAACGTCCCTGTCCAAGGGCTTCGGGCTGATCAACCGCTTCTCGGAAGACATCGATGTCACGGTGTTTCGGGACGATATCGGCGAGCCGGCGACGATTGAGGAGCTTAACGCGTTGAGCAGTAACAAACGCCGGGCGCGCCTCGATGCGATCAAGGAGGCCTGCCAAGCCTACATCAACGGCCCGTTGCGCGCCGAGTTGACTCTGATCCTGCAGGACCGAGTCCGGGCCACTGGCCTCGATGCGGGGACGGCACGGGTTGAAGCCGACGACGCCGATTCGGACGGACAGACCCTGCTGATCTGGTATCCCGCAGCGACGCCGAAATCGGACTATGTGCGGGCGGCAATCAAGATCGAGTCGGGCGCGAAATCCGCGCTGGACCCCAACAGCGAAGTGCCGATCAAACCTTATGTTGACGACGATCTGCCGGCGCTCGACCTGACCGTTCCCGCCGTGCGCACGGTCGATCCCGAACGTACCTTCTGGGACAAGGTAGTCATCCTCCACGGCTTGCGGCGCTGGTTCGACAAGCGTGGCGAGCTGCGCGGGGGCGGCCAACGCGTGTCCCGTCATTATTATGACTTGCAAATGCTCGCCGGGGATCCCGTCGGCGAAGCCGCTCTCGCGGAGACAGCGCTCGGCGAGGACTGCGTCGCGCATGCCCGGATGTTCTTCAATCGACCTGACTTCGATCTCGCGAGTGCTGCGCCCGGCTCGTTCGCGCTCGCCCCGCATGACGCGATGATCGATCAGTTGCGTATCGACTACCGGGCCATGCAAGGCATGATCTTCGGCGACCCGCCGGATTTCGAGGCTGTGCTCGCCAGCATCAGCTCGCTTGAGATGCGTCTAAACAATAGCGGAGCGAGCCAACGCGGGGCGGCGCGATGAAGCAGTCGGAGAGGTTGTCAGCAGGCGCTAATCGCTTTGGGCTTGAAACTTGCTTCAAGATACTTCGAAAGCCCGCTCTGTGGACTCTTCGAGAATGAAGTTCGTTTGATCGGCAAAAGCACCGACGCCATCGATGCAAGATGTCGCGCCTCACGCGAAGCGCCTCTCTGGGATAACCGCCCGCTCAGGCGAAAGAGTTCACGGCTGCTGGCGCCAGAACTGCGTACTGTGATTATTCAGCCCGCGGGAGTGAGAATCGACTGTCGTCTGGAAGGTGTCCGGGATCTTATCTCCGTCACCACCCTCCCTAAAATAATCCCTGACCGAATAGAGCGCGCCTCTCATCAGGTGCTCCCAAGTTTGATACAGCCTGTCTTGTAGGTCCTGCTCCTGCTTCGCGGCACTCGGTTTTCGCTTGGGGGGCGGTGTCGCATAGTCTGGACGTAGATCGACGTCATGGGCGAACGTTATGCTGCCGAACGTCCAATCGTCATCGACCGTCCGGCGCCACCGATAGCTCACCCTCACACTCAGATGTTTGCTAAAGCGAGAAGGCGGCATGATCTGGTCGTCGACGATGAAGAGCTGCGCTTCCTTCTGTTCGGATTCCAGCCGTCGCTTCATTGCCCCTACAGCGAAGGATAAATCATGGCCTGCGCGCCGAAGGGCGTTTTCAGTTTCGGCCCGTTTTCGCTGTGCCTTTGCCTCGCGGTGTTTCGCCAACGCCCGCTCGAAGAAACGGAGCTTTGTTGCGATGTAGGAGCCGCAGTTCGCGAGAGGGAGGCGGTGTAAACTACCCGATCGTTCTTCTTGGATCGCCTGCTCAATGAGCCTGTTCAACTCGCTGGCGTCGACCCCCGCGAGGGCAATCTGTTGATCGCGGGGGATGTTAATCCCTCCCATATGAATGTCCTCGTTTCTAGCGGCGACCAGGTTATTTCGGCCGTTCACCAGATATCAGCAGGGCCGGCGCCGCCAGCAAACCCTTGACGGCGTTAGCCGCTACCGGCCGTACGCGAAGCGTGGTGTCCAGCTTTTCTCCAGATCGGAATTCTCGTCCTCATCATCGAGCGGATTCTCGGACAGCGACTCACTCGTCAAAACAGTCAAGGTGTACCCGTATCTGCCAAGACCGATGATCTCTTCGTCGAGCGTAATTTTGCTTGACCCTTCAAACCATGTCGCCAGATCGGTTTCATCGACGGCGCGCTCAGCGCGCAAGACATTGGTCGCCTCGGCATTGAACTTGCGCGTGGCCCCCTGGGGCAGAGGCGTACCTTTCCGTAAGAACGCCAGCTTGCCCAGATTTTTGAAAGACTCCGAGGTAAACGCATACGCGATCTCGTTGCCCTTGCTGACGATGATGGCCATCGGATAGCTGCCGCACTCGGCGGCCCGGATCGCGGCAGCCGTGATCGAACAATGGGCCGTCTCGGCCAGCTTGAGAATGCCGTCGAGACCGATCTGGTGAGTCAAGAGCAAGTTGCGTGTGAGATTGGACGGCAGGAGAAGGCCGCTGGCGAAGTGGTCCGCCTCCAGCTCGATCGACGTATTCTGCGTAAAATTGGCGCGGGACATATGTGCGCCGCCGGCCTTGATGATCTCCTCGGGATGTCCCGGAAGGAACCAATGTCCTAGCTCATGGCCAATGGAAAAATTCTCGAAGCCTTCGTTATTGTACTCGGTCGAGTAGATGATGGTGGCTGAGTCACCGGCGAAGATGATCGCGCCGGACACGCCTGTCACTTCGGCCGGTTTCGCCTGGACGACAATATCCCTCGCCTTGGCGATCTCTCGGGGCTTAACTGGAAACTGAGTGAAGCCGAATTCCTCGGCGACCTTTTCGCCGTGCTGAGTTGCCATCTTCAACCGGAAGCCAGCCATGTTTGCCCTCTATTTTTTGTCCTTAATCATTGTGTCGATGATGTTCTGAATAAAAAGTCGATCTTTCACGCTCAGCTTGTCCTCGTCGCGAAAGGCGGTGGTCGCGGCTTGGGCTCCGAGCAGGTAGTCAGCAGAGACTTTTAGTGCTCTCGCGAGCGCTCGCACGTTGTCGAACGACGGCTTGCGACGCCCGGCCTCAAAGTGGGCGATGGCTGAAGGCTGCATACCGGCTTCCCTGGCCAGTTCGGATTGGCTTAGCTCCCGTGTTTCTCGCGTTTTGCGCAGGCGAGAGGGGAAGTCTTTTGGTGCGCTTGACTCAGGCATGACAGATCGTATAGAGTTCCATGTCTAGATCGTCGATAGCCCCACGGGGCTTTTTCTTCGGCTCAGTCTATGACAGAGCGTATAGTCATCTATTACGATTTGCAAATCGGGTCAAGGAATCAGGAGTTGTGAGCATGGCAGGCAAGAATCAGCACGTCGTTCCGCACGGTGACGATTGGGCCGTGCGTGGCGCAGGAAACGAGAGGGCAACCTCGATCCATCCAACCCAAGGCGATGCCGAACGGGCCGCGCGGGAGATCGCGATCAACCAGCAGAGTGAAGTCGTCATCCATCGGCCGGACGGTCGGATTCGCGACAAGAACTCCTACGGGCACGATCCCTATCCTCCGAAGGGCTAACTACATGACACCGGCTGCAACAGCTCCTTCAGATGAACCGCCGATCCGTCGAATTCTCTCGATCGACGGTGGCGGCATTATGGGAACGCAGCCGGCATCTTTTCTCGCATCCCTGGAAGAGGATCTCGATCGACCCATCGGAGAGTATTTCGACCTGATCGCAGGAACGTCCACAGGGGGCATTCTGGCGATCGGACTGGCGATGGGCATTCCTGCGCGCGATCTTCTCGACCTCTATGTCCGCCGCGGCCCGCATATTTTCGGGCAGTCGGGGGGCGCTCTGGCGACTTTCGCTGGCGATGCGTGGCGTCGCCTCAAACACATCGTCATGCCGAAGCATGACGCCGATTTGCTGCGGACCGAACTCGCTACGGTTCTCGGTAGCAGGCGCATTGGGGATGCAAAAACGCGACTGGTGATTCCCGCGTGGGATGCCGACCACCGCGGTGTCTATATTTTCAAGACGGCGCACCATCCCCGCCTCAAGACCGACTACAAGCGTCTTGCCGTCGATGCCGCGATGGCGACGGCCGCCGCGCCCACCTACTACAAGCGCCACCGCACGGTCGAGGACGTCGGTCTGTTGGACGGCGGCGTATGGGCCAACAACCCGATCGCGTTGGCGGTGATCGAGGCCATCACGTTGCTGGGGTGGCCGGCCAGCAGCCTGCGGGTGCTGAGCCTGGGTTGCGTCAACGAGGTTTACATGATCGGCGAGGCGCCCGGTTGGGGCAGTCTCGCGAAGGATGTGACCCGACTGTTCATGGATGGGCAGTCGCATGGCGCGCTCGGCATGGTGAAGCTGCTCACCGGGCATCAGTACGAACGCGAGGCCATTTTTCGGTGCTGTCCGGACGTGCCAAAGGATTTTTTCAAGCTCGATGACACGCGCAAGATCGTGCAGCTCAAAGGTATGGGCGCGTCATCGGCCCGCAAAGAGCGCTCCCGCATTGAACCCGTTTTCCTTACGAACCCGGCCGAGTCGTTCAAACCCGTCTATGCGCTGAAAGGAATTGAGCCATGAATCAGATGTTCACGGCGCCGCCCCAGGCGCATCTGCTCTTGCGGAAGGCCGAGGTTTACTCGCTCCTCGATCAGATTTGCCAGGCGCTGGAATTGACCGCCGCTCAGCTTGAGGCTGCACGGACGAGCTACGAGGCTGTCGCGGAATGGCTCTCTGAGTCAGACAATCCTCTTCTGAAGTGGATCGATATCTATGCGCACGGCTCGGCCGGCCTTGGCACGACGGTCAGGCCGATCGGGCGCGAGGACTTTGACGTCGACCTCATCTGCAAGGTGTTGCGCTTTACCGCTGATCGACCGCCATCAGAGTTGAAGCGCATTGTCGGCGATCGCCTGAAGGAAAGCGCGCGTTACGCCAGTATGCTCGAGGAGAAGAAGCGCTGCTGGCGCTTGAACTACGCGCGCGAATACCACCTGGACATCTCGCCGACGATCATCAATGCCAACTGTGGCAATGGAGGTGAGCTGGTTCCCGACAAGAAGCTGCGGGAGTTCAAGCCGACGAATCCGAAAGGCTACAAGGCACTCTTTGAGCGCAGAGCAGCCTTGGCGCCCACCTTGCGGATGCAAAAGGCTCTCGCTGCCGAGGACCGTGCTACCGTAGAACCCTTTCCCGTGCATGGCACCGCCAAAGGCATCCTGCGGCGGACCGTGCAGATCCTCAAGCGGCATCGCGATGTTCATTTTCTAGCGGTCGTCGAGGAGATTGCGCCGATCTCTATCATCGTCACCACGCTCGCGGCGCAGTCGTATGAGTATTGCGTCAAGAGCTTCGTGTTCGATTCCGAACTCGATGTTCTGATCGCGACGGTTCGGCTGATGCCGCACTTCATCGATAAGCCGGTCATCAATGGCCGCCGCATCTTTGTGGTGGCCAACGAAACCACGGTCGGCGAGAACTTCGCCGAGCGCTGGAATACCGAGCCGGCTCGCGTCGCCGCGTTCTACGAATGGCATGCGAAGGCGCTGGCAGACTTCGAAGCCCTGCCGGATTTGCAGGGCCTCGACATTATCGGCAAGAGCTTGGAAAGCAGCTTGGGGAGTTCGGTCGTGCGCAAAGTTATCGATGCTCGTACCGAGAGCATCTCGCAGGCTCGCACCGCCAAGAAGCTCTATGTCGCGCCGACCGTGGGACTCACGCTCTCCAACACGGCCCATGCGACGCCAGTTCACTCCAACACGTTCTTCGGGGACTAGGTGTATTCGCGTGATCGCCCTGACCTGACACCAGCGCAGCAGTTCGTGTTTCTGCGCGCCAATCCGATTTGCACGGGAACGGGCCAACTGCACGCGACAGGCTTGACTTGGGATTATCGCGACCGGCCGACGCCCCTGAGTCGCGAATACTTCATGCGCATCATATTCCAGCGGGGCGAAACGCCGTCGGTGTTTGTCGTGGACCCCGATCTTGCGGCTTTAGCCGGTGGGCGGCCCCTGCCGCATGTCTATCACGACCCTCTGCGCCTGTGTCTCACATTGCCAGGAACGCGCGAGTGGACTGGCACGATGCGGATCGATCAGACATTCGTACCTTGGGCAACAACGTGGCTCTACTATTTTGAGGACTGGCTGATCTCCGACGAGTGGAAGGGCGGCGGCAAGCACCCTGATCCGACCGATAACGAGCGTTATGGCCGACGAGTGCGCCGCGCCACCCGGCAACCGAGGATTTGACAGCTACCTTATTATAGCTTCGTGATCTGCGCTGACTTGCTGTCTTAGCGACTGATGGGCGATAGCTGGCTTCTCGCCCCTCCGGAATCCCTTATCGATGGCCATGAAGCGCTGAAGCATCGGTGCGACAGCTTGGCGGGATCGGGCGGCGCAGCCTCGCCGTTAGTCCGGGCATGTCAGTATCCGTTTGGATCGATGGAGACTGGCCCGTCCGGCGGCACGGACTGGTCGATGGCGGCTCTCAATTTGGGAACGACACGAAGGATGAGCCTCAGCGATCGGCCCAGCATCTGCTCTCCCGCATCGACATGTTCCGGGATTTCATTTGTGAGCATCAAACCGCGACAGCTTCATGGAGGTCGGGGAAGAGGACCATCTTTAATTCAGGGCGCTCTACGAAATCGTGCCGCACGGCTTCATTCTATCTTAAAAATGGGAGATGGAATCCCTCGGCGAACTGTACAAAAAGGACCGAGCCGAATGGAAGAGCGAAGGCTGAGCAGACGCTCGACTACGCCTTACAGAGGATCGACAAACTCTTTCCGAGTCACGCACGCGAGGCAATCGAGTTTGTGACGGAAACGCAGGCCGCGCATTCGTTGACCCAAGACCCGGCTTTCTTCAACCTGTGCAACGGCCTGACATGGGCGGTAGAGCGGCTTGAGCAGGAAGCAAAGCTGAAAGAAACCGATCGCTAGTGGGAGATGCCTGGCGCCAATACAGAGCGCGTCGACTAAAGTCCTTCTCAACCGCGAGGCTGTCGCATCTTCCCTTTGAGGGTCTAGCACAAATGATATAGAATTGACGTGACCCAACGTGCGCTACGCATCCTCAGCATGATCAGGTGTTGTCGGATGTGAATATCACGTTCGATCATAGGCTACCGATCCCAGACCCATACCCCAGCGACTTCTCGCGTTGACGAAAATGATTGTTGGTTCAAGACGATATGCGTTGATAGAAGAACGGTGCACAACCATCCAAGCGGCGATCCGACGCCCTCGCAGGCCGACATCCAGATGACGAAGGCGATCGTCGACATCGCGACGCCACTCGGCATTTCGGTGCACGACCACATCATCGTCGGCCGGAACGGGCATGCGAGCCTGAAGGGCATGCGGCTGATCTAGCCGGCGCCGAAAACGGCGTGACGCGACCTAATACGCAATCGTCGTTCGCACGCCGAATATCGCGCCGTTCCTGATCGGCGTCTCCGGCCTATCGGGATCGGAGATGTGGCCGCCCGGGTGCGTCACGTATTCGAATGTGGGCTGCACGGTCCAGCCGGGTTTGATCTGGGCCTGGTAGCTCAACTCGATCGTCATCTCGTAGTTGCGGACCGGCTGGCCGTTGCCGGAGTGAAAAACCATGTCGCGATCGAAGGCCCGGATGCGGTTGGAAATGTTGCCGTAGATGAAGCTTGCGCCGAACCTGTCATTGGGGCGGCTCGGGATCAGGCCGGAAAACACGATGCCGCTGTCGAGGAAGAAGTTGATGTGGCTGCTGTCCGAGGGGCTGGCCGCGATCCGGCTGAAGACGCCGACGCCGCTGTCGGGGCCGCCGTCCACCGGCCGCCAGAGCTGCTGGTCGACGATGCCGTAGATGCCGCTGTTGCCGCGGATCCGGCGAGGTATGCCGTTACTCAGGGAAGCGGCAAGCGAGAGGCCATCGGTGCCGAACCTGTGATCGTGGAATTGTCCGAAATGGTGCCAGCCGCCGAGCCGGTAGATTCCTGCGAGCCCGCTGTCGTCCTTGCCCTGATTGCGGCGGTACTGAACCTCTCCCATCAGCAACGGCGGGTCGTTGATCCTGAAATTGGTACCTGTCGTGTTGACCGTTCCCTGTTCGCCGGGATCGCCATTGAACACGGCGAAGAGGGCGGACCAGTGCTTGTCGGGATCGAACCTCCAGCGTAGGCCGGGCGTAGCGAGAGGATAGGCCGGTCCGCCGCTGGGCAGGTTGGCGCCGGTGATCGTCGGCCAGTCGCTGCTCAGAAACATCCTGCTGTAGTCGCTGATGAAGAACTCCGCGTCGGCGGCGAGCTGGCCGAAGCGAAAGCCGAACCGATCGTCGAACAGCTTCTGCTCGAGCCAGAGTTCGGAAAGACGCGTCGAAGGGACCGCCTCGATGTTGCTGATCGTGATCAGGCTGTTGAAGTGCTCGGCGCGCATTCCAGAGGTACGATGGATCTGGAAGGCGTTGCCGAAGAAGCTCAGGCCCTGCCATCCCGCAAACTTTCCGAAGTCGATGGCGGTAAACGCTTCGAGCTTGCCCTGATAGAGGCTGCCGCGGCGGATGCCGCCGGACACGTTGCGGAGCGCTTCGCCGGTGTAGACCAACCCGTAGGTGATCCCGTGCTGGGCGAGCCATCGTCGGCTGCCGGTCGGATCACCGCTGTCGGGCAAGCTGGTCGCGATCGACACCGGCGGAATGCCGTCGACAACATCCGTTTCCGCCATCGCCGGCCCGGCCAGCGCGATCGCCGCGAGGACGGAAATATTCAGCCTTAACTTACTCACTCGAGGGAACCTTACTGCTATTGCAACTTAATTGCATCTAGAGAACGGATGTTCGCACCACATTTGCGAATAGGTCGCATTTGCAAAATGACTGAAGGTTCCCTATACGTCAAGCCAGTTGCGAATGAATTGCAATTGCGGAATGCTGCACGCGGTTGCGGGCAGCAGGAACTTGGGCGGGACACAGGAGAACTGAGGAATGTTTGATCGAGGCAGGCGCGTCGTTCTTGCGACCGTCGCGACAACTGCGGTGCTTGGGATGATGACGCAGGCAGCGTTGGCCCAGGCCAAATTCAAGGCCGTCACCACCTTCACGGTCATCGCCGACATGGCGCGAAACGTGGCCGGCGACGCCGCGATCGTCGAGTCGATCACCAAGCCCGACGCCGAAATTCATAACTATCAGCCGACGCCCGGCGACATCCTGAAGGCGCAGGAGGCCAATCTCGTCCTCTGGAACGGGCTCAATCTCGAGCTCTGGTTCGAAAAATTCTTCCAACGGCTCAAGGGCGTCCCGGGCGTCGTCGTCTCCCAGGGGGTCACGCCGATGGGAATCGTCGAAGGGCCCTACAAGGGCAAGCCCAACCCGCACGCCTGGATGTCGCCGAATGCGGCGCTCATCTATGTCGACAATATCCGGGACGCCTTCGCAAAACACGATCCGAACAACGCGGCGACCTACAAGGCCAATGCCGAGGCCTACAAGCAGAAGATTTCGGCCGCGATTGCGCCGATCCAGGCGAGGCTCGCCGCGATTCCGCCCGAGCGCCGGTGGCTGGTGTCGAGCGAGGGCGCCTTCAGCTACCTCGCCCGCGACTTCGGCCTGAAGGAGCTCTATCTCTGGCCGATCAATGCGGACCAGCAGGGCACGCCGCAGCAGGTCCGCAAGGTGATCGATGCAGTCCGCGCCAACAAGATCCCTGTCGTGTTTTCCGAAAGCACGATCTCACCGGACCCGGCCAAGCAGGTTGCCCGCGAGACCGGGGCCAAATATGGTGGTGTTCTCTATGTGGACTCGCTCAGCGCCGCCGATGGCAAGGTTCCGACCTATATCGATCTCCTGCGGGTGACGTCCGAGACGATCGCAAACGGCCTCGCACAGTGAACGCGATGATCGACACGTTTCTCAATCCCGCGTCTTCGGATGCGGGATCCGGACTCTCCGTCAGAAACGCAACCGTCACCTACCGCAACGGTCACACCGCCCTGCGCGATGCGACCTTCAAGATCCCGGCGGGCACCATCACCGCGCTCGTGGGCGTGAACGGCAGCGGCAAATCCACGCTCTTCAAGGCGATCATGGGATTCGTCGGCCTCGCCGGGGGCGAGATCTCGATTCTCGGCCAGCCCGTCAACGCCGCGTTGAAAAAGAACGTCGTCGCCTATGTGCCGCAGAGCGAGGAGATCGACTGGAACTTCCCGGTTCTGGTCGAGGACGTGGTGATGATGGGCCGCTACGGCCACATGAACATGATGCGCCTTGCGAGGCCCGCGGATCACAAAGCCGTCGCCGCAGCGCTTGAGCGCGTCGGCATGAGCGATTTCCGCAAGCGCCAGATCGGCGAACTCTCCGGTGGCCAGAAGAAGCGTGTGTTCCTCGCGCGCGCGCTGGCCCAGGACGGGCGGGTGATCCTGCTCGACGAACCCTTCACCGGTGTCGACGTCAACACCGAAGACGCCATCGTCAAGCTGTTGCGTTCGCTTCGCGACGAAGGCCGCGTGATGCTGGTCTCCACGCATAATCTCGGCAGCGTGCCGGAGTTCTGCGATCGCACCGTGCTGCTCAATCGCACCGTGCTCGCCTATGGTCCCACGGTCGAGATTTTCACCCAGGAGAACCTGGAAAAGACCTTTGGCGGCGTCCTGCGGCATTTCGTGCTGAGCGAAGGCGGCAAGCCGCATGCGCTCGACGTGATCACCGACGACGAGCGGGCGGTGATCTTTCGGGACGGCAAGGCGGCCAGGCACGAACCGACGCCGGACGATCGGGGCAGCGGCTAGTGTCCACGCTGGTCGAACCTTTCACGTACGGGTACATGCTCAACGCCATGTGGGTCTCCGCGCTGGTCGGCGGGGTCTGCGCATTCCTCTCCGCCTATCTGATGCTGAAGGGCTGGTCGCTGATCGGCGACGCGCTTTCGCACGCCATCGTGCCCGGCGTCGCCGGCGCCTACATGCTCGGCCTGCCGTTTTCGATCGGCGCCTTCTTCTCGGGCGGCCTCGCGGCAGCGGCGATGCTGTTCCTCAACCAGCGCACCAGGCTGAAGGAAGACGCCATCATCGGGCTGATTTTTTCTTCCTTTTTCGGCCTCGGGCTTTTCATGGTGTCGCTGTCGCCGACCTCGGTGAACATCCAGACCATCGTGCTCGGCAACATCCTGGCGATCACCTCGGAAGACACCCTGCAACTCGCCATCATCGGCTTCGTCTCGTTCGCCGTTCTCATCGTCAAATGGAAGGACCTGATGGTCACCTTCTTCGACGAGACCCATGCCCGCTCGATCGGGCTCAATCCGACGGCGCTCAAGATCATGTTCTTCACGCTGCTGTCCGCCTCGACGGTGGCGGCGCTGCAGACGGTCGGCGCCTTCCTCGTCATCTGCATGGTGGTGACGCCAGGCGCGACCGCCTATCTCCTGACCGACCGCTTCCCTCGCCTGCTCGTGATCAGCGTTGCGATCGGATCCACGACGAGCTTCGCCGGCGCCTATGCAAGCTATTTCCTGGATGGCGCGACCGGTGGAATCATCGTCGTGCTGCAGACGCTGACCTTCCTCGCGGCCTTCTTCCTCGCCCCCAAACACGGCATGCTGGCGGCCCGCCGCCGGGCGGCGCAGGCGTTGGATACAGGCCCATGACGGCGCTCGATATGCTCCTGCAGCCCTTCCAGTTCGAGTTCATGCGCTATGCGCTGATCATTTCGGTGCTGGTGGCGATCCCGACCGCGCTTCTCTCCTGCTTCCTGGTCCTCAAGGGCTGGTCGCTGATGGGGGACGCGATCTCGCATGCCGTTTTTCCAGGCGTCGTGATCGCCTACATTGTCGGGTTTCCCTATGCGGCGGGCGCTTTCGCGGCCGGCATGATCTGCGCGCTGGCGACCGGCTTCCTGAAGGAGAACAGCCGCATCAAGCAGGACACGGTGATGGGGGTGGTATTCTCCGGCATGTTCGGGCTGGGGCTCGTGCTCTACGTCAAGATCCAGAGCGAGGTGCATCTCGATCACATCCTGTTTGGCGACATACTCGGCGTAGTTCTCCGCGATATCGTCGAAACCGGGGTTATCGCCGCCATTGCGTCCGGCGTCATCGTCGTCAAATGGCGGGACCTCCTCCTGCATGCATTCGACCCGGCGCAAGCAAGGGCGATCGGACTGCCGGTCCGTCTCCTGCACTACGGTTTGCTGGCACTCCTTTCCCTGACCATCGTTGGCGCCCTGAAGGCCGTCGGCATTATCCTCGCCATCGCGATGCTGATTGCACCCGGAGCGATCGCCTTCCTGGTGACACGCAAGTTCAGCGACATGCTGATTGTTGCCGTCATCGTCGCGGTGGTTGCGTCTTTCCTCGGCGTGTATCTTTCCTTCTTCATCGACAGCGCGCCGGCCCCAACCATCGTGCTGCTGATGACGATCGCCTTCATTGCCGCCTTCGTCCTTGTTACGAGCAGGGCTGCAAGGCTGCAGCGGCGTGAAGCGGCTCTGGCCGTCGACCCTAACGACCCCGGAAGCGGTCAGTCCCGGATTTGAGGCTGCACTCGAGCTGTCTCGTTTGCCTCGAAAGCGCGACGTTTCATCAATTCCTGTTCGCGCCTGTTGCCGGCCAGCCGGGCTGCAGCCTCGAACGCCGCACAGGCTTCCTCAAAACGGCCGAGCTTGCCGAGCAGCTCGCCACGGACGCTTTCCAGGAGATGATAGTTCTTCAGCGCGGGCTCACGCGCCAGACCGTTCACGATCGCGAGTGCGACTGACGGACTTTCGGCCATGCCGACCGCAACCGCGCGGTTGAGCTCGATGACCGGCGAGCGCACCAGCGAGGCCAGTTCCGAATAAAGCCCCGCGATCTGTTGCCAGTCGGTCTCGTCGGGTACGGCGGCCCTGGCGTGACAGGCGACGATCGCCGCCTGCAACGCGTAGAATCCCCGTCCGCCGCCGAACTCGTGCGCCCGCGCCAGCGCCAGCAGGCCGCGGCGGATCTGAAGTTGGTCCCAGCGCGTGCGGTCCTGGTCCATCAGCAGGATGGGGTCACCGGCCGCGTCTGTGCGCGCCGCGATGCGCGACGCGTTCAGCTCCATCAGCGCCAGCAGACCGTGGGCCTCGGTTTCCTGCGGCGCAATCGCTGTCAGCACGCGGCCCATGCGCAGCGCGTCGTGGCAGAGCTGCGGCCGCAGCCACTCGTCGCCGCGCGCTGCCGCGTAGCCCTCGTTGAAGATGAGGTAGACGACCTCCAGCACCGATGCCAGCCGTTCCGAGAGCGCCTCGCCGCGCGGCGTCTCATAGGCGAGCCCGGATTCCGAAAGCGTCCGCTTGGCCCGGACGATGCGCTGGGCAATGGTGGCCTCCGGCTGCAGGAAGGCGCGCGCGATCTCTTCGGTGGTCAGGCCGCAGATCATCCGAAGCGCAAGCGCGGCGCGGGCCTCGCGCGACAATCGCGGATGGCACGCTGTAAAGATCAACCGCAGCAACTCGTCGCCGATATCGTCATCCAGCGCAGCATCGGGATCGGGCATCCTCTGCTGCTCCTGCTCCATGTCGCGTATCAGCATCTCGTGCTTGCGATCGAGCATGCGGCGGCGGCGCAATTGATCCAGCGCGCGGCGCTTGGCCGTGGCCATCAGCCACGCGCCGGGCTTTTGGGGAATGCCCATGGCGGGCCAATGTTCGAGCGCAGCGACCAGCGCTTCCTGCGTCAGGTCCTCGGCCAGCGGCACGTCGCGCAGCATGCGCGACAGGCCGGTGATCAGGCGCGGCTGTTCGATGCGCCAGACGGCGAGGATGGTGCTGTTGATGTCGGCGGCCGTCATCGCCGCCGACTGGATTTATGGAAAACCCGCATCAGGCATGCGCGCTCACGCCGGCTTCGCAGGCGCCGTCCATGCCCGGGGTCGCGAAGGCGCGAACCTCGCAGGTTCCCTCCCAGCCCGGCATGTGCTCGAGGTGAAGCTGCATGAACTCCCGCGCGGCAGCCACCGCCTCTGCCTGGTCGCGGAGCTCGAAAATGGCATAGCCGCCGATCAGTTCCTTGGTCTCGACGAACGGTCCGTCGACCACGCTGAGCTTGCCGTCGGTGATCTTCACCTGCGCGCCCGTCAAGGCGATCGGCAACAGCCCGCCGGTGTCGAGCATGCGGCCGGCCTTGATCTCGCGCTCGGCCAGCTTGCCCATCGCCTCCATCAGCGCCGGCGACGGACCCCGGTCGGGCTGGGGCGAGGTAACGATATACATGAACCGCATGGCAAAACTCCCGTTGAGGCGAGAAGCGGCGGAAATCGCTGCAAAACTGTCTCGCTATGGAAGACGACGAACGGCCCGGCGCAGGATCGACAAGGCTCCCTGGAAATATTTCGAGACCGGGTTTGGCCGCGGGGTCGGGACTACTGCGACCGGATCAGGATCAGGGGATCGGCGGTATCGGGCACCCGCCGCCATTGCGCATTGTCGTCGGCCTCGAACTGCCAGGTCTGGCCCGCGGCCGACATCAGGATGATCTGCCCGCGTTCGAGCCGCCACTGGTTCGGCGCGAAGGCCGCGACCGCGGGATCGCATTTCGGCTTCAGGAACACCTGGAAATTATCGCCTGATGCTTCGGTGTTGGTCAGCGTCAGGCCGCAGATCGTCTGGCCCTTGCCGCGGACCATCTGCCAGTCGCCGATCATCTGGTCCATCGACTTGGCGAGCGAGCGGGCGGCGGCGAGGTTCTGCAGGATGTAGACCCCCTCGCCGGTTCGCAGGCCCTCGAAAATGCCGCTCTCGACTTCGGTGAAGTCGATCACCGGCTGGCCTGCAGCGTCCTGCATCCGCACGATATCCAGCCCCTTGATACTCCAGGCGGTGATATCCTTGGTGAACGGTAACGCCTTCATACAGCCGGGCTCGAGTTCAAGCTTCAGTCCCTGCGCCGTCGAATCCTCTTTCATGGCCACGACGCAGGTCTTGCTGCGATCGGTCGTGGCGAGTTCCCACTGCCCGATCATCTCCTTCTTCAGCGCAGAGGTATCCTGCGCTCCGGCCGGTGACGCCAGCGCGAGTAGCGCGGACAGCGCCAGGCACAGGCGCCGGGGCGACATCAGCGTCCCTTCACCGGGGTTTCCGCAACAGGCGTCAGCGGCGGCTTGCCGGCAAACCAGTTCTTCAGATTGTCGACGACGAGCTGGTCCATGGCGTTACGCGTTACCACCGAAGCTGAGCCGATATGTGGCAACAGCACGACATTTTGCATGGATTTCAGTTCGTCCGGCACGTTCGGCTCATTGGCGAACACGTCGAGCCCCGCCGCCAGGATGGTACCGGACTTCAGCGCCGCAACCAAAGCCGGCTCGTCGACGACGGAGCCGCGCGCAACGTTGATCAACACGCCGCGCGGCCCGAGCGCCTTCAGCACGTCGGCATTGATCATCTTCGCGGTGGCAGCCCCGCCCGGCACGATCACGATCAGCGTATCGACGGCCTTCGCCATCTCCATCAGATCAGGAAAATGCTGGTAGGAAACGGCAGAAGAGGGCTTGCGCGAATGATAACACACCGGCACGCGCGAGGCCTCGAGCCGGCGTCCGATCGCCTGCCCGATCCGGCCCATGCCGACGATGCCGATCTTGCGGTCGCGCAGCGAGCCGGCGCTGAGCGGATAGTTCTGCGTCTGCCACAGGCCGGAGCGCAAATAGCGGTCGGCCTTGACGAACTCGCGCAGGGTCGCGATCAGCAGCCCCATCGCGACGTCGGCGACCTCCTCGGTCAGCACGTCGGGCGTGTTGGTGACGACGATGTTGTGCTCGCGCGCATAAGCGGAATCGACGTGATCGTAGCCGACGCCGAAGCTGGCGACGATCTCGAGCTTGGGGAAATGCGCCAGCGCTTTGCCGTCGGCCGGCACGGTATGATAGGTGACCGCCATGCCGCGGGTTCTCGCTACGACGTCGGGCGTCAGTCGCTCGAGATCGGCACGGGTCTCCGCCGTGTGCAGGACGAACTGGTCCGGGAAGCCGTTCTGGAGGATCGGCCTGATCGGTCCGTAAACCAGCAGATCGATCTTCTCGGCCGAATTATTCGCGGCAGCCATCAGTTTTCCTTTCCAAGCGCGCTCTCATGCCAGCGCCGTAATACCAGATGCGAAACTAGCGCCAGCAGCCCATAGATGACAATCCCGGCGGCGGACAGCAGCAAAAGTGCTGCGAACATGCGGGGAATGTTGAGGCGATAGCCGGATTCGGCGATCCGGAACGCAAGACCGGAGCCCGCGCCCGCGGCCCCCGCCGCGATTTCCGCGACCACGGCGCCGATCAATGATAGCCCGCCGGCAATCCGCAATCCGCCGAGGATGAACGGCAGCGCCGCCGGCAATTTCAGGTACCGCAACGTCTGCAGCCGCGACGCCCCATAAAGCTGAAACAACCCGGCGAGATTGCGGTCGACCGAGTTCAGCCCGAGGGTGGTGTTGGACAACACGGGAAAGAAAGCGACGATCCAGGCGCACACGATCACGGCCGTCTGTTGCGACAGGTAGATCAGCAGCAGCGGCGCAATGGCGATGACAGGCGTGACCTGCAGGATCACCGCATAGGGAAACAGCGAGTACTCCAGCCATTTCGACTGATTGAACACCAGCGCCAGCGCGACCCCGCCGACGGCTGCGGCGACAAAGCCTTGCAGCGTGGTCAGCAGCGTGACGCCGAGCGATTCCGACAGCACCGGCCAGTCGTTGACGAGCGTCCGGAACACGACGAGCGGGCTCGGCAGCACATAGGGCTGAATGTCGTTGACGCGCACCACCAGTTCCCAGAGCACGAGGCCTGCCGCGAGCACGGCGACGGGAAACAGCATGCGGCCGATGTCTGGCAGGGACTTCATGCCGCGGGCTGCCCGGAATAGGACGGCGCCAGCGCGCCGGTGACCTCGCGGCAATACGCGGCGTATTCGGCCGACGTCCTGAAATCCTCGCCACGCGGTTCAGACGTCTGGATGCGGAATTCGCGGCTGAGGCGCCCCGGCCGGGCCGTCATCACGATGACCCGCTGCGACAAATAGACCGACTCGAACACCGAATGCGTGACGAAGATGACCGTTTTGCGCAGCGAGCGCCACAGCGCCAGCAGGTCGTTGTTGAGGCGAAACCGCGTGATCTCGTCAAGCGCGGCGAACGGCTCGTCCATCAACAGGATATCCGGGTCGGTGACGAGCGCCCGCGCCAGTGAGACCCGCATCTTCATGCCGCCCGACAATTCGCGCGGGAAAGCGTCGGCAAATTCGGCGAGCCCGACCTGCGCCAGCGCGTTGCCGACACGGTCGTCCGTTTCGGATGCCGGCGCATGGGCCAGCCTGAGCGGCAGCCGAACATTGTCGCGCACGCTCGCCCACGGCATCAGCGTCGGCTCCTGGAACACGAAGCCGATCGGGTGCCGCCGTCCACCCACTTCGTCCGCCTGATGGGTGATATCAACCGTGCCCGAACTCGGCGCGGTCAGCCCCGCGATCAACCGCAGCGCGGTCGATTTGCCGCAGCCCGACGGCCCGAGCAGGGCCACGAACTCGCCTCTCGCCACCTCGAGATCGAGCGGACCGAGCGCGGTGACGCCATTGTCGTAGACCTTGGTGGCGCCGCGCAGACGGACCGCGCGGGCGCCGGAGCGCGTATCCATTTCGGGCGAAGCGGGCTCGGCCATGTCGGGTCAGTTCTTCGGCCGCAGGTCGAGGCCGACGCCCTTGTTGGTGAAGCGCAGCGTGTAGGCCTGGCGGTAATCGATGTCGCGGCGAACCACGCCGGCCCGCACCATCTTGTCGAAGAAGCTGGCCATCCGCGCGTCGGTCATGGCGCCGATGCCGTCCTTCAAGGTGTCGCCGGAATCGACGATGCCGTATTCCTTCATCTTGACGACCGAATAGCTGAGCAGTTCGTCGGTCATTTCCGGGTTCATCTTCTTGATCATCGCGTTGCCGGCGGCGTTGTCGCCGTAGAGGTAATTGTACCAGCCGATCGCGGAGGCATCGACGAAGCGCTGCACCAGGTCGGGCTTCTTGTCGACGATCTCGCGGCGCGTCTCGATCAGGGTCGAATAGGCGTTGAAGCCGTGATCGGCGAGCAGGATCACGCCGGGCTTGAAGCCCGCAGCCTTCTCCACGGCGTACGGCTCCGACGTCACGTAGCCCTGCATCGCGCTCTGCTTGTTGACGATGAAGGGCTGCGGATTGAAAGTGTAAGGCTTCACCTTGCTTTCGTTGAAGCCGTACTCTGATTTCAGCCACTGGAAATAGCTGGCGACCCCTTCCTTGGACACCAGGAGGGTCAGCGGCTTGAGATCCTCGAGCTTGGTGATTTTGGTTTCCGGATGGGTCAGGAAAACCTGTGGGTCCTTCTGGAAGATGGCGGCGACCGCGACCACCGGCACGTTGTTGGTGACGGCATCGAACGATTGCAGCGAGTTTGCCGTCATGAAGAAGTCGAGCTTGCCCGCGACCAGGAGAATGCGGTTGTTGGTGTTGGGGCCGCCGGGCACGATGGTGACGTCGAGGCCGTATTGCTTGTAGGTGCCGTCGGCCACCGCCTGGAAGAAGCCGCCGTGCTCCGCCTCCGCGACCCAGTTGGTCCCGAACGACACCTTGTCGAGGGTCTGGGCACGTACGGGCGCCAGCCACGCGACCAGCGCAAGGAGGCCTGCGGTTAACGCTCGCGGCAAAAAGGCCGGGTTCATGGTTGGACTCCGTCGCTCATTCTGGCCCATGATAGGAGGCTATGGACGTGGATCACGTCCCCCCGGGGGTGGTTCCCGGAATGGCCAACAAACTACCCTGCTATTGCATTCAAAGAAACGCTTCGCTCGATGACTTCGCCTGTTCCGCCCCGCAACTGGACCGACATCCACTGGCCTGACATTGCCCGTAGCGAGGCCGCGCGCTGGATCGCGGTGCTGCCGCTGGCGGCCACCGAGCAGCATGGCCCGCATCTGCCGCTCGAAACCGATGTCCTGATCGGCGAGGCCTATCTGGCGCGGGTGCGCGAATTGTTGCCTGCGGAAGCTCCCGTCACTTTCCTTCCGCTGCAGCCGGTCGGCGTTTCCACCGAACACATCGATTTTCCGGGCACACAGACGCTGCCGGTCGACGTCGCGCTCAGGGAATGGACGGCCATCGGCGAAAGCGTGGCGCGATCGGGCATCCGCAAGCTCGTGATGGTGACGAGCCATGGCGGCAACAGCGCCGCGATGTCGCTGGTGGCGCAGGAATTGCGCGCCCATCATCAGATGCTCGTCGTCACCACGAGCTGGTTTCGCTTCGGTATACCGGATGGATTGTTTTCCGACGAAGAGACGCGGCATGGCATTCATGGCGGCGCGACCGAAACGTCGATCATGCTGGCGCGCTATCCGCAGAGCGTGCGGGAGGAAGCAATCGCCGATTTTCGCCCTACCAGTATCGACATGGAGAAAAAATTTCGCTGGCTGTCGGCGCATCGGCCCGTCCCCTTCGCGTGGCAGACGCAGGATTTGCACGAAAGTGGCGCGGTCGGTGACGCCACCAAGGCCTCCGCGGAGAAGGGCGAGAAACTGCTCGACCACGCTGCGCGTGCGTTCTGCGAATTGCTCGATGACGTCGACAAATTCGATCCCGAATTGTTTCTTCGTAAACCATGAAGCGCGGGCGCTGCGCCCGTAACTAGCTGAAATATATAAGAAATAATCAACGAAACCATATTTCCAGGCGCGATTTCGAACCGCTTTCCAACACGCTCCGTCCAACTGGGCATGCGGACCACAATGGCCGCCTGGAACAAGGATGGAGTTTACCATGTCGATCAAGACCAAGATTGCCGCTCTCGCTCTCGCTACCCTCGCCGTTACCGGCACCATCGCTTCCACGAGCCAGGCGCAGGCCAAGCCGCTGCACTGGGGTTACGGCGCCGGCCTCGTTGGCGCCGCCGTCATCGGCACCGCGATCGCAGCCTCGGGCCCGGGCTATTACTACGACGGCTATCGCCGCTGCGGCTGGGTTCGCCAGTTCGACGCCTTCGGCAATTACATCGGCCGCGTCCGGACCTGCTCGTACTGATCTTCGTTCGGCTGACTTGGTCTCTGTTTGAGAAGCGACTTCTTCAAGCAAGCCATTTCAAAATCCGAAAGCGCTTCTCTCTGTTTGACGCGTTTTCTTCATGCGAACCGGAAGACCACTTCGCTTGAAAACGCTTTTCTCGTGGATCCTGCGTCCAGCACGGGCGCCTCATCCACCCCGTGCTGAACCCGACCCGCCCGGTTGTCCCCCCGGGCGGGTCAACTTTTGATTTTAGCGATAGCGAACCCCATCAACCCCCAAAAGCCTACACGGCGTTGTATTCGTGTCACGCAACGGTGCCATCAGACTGCATTTGCTGGCCTCGTTCTTGTGTTGCGAATTATTTGCAATAAAAGTCTGCAGAGATGCCGGACGACCTTGATCGGGTGCGGAAGCGTGCGAATCCGTAATCGTGCGATTGGGGACGTGGTTGATGACTTCTCTTGCTGGCTGGCGATGCGCGCTCGAATCTGCCGTGATGAAGACGGCCACGGCAGCTTCGGTCCTGGACCTTTCTTACGATGAGCAGTAACCGCCGACCTCTGGAACGTGCTTTGGCCGGGGCCGCGCTCGGCGCACTGGCGCTTGGCAATTCCGCGGTTGCGGCCGAGATGGCGCTCAAGGCGCCCCATCTGCGGCCGGCCTTCGACTGGAGCGGCTTCTACATCGGCGGCCACACCGGCTATCACCGCGGCTCGTCGAGCGCCACGCTTGTCGACCCCTTCGTCACCTCGACGAGCAGTGTGGTCAGCGGCCTCATCGGCGGGGTGCAGGCCGGATATAATCATCACCTCGCGTCTGGACTGCTGTTCGGCATCGAAGCCGATCTGACGTTCCCTAACTACCTGCCGACCAACCATGTCGTCTCCGGCATCGCGACGGCACGCTCCCTGGCAGAGGAGCGGTGGGATTATGTCGGCACCGCGCGAGGCCGCATCGGCTATGCCAGCGGGCCGTGGCTGGCCTATGCCACCGGCGGATTCGCCTTCGCCGGCGAGCGCTTCCTCAACACGCCCACAGGCGACGTCGAGGAAAAGCATATCAACGTCCGCCCGGGCTGGGCGGCCGGCGCGGGACTGGAATACGCCTTCGCGCCGCACTGGAGCGCAAGGCTTGAGTATCTCTACGCCCAGTTCGGAAAAGCCGATGTCCGTTTCTCGTCTGGAACAAAGTACAGCTCGACGCTGGACTTCCAGCAGGTGCGCATCGGCCTCAACCGCAAGGTCGACTGGCCGGGATCAAGGAGCTGGACGCCGAGGACCGACCTGACCGACCCGGAATCCGATCGCTGGGAAATTCATGGCCAGACCACCTATCTCGGGCAGGGGTACCCGGCATTCCGAGCGCCCTATACCGGCACCAACAGCCTGACACCCGCGCGGCAGGCGCAGGCCACCTGGAGCAACAGCCTTTATCTCAACGCCCGGCTCTGGGACGGCGGCGAGGTCTATTACAATCCCGAACTGCTGCAGGGCTTCGGATTGAGCGACACCGTCGGTCTCGCCGGCTTCTCCAGCGGCGAGGCGCAGAAGTCGAACTTCCCCTACCCGCACTACAACACCTCGCGGCTCTACGTGCGCCAGACCTTCGGATTCGGCGGCGGGCAGGAGGAGCTGGCGAGCGGACAGCAGCAGCTCGCGGGCAAGGTCGACGTCAACCGGCTGACGCTGCAAGCCGGCAAATTCTCGGTGGGCGATGTCTTCGACGGCAATTCCTACGCCAAGGACACCCGCAGGGATTTCATGAACTGGTCGATCTGGGCGCCCGGCGCCTTCGACTATGCCGCCGACAAGCTCGGACTCACCTACGGCGTGACCGCCGAACTCAACCAGAAACAATGGGCATTGCGCGGCGGTTACTTCCTGATGGGAGCAGAATCCAATTCCAACAATTTCGACACGCTGGTCGGTCGCCGCGGCCAGTACGTCGCCGAACTGGAAACGCGCTATTCGCTGTTTTCGCGACCCGGCAAGCTGCGCACCATCGGCTGGGTGAGCAGCGCCTTTTCCGGCAGCTATCGCGAGACGCTCGACAATCCCGCGCTGGGTACCGACATCGCGGCGACGCGCACGGGCCGACTCAAATACGGCTACGTCTTCAACGTCGAACAGGCGATATCGGATGACATCGGCGTGTTCGGCCGCTGGAGCTGGAACAACGGCAAGACCGAGATCATGTCGTTTACCGACATCGACGCCTCGCTCTCGCTGGGCACCTCGATCAAGGGGTCAACGTGGGGACGGCCCGACGACACCGTCGGCATCGCCGGCGCGATCAACGCGATATCGCGCGATCATCGCGACTTCCTCGCCGCCGGCGGGCTTGGCCCCCTGATCGGCGACGGCCAGCTCAACTACCGCAAGGAACGGATCCTCGAGACCTACTACGCCTTCGCGCTCACCAGGCAATTGACGCTGACCGCGGACTACCAGTTCATCACCAACCCCGCCTTCAACGCCGACCGCGGCCCGGTTCATGTCTTCTCCGGTCGCTTCCACGGCGAGTTCTAAATTAGGCTGCCCGGCCAGACACGGCGTCACCAACTCTGGCAGCCAATACCTTGTCGATGCGCCGGCCATCGAGATCCATGACCTCGAAGCGCCAGCCGTTCACCTCAATGCGATTGCCGACCTCGGGTATCCTGCCGAAGTGGCTGAGCAGGAAACCCGCAACCGTCTGGTAGGAACGCGACGCCGGCAGCACGATCTGGAGCAGCGACGCGAATTCCACGGCTGGCATCCATCCCGAGATGAGATACGACCCGTCGTCGCGTTTCACGGCCGCCTGTTCCGGCGGGCCTTCCTCAGTGTGAAAGCCGCCGACGATCGCCTCCAGGATATCGGCGCTCGTCACCACGCCCTGGAAGACGCCATACTCGTCATGCACCAGTCCCATATGCACCGACGAGTCCCGCAGCACCGCCACGACGTCCCTCGCATCGAGGAATTCGGGAATCACCGGGGCCGGGCGGACGAGCTTGCGCATGTCGGGCTGCTGCCCGGAAAGATAACTGTCCAGAATGTCCTTGGCGTTGACGATCCCAAGCGCAGCGTCGGCTTCCTCCTCGAAAACCACGAAGCGGGAATGGGTACTGGCCGCCAGTTCCGACCGGATCTCTTCAGGCGTGTCGGAGAGATTGATCATGCTGACCTCACGCCGGGGCGTCATGACAGCGCCAACCGGAAGGTCGCCGAGACGCATGACGCCGGCAATCATCTCCTTTTCGCCGGGTTCGAGCACGCCGGCGTTTTCGGCTTCGACGACGAGCGTGCGGATTTCGTCCTCGCTGACTTTCTCTTCCGCCGCGCCGCGGTGACCGAGGAGCCACAGCAATCCCTTGCCCGACCGGTCCAGAAGCCACACGGCCGGCGCCGAGATCTTCGCAAGAAGGGCCATGTAGGGTGCCACGCGCACCGCCACCGATTCCGGATCGCGCAGGGCAATCTGCTTGGGCACCAGCTCGCCCATGATGAGGGATGCGTAGGTGATGACCGTGACCACGATGCCTACGCCGATAGCATCCGCCACGCCTTGCGACCATCCGGCCCCGACCAGCAAGGCCGTCAGCCGCTGACCGAGCGTGGCTCCGGAAAACGCGCCCGACAGCACGCCGATGAGCGTAATGCCGATCTGGACCGTCGAGAGAAACTTGCCGGGATCGGATGCCAGCGCCAGCGCGCGGCGGGACCCCCTGACGTTCTTCTCGACCAGCGCCGCAAGTCGTGCCGGCCGCGACGATACGATGGCCAGTTCGGACATTGCCAACAGGCCATTGATGACTATCAGGACCGCGACGATCCCGAGTTCGATGTAAACCATTACCTTTGTGGGTTCCGTTCCACGGTAGACAGGACCTTATCAGATAGTCATTCGACAAGAGACCTGAAAGAGCGCGCAAAATGCCGCAACCGCTCTATACCGCCGGCTGGAACGAATCCGCCCGCGCCATCGCCCAGGCGTCGTGGAAGCGCGGATCCATGGTGCCTTCGATCAACTCGCCCGGACGCAGCGAAGGATAGAGTTTGGCGTACGACAAGGTGTCGTTCGTGGAGGACCGCTGCGAAAAATGTACCGGCCGCAATTGCCGCGGATGTTCCAGCCCGGCAGCGGCGATCAACTCGGACAGCGCGTGCAGGGTGGCGTGATGATAGCTGTAGACCCGCTCGACCTTGAGCGGCACCACCAGCGCACGTGCGCGGAGCGGATCCTGCGTAGTCACGCCGGTCGGGCACCGATCGGTATGGCAGCTCAGCGACTGGATGCAGCCGAGCGCAAACATGAAGCCGCGCGCCGAATTGCACCAGTCGGCGCCGATCGCCATCGCGCGCGCCATGTCGAATGCGGTGGCAATCTTGCCGGCGGCGCCGATCTTGATGCGATCGCGCGCATTGATGCCGATCAGTGCGTTGTGGACGAAATTGACGCCCTCGCGCATCGGCATGCCGAGATGATCCATGAATTCCAGCGGCGCTGCACCGGTGCCGCCCTCATTGCCGTCGACCACGATGAAATCCGGATAGATCCCGGTCTCCAGCATCGCCTTGCAGATCGCCAGGAACTCCCAGGGGTGACCGACGCACAGCTTGAACCCGGCGGGCTTGCCGCCGGACAGCCGCCGCATCTCGCCGATGAAGACCATCATTTCAATCGGCGTCGAGAACGCGCGATGCGTCGCCGGCGAAATGCAATCCTCGCCCATGGGCACACCGCGAATCTTGGAGATTTCCTCGGAGACCTTGGCCGCGGGAAGGACGCCGCCATGTCCCGGCTTGGCGCCCTGGCTGACCTTGAGTTCGACCATCTTGATCTGGTCGTCGCTGGCGACGCGGGCAAACTGTTCAGGGTTGAACGAGCCGTCGCGGTTGCGGCAGCCGAAATAGCCCGAGCCGATTTCCCAGATGATGTCGCCGCCATGCTCGCGGTGGTAGGGACTGACGCCGCCCTCGCCCGTGTCATGGGCAAAGGCGCCCTTCTTCGCGCCCGCATTAAGCGCCCGCACCGCGTTGGGGCTGAGCGCGCCGAAGCTCATCGCCGAGATGTTGAAGACCGAAGCCGAGTACGGCCTGGTGCACTCCGGACCACCGATGGTGACGCGAAACTGCTCGACGGTACGCGGCTTCGGCAACATCGAATGGTGCAGCCATTCATAGCCGTCGCGATAGACATCCTCCTGGGTGCCGAACGGCCGCTTGTCGAGCACCATCTTGGCCCGCTGATAGACCAGCGCGCGGGTGTCGCGGGAAAACGGCATGCCGTCCTTCTCGCTCTCGAAGAAATACTGCCGCATCTCCGGCCTGATCTCTTCCAGCAGAAAACGGATATGCGCCGAGATCGGATAGTTGCGCAGGACGGCGTGATTCTTCTGGGTGAGATCGCGGATGCCGAGCACTGTGAGGGCACCGAAGATCACGATCGGGATCGCGAGCAATTCCCAGACCTTGAGCTTGGCATCGACAATCCCGATCCCGACAAGCAGGGCTGTGACGACGGCGCAAATTGTCAGAATGATGTAGCGTGGCGAGAACGGAAGCAGCAGCGTTTCCATAGAATCCCTCTCAGCCAATTATTCTTGCTGGCCCGCAGCTTAGTCCAACCCATGGAGCAAGCGCCATACGATATACGGGTGAACAATCGCGGATGTGACAACTGACGGCAAAAAATATTTGTCGGACCACCGGCCCCCGTTACCAATCGATCGAGACGGCCTTTTGCAGTGCAGCGCAATGATTTGCCCGCGGCTCAGTGGCTGTGCGGCCGCATCTCGTGGGGAATCCTGCCCTGTTGCAAGCCATGTTGCGCCAGCCACGCGTCGGTGGTCGCAATCGCGCGGTCGATGTGATCTGCCGTTCGCGAGAAATCATACGGTGAGCCCACCAATGGGCACAGCGGCGGAACGACGAAATACTCGATATCCGGTCCAAGCTCTTCCAGTTCGCTGACCAACTGGCGCGCGATCAAGAGCGTCAGCGCATGCAGCGCATTCGCAACGGCGCCGACCGGCGGCGCCTGCGTCGCGCAGGCGTGCCCCGTCGGCAGGATGACCAGGCGCCTTGCGCCTTTATTCACGACGACCTGAATTGGCGTGTTGCTGGAGATCGCGCCGTCGGCGAGATAGTAATCCCGGTAGCGGATCGGCGTGAACGCACCGGGGATCGCGGTGGATGCCACGATCGCCTCCGCGGTCGATCCTTCCGACAGCACCACGCTGTCGCCGGAGATGATGTCGGTCGTGACGATGTGCACCGGCAGCTTCGCATCCTCCAGATTGCGATAGGGGATGTGATCGTCGATCAGCTTGCGAATGCCGTCATGGGGAATCAGGAAGTCGCGGCGCCACAGGAAGCTCAACACCGTCCGCCAGTTCATCGGAAAAACGTCGTGCCGCTGCAGGCCGCGCCAGATGTCCGCCAACCGCTGCACGCCACCCGGCGTCGGGTCGCCGGCATAGAAGGCGCCGTTCAGCGCGCCGACGCTGGAGCCGACCACCATGTCCGCGGCCACGCCGTGGGCGGCCAGCGAATGCAGCATGCCCACCTGAACGGCGCCGAAGCTTCCGCCACCCGCAAAGACGAAGGCGGTTTTCGTTTGCCCGATCTCGTCGCGTACCGACGCGCGCGTTTTCTCCCGATATCGCCGCGTCGCAGATGCGCGCGGCGTTCTGGAGGGGTTATAGCAGCGAGGGAATGAGAAGTGCTACCGGGCTCCCGTCATTCCGGGGCGATGCGAAGCATCGAACTATGGTGCGCAATTGCGCACCTGAGAATCTCGAGATTCCGGGTCTGGTCCTTCGGACCATCCCGGAATGACAGCAAACTTCATCAGCGTTCGACGAACGCCTTCTCGATCACGAAATGGCCGGGCTTGCTGCCGCTGCCTTCGACGAAACCGCCGGATTCGAACATCTGCTTAAGTTCTTCCAGCATGCCCGGGCTGCCGCACATCATGATGCGATCGGTATCGATATTCAGCGGCGACTGATGGATGTCGTTGAACAGTTGCTCGGACGAGATCAGGTCGGTGATGCGGCCGCGGTTGCGGAACGGCTCGCGGGTGACGGTCGGGTAGTACAAGAGCTTCTCCGACAGCAGCGGTCCGAACAGGTCGTCGTCGCGCAGCTTGGCCACCAGTTCCTCGCCATAGGCGAGTTCGGAGACCTGCCGACAACCATGCACGAGCACGATGGTCTCGAAGCGATCATAGACGTCGGGGTCCTTGATCAGGCTCGCGAACGGCGCCAGGCCCGTGCCGGTGGAGAGCAGCAGCAGACGCTTGCCGGGAATCAAATTGTCGGTGATCAACGTGCCGGTCGCCTTGCGGCCGACCAGGATTTCATCGCCCTCGCGGATCTTCTGCAGCTTCGAGGTCAGCGGCCCGTCCGCGACCTTGATGGAGAAGAATTCGAGTTCTTCCTCATGATTGGCGCTCGCCATGCTGTAGGCGCGCAGCAGCGGCCGGCCCTCGATCTCGAGGCCGATCATCGCAAACTGGCCGTTCTGGAAGCGGAAACCGGAATCGCGTGTGGCCCGGAAGCTGAAAAGCGTATCGGTCCAGTGGCGAACGGCAAGAACTTTCTCTTTATAGAACGCGCTCATGTGTTTTCGTTTTTCCTGACGTCTCGGTATAGAACGTTTCGGTCCTCGGCCTCGGAGTGCCAAAAGTCTGCGAAATCATTGGCGAAGTGGCGCGCCATTTGCGCACGGCAGACACATAGTCAAGATGACCTACAGCACAATCGATAACTCGGCATGGCTGTCGTTCCGTTTGTAGAATGGTTCAATTCTCTTGCTTAACGCCGCGTTCACGTAATTTACTTGCTGAATCCACGGCAGATCCGGCAATAAATTGCTAAAGCAGGCGGACTGAATTCTCGACTTCACAGGATCGTCAATGCTCAACAGTCAGCGCGTATTCGTGGACGCCGTCAGGAAATATTGCGCCAGGAACAATATATCGGTCGAACTCCGGTCGGATGGCTGGCTCGTCATCATGCAACGCGGCCCGCAGCGGCAGCTTGCGTTCGGCTATGATATCGGCCTGAACAGCGCGGTCGCGCATCGCATTGCCAACGACAAGGCCGCCACGTCGGAAGTGTTGCAGGTCAGCGACATTCCGTGCATCACGCACACGCTGTTCCTGAACCCGTCGCTTTACGAATACGTTCCCCCACAGCGATCGTGGGAACGCATGCTCGGCCTGCTCAAGGATCATCCGGCCGGCCTCGTCGTGAAGCCCAATGACGGCACCAGCGGAAAATCGGTCCACAAGGTCGTGACGGAATCGGATCTTGAACTCGCCGCATATCGGATTTTCGCTTCTAACCAAAGTCTCGCGATATCTCCCTATGTTGAGATCGAGCAGGAGATCCGGGTGGTTCTCCTGGATGATCAGCCCATCGTGGCCTACAGCAAGCAGCGTCCATCGATCGTGGGCGATGGCAAGCGTTCGGTGCTGGAGCTGGTGCTCGCGGGAACGCCGCCTGCAAAGCGGGCCAGCGTTCTGACCGGCGCTTTCGAAAACTCGGACAATGCCGAGCTCGATTCGATACCGCCGTCGGGCAAGCGCCGCGTCGTGAGCTGGCGGCACAATCTCGATTCCGGCGCGCAGCCCGTCCTGCTGGAGCAAGGCGCCGATCGGGACGCCTGCGTCGAGATTGCGCGGAGAGCAGCCAGCGCAATCAACATTCGCTTCGGATCGATCGACGTCGTTCAGGTCGATGGCTCCTGGAAAATTCTCGAAATCAACTCGGGTGTCATGATGGAAGCGCTGAGCGGATCGCATCCCGAGCTGGTCTTTGCGGCGTACAACGCTGCCCTGGACAAGATTTTTGGCCAAACGTGAGTTGAACCGACAACGTCAAAAGGGAGGAAACACCATGAGCGACGCCGTCAATCGCCAGATCCTGCTCGTAGAGAAGCCGACCGGCAAACTGGGACTCGAGCATTTCAGGATGGTCGAGGGCAACGTGCCGGAGCCAAAGGACGGCGAGGTACTGGTGCGGACCCGCTATATCTCGCTCGACGCCGCCAACCGCGCATGGATGCACGGCGCCACGTATCGCGCCGCGATCGAGGCCAACACCGTGATGGCGGGCGGCAGCATCGCCGAAGTCGTTTCCTCGAAGGCGCCGGGATTTTCACCTGGCGACATCGTGTTCGGCCACACCGGCTGGCAGGATTACGCTGCGGTACCGGCAAAGCATCTGAACAAGATGCCGAAGCTGGAGCCGATGACGCATTTGCTCAGCGTGTACGGCATCGCCGGCCTCACCGCCTATTTCGGCCTGCTGCATGTCGGCAAGCCCAAGGAAGGCGAGACGGTCGTCGTGTCGGCCGCAGCCGGTTCGGTCGGATCGATCGTCGGGCAAATTGCCAAGATCAAAGGGTGCAAAGTTATCGGTATCGCCGGCGGCAAGGACAAGTGCCACTGGCTGACCTCGGAACTGGGCTTCGACGCTGCGGTCGACTACAAGGACGGCGCGACCTACAAGGCGCTGCGCGCGGCGGCGCCGAAGGGCATCGACGTCTATTTCGACAATGTCGGCGGCGACATCCTCGAAGCCTGTATCGCGCTGATGAACAATCGCGGCCGCATCGCCTGCTGCGGCGCGATCTCGCAATATGACGGCGTACCGTCGGCCCACGGCCCGCGCGGCGTGCCCGGGCTGATCGTGGTGAAGCGCCTCACCATGCAGGGCTTCATCGTGATGGACTACATGGACCAGAGCGCTGCCGCGCTCGCCGACCTGCAGTCCTGGGTCGCCTCGGGCAAGCTGAAGGTGCAGGAGGACGTGATCGACGGCATCGAGAACACGCCGAAGGCACTGATCGGGTTGCTCGCCGGCGAGAACCGCGGGAAACGCATGGTGCGGGTGTAGGCCGCTTGCTCAACTTCACCCGCCCCTTGAGGGGGCGGGTCGGCTCATATGGAGCGAAGCGACATGTGAGCCGGGGCGGGGTGACGGTCTATCAACACGAACACTGTTGGACGCGGAGGGACCGTCACCCCGCCCCGCCGCTACGCGGCGACCCGCCCCCTCAAGGGGCGGGTGAAGCTCGAACTCTACCAACACGTCGTCCCGGCTCAAGGCCGGGACGACGTAGACATAGACTAATGCGTCGTGCCCGGCGCCTGCGGTACCGTCTGCGCGCCCGCCTTCTTTGCCTTCCGCTCCTTCAGCCAGTTCTCGAACCGCTGGACCACGACAAAGAACGTCGGCACGAACAGCACCGCCAGACACGTCGATGCCAGCATGCCGGAAAACACCGTGATGCCGATCGACTTCCGCGCATTGGCGCCGGCGCCAGTCGCCAGCACCAGCGGAACGACGCCGAGGATGAAGGCGAACGACGTCATCAGGATCGGCCGGAACCGAGCCCTTGCCGCCTCGACCGCGGATTCCAAAAGCGGCTTGCGGTCGCGCACGTGCAGCTCGAGCGCCACCTCGACGATCAGGATGGCGTTTTTGGCCGACAGCGCGATCAACAGGATGATGCCGATCTGCGTATAGAGATTGTTCTCGATCCGCAGTCCCGTCAGCACGATCATCGGCCCGAGCAAGGACAGCGGCACCGCCAGGATGACCGAGATTGGCGCGAGCCAGCTTTCATATTGCCCGGCCAGCACGAGATAGACCAGCAGCAGCGCAAGGCCGAACGCCCAGTAGATCTGGCCGCCGACGACCTTCTCCTGGTACGACATCGCCGTCCACTCGAAGCCGGTGCCCGGCGGCAGGGTCTTTTCGGCGATCTCTTCCATCAGCTTCATCGACTGGCCGGAACTGTAGCCGGTGGCCGGCAGGCCGATGACGGTCGCGGCGGGATAGAGATTGTACAGGCTGATCAGCGACGGCCCGACCGCCGGCGTGATCTTGGCGACCGTGCCGAGCGGGATCATGTCGCCATTGCTGTTGCGCACCATCATGTTCTGGATATCGCCGGGCGTCAGGCGAAACTGCGCGTCCGCCTGCGCATAGACCTGGAAGGTGCGGCCGAACTTGTTGAACTGGTTGACGAAGGTCGAACCCATGTAGGACGACAGCGTCGAGAAGATCTGGTCGGTCGTGACATGCAGCGTCTCGGTCTTGATCCGGTCCACCTCGATGTCGTACTGCGGCACCATCGAGCGGAACGGCGAACTGAGCCGCTGCAGCGCGCTCTGCGACGACGCATTGGCGACGATCGCGCTGGTGATCGCCTGCAACTTGCCGAAGTCGGTATTGCCGTCGCGGAGCTGGACCTGCATCGCGAATCCGGCAGCGTTGCCGATGCCCTGGATCGGCGGCGGCGGCACCACGAGTATCCGCGCCTCGTCGATCACGGAGAGTTTTTCGTTCAATCCGACGAACAGCGACCGCAGATCCTCGCCCTTGCCGCGCGCGCTCCACTCTTTCAGGATCAGATAGGCGACGCCCGCATTGGCGAGGCTGGACGAATTGTCGAGCGCGGAGATGCCGGCGATGGTGATGACCTGATCGACGCCCGGCGCCTTGCCGGTGATCTCGCCGACCCGGGTCAGCACGCGCTGCGTACGATCGAGCGCCGCTCCGTCGGGCAATTGCACGGCGACCAGCAGATAGCCCTGGTCCTCGATCGGAATGAAGCCGGTCGGCACCCGCGACAGGCCGTAGCCGGCGACGGCGATCAGAATCAGCGCGAAGATGACGGAAACGCCGCTGTGCGCGACCAGACGGGTGATCAGCTGGCTATACCAGGCCTCGACGCGGTTATAGACCGCATTGAAGCCGCGATAGAAGAAGTTGCGCTGCTCCGGCGGCACCGGCCGGCGCAGCCATAGCGCGCACTGCGTCGGCTTCAGCGTCGCCGCGTTGACCGCGCTGAGCAGCGCGGTTGCGGCAATCACCAGCGCGAACTGCGCATACATCTGCCCGGTCAATCCGGGCAGGAACGCCGAGGGCAGGAACACCGAGATCAGCACCAGCGTGATGCCGACGATCGGCGCGAACAGCGCATCCATCGCGCTGATCGCGGCGTCGTGCCCGGACATGCCCTTCTCGATGTTGTGCGCGGCGCCTTCGACCACGACGATGGCGTCGTCGACCACGATGCCGATCGCGAGCACGATCGCAAACAAAGTCGAGATATTCACGGTGAAGCCAAGCGCCGCCATCGCCGCAAAGGCGCCGATGATCGTCACCGGCACTGTAGTAGCCGGCACCAGCATCGCGCGCCAGTCCTGCAGGAAGATCAGGATCACGACGAGAACCAGCAGGCCCGCCTCGATCAGCGTCTTGTAGACCTCGTTGATCGATTCCGAGACGAACTTCGTGGTGTCGAACGGCGTGTCGAAAACCACGTCCTGTGGGAATGACTTCGCCAGCACCTGCATCTTCTTCTCGACGGCCTGCTGCACCTCGAGCGCGTTGGCGCCGGGCGACTGGAAAACGCCGATGCCGGTGGACGGCTTGTTGTTGAGCGAGAACACCTGGCTGTAGGTCTGGGCGCCGAGTTCGACCCAGCCGACATCGCGCACGCGCGTGACATCGCCGCTGGTGCCGGTCTTGACGATGACGTTCTCGAACTCGCTGGGCTCGGCGAGCCGTCCGCTGACGTTCAGCGTGTACTGGAACGCCTGCCCTGCCGGCGTCGGCGGTGCGCCGACCTGGCCCGCGGTGACCTGCTGGCTTTGCTGCTGGATCGCGGAAATGACGTCCTGCGGCATCAGGTTGCGCGCATAGAGCTTGTTCGGATCGAGCCAGACCCGCATCGAGTACTGGCCTGCGCCGAACACGGTGACGTTGCCGACGCCGGGCAGGCGCGACAGTTCATCGCGAATGTTGATGGTGGCGTAGTTGCTCAGGAACAGGCTGTCATAGGTCGCCTTCGGTGAGGTCAGCGTCACGAACAGCAGAATCGCCGTCGATCGCTTCTGCACCGTGACGCCCTGACTCTGCACCGATTGCGGCAGTTGCGAGAGCGCGCTCGACACCCGGTTCTGCACGAGCACCTGCGCGAAGTTGAGGTCGGTGCCGATCTTGAACGTCACCGTCAGCGTGTAGGTGCCGTCGGCGCCGCTGTAGGACTGCATGTAGAGCATGTCCTCGACGCCGTTAACCTGCTGCTCGATCGGCAGCGCCACGGTATCGATCACGGTCTTCGCGCTGGCGCCAGGATACCGCGTGGTGACCTGCACCGTCGGCGGCACGACATCGGGATATTGCGCCACCGCGAGCCGGAACAGGCAGACGCCGCCGATCAGAACCATCAGGATCGCGATGACGTTGGAAAGGACGGGCCGCTCGATGAAGAACTTCGAAATCATGACCGGCTCCTACTTGGCCGCAGCCGGCGGCGCTTCGATCTTCTTCAGTTGCGGATCGACCTTCTGGCCGGGAATCGCGCGCAACAGGCCGGCAGTGACGACGCGATCGTCAGGCTTGAGCCCTTCCTCGATCACGCGCAGGCCGCCATCCTGCAGCGGGCCCACCCTGACTTTTCGTTGCTCGACGACATTCTCGGCGTTCACGACCAGCAGATAGCGTCCGGCCTGGTCGGCGCCGAGCGCCACATCAGGCACGAACAGCGCGTTCTGTTCCCGATCGATCGGCACGCGAACGCGCACGAAGAAGCCCGGCAGCAGGTTGCGGTCGGAATTCGGCAGCACGCCGCGCACCGGAAGCGTGCCGGTCGACTGGTTGAGCGTCACGGCGGCATAGTCGAGCCGGCCCTTGTGCGGGAAACCGGTTTCGGTCTGCGTTCCGACCTCGATCGGCAATTGCCTGAGATCGTCCGCCGTCAATCCGCGCCGGCGGGCCTCCGCGCGAATCCGCAGCACGTCCTGTTCGTTGACGTTGAAATTCACCCAGATCGGGTCGAGCGCCACGATGGTGGCGAGTTGCGTCGGTGACGTCGCCCCGACGAGTTCGCCGATTGAAACCAGATGCGCGCTGACGACGCCGTCGAACGGCGCGGCCACATGGGTGTAGCCGTAATTGACCGCCGCGATCTTGGTGTTGACCTGGGCCTGCAACAGGCTCGCCTGCGCATTGTCTCGCGTCGCCGTGGACGTATCGAGCGTGGCCTGGGAAACGGCCTGGCGCTGCACCAGTTCCTGCTGGCGTTTGTAGTCAGCCTCGGCCTGTCGCAGCGTTGCCTGCGCGCCGGTTTCCGCGGCCTGCGCCTGTTCGAGCTTCAGCTTGTAGGTTTCGGGCTCGATCGTGAACAGCGGCGCGCCTTCCTTTACAAAGGCGCCGTCCTTGTATTCGATCGACTGCAGAAAGCCCTGCACGCGCGCGACGAGATCGACATTCTTGACCGGCGCGGTGTTGCCGGTCGCTTCGAGATACCGCGTGAACGAGCCTTGCACGGGCACTGCGACATCGACCTTCGGCGGCGGGGGCGGAACAAAAGTATTTTGTTCGCAGGCACTTAAGACGCCGAATGCGGCGAGGGCAAAAGCCACGCGGCAGGCGGTGGCGCCTTTATCTACAACGACGCGGTGTTGTCTCAATTGTGCCGGCGAACGCGAAGCCTTCATCTTTCGTGCCCCAATACGTTTTTTGTTCTGCAAAAAGGCCTTTATTGAAAAACCGGCTTTCCGCCATCCCATAAAAATAGCAACAATCCGCTTGCAGTGGAACCGGAAACCGAAAATGATGCGGGCCGTTTCAAATTTATACTGCAGTCACATTCGCTATTTTAGTTCGGTTGAAGCGGCGGCTTCCAGCGACGGGAAAAGGATATGAAAATGATCAACACGTTGACACGTGCGGCGAAGCTCGCGCCGTTGCTGGCGGCTGGCGCTATTTTCGCAACCACGGCCTTTGCCCAAGCGCCGAGCCAGGCCCAGCGCGATGCCATCAAGTCGCAATGCCGTTCAGACTACATGGCGCATTGCTCCAGCGTGCCGCCGGGCGGCGAGGCTTCGCTACAATGCCTGCAGAAGAACATGTCGAGCCTGTCATCGAGTTGCCAGAGCGCGGTGCGCGCCGTCGAAGCGCCGGCTGCGCCCGCTGCGGCCAAGCCGGCTGAAACCACGCCGGCCAAGCCTGCAGCGCCTGCGGCCGCGACGACAGCGGCGCCCAAAGCCGCCGCGCCGAAGGCCGCTGCCGGACAGCCTACCAGCGCGCAGATTTCCGCCATCCGCAGCGCCTGCCGCTCCGACTATCCGAAGGTCTGCAAGGGCGTTCCGGCCGGCGGCGCACCTGCGCTGCAATGCCTGGAGAAGAACAAGGCGAAACTCTCGGCCGCTTGCGGCAACGCCGTCGCCGCCGCCAGCGGCGCTACGGCAGCGCCTGCGGCCGGCGCGGCAGCTCCTGCGGCTGCCGCCGCGCCGGCGGCGGCGCCTACCGTGATCGTGCTGCGGCCGATGCGGCCGCGCGAGGAACTGTTCGTGCTGCGGTCGGCGTGCGGCACCGACGTCCGCTCGATTTGCGGCGGCGTGGCGCCCGGCGGCGGCCGCATCGTGCAGTGCCTTGCGACCAACGCCGCGCAGCTTTCGCCCGCATGCAAGGACGTGCTGGCGCAGTTCGCCGCGCAGTAGATCGCGCGGTTATTCTCCGCGGAAGGCCAGGATGAGCTGGATGAGTCTCACCGACAGGGCGACGTAGAAGATCGTCATCACGATTTGGTACGCGATATGCCAGTTCAGCTTTGCGAGCTTGTAGAGGCCATCGAGAAAATTCAGCAGCAGCAGAATGGCGCCGAACAGCATCACGCCGCGGCCGATCAAGCCATGGCGCAGATAGCCGAACAGAACGATCGAAGGCTCCGTGCTGGAGACGTGCGCGCCGGCCGATACGATCAGCGTTCCGATAATCATCTTTTCGACGTGAGAGAATATTTCCCTGGAGACCGGCTCGACACGTTCGGAATAGAACGCCAGCCATTTGGCCCTGACCTGCGCCATGGAGTTTCCTTGTGATGAATGGAGGCTTCACTACAGCGGGTCCGCGATCAAGAAGCAAGAAGGCGGCCTGCTTGATCTGCGGATAGTCAACTCACGGCCGCCACAACGAGAGGAAAACCGATGCTACGCGTCACCATGACCGCCACCGCCCTGCTCTTCTTTTCGCAAACCGGCTTCGCCCAGGAACTGACCGCCGAACAGCGCAGCGCCTGCATGGGAGACTACGAGAAATTCTGCAAAGGCGTGATGCCGGGCGGCGGACGGATCATCGCCTGCCTCGCCAAGGAGAGCGACAAGATCACCCCGGCCTGCAAGAAGGTGCTCACGGCAGCCGAGAAGAAATAACAAGTCAACTTTCGAAGAGATTTTTCAGAACCTCAACATCAACCAATCATAGTTTGGGAGTCCAATGTGCGTTCCTTTCTGATCATTGCATCCGCCCTGTTCGCCTTCGGTACCGCCATGACCTTTGAATCGTCCACGGCCAGCGCCGCAGTCTGCGCCGACGGGGTCGTTCGCGCCGGCTGCGCCGGGCCTCGCGGCGCGGTCGTCGTTCGCAAGCCACCCGCGAAGGTCTGCAAGACCGTCATCGTCAACGGCGTGGCAGTCCGTCGCTGCACCTGAGCCGATCCTGACTCACGCGAATTCCGGTCGCTGCAGGCCGATCTCTTGGCGCAGCGATCGGTGCGTGCCATGATCCGGCACGCATGAAGAATTTTTCCGCTCCGTTGCCGCTCTGGGCTCGCGCCGTCCTGCTGGCGGGCCTTGCTGCCGTCGCCCTCGGCGCGAGCCTCATCGCATACCGGTATTATTCGAAGCCTGTGACGCTCAGCCTCGCGGTCGGATCATTCGACGGCGAGGCGGCCAAGCTCGCCTCGCTGATCGCCGGCCGTCTCGATGCCGCGAAATCTGCCGTGCGCATCAAGGTGGTGCCGACGGACAGCGTGCTGGATTCGGCAAAAATGTTCGCCGCCGGAAAGACCGACCTCGCCATCGTTCGCGCCGATGTCGGCGACCTCTCCCAGGCGCGAAGCGTCGTGCTGGTCAACAAATCGGTCCTGATGATTCTGGCGCTGCCGGGATCGGGGCTGACGAGCCTCGAGAAATTGAAAGGGCATACGGTCGGCGTGGTCGGCGGCGAGATCAATCAAAGCATCGTCGATGCGCTGACGAAGGAATATGACCTCGCCGGCAAGGTCACCTTCAAGAATTTCGCACCGGCGGACGTGCCGCGCGCGATCCAGTCGAAGCAAGCCAGCGCGTTCCTCGTGGTCATCCCCATCAGCGAAAAGTATCTGTCGCTGGTGCGGCGCTTCTTCCATGACAATCGCAATGCCTTCCCAACCCTCATTCCCGTCGAGTCCGCCGGCGCCATTGCAGATGTGGCAGGCGCCTATGAGAGCTTTGACATTCCGCAGGGGACGCTCCGGGGCAATCCGCCGGTCCCGGACGCCGATCTCACCACGCTACGCGTCGGCTCCTATCTCGTCGCCAACAAGAGCCTCGACGCCGACCTGATTACCAACCTGACGCAGACGCTGATCAACGCCCGCAACGACCTCGTACGCGATCAACCGCTGCTGGCGGGGGTGACGGCCCCCGACACCGATCCCGACGCCTATATTGCGGTCCATCCGGGCGCCGCGGCGTATTACAACGGCACCCAGCAAAGCTTCATGGATAAATACAGCAACTGGATCTATCTGACGCCGATGGTGCTGGGTGCGCTGGCGTCGATCTTCGCGGCCGCCTGGCGGTTTCTCGGAATCGAGCGGCCGGAGCCGGGAGAGATGACGATCAAGACCTTGTTTGCCTTGCCGCGGCGAATCAGGGAGGTGAACAGCGACGCCGAACTGACCGAGATCGAAAACCAGGTCGACGCGGCGCTGGAGGCCGAGATGGCCAACGCCATCAGGAGCGAGAACCCGCAGGACATGTCCACGCTGGTCTCGCTGGCGCATCGGCTGGAGGATGCGATCCATCGCCGCAGGCTCGCGATTGCGGCAATGCCCCCGGCAGCCGAAGGCTAGATTGAAGATTCGGGCAGCGCCTGCGCCCTGTTCCCTGATTTTTCTGTGGCGCAAGCCTCCCCCACCGAATACTCTCGGCCAATTAGTAAGCATACTGTCGATTGGGGGGAAGACGTGCGTATCGCCGTGATCGGCGGAGGCCCCGGCGGTCTCTACTTCGCTTATCTCTGGAAGCGGCGTCATCCCGACGCGCAGATCGATCTGTTCGAGCAGAACCCCGAAGGTGCGACCTGGGGCTTTGGTGTCGTGTTTTCCGAGCAAGCGCTGGAATTCCTGCGCGCCGACGATCCCGATACCGTGGACGCCATCACGCCGCGGATGGAGAGCTGGAAGAACATCACGCTGAACCTGCGCGGGCAAAGCGTCGAAATCGACGGCGTCGGCTTCTCCTCGATCGGCCGTCTCGAACTGCTGACCATTCTGCAGCAGCGCGTGCACGCGGCCGGCGTTGAACCGCGATACGACACGACAGTCCAGTCGGTAGACGAACTCAAGGGATACGACCTGATCGTCGCGGCCGACGGACTGAACTCGCTGGTGCGCCGCAGTTCTGAATCCGCCTTCGGCGCCTCGGTCTCGCACTCGACCAACAAGTTCGCCTGGTATGGCACCACCAAACGCTTTGCCACGCTGTCGCAGACCTTTGTGAAGACCGACCTCGGATCGTTCAACGCCCACCACTACCGCTATGCGCCCGCCATGAGCACGTTCCTCGTCGAATGCGATGCGGCGACCTGGCAGGCCTATGGCTTCGAGAACAAATCCATCGAGCAGTCGCAGGCAATCTGCGAGCAGGTATTCGCCGCGACACTGGATGGCCACAAGCTGATCTCGAACAAATCGGTTTGGCGCAATTTCCCGTGGATCTGGAACGAGAACTGGTCGCACCAGAATATGGTGCTGATCGGCGACGCGCTGCACTCGGCGCATTTCTCGATCGGCTCGGGGACGCGGCTCGCGATCGAGGACGCGATTGCGCTAACCAAGGCGCTGGAAGCGGAGGCGGCGATTCCCGCAGCCCTTGCCCGGTACCAAGCCGAACGCAAGCCGATCGTGAAGAAGCTCGTCACGGCGGCGCGCACCAGCGCCGACTGGTACGAACATTTCCCCGAACACATGAAGCTCGACCTGATGGATTTCGGCTACAGCTACATCACCCGCTCCGGCCGCATCGACGACGCGCGGCTGCGCGCGATGTCGCCGGCCTTCATGGCGCGCTACGAGGCTTCGAAGCAAACCGGGAGCCGGTCATGACGCAGGACATCGCCGATCAGGTCCCGCGGGACAATCCCGGCGCGCGCGAGATCGGATTTTCGCTTCCGGAGAACTACAACGCCAGCCGCATCCTGTTCGACAATATCGCGCATGGCCGCGGCGAACGGCTGGCGCTCACCGGCCCCGGCGGCACGCGCACCTATGCGCAACTCTGCGCAGAGGCGTCGCAGTGGGGACACGGCTTCCAGTCGCTGGGCCTGCAGCGCGGCGACCGCATCCTGATGTTCCTCGACGATACGCCGGCCTATCCCGCGGCGTTCTTCGGCGCGGTGCGTGCGGGCTTCGTGCCGCTGCTGATCAACACGCTGACGCCGCCGGACCTGCTGCAATTCTATCTCTCGGATGCCGGCGCCGCCGTAGCGGTTGCCGAGGCCGAGTTTGCATCGAGGTTCAACGCCGAGGCCTGCAAGGACACACCGCTGCAGACGCTGATCGTTGTCAACGGCGACGCAGGCGAACACGCGGTGCCCAACAGTTTCATTGCGGCGTCGTGGCTGCAGGAATTCTCCACCGATCTGCCGGAAGCCGACACCTCGCGCGACGAGATGGCATTCTGGATGTACTCCTCCGGTTCGACCGGACGGCCCAAGGGCATCGTTCATCTGCAGCACGACATGGCCTATAGCGAGCAGGCGTTCGCGCGCAGCGTGCTCAAGCTTGGACCTGACGATATCTGCTTCTCGGTACCAAAAATCTTCTTCGCCTACGGCTTTGGCAATGCCATCACCTTCCCGTTCTCGGTCGGCGCGGCGACGCTGCTGCTACCCGGCCAGCCCAAGCCGGCGGCGATTTTTGAGGCAATCGAAAAGTACCGGCCATCTGTGTTCTTCGGATTGCCGACGCTCTACACCTCGCTGACCAAGGCTGATGGCGCGTCGGCCACCGATTTCTCCTCGCTGCGCATGGCGCTGTCGGCCGCCGAGATCTTGTCGGCGGAAGTCTTCAACGGCTGGAAGGCGCTGACGGGAATCGAGATCGTCGAGGGGCTCGGCTCCACCGAAGTCCTACACATCTATCTCTCCAACCGCCCCGAGAGGAAAAAGCTCGGCGCCGCCGGCCTGCGCGTGCCCGGTTACGAAATCCTGCTCAGGGACAAGGACGGCCGCGAGGTCGGCGACGATCAGGAAGGCATTTTGTGGGTGCGCGGCGATTCCAACACGCCGCTGTACTGGAACCGGCCCGACAAATCAGCGGAGACGATCCGCGAGGAGGGGTGGATCTACACCGGCGACCGCTTCGTGCGCGACAGCGACGGCTTTCACTTCTTCCGCGGCCGCGCCGACGACCTGATCAAGATCTCCGGCCAATGGGTCTACCCGCTCGAAGTCGAACTGTGCCTTGCCGAACACCCCGACATCAGGGAATGCGCGGTGTTCGCGGCCGAACTGCCGGACCGGCGCATGACGCTGAAGGCGGTCGTGGTGATGAACAAGGCCGCATTCGATCCAAACGACGCCACGAAGACGCTGCAGGACTATGTGAAGGCGAAACTGCTGCCGTACAAATATCCACGCGAGATCCGGTTCATCGAGGAACTGCCGAAGACCGGCACGGGCAAGATCGACCGGCAGGCGTTGCTGAAGATGTAGCCGAGGTCGCTTCAACAAACTCGGCGTCGTCCCGGCCTCGAGCCGGGACCCATAGCCACCGATCCCGGTTGTTTGGAAGGTATCAACTCCGAACTGGCAAAGATCGAGAGGCTGCGGAGTATGGGTCCCGGCCTTCGCCGGGACGACGGCGGAGTATTTGGCGCTATGCCGCCAATCCCGTTCCGCCATACAGCCACGCGAGATCGGCGTACCACTCTTCCGACGTCTTCGCGCCCATGATCGCATTGCGCAGACGGGCATGTCCGCCGGCGGGGTGATAGATGTGTTCGCCGATGGCCCGCGACATCAACTGCACTTTTGCGGTGCGCAGGAAACGCTGCACGCGATAGGCTTCCAGCGCCGTCGCGAAATCATCATGCGCCGACAGCATATGCGACAGGCACACCGCGTCCTCCATCGCCTGGCAGGCGCCTTGCGCGAAGTATTGCAGCATCGGATGCGCGGCGTCGCCGAGCAACGCGACGCGGCCGTCGACCCAGCGCTCGACCGGATCGCGGTCGCACAACACCCACAGCCGCCAGTTCGTGCCGTGGCGGATGATCTCCTGCGCCCGCGGATGCACATGCCCAAAACCCTGCATGACTTCCTCCTCAGTGACGGGCTTGCCCGCCACCGGCTCCGGCGCGTCGTTGTGATAGGTGACGACGAGGTTGAACACCTTCCAGCCCGAGAGCGGGTAATGCACGATGTGGCATTTCGGCCCGGCCCACAGCGTGGCGGCGTTCCAGCGCAAATCTTCCGGCATCTGCTCGGTCGGGATCACCGAGCGATATGTCGTATGGCCGGACACAAGCGGCGGCCCATCGGCTACGACCTGCTTGCGGACGCTGGACCACAGCCCGTCGGCGCCGATCAAAAGCGATCCCGTAACGCGGTCACCGTTTGCCAGCCGCGCGGTCACGGATGACGTGTCCTGATCGTAACCCGTCACCTCGCTGCTCACGCGCAGCTCGATCAACGCGTGGTCCTGGCAGGCGCGCAGGAAAACGCCGTGCAAATCGCCGCGATGCACCACCGCGTAGGGGTTGCCGAAGCGGTTCCGAAACGGCTCGCCCAGGTCGACATGGGTGATCTCTTCGGCTGACAGCGCGTCCATCAGCCGGAGCTGATCGATATAGACGGCCATGCCGCGCGCGGCCTCGCCGACGCCGAGATAATCGAAGGCGTGGAACGCGTTCGGGCCGAGCTGGATGCCCGCACCGATCTCGCCGAGCGCCGCGGACTTTTCCAAAAGGATCGAGCGGATGCCCTTTTGCGCCAGTGCCAGGGCCGTGGCGAGGCCGCCGATGCCACCACCTGCAATCAGGACCGGTCGCTTGTCCATCAGCCCGACTTTCCCAGGTGTTCGAGCGCGTTCTCGGCGCGCAGCGGCACGCGCGAGGCCTCGTTGTTGAGATCGACAAGCTGCGTCATCAGCGCCAGCAGGGTCTTGCGGTCGGCCGGCTTGAGCGGCTGCAGCATCCGCATCTGCGCCCGGTCCACCATGGGCATGATCTCGCGCAGCGCGGCGGCGCCCGGTTTCGTGAGATGGAGCAGCTTGACGCGCTTGTCGCCGCGGGACGGCTTGCGCTCGACCAGCGACTTGCTCTCCAGCCGTTCGATGACGTTGCCCAGGGTGGAGCGGTCGAACGCGATCACCGCCGACAGCCGCGTCGCGTCGATGCCGGGATGGGTATGGATCGCCACCAGCGCCGCATATTGCACCGGCGTCAGGTCGAACGCCCTGCACTCCTCCACGAAGATCGAGACCGCGATCTGCTGCATCCGCCGGAACAGATAGCCCGGCGCGTTGTAGACCGCGTCCATGGTGATGGGTGAGGGTTTACTCGGCATCGGGCTGCTTGTCCGGTGCGGCGTCCGCGAACGCCTTCATCCCGCTTGCCGCCGCCTCGGCCTTGAGCAGGCGCGGAAAGGCCGAAACGTCGACGCCGAAGCGCCGCGCGTTGCCAAGCTGCGGCACCAGGCAGATATCGGCGATGGTCGGCGTCGGGCCGAAGCAGAACGGCCCCTTCTCGTCGGCAATCAGGGCCTCGCAGGCCGCGAGGCCCTCGCGGTTGACCCAGGCCGCCCATTCCGTCACCTTTTCCTCCGGCAGGCCGAGCCCCCGCAGGCGGTTCAATACTTTCAAATTCTGCACCGGGTGGGTGTCGCAGGCGAGCGCCATCGCGAACGCACGCACTTTTGCCCGCCGCAGCGGGTCCTTTGGCAGCAACGCCGGTTCGGGATGGGTTTCATCCAGCCATTCGACGATGGCGAGCGATTGGGTGAGGATGGCGCCTGCGTCATTCTCCAGCGCCGGAACGAACCCCTGAGGGTTGATCGCGAGATAGGCCGGGGCGCATTGCTCGCCCTTGCGAAGATGGCGCGGCAGGTGCTCGGCCGGCATCCCCTTGAGATTGAGCGCGATCCTGACCCGGTATGCCGCCGCACTGCGGAAATAGCCATGCAGCTTCATCGGAACCTCCCCGGCAGTTTATCGTTACGCCCTGATCGGCTGACGTTGACGCTACATATATTGTAAGTATACTGTCAATCCTGAGACGAACAAAAATACAAAAATAGCGGGAGGCTCACGATGGAAGCCGTGCAGAAGACTCCGGAGCGCGAGGCGTTCTACAAGAAGATCGACGGCGAAAATCTCTCCGCGCTGTGGAACGTGATGAGTGACCTGATCACGCCGGAGCCGAGGAGCGCGTGCCGCCCGCATCTGTGGAAGTTCGATTCGATCCGCGACTACATGACCGAAGCCGGCAAGCTGATCACCGCCAAGGAAGCCGAGCGTCGGGTGCTGGTGCTGGAAAATCCGGGCCTGCGCGGCCAGTCCAAGATCACGACGTCGCTGTTTGCCGGCGTACAGATGGTAGTGCCCGGCGATATTGCGCCGGCCCACCGCCACAGCCAGTCGGCACTGCGCTTCGTGCTCGAAGGCAAGGGCGCGGCGACCGCGGTCGACGGCGAGCGCACGCTGATGGAGCCCGGCGATTTCGTCATCACGCCGTCGATGACCTGGCATGACCATTCCAACGAGACCAGCGAACCGATGTTCTGGCTCGACGGGCTCGATATCCCGATGGTGCAGTTCTTCGACGCGTCCTTTGCCGAAGGATCGAATGAAGACCAGCAGAAGATCTCCAAGCCCGCTGGCGACAGCTTTGCGCGCTACGGCCACAACCTGCTGCCGGTCGACGAGAAACGCAAATCCAAGACTTCGCCGATCTTCAACTATCCCTACAGCTACACGCGCGAAGCGCTGGAGCGGGCCAAGGCGCGCGACGAGTGGGACGCCTGCCATGGGCTGAAGCTGAAATTCTCCAACCCCGAGACCGGCGATTTCGCGATGCCGACGATCGGCACCTTCATCCAGTTGCTGCCGAAGGGCTTCAAGACGGCGCGTTACCGCTCGACCGACGCCACCGTGTTCGCCGCGATCGAAGGCAAGGGCCGCACCAGGATCGGCGACCAGACGTTCGAATGGGGCGCGCGCGATCTGTTCGTGGTGCCGAGTTGGCACTGGGTCACGCACGAGGCCGACACCGACGCGGTGCTGTTCTCCTTCTCCGACCGCCCGGTGCAGCAGAAGCTCGACCTGTTCCGCGAGGACCGCGGCAACGCGTGAGGCGATCTGAAACAGCCTATCGTCTTCCCTGCCAGCGCATGGACCCATAACCACCGCCCATTATTCTGCGCGTCGGCCACTGCGCCTCATCGATAGATCACGCGGTATGGGTCCCGGCTCAAGGCCGGGACGACAGTATGCGCGCCCAATGACAGCCTCCGCGAGGCAAGCCTGCTGCATCGCCACCCGTGCAGCCGCGCGCGTTAACCATGAACGGGTTAACGACGGCGCGAAAAGCGCCGCTCTTAAGGTTAAGAGCCGTTTAATGGCACAAGTGTTTGGCTTGTCAGTTAAAAGGGCCGTGGAACCGCGCCAGCGATCAGCGCGCGGCAAACGATGTATCGCGAACTGTCGGGTTGTTGAGACTTTCTAAAATGTTTCGTCGAACGCAAACATCAATGCAATCGGTGATGGCAGGCATTCTCTTCGCCGCCGTGACACTGCTTCCAACCGGCGCGATCGCAGCTGTCGATCGTCTGGTTGCCAACGGCGTGTCGCCTGCCGACGCCTTTGCGATTCTGCTGGTGTCTTCCGGAAGCTTGCTTGTGCTTCTCGGCTACTGCGGCAGGCTGTTGCTGTCACAACGCGAGCAGCTTCCCGTTCCGGAATATCCGACGCCACTGCGCGTTCCGAATTTTGAAAGCGTTTCGGCCGTACGTCCTCCGAATTTGCGAGGCGGCTTCGAAGTCCCCGACGGGCCGGACGGCTATGGAGTTCGGCTGGCCACACGTCCGGCTCGGCCCGGCATCGCAGGCGGCGCGGGCGACAGTCGCGCCGCACCGCGGCTGCTGACCCCAGACAACAATCGCGCACCGACATGGACCAGCGCGACACATGAACCGCAACACCTGGCTTTAACGGCAGCCGAGTGATCGATCGGGATACTTGCCGAGAATTTTTGTTTCGTAAAAGGAGAAGCGACCCATGAACAACATGAAACAAGATCCTAACGACGGTCGATTGACGGACCTCGCCAAGCTCGAATCGGATATCGCCGCGGCCATGCCGGAGCGTGCGCCGTTGCCGTCGATCAAGGCGCCGCCGGTGCAGACCGGACCGATGCCGGACTATGTCGAGCATCAGGACGGTGTTCCGCGCGTCGGAGCGCTCAGCGCCGAGGCCGTGGTGCGCGACTATGAAGCTGCCGCAAAGGAAATCGAGGCGATGGGCGCCGAGATGATCGACGCGGCCCGAAAGTGCGAGGCGATGACCGCCGAGGTGCACCTGGCTATCGCCTACATGCACGAGACCGCGGCCGCCTATCGCGAGGATGCCAAGCGCATCTTCAAGCGCATCGAGGATTGCTCGTTCCTGACCGAACAGGTTCGCAAGACCTGCGAAGCGCTCAAGGAGAAGATTGCAAGCAGCAGCCAGACCGCCTGAGACGTTTCGGCGATCTGGTCGCTCTGTTGGGGCCGGCGCTCAGGTCCCGACCTGCAGCGGCGACGTGAGCTTGCGCAACGCTGCGATCACCGAAAGCGCGGTAATGCGACCCGTTTTCGGATTCTCCGATGGAATATTCTCGATCGACATAGCGAACGAGGCCGAGTCCGACTCGACCTTGATCTGATGGCAGTTCCGGCTCACCGCCGGATCGGCCCAGATTTCGATGGTCGTGCGGTCGGGGCCGATGCCTGCCAGCGACAACGCCGCCACGACGTTGACATTGGCCGGAAATGCCGCAGCCGCGTCCCGCGCCGAGCCCTTGAACACGCACAGCGCGGATTTCAGCCCGTCGAGCGATATCCCGTTTTCGACCAGGTACGGCGCACCGGCCAGACCCGTCGGCGGCTTGCGCGTGACCATCTGCACCGAGCTGATGGTGCCTTCGGCAACGGCCGAAACCGCGTCGAATCCGATCAGGGCGCCGGTCGGCACGATGATCTGGCCGCCATGGGCGCGAGCGAGATCGATGAGTTCGGGGCGCGGCAGCAGCGCGCTGGAGCTCAGCACCATGACCTGCTTGCCGGCACTCAGCATCGGCCGGCATATCTGGTCGAGGATCGCCGCCGGCGCGCATTCGACCACGAGGTCGGCATGCTCGGGCAGATCGTTGAGCGCGATCAGCGGACAGGCGATGCCTTCGCCGTCGAGCCAGGCTCGCGCCTTGGCCTGATCCCTTGCAACGATGGCCGAGAGCGCAAGGCCCGGCATCCCCTGCGCAAGCTTGCGCGCCAGGGTTTTGCCGATCTCACCCAGCCCGGCAATGGCGATACGCCTGGAAGACAAATTCTACTCCTGTCGTGAGATATTCTGAATTGCAGCAGGCGCTGCACATTTCGTGCCGTACCGAAAACCTTACCCGCGCCGCAGGCCCCAGTTCGCGGCACGTTTTTCGGCGAATGACGCCAGCCCCTCCGATGCCTCGTCGGTCTGCCGCCGCTCCGAATGCATCCGCACCAGCCGCGCATAGGCATCGTCGTCCACACCCATGCCGCCGAACGAGCTTTCCAGCGCCAGCGCCTTGGTCTCGGCCATGGCCTGCGGACCGTTGGCGAGCAACTGCTCCACGACCTTTGCGCCCGCGGCTTCCAGCTCGGCCAGCGGCACCACTTCGTGCACCAGCCCGATGCGGCGGGCGTCGGCCGCGCCGAAGCGCTCGCCGGTCAGCGCGTAACGGCGAACCTGCCGTACGCCAATGGCGTCGCAAAGCTGCGGGATGATGATGGCCGCCGTCAGTCCCCAGCGGACTTCGGTGATCGAGAACAGCGCATTTTCGGCGGCGATGACGACATCGCAGGCGGAGATCACGCCGGTGCCGCCGCCGAAACAGCCGCCCTGCACCAGCGCCACCGTCGGGATCGGTAACGTATTCAGCCGCTGTACGGCTTCGAACGTGGCGCGTGACACCGCTTCGTTGTCCGCCGCCGATTTCGGCCGCACGCCGTTGATCCATTTCAGGTCGGCGCCGGCCTGGAAATGCCTGCCGTTGCCCTTGAGGACGACGACGCGGAGGTTCGGCTTGCTGCCGAGATCCTCCATTGCCGCCAGCACGCCGTTGATCAGCCCGGCATCATAGGCGTTGTTCACCTCGGGGCGATTGAGCGTGACGGTGGCGACACCCCGCTCGTCGAGATTCCACAAAACCGGATTGGCAGTCATTAGCGGCCTCTTTGTTCGGCATCTTGTTATGCCGGACAATAGGCCGGGTTGGCTGCCGCTGTCACGGCCGGCCAGCTACCATCGGCCGCGCCGCTGCATGTCAGCCCTGTCCGCCATGGAGGTCCGCCGCGGGCCGATCGCCTCGAACTGAGCCTTCTGCTCGTCGTTCAGCGTCGCGTAGAACCGGTCGAGCGCGGCGCGCACCTGGCCGACCGCTTGCAGCATGGTTTCGAGCCGCTTTCCAGCGGCGGCGAGCCGTGCCGGCGGCGTAAGATCGTCGTCGGCTCGGCACGAGGCACCCAGCATGTCGGCAGCGTTGGCGCTTGCCTCCCGAAGCGCAGCGAGGTCAGCACGTTGCGCATCCGTCGGGCGCAGCCGCGCCTCGATTTCGTCAGCCGGCCATTTCAGGACTGAAGGCTGCGCCATGTCGCACGCCTGCACCAATGATCTGTTGCCGCGCCTGCCGGCTTTCCGTTCTTGACTCTCAGCGACGGCGTTCAGCCGCGCCTTTTGCTCGTCATTGACGAGACTATAGAACTTGTCCAACGCCGGTTGCACCGTCGCGACACCGGCAATCATCGCCTCGATGCGCTGCTGCATCGACGCCAGCCGGCCGGATGCCGTCAGCGCAATCGTCGTCGGGCACGCGGCCTTGATCTTTTGCGCCGCCGTGACCGATGCATTGGCGAGGTCGTCGAGGGCTAGGCGCTGCACCTCGGTAGGATCGATCGTCTGCGCGATCAGATTGATCGGGAGGCCGGAGATCTCACGGCTGTCCTCGCCGCATAACAGCGTCAGCCGGTCCGGCGCAGTGCCGCCGCGCGGCGGCAGATAGCCACTGAGGCCATCGTAGTCGTAAGGCCCGAACAGGCCGGCATAGATGTCGTCGTAGCCATAGTGCCAGAACGGGGCGCCGATCCGCGGTCCCCACAGCGCATAGTCATAGATGTCGAAATAGGCGAACGGCCAGAACAGCGGTCCGACCCAGCCATATCCGCCATTGCCGTGCCGCCACCATCCGCCGCCTCTCGACTGGCCGTATTGCCAGCCTGCGAGTGCCGCGCCCGCGGCGACTCTCGTTCGCATGCCGGGACTGTGCAGGGCGGCCGTGTGGCGATAGCTGCGGGCAAGTGCGCGCGCGTTCATCGGACGGCCGCCGCCTGTGAAGTTCATGCGATGCGGCGCGAACGAGCGATGGGCCGAGAATGAGCGGTGGTGCGCCCTGCCGTGAAAATGGCCGCCGCCATGATGCCGGCCGCCGAAATGGTGCCCGTGACCGCCACCACGATGACCACCGCCGTGATGGCCGCCGCCGCGGCCGCCGCCATGGCCGCCTTTAGCAATCGCAAAGTCCGCCACGTAAAGCGCCGCGGCGCAAACAATGGCAGCAATTCCCAGTCCGAATTTCGACATGGCGCGTCCCTTCGCTGCACGTCCTTACATCGCTGGCACCCTGAACTTGGCGGCGTTCGGATGAACACTGGCTGAACGGCAGGGTTCCTGCGCGCCGGCGAGGCCGCGAACGCCGCAACCCGCCCTGTGCCGCTGACCGGTTGCGTCGGAACAAAGCTTGTGAAAACTAACGAGCACGATAATTCCTTCCAGCAGGACTTTCTTCGCATGCGGATATGCATTTTCGGTGCGGGCGCCGTCGGCAGTCATTTTGCGGTGCGGCTCGCACTGGCCGGTCATGACGTTTCCTGCGTGATGCGAGGCGCGCATCTCGATGCGGTGAAGGCGAAGGGGTTGACGCTGCGCGTCGGCGACGCCGAATTCAAGGCCGGGGTGCGCGCGTCCGATGATCCCGCCACACTTGGGCCGCAGGATGCCGTCATCTGCACATTGAAGGCGACCGGCCTGTCCAGCCTTGCAACCAGCGTTCAACCCCTGCTCGGCGAGGATACCGCCGTGGTGTTTGCGCAGAATGGCATTCCCTGGTGGTACGACATCGGGCTTTCTGCGAAACATCCTCCCGTTCCGGATCTGGCCTTTCTCGATCCCGGCGGCCGCCTGCGTGCGGCGATCCCGAAAGAACGGATCGTCGGCGGCGTGGTGTTCTCCTCCAATGAAGTTGTTGCACCGGGCGTCGCAGCAAACCTGTCCCCCGAGCGCAACCGGCTCCTGATCGGCGAATGCGACGACCGTCCGAGTGAGCGGATCGCGAAGCTACGCACGGCGCTCAACGCGGCATCAATCGAATCGCCCGACGTGAAGGAAATCAGGGAAACGGTCTGGTCCAAACTCCTGACCAACATGTCGATGTCGGTGTTGTGCCTGTTGACCGGCCAAACCGCGCGCGCCGTCCGCGACGATCCCGCGCTCGCCGATGTCGTGCCGCGCCTGCTCGACGAGGCCGGCAATGTCGCCCAAAGCGCCCACCCCGAGGTCAAGCGCGTCACCCGCTCCGGCCCCGCACCCGATCACAAGCCGTCGATCCTGCAGGATTACGAACTCGGCCGCGCCATGGAGATCGACGCGCTGGTCCGCGCCCCCGCCGCATTCGCACGCGCCGCCGGACTTTCGACCCCGATGCTCGACTTCATGGGCGCGTTGGCGATCCGTCAGGCGCGCGACAAGGGACTCTACAAGACCTAGAAAATCAACCAAACGAATCGAAGGGAGGCTGCTGCATGCAAGTCAAAGGCAAGGTTTGCGTCGTCACGGGAGCGGCGAGCGGCATCGGCGAAGCAGTGGCGCGTGCGTATGCGGAGGCCGGTGCGCGGGGCGTCGTCGTCTCCGACCTCAAGAGTTCGCGCGACAGGCTGGCGAAGGTCGCGGGCGATATCGACGGCCTCGCCGTGACCGGCGATGTCGGGCTCGAAGAAGACATCAAGGCGCTGGTCGCCGCGGCCGAAGACAAATATGGCCCGGTCGACGTGTTCTTCTCCAATGCCGGCCTGTCGCGCAAGGGACAGGAGACCGCCTCCGACGCCGATTGGGACGTGAGCTGGCGGGTGCATGTCATGAGCCATGTGTTCGCGGCCCGCGCGCTGGTGCCCGGCATGCTGGCGCGAGGATCGGGCTATCTCCTCAACACGGCTTCTGCGGCAGGACTGCTGGCGTCTTTGAACTCGATGCCCTACGGGGTCACCAAGAACGCGGCGGTGGCGCTCGCCGAGCATCTCGCCATTCAGTATGGCGACCGCGGCATTCGCGTGTCCGTGCTGTGCCCGCAGTCAGTGCAGACGGGCATGACCACGCCCGGCCCGAGCGCGGCAAGGGTCGACGGGGTGCTGCAGCCGCCCGAAGTGGCGCGCATGGTGATCGAGGCGATGGAGGCCGAGCGCTTTCTCATCCTGTCGCATCCGCAGGTCGCCGAATACATGCTGCGCAAGGCCTCCAGCCGCGACCGCTGGATCGGCGGCATGCGGCGGCTACGCGACAAGATCTACGGCGCGCCGACGTCAGCCTGACGTTTTGGGAGCGAACGGCTGCAATATTCCGGTGTAGGGCTTCGCGCCCGGCGATGCGTAGGAGCCGCGCCGCGACGTGGTGAGCTTCAGGCCCGCCAGCGCCTCGGCCTGCTTCACCGCGGCCGCCACGCCGTCGACGACGGGGACGCCGAATTTCTGCGATAGCTTTTGCGCAAGGTCGGCCATGCCCGCACAGCCCAGCACGATCGCTTCCGCGCCCTTGTCGAGCGCGCGGGCGATCTCGGCTTCGAGTTTTGCCTCCGCGCCCGAGCCCGGCTTTTCGAGATCGAGCACCGCGACGTCGCAGGCGGTGACGTGCACCCGCTCCGCAAAGCCGTAGCGGCGCACCAGCTCTTCGAGCGGCACGATCGAGCGCGGCAGCGTGGTGACGACCGCGATCCGCTTTGCGATCTGCCCCGCGGTCACCAGCGCGGCCTCGCAAATGCCTACCACCGGGTAGCTCGCTGCCGTTCGCGCGGCGTCAAGCCCGGTATCGTCGAAACAGGCGACGATGGCCGCATCGGCATCCGGCGTACTGACGAGCGCCTGGATCAGGCCGGGGACGGCAAATGCCTCGTCGTAATATCCCTCGATCGAGACCGGCCCCATCGCGGACGTCAGGGCCAATATTTCGGTGCCTGACGCGGCGACGGCGCGCGCGGCCGCGCCGATCGTGTCGGTCATCGATGCAGTCGTATTCGGATTGACGATCAGGATTTTTGTCATGTCGGCATCGTAATCAGTATCGCGCACGGCGCAACTCTATCCCCGTCGTCCCGGCCTCGAGCCGGGACGACATCTGATAGCTACCCGACGACTCCATCCACCCATGCCGCGAACGCATCCAGTGCTTGGTTCAGCACCTCGCGATCGTTCCGGCCCGAACTCTTCAGCACGTGAAAGGAATGATCGGCGCCATCGAGCAGATGCAGCGTGGCCCGCGATCCCAGGCCTTTGACGACGGGCTCGAGCAGGCCCAATTCCGCCAGCGCATCTCGCGTGCCCTGCAGGAACAGCATCGGGATCCTGATCTCGCCGAGATGGTCGGCGCGGTCGCTGGAAGGTTTTCCGGCCGGATGCAAGGGAAAGCCGAGAAACGCGAGCCCGCGAACGCCGGGTAACGGCGAAAGCGCCTGTGCCTGCGAGGTCATCCGCCCGCCGAACGATTTGCCGCCTGCGATCAGCGGCAGCGAGGGACAGCATCGCGCGGCTTCCGCCACTGCGGCGCGGACGGCGGCATGCGCGACCTTGGGCGCATCGGGTCGCTTGCTGCACTTCTCCATGTAGGGAAATTGATAGCGCAGCGTCGCGATCCCGCGCTGGCCGAGACCTGCGGCAATCGCCTCCATCGCCGAATGGGTCATGCCCGCGCCGGCCCCGTGCGCGAACACGTAGCACGCACGCGCCTGCTGCGGGCAGATCAGCAGCGCCGCTACGGTCTCGCCGGGATTGATCTCTATTCGGAGCGATTGTGCGTCGGCTGTCATCTGGTCTGACGATTGTCGATGGGCTCGGCCACAACACTATGCGGGTTTGACGCAACGTCAAAGTCAAGCGGCTTTTTCATACGTGCTGACGTCATATACCTGGGCATATTCCGTGGCAGCCCGCCGAAACGAATCGATGGGATTTGCGATGCCCCTTACAATGCCGCGATGAGCGCGAAATCGCGCACCGCCCGAATGCCGGATTCATGGACATGCGAATGACGCCACTATAGGCTGGTATCATACTCGATCGCACGCCAGAGGTGATTCGCCTGGCGGCGCTTTTGCTAACAGACATTTTTGCGCGCTCGCAGCGCGGTTTTTAGAAGGGGCACGCGATGCGTGGCAAAACGATTGCAGCTGTTGTCGTCGGGGCACTGGTCGTCGGCGGCGCCTACCTGGCCTTCAAGGATGACATCACCGCTCTCTGGGACCAGCTTCACGTCAAGATCGCCGAGTATCCGCAACCGAAGAAGACGGTCTGGCTCGACCAGGGCATCTCCAAGGAAAAGCTGAGCTGGTACTATCACGCCGACCAGGGCACGCGGACGTTCGGCTTCCCCTTCAAATGGTTCATGACGCTGGAGCAGCCGACGATCCCGTGGTTTGTTTTCAACAAGGTCGGCGACTTCAGCGAGACCGCCTATCTCGACCGCTATGGCTTCATTCCCGACACCGTCATCCCCGGCAAGAAGGCGCTTCCGATCGGCCTGGCCGAGGGCGGTCCGATGCTGGACCCCACGGGTGCGCCATGGAAGAACCCGCGCACTCGGGAGACCATGAACGGAATAGGCCTGACCTGCGCGGCCTGTCATACCGGACGTTTCACCTACAAGGACACGGCCGTCGTCATCGACGGCGGGCCGGCGCTCACCACTCTGTTCAAGATGAAGCAGGGCATGGGCGTCTCCCTGCTGCTGACGCGTTTTATCCCGACCCGGTTCAACCGGTTTGCCGAAAACATCCTCGGACCGGAATCCACGTTCGCCGAGCGCGAGGCGCTGAAGGACCAGCTGAGCCAGGTGCTGAAGCAGTACGGCGAAGTCCAGGAGCTGGAAAAGCGCGTCGCCTCGCAGAGCGTGCTCGAAGGTTACGGCCGGCTCGACGCACTGAACCGGATCGGCAACCAGGTGTTTTCGATCGACCTGAAGAGGCCGGAGAACTACGCCGGCTCCTCCGCGCCGGTGCATTATCCCCGGATCTGGAACACGCCGTGGTTCGACTGGGTGCAGTATAACGGCTCGATCATGCAGCCGATGGTGCGCAACGCCGGCGAGTCGCTCGGCGTCTCGGCCGAACTCAATCTCACCGATCCTTCCAAAGGCCTCTACAAATCCAGCGTGAACGTGGAGTCTCTGTTCGAGATGGAACAGATGATCAAGGGCAACACGCAGCCCAATGCGAAAGACGGCTTTCCGGGCCTGCGGTCTCCGAAATGGCCGGGCGACATCCTTCCGCCGATCGACCAGAAGCTCGCAGCACAGGGTGCCGAGCTCTACAAGACCCACTGTCAGGAATGCCACCGCCCGCCGGTCTCGAGCCCGGCATTCTGGGACTTCAACAACAAGGACTGGTGGACCAAAAACGAGGCCGGCGAGCCGATCCTGAAAGTCGAGAACGTCCCGATCGCGCATATCGGGACCGACCCCGCGCAGGCCGAAGACATGCTCAACCGAACGGTGTCCGTTCCCGCCAATCTCGGCGTCAAGAGCAGCAGCTTCGCATTCGCACTCGGCGAAGTGGTCGAGAAGACCGTCAACTACGTCTTCGACCAGAAGAAGCCGCCGACGAGCCCGCAAGACCGAAAGAGGATCGACGGCTACATGCCGAACGAGTTGCGCGGCGAGCTGGCCTACAAGGTCCGCCCGCTCAACGGCGTCTGGGCGACACCGCCCTATCTTCACAACGGCTCGGTGCCGACCGTCGAGGCATTGCTCGGCCCGCCCGAGGACCGACCGAAAACATTCTATCTCGGCAACCGCGAATACGATCCCGTCAACCTCGGCTACAAGTTCGACAAGATCGAGAATGGATTCGAATTCGACACCACGATCCGCGGCAACTGGAATACGGGCCACGAGTTCAGGAAGGAATACAGCAAGACCAGGGAGATCAAGGGCGTGATCGGGCCGGCGCTGTCGCCCGATGACCGCAAGGCGCTAATCGAATACCTCAAGACGCTGTAGGAACTTCCGCGCTCCCCAATCGATGGACCCGCGCGCATGTCAGGCCCGCATCGCTGCGGGGGCGCGAGCGCGCCTGCGCAATTGACCGCCAGCGCGCTTTACGCTGTTCTGTCAGGCATGATCGTGAGCCAACGAAGACGCCGCCAGCAAGAGCGGCGTGGCTCGCGACGGGAAACGCTTCAATCCGGGAGCCCGCATGCCGCCGCAAGACCAGCCTCACCGCGCGCCTGAAGTCGGCGTTGATTTCGACGCCATCATCGTCGGCGCCGGCTTCGCCGGCATGTACATGCTGCACCGCCTTCGCGGCCTGGGTTTCACCGCGCGGGTCTACGAGGCCGGCGGCGGCGTCGGCGGCACCTGGTACTGGAACCGCTATCCCGGCGCGCGCTGCGACGTCGAGAGCATGCAGTATTCGTTCTCGTTCTCCGAAGAACTCGATCAGCAATGGGACTGGTCGGAGAAATACGCGCCGCAGCCGGAGATCCTGAGCTACGCCAATCACGTCGCCGACCGTTTTGATCTGCGCCGGCATATCCTGTTCGACACCCGCGTCACGGCGGCCACGTTCGACGAAAAAGCAAAGTGCTGGCGCATCGAGACCGATCGCGGCGATCGTGTGTCCGCCAAATTCTGCATCATGGCCGTCGGCTGCCTCTCGGCGGCCAACCATGTCCCTTTCAAGGGACGCGAGGATTTCAAGGGCCCGATCTATCACACCGGCGAATGGCCGCATGAAGGGGTCGATTTCACCGGACTTCGCGTCGGCGTGATCGGCACCGGATCGTCCGCAATCCAGTCGATCCCGATCATTGCAGAGCAGGCATCCGCGCTGACGGTGTTCCAGCGCACCGCGACCTACACCGTGCCGGCCTGGAACGAGAAGCTGACGCCGGAGTATCGCCGCGCGATCAAGGCCGACTATCCGGCGCTGCGCGCCAAGGCGCGCGCCCGGCCGACCGGTTTCTATTTCCCGTTCAACATGAAGCCCGCGCTCGAAGCCACGCCGGAAGAACGCACGCGGCAATATGAGGAAGCCTGGCAGCGCGGCGGGCTGCCGTTCCTCGGCGCCTATGGCGACCTGCTGTTCGAGAAGGCTGCCAACGACACCATCGCCGATTTCGCGCGCGAAAAAATCCGTTCCATCGTCAATGACCCTGCCACCGCCGAGTTGCTCTGCCCCCACAACGTGTTCGGCTGCAAGCGCCTGTGCGTCGATACCGGGTATTTCGAGACCTACAATCTGCCGCACGTAAAGCTGGTCGATGTGTCGGAGACGCCGATCGAGCGCTTCACCGCCGGCGGCATCGAGGTGAACGGCAAGGAGTATCCGCTCGACGCCATCGTCTGCGCGACCGGCTTTGCCGCCATGACGGGATCGTTCGACAAGATTGCAATCACCGGCCGCGGCGGAAGGACGCTGGCGGAGAAATGGCGGGCCGGTCCGCGCGCCTATCTCGGCGTGGCGACGGCGGGCTTTCCCAATCTCTTTACGATTACCGGGCCGGGCAGCCCGTCGGTGCTGGCGAGCATGATCCAGGCCATCGAGCAGCATGTCGACTGGATGGCCGACTGCATGGCGCACATGCGCGACATCGGCGCCTCGACCATCGAAGCGGTGCAGCCTTACGAAGACGAATGGGTCGAGCACGTCAACGACGTCTCGAAGATCTCGCTGCGCTCGACCTGCAGCTCCTGGTATGTCGGCGCCAACATCCCCGGACGCCCGCGCGTGTTCATGCCCTATATCGGCGGCTTCCCCATCTACGTTCAGAAGTGCAACGAGGTCATGAGCAACGGCTTCGAAGGTTTTGTCATGGAAGACGCCGAAATCGGCAACGAGGCCCCGCGCGTTCGGCTCACCGAGCGATGGCGCGTGCCGCTCGACATCGAGGTGATCTCGCCCGCCGCAGTCGCCGCACGGCGCGTGCCTGTGGTGTGAAAGCCCGTCTTGCCAACCGAGCTGTTCCATTGCATCAAGTGGCGCCGCGCGTTTGCTTGAGGAAATCATTGTCAATCAAGGGAATTGCATGACTACACCGCTCGATCCCGTCATCGCCCAGATCATTCCGCTGCTGCCGCTGCGCGATCCCGAGAACATGACGCCGCAAAGTGCCCGCGATGCACTCAGCGTGCTGGCCGCGTCGCGCGCGGCCGTGCCGCCACCGCCTGTCATCAGCGCGGAAGACACCAAGGTGAAGGGCGCCGCCGGCTTCCTCGCGGCGCGCGTCTACCGGAATACCAGCGGCGCATCGCCGACGGTGCTGTTCTTCCACGGCGGCGGCTGGGTCGCCGGCGACCTCGACACCCATGACCGCCAGGCGCGCCTGCTCGCCATCGAGACCGGCGCCGTCGTGGACTCGGTGGATTATCGCCGCCCGCCCGAGGTGCGCTTTCCCGGCGCCTTCGAGGATGCCTTCGCCGCCGTCAAGGACGTCGTCGCGCGCATCGCCGAATTCGGCGGCGATGCCGCGCGTGTCGGTGTCGCCGGTGACAGCGCGGGCGGCAACCTCGCAGCCACCACCGCCATCGCCTGCCGCGACGCCGGCATCGAACTGTCAGCGCAATTGCTGGTCTATCCCGTCACCGACGTCGTCGGGAATTTCGCGGATACAAAAGAGAACGCGCGCTTCCCCTCGCGCAGCGAAAATGCCGAAGGCTATTTCCTGTCGCGTGCCGTGATGGAATGGTTTTGCGGGCACTATCTCGCCGACGCCGCCCACGGCGCCGACTGGCGCGTGTCGCCGCTGCGCGCCACAAATCTCGCCGGTCTCGCGCCGGCGGTGGTCACCACGGCCTGGTACGATCCGCTGCGCGACGAGGGCAAGGCCTATGCGGAAGCCCTGAAAGCCGCCGGCGTCCCGACCAGATATCATGAAGGGCCGGGCCTCATTCACGGCTATTTCGGCCTCGGCGACGCCTCCGAGGCCGCCCGGCGCGAAGCGCAACGCGCGCGGGCCGATTTCAAGACATTGCTGCACAAGGGCGTTTAGAGCGTTTTCGAGCGAAGTGGACACCGGTTCGCGTGAAGAAAACGCGTCAAGACAAGAATCCAGAGCCCCGTTCTGATTCAATCGGACCGGAAAGGCTCTGGCGAACGACGATCGTTCCGCGCGCCACCCGCGGTATCAAGCCTGCTCGACCGTCACCTCGGCGGCGAGACGCTCGACGTCGTCGATCCGGCACAATTCCGTTCCGGGATGGATCAGCGCGGCGGCGCCGGCCGCGACCGCGAGACGAAACGCATCTTCGCGCGATGCCCCTGACGACAGCCGCCAGATCAAGGCAGCCAGAAAGCTGTCGCCGGCGCCGACGGCGCTTCGCGGTGTGATCGGAATGGGTGGTGCCCGCAGCACCTCGTTGCGGGTCACCAGCGCCGCACCGAGATGGCCCATGGTCAGCGCCACGGTGGCAACCTTTCCGCCGGCGACGAGCGCCTCGGCCGCAGCTTCCCATTCGTAGGCGTCCGACGGTTCGCTGCCGCTCAACTCGCGCATCTCCCGCAGGTTCGGCTTGATGAGATCGACGCCTTCGGCCACCGCGGCTGCGAGCGCCGGACCTGATGTGTCGAGAACAAAGCCCGCGCCGCGCTGCCGCGCAATTCGCGCGGCACGTGCATAGAAATCGTCAGGAACACCCTCAGGCAGGCTGCCGCTCGCGACCAGATGCCGAGGGAATGGATCGAGTGCCGAAACCAGCTTCAGGCATTCCTGCCACTCGAACGCGTTCAGTTGCGGACCGGGCAGAATGAAGCGGTACTGCTTGCCGGTCGCAATCTCGTCGACGAAGAAGTCCTCCCGCGTTTCGCCCGCAATCGTCCAGGTCTGGCTGGCAACGCCTTCCTGGTCGAGCAGTTGGCGCAGCAGGCTTCCGATCGCGCCGCCGACCGGGTAGATCGCGCGCGCCTCGCCGCCGAGCCGCCGGATCACCCGCGCCACATTGATCCCGCCGCCGCCGGGATCGCGGCGTTGCGATTGGCCGCGAAGCTTGGCCACGGGCTGGATGCGGTCGACCGTTGTCGAAAGATCCACGGCCGGATTGAGCGTGATGGTGACGATGTCGGTCATCGATTGGTCGGAACCGCGGATGATCCGCTTGGTAGACCCGAATAGGCTGGCAATCCCGGCATAGCTCGAACATGCACCCTAGGGTCGGAAAGCTGTTTTGCCGTACGCAAGAACAATGACTTAGGTATGGCGAGTTGCATATGTGCCGTGGAGCCGCATCGAAGACGCCGGTGGTTGGCAATCGCTATCGGTCTGGAAGAGCGAATGGAGTCTTAAGACCCAAAGCAGTTCAACAACGGCAATATGCCTGAGGCGTCAACCAGCCGCTTTTGCGGCGCGGCCGACGATGGCTACCCGTCGCAAGCAGCGTGCATTAGATGAATGGACTTCTTGTGGTTGCAATATTCGCCTAGGTGAGGTTCAATCGCTGTCGTCAAATCCCGGAATGTTGGCCCTGGGTGATTGATGGCGAAGAGAGCAGCGACAAAGCGAGCCCGCTCGAGACCCGCCAAAGCAGCAGCTTCCCGCGCGCGCGGCGCAGCCGCCATGACTGGCAGCGAGCCTCCGCTGCCGCAATCTGCTGTCGAGCTTCCGGATGCGGCGGTCGAAGAGGCGCTGAGGACCGGCGAAAACCAGGCCGTGCTCGAAGATCTATTCGGCACGTCCGGGTATGCCGAATTGCGCAGGCTGGCGCGGGAGGCCGCGGCGCGGTCCGTCCGCGGCGGCGAGCGTGTCCTGATCGTTCCGGGCATTATGGGATCGAAGCTTGGATACGAGCGGCCGCTGATCGATGACGTGCTCTGGATCGGGCCGCTCGACATCGTGGCCGGCCGGTTGGGAAAACTGCGGCTGGATTCGAGCGGCGGCCCCGACAGGGTGAAGGCCTTGGGCGTTCTCTTGTTCGCCTATTTGGCGCTGAAGCTGCGCATGCGCATCTGGGGCTACGACGCAGAGTTTGCGCCCTTCGACTGGCGCCTAGGAATTCAGGGCCTCGGCGGTGAGTTGGCAAAACTGATCGACGCTGATCCGAGCCGGAAGACCCATGTGGTGGCGCACAGCATGGGCGGCCTCGTGGTCAGGGCGGCGCTACAGAAGAATCCGAAGCAACTTGGCCGCGTGGTGACGCTCGGCACGCCCAACTACGGCTCGTATTCGCCCGTTCAGGCCTTTCGTGGCGTCCACTCCGTCGTGCAAAAAATCGCCGCGATCGACGTCTTCCACGATCAGGCGGACCTTGCGGAGATCTTCGGAGCGTTCCCGGGCCTTCTGGAAATGATCCCGAAGCGCGCGTTGCGGCCGAACAACCTGTTCGACTTGCAGAACTGGCCGAAAGGCGGCATGCGCCCGGACCAGAAGTTGCTGCGTGCCGCAGACGCCGCGCAGCAGGCGCTCCCCGAGCCCAACGACAAGTTCTATCTCATCGTCGGCCTCGACAACGAAACCGTGGTCGATGTCCGCCTGAACGAGGACAAGAGCGAATTCCTTTACCATCTGTCGATGGACGGCGACGGCACCGTGCCGCTCGACCTCGCACGTGTGGATGGCCGGCCGGCATGGGTGACCAATACGTCCCACGGCAGCATGCCGAACAGCGAGACGGTAGCGAAGGCGGTCGATGAGATCCTCACCACCGGCAGCACGTCGGTGCTGCCGCCGCTCCACGACAAGAGTGCGCCCCGTCGCGCCGCCATGCGTACGGTGAGTGACAGTGACCTGACGCCTGAGCGCACCGTCCCATCCAAGCGGACACGGAAGCCGGCAGGCCGGCGCAAAGAGGTTCTGCGGGCGAACCGCCCACTTTCGGTCCGTGATCAGCGCAGTCTAGCTTCGGAATTCGCCGCGCCGCGCGAGGAAACCGCGTCCGCTGCCTTGAGCCCGCGCTCGATGGAAACTCCGGGCGAGGCCTTCGAGGCCGCGGCGCCGATGTTGGTCAGCAATCTCGTGGTGACGCGGCAGCGGCGGCAACGTGTCGAGATCGATCTCGTTTGCGGAAGCATCACGGAGGTGCAGGCTGACGCCTACGTGGTCGGAGTGTTTCGCAATGTTACGCCCGACGGCGCGACGGCGGCGATCGACCGTGAACTCAATGGAACGCTGCACGAGCTGATTGCGCGGCGGATGGTATCTGGCGAGGTTGGAGAAGTAACCTCATTCCCGACGGGCCGCCATCGCCTGAACGCCCGCGCCGTGATGATGGCAGGGCTCGGCACCATCGCGTCCTATTCGGACGCCACCTTGGAACTCGTGGGCGAAAGCATCATGCGCACCGCACTGCTGACGCGGCTCAACGAGTTCGCGATCGTTCCGCTGGGCGCAGCCTCGGGCAGCCAAGCCGGGATCTCGTTCGAAATGTTGCTGCGCGGTTTTGTCCGTGCGCTGAACACGGTGCCGGATGGACGGCTGCGCGGCTTTGCCGTGTGTGAGCTCGATCCGGAACGCTTCAACGCGCTTCGCCAGACGCTCTACGCCCAGATGCGGGGAGATCTATTCGGTGACATCGAAATCACCCTCCACGAGCGGCGGCTGCCCCCTCCCGCCGCGCTACGCGGTGTGACCGCGCCGGCGGCGCCTGAAGCCGTTTACCTGCTCGTGCGCGAGGACATCACACAACAAGGCGCCTACGTGGCGGCCTCCGTCCTCACCGCAGGCGGCAAGGCCGCCATCGTGCAGGGCCGCCAGCCGATCAAGGACTCCGACCTCGACGCACTTGCAAAGAAGGTGGCCGACCGGGGCGTCAGCGATGACGAGATGTCCGCGTTCGGCAGCAGGCTCGCCGATATGGTGTTGCCGCGCGAAATCCGCGATCTGCTCGTTCATGAACTCGGAGCGGCCGGCGGTGTAACGTCGAGGCCACTGGTCGTGGTCCACGACGCAGCGATGTCGCGGGTGCCATGGGAGACGCTGCAAATCGGCAAAGCCGCGCCGGCTTTGGGCGGAGGCGTGACTCATCGCTATGACGGCGGCGTTCTGTCGGTCGCCAAGTGGCGCGAGGAGGGGCCGGGTACCCAAGGGTTGAACGTCCTGCTCGTCGTCAATCCTACCGAGGATCTGGACGGTGCCGAGAGAGAGGGCGAGCGTATCACCAAGCTATTTGCCGGACTGCCGGGCGTGACCCTCGACATCCTGCACAGGAAGGAAGCCACCCGTCGCGAACTGTTGCGCCGATTCCAGTTGGGTAAGTATGACGTCATGCATTATGCAGGACATGCGTTTTTCGACCCTAACAACCGCGCCCGCAGCGGGATCCTGTGCGCAGGCAGGGAGGTGCTCGCGGGGGCCGATCTCGCCGCGCTGTCGAAGCTGCCCTCGCTGGTGTTCTTCAACGCCTGCGAGGCGGCGCGCGTCCGCCGCTCCGACGGCTCCGAACGGAAATTCGACGAACCCACACGCGGAACGATCGGCTTTGCCGAGTCCTTCCTCGCAGGCGGCGTCGCGAACTATCTCGGCACCTACTGGCCGGTCAACGACACCGGAGCGGAGATTTTTGCCACGGCGTTCTACACCGCGCTGCTGCACGGCGAGGCGCTGGGCCCGAGCCTGATCAAGGGCCGCCAGGCGGTGCGCGATAAAAAGCTCGGCGACTGGGCGAACTACGTTCTTTATGGCCGGCCTGCGTTCACGTTCGCGCTCGGACCGGGCCGGCAAGCCAATGGGGCGTGATCATCGGATTTCTTTCTCTATCTGCTGTCCAGGATCTGGCACGCTGGCCCACTGCCTCTCGACCGTCCGCCCACGAATAAGGAATTTTGAATCGTTATGCCGAAAATCGATTTGGAGGAGAGAAAATGATCATCGTCAATTTGCCTGGAGGCGGCGTCCAACCGGTCGGTGAGACCGAATTGCTCTGGATGAGGAAAGCGTTCGACAGCGAGTGGAAAGGAGCGATCATGCTCCGCCTGACAGGGGATCGCATCTACTCAATCGAAAAGATCGGAGACCTCATTGACAAGTTTCGCGCCGCAAAGGTGCGGTTAACGGATTTTTCGGCTCCGGACGCAAAGCTGAAGCTCGTCGTGAGCGCGGAACGGGTTCGACAAGTCGAGCCGAGCGATCCGCAAATCTTCCACAAGGATGCCAAGTCGATTCTCGATTTCGGCGGAAGAGTCTTTCTCGCAGTGAGAGAGCTCCCCGATGAAGCGCGCCAAAAACTCAGTGAGGCTACACCACTGACCTCGTAGCGATGGCAATGGCATCTCTTCGCCGGGCGTGTCTTGGTCGGAATGTAGTGCTTCGCTTGGAGCGTCGCGGTCATTACAATTACGTCCATTCCATCATGACCGAGCGGTACAGAACCTGGCAAGATCGGAAGAACCGGTAGACGCTGCGATCAGCATGGAACGGCATCACCCTGCGCGCGACACTAAATAGGGCCGATGAAGACGCTTTAGCGAGTTTAAGGAACTTAAAGCTTGGCGATCCCGGGAAGACTCGAACTTCCGACCTACGGTTTAGGAAACCGTCGCTCTATCCGGCTGAGCTACGGGACCGAGAACCCGCGCCGGCAACGGCGGGTCTGGCCCGTCCATAGCAGAGGCGCGGCATGATCGCCAGTGTCCGAAAGGCCGGAAATCGTGGCTCCGCCGCCCCCTGCTGGCGCAGAGTGTGATATTGGCAAGGGAGCCGCACGCACGTCCCCTGGAATTTCAGTTTTGGATTGCTGAAGGGATCTCCGGACATGAAGGCCTGCCTTTTCGTCATCGGCGCATTCGCAGCGATCCTTGCATTGCAACCGATGCCGGCGGATGCGCGCACCGATTCCTATTGCCTCCGTCGCGCGGGATCGATCGGCCCAGGCCGGTGCGATTTCAGCACACGGGCACAATGTATGCGCATCGCATCGGCATCGAACGCGACCTGCAGCCGCCGTTCGAGATCGTTTCATCACAGCCCATCACGGACACGCGGGGGCGTCTGGAACTAATCGTCCGATGTCACAGGGAAACCGGAAGGGGAATTCGCCATGCACCGCGCCATTCTGATCCTGCTCGGCGTCGTCAGCCTGACTTCGTTTGACATGTCACCGGCGGAAGCCGCAAGGCGCCAGTATCCCTACTGCATGCAAGGCGCAACATCACCCGGACTGAGCAACTGCACTTTCACCAGCCGGGCGCAGTGCCAGGCTACGGCATCGGGCAGGCGCCTGACGTGCATCAGAAACCCGTTTTACGGACAGCCGGCCCGCCGTTCGAGATCGTGAGCACCGCAAGCGGGGCGTCAGGCCGGCAGGCGGCCGCCGCTTGCCGGCGGCCGCAAAGTTGAACCGCTACGCCTTGATGTTGTTCTCGCGGACAACCTGGCCCCAGACGCTGACCTGCTTGGCGAAGAATTTTTCGAAATCCTTGGCGTCGGCGAGCAGCAGCGTCATCTGCTGCGTCTCCTTCAGGTTTGACGCGACCGCTGGCTCGCTCAGGATTTCCTTCACGGATTTGGCCATGCTGGCGATGACATCGGGCGGCGTGTCCTTTGGCGCGAAGATGCCCCACCAGGCCAGCGTTTCGAAATCGGGATAGCCGGCTTCGATCGCGGTCTGGGTGTCCCTGAGCGCGGGCATCCGTTCGCGTCCCATTTGCAGGATCGGACGCAGCCTGTTGGTGCCGAGTTGTGCCGTGATCAGCGCCGCCGATCCCACGATCAGATCGACATGGCCGCCGAGCACGTCGTTCATGGCGGGGCCACCGCCACGGTAGGGCACATGCGTGATTTCGACGCCGGCCTTCTTGCCGAGCACGGTCATCGCGAGATGGCCGAGCGTGCCGATGCCGACGGAGGCGTACTTCACCGCGCCGGGGTTTGCCTTGCAGGCCGCGATCACGTCGGCGAAGTTCTTGTACGGCCGTTCGGCGTTCGCCGCGACGACGTAAGGCGCGGTGCCAACCAGGAACACCGGCATCAGATCCTTCTCGACGTCCAGCCCCGGCTTTTCGAGAATCGAGGGAATTACCGCGTGCGAGTCGAAGGTCACGAGAAAGGTTGCGCCATCGGGCGCGCTCTTGGCGACCTGCACAGCGCCGAGCGAGCCGGCCGCACCCGACTTGTTTTCCACCAGCACGGTCCGGCTGAGCTTGGTCTGCAAATGCGACTGCAGCAGCCGCGCCAGTGCGTCGGTGGATCCGCCGGGCGGGAACGGTACCACCAGCGTCATGTTCTTGGCCTGCTGGGCCAACGCCGGCGCGACCGCGAACGCGGCCGACGCCGCAAGCAAACTACGTCTCGTTATCTTCACCAAGGTGCTCCTCCCGATTGATATTGTCGTTTCTTGTTTTCTAGTCAGAAACTCTTACGAATTTCCGAAGCCGGATCCGACCTTTTTATACTCCGGCCGTGGCGGGCTGAAGATGTCGAGCACGCGGGCTCCCTCCGGACCAGCCCGCATCGTGTGCGGCACGTTTCCCGGCGTGCGCCAGAAGTCGCCCTTCTTGACCTGGATTTCCTCGCCGCCCTGAACCCGGATCGCCGAGCCGTCGAGCAGCACGCCCCATTGCTCCTCGGGGTGATGATGCAGGGTTCCTTCCGCATGCGGCCCCAGCGTCACCACCGACAGCATCGCATGCTCGCCGGAGAAGATGCGCGTGGTGACGCCCGCCGCCAGTTCGCGAAACAGGCCGTCATCTGGATTATCAAGGTTGTGAAATTCGCTCTTCTGACTCATCGCTTTGGTCCTCAATGCTTGTTGCGCCATCAAGACTTGCCATCAAGACTTGGCGTAGCTGCCCTGGTAGCGGCCTTCCCGAATCGAGATCAGGGTTTGCTCTTCGCGCACGATCTGGGCGCGCACCGCCTCCAGCAGCGTGCTTGCGACCGAGACTGGAAACGACACCACGCCGTCCTCGTCGCCCACCACGATGTCGCCGGGGCTGATCACCGAGCCGCCGATCGAAACCGGCACGTTGATTTCGCCCGGCCCGCTCTTGTAGGGGCCGCGATGGATGACCGCGCGGGCAAAACACGGGAAGTCAGACGCCGCGAACGCTGCGACGTCGCGGATCGCGCCGTCGATCACATAGCCTGCCGCGCCCCTGTATTCGGCGATGTTCTTCATGATCTCGCCGACCAGCGCCCTCGTCTCGTCGCCGCCGCCGTCGACCACGATGACATCACCCGGCCCGACCAGTTCGAGCGCGGCATGGATCGCAAGATTGTCGCCGGGCCGCGTCCGCACGGTGAAGGCGGTTCCGACCAGCCGGCCACCACGATGGAAAGGCCGCAGGCCCACCGCTCCGGGGAGCCTGGCGAGGTTGTCGCTGATGATGCATGTCGGCGCGTCCCTGAACGCCTCGATCAAATCAGGCGCGGGCTTTGGTACGCTCTTCATGGCGATAGTGATGCTCATGCCGACTGATCCTCCCTGGTGGCTTCTGCACTCTGGCGCGAGCAACCGTCACTGCCACGCCGAAGCATCATTTTCTTCTGGTTCCCGCGAACCGACGCAGTATCGGCAGCGCAACTGCAGTTCTGCCGGCTGCCCACATGAAGGTTCCGCCGTCCCAAAACAAGTAAGATTCCGCAGGAGCAGGTATAATGGATTTGGATAGGTTCCAGAAAATCGGGTCGCAAAATTTCAACCATTGCGTGCGCCTTAACACCAATTTAACCGGACCGTTCGACTCTGGAGCGGTTTCGACGATCTGACGCCGGTCTCCTCACGATGCTGTTCCAGAACCTGGCTCCCTCGCCGGCGCTTTCAATCGCGCAATTTTCCGATATCGACGCCTTCCGGCCGGTCGAGTTCGTCGCGGACGCGCGCAGCGTTCCGTTGAACCTCGTGAATTTCCACACCGCGCGGGCGACGGTGCACCTGCCTTGCTGCCAGATCACGGCGCTGGCCTCGTTCCCCCGCATCGTCGACGTCAGCTACCGCATGGCGCACGGCGCCGTCATCTTCCAACTCGAGGACGACCACGAAGTATCGGCCAACGGCATGTCTGTGAACGGACCGGCCTTCATCGGGATGCGTGGCAATGTGGACATTCAGTACTTCGAACCGCGCGGATCGCTGCATGCGATCGTCACCTTCGGAGCCGGGTTACGAGACCGGGAGTGGTTCGAGACACCGGACCGGCTTTGTGGATTCACGCCTGACATCGGCGCGCTGGCCGCCGTCAGATCGGTCGCGACACGCATCCTGCAAACCGCTTCGGCCGAACCGCATCTGATGAAGAAACCGGGCTTCGCACTCGCCCTGCAGGAATCGCTGCTGTTTGCCATCGACGACATGTTCCGCCGCAGCAGGTCCTCGGGAATAGCGGGCAGGATATCGAGCAAGAGCTATTGCCGCCTTGTGCGGATGGTCGACGAATATGTCGCCTATCATGCCGCCTCGCCGATCTACAGCGCCGACCTCGCCGAACAATGCGGCGTCTCGGTGAGAACGCTGGGCACGGCGGTGGCGAGCGTGCGCGGCATGAGTCTGCATCGCTATCTGCGTCTCAAGCAGCTTTGGGCGGCGCGGACGCAACTCGTGAAAGGGTCCGACGCGATCACGGTGACATCCTGCGCGAGGGCCAACGGCTTCCACCACATGGGTGAATTTGCAAGGCTCTATCGCGCAGCCTTTCACGAACCCGCATCGCGTACGCTGGCCCGCGCCAGGGGATTAGACTGATTGTTGCCACAATCTGGCGAGCTTATCCCCGCTCATCCACAGATGGCGCATTCTCGATCACTGCCGCGCAATGTGCGCCGCGTAGTTTTACCGTTGAATTTCCTGAATAATTCTGGCCGTGCGGCGTTGTGTTCCATGGGTCATATCAGCCCATTATGGTTCCTCGCCAGCGGGATAATCGTGCAATAAGGGGATGACAGCGCTGCCAAAATGATGACAATCGAATCAATTATAACTCCCAAGAATTCGGCTGGAGAATGTCGTTCGTGATCGCCTCACGTACATTTGCGTTTGTTGTTGCCGCCGTTGGAAGCGCCGCGGTGCTGGCGCCGGTGCGCAGTGATGCGCAGTGGTGGCGCAGCTCGCCTGTTGATTTCGAGTCATGTGCCGATGTCGCCGAGAAGGCGAAGACGAAAGAGGAAAAGACAGCCGCGCTCGCCGAATGCAATCAGAAGTACGCCGGCCGCCGCAAGCCCGGCGGCGGCTACACCTACTACGACTTCATGCAGGACCGGACCTTCGACATCGCAGGTCCGAACCCGACGCCGGAAGAGCAGAAGAAGATCGACGAGCAGTATACCGCCTACCTCGAGCGCGAACGGCGCAATACAATTGCCGCAGCGCAGATGGCCAAGCAGCAACCTGAGCCGCCGCCGGCTCCGCATGCGGAGTTACAACAGGTCTCGTTGCGCACCGAATCTTCGCTGCCCGAGACCGAAAAGGTGCCGGTGCCGGTCGCAAGCCCGGTCAAGCAGGCCGCGCGCATCAGGGCAGCGCAATGCGCGAAGAATCAGTTCTCATGCGAATGGCCGCGTCTCTCCGAAAGCATCAATGAGCTGAAGCGGCTGTTCAACCCGCAGCAGCAACAGCCGAGCAAGCAGAAGAGAGGCTAGGTGCTTCTGTTGTCCTGCGAACGCAGGGACCACGTCATCAACGTGCGTACGTCCTCTTGACGCGACGCGACTGGGGCGGTTTGACGATCGGCGCTGCCGGTGTTGCGGCAGCCCGCGCGGCGTTGCGCTGTTCCTGCAACCGCGCATCGTAGCCCGGCGAGGGAATCACCGTGGGCGGCGCGGCATGTGCCGGAACCAGCGACAGCCAGCCGGCAAGCGCTGAAACTGCGAGGAGCGCGAGACCCGTTCGTTTCATACCGCTTCTCCTATCGGCTGCATCGACAAATCGACTGCGTCAGGAAGATGTACGTTTCGCATCCGCGCCGTTCAAGGCGCGGCCACGTCAATTGCCATCACGAACCTGCTGCGGGGTCAGGCCGGGCGACCCCCTGGCCTCATGCTCGGCCTTGCGGATCAACGCCACAATCCGGCGCGACAGCGGCGCATCCAGTCCGCGCCGCTCGGCGATCCCGGTGACGACGCCCTGCAGATAGTCGATCTCGGTGCGGCGGCCGCGCTGCAAATCTTCCCACATCGACGAGCGCGCCTCGGGATCGATCTTCATCGTCCGTCCCAGCAGCGCAGCGAAGATCGAGTCCGGCAGACGCAACAGCGCCGGCATCCAGCTCAGTGGAATTGGCGTCGGCGAGACCGGCCTGACGCCTTCGGCGCGGATCGCCGCCAGACCTTCCGCCACCTGATCCGCGAACAGCATTCGCCAGGAACGCAGCGCCAATTGCCGGCGCAGCGGCAGATCGGCCAGCGCGTTGAGCGCGTTGTTGAGGTTGAGCAGCAGCTTGCCCCATTGCACGCCGTCGATGTTGTCGGTCGCGCGCATGCTGAGACCCGGCACCGAAAGGGTCTCGGCCGTGCGCGCGTCATCCTTTTCGATGACGATGTCGCCGGAAGTGGCGCGATGAAACCGCCCGTTGCCGAGCGCGATCACGTTGAACGGCACCATGCCGCCGAGCACGCGTCGCCCCGGCAGGCGGTCGCGCAGCACGGCGGTGTTGCCGACACCGTTCTGCAGGGTGACGATCACGACATCGGGCGGCGCGTGCCGGGCGATGATATCTGCCATCGCAGCGGTATCGGCGCTCTTGACCGCAACCAGCACCGCCGCAGCATCGCCAAGAATCGAAGGGTCTTCCGACAACGCGAAGCGGTTCGCTGCGATGGTTTGATCGAAGCCCTCAAAGCTCGTCGGCCGCAGACCGTTTGCCTCGATTTCGCCGATCACGCGCGAACGCGCCAGCAGCGCGACGCGGCGGCCGCCCGCTGCCAGCATGCCGCCGACGAAGCAGCCGATGCTGCCTGCGCCCGCGATTGCGATCGTCCGGCCCGAATTCATCTGGCTGCTCGTCTACCTGTATCGGGCTTCGATAGCAGAACCTTGGGCCGCTGCCTATCGAACGGCAGGCACCGGCCGCCACCGCGCCTTGTAACCGTCATGGGCCACCGTTATGTTTCCCGCGGGGGCCACGCGGAGGAGACGAGCATGGGTTTACTCGACATACTCAACGGCATGCAGAACGGCCCACGCGGCCCGAGCGCCCCGAGCGCGAAGAAGGACGACGGCGGCGGGATGTCGCCCATGACCATGGCGATCATGGCGCTCTTGGCCTGGAAGGCGATGAAGCATTTCGGCGGCGGCCAGCCCGGCGCAGCGCCGACGCAGGCGCCTCCAAAACTGCCCGGCAACGTGACCGCCAGCCTTCCCGGCGGCGGCGCGGGCGGCGGTCTCAGTGACCTGATGAAAGGCGGATTGGGCGGACTTCTCGCAGGCGGCGCGGCCGGCACCATCCTGAGCGGCGGGCTCGGCGACCTCATGAAGCAATTCCAACAGAACGGGCTGGGCGACCAGGCGGACTCCTGGGTCAGCAACGGTCCCAACAAGCAGATCTCGCCCGGCGATCTCGGCAGCGCGCTCGGCGTCGACCAGATCGAAGCGCTCACCTCGCAGAGCGGCCTGTCGCGCGACGAATTGCTGCAAGGCCTCAGCCAGTACCTGCCCGACGTCGTCAACCAACTGACGCCGGACGGACAGTTGCCGGACGAGAACCAGATGTCGCGCTGGATCTGACGCTGCGCAGCGCGACGCCCAGCGGCGCGCTGCAACTCCATCGACACATCGGCAACGACAGGGGAAGAGACAGACATGAGCGGCATTATCTGGGTCATCGTGGTCGGCTTCGTCGCCGGCATCATCGCGCGGATGCTCTCGCCGGGCCCCAACAATCCCAGCGGCTTCATCCTGACCACGGTGCTCGGCATTGCCGGCGCGTTTCTCGCGACCTGGATCGGCCAGACGATCGGCCATTACAGCCCCGACCAGGGCGCCGGATTCATCACCGCCACCATCGGCGCGCTGGTGGTGCTGTTCATCTGGAACCGGCTGGTGGCGCGGGGAATGATTTCCGACCCGGGCGGCAAGTGACGATATGAGCTGTCATTCCGGGGCGCGAAGCGAACCCGGAATCTCGAGATTCCGGGTTCGCTGCTAACGCACCGCGCCGAATGACGGCTAGAGTACCAGATGCATCCCCGCATCCATCCGCACGTACTCGCCGGTCATGTTGCTCGACGCGGGCGACGCCAGGAAGCAAACCAGTTGCGCGATGTCGTCGGCCGTCGAGGCGACCTTCAACGGCACCTTGGCGACGACCGCATCGCGCACCGCCTTGGCGCCAGCCTCTCCGCGGCCCTTGGTGAACCACGGCGTATCTATATAACCGGGGCAAACCGTGTTGACGCGGATCAGGGGCGCCAGCGCGCGCGCCAGCGACTGCGTCATGGTGTTGAGCGCGCCCTTGCTCGCGGCATAGGCAACTGAAGAACCACCGCCGGAGATGCCGGCGACCGACGACACGTTGACTACTGCGGACGGCAGCCCCGATGCCTTCGCGCCGGCTTCAAGCTGCGCGCGCGCCGCGCGGATCATCTGGAACGGGCCGATGGTGTTGACGGCATAGATGCGCTGGAAATCCTCGGCCGAAAGCCCGTCGAGATCGTGGTGCGGTACGTGCTTGGTGGTGCCGGCATTGTTGACGAGAATGTCGAGACCGCCCCACCCCGCCGCCGCCGCCGCGATCTTCCTGCAGTCCTCATCGCGCGAGACGTCGCCCTGCACGACAATGACCTCGGCGCCGGCAGTGCGGCAGAGGTCGGCGGTGGCTTCGGCTTCCGCCTTGCTGTTGGAATAGTTGACGACGATGCGCGCGCCGCCCTTTGCCAGAATGGCCGCGGTGGCCGCGCCAAGGCCCGAGGCAGAACCGGTTACGATCGCGCACAAACCATCCTTCGACATCCGCATTTCCTCTTGTTGCTTTTGAGCCGGGCTTCGAACCGCCCGAAAGGTCGGTCGACGCCCTTACCATATCGCGCGGCCAGGTGCGCGCAAATCCGGTAGTCCGTTGCGCGGAATTTATTCTTTGCCCGATGACGTTCATGCCGACGCCGCAGACGGCCCTGCGGACAGCGCTTGTCAGGGCTATGGCTTTTGCCCATCATAAAGCGCAAGAAAAGACCGCACCCGCGACCTTGGCGCCAGCGCCTGAGGCCGGGCTTGTGCCAATCAATATCGGGGAACGCCGTGGCGGAGAGTGAGAATATTGTTGCCGAGACCGCGGAAAAAATCTTCGCCGATCTCGCCGACGCCCAGACCATCAACAACGACAAGAAGGGCGCGTGGAAGGCGCCGCTCTGGCAGGCGCTGACCGAGGCCGGCCTGCCGCTGTCCTGGGTACCGGAGGATTGCGGCGGTTCGGGCGCCTCTCTTGCCGAAGGTTTCAGTGTCTTGAGCGCCGCCGGGCGCTTTGCGATCGCCGTGCCGCTCGCCGAAACCATGCTGGCGGGATGGCTGCTGGCGCAGGCCAGGATTTCCTCGCCTGAGGGCGAAATGACGGTCGCGCCCGCAAGTCCGAAAGACCGGATTACCGTCAATTCCGACGGCAGCCTGTCGGGCAGGGCCCGCGGCGTGCCGTTTGCGAAAGCCGCAAAGCACATCGCGGTGCTCGCCGGCGATGCCAAGGGTGCGCTCTCGATCGCGCTGGTCGATGCTTCAAAATGCCGGATCGAGAGCGGAATCAATCTCGGCGGCGACAATTCGGATACCGTGACGCTGGACAAGGTCCAGCCCGTCACGATCAAGCCGGCCCCGAAGGGTTTCGACCAGGCGCAATTGATGCTGATGGGCGGCGTCGCGCGATCGCTGCAGATCGCGGGCGCGCTGGAATCGATGCTGGAAATCTCCGTGCGCTATTCCAACGAGCGCGTCGCGTTCGAAAAGAAGATCTCCAAGTTCCAGGCGGTGCAGCACAACCTGGCCCGGCTCGCCGGTGAATCGGCGGCAGCGCTTGCGGCCGCAACCTCGGCTGCGGACGCCTATGCCAACGCGAAAACTTTTAACGACGAGCTGTTCCTCGAAGCCGCCGCGGCAAAAATCCGCTGCTCGGAGGCGGCAGAGAAAGGCGGCGGCATCGCGCATCAGGTGCACGGCGCGATCGGCTTCACCATCGAGCACATCCTGCATCGCTATTCGCTGCGCGCGCTGGCGTGGCGCGACGATTTCGGTTCCGAGAGCTACTGGGCGGTCGAGCTCGGCAAGCTCGTCTGCGACCGCGGTGCCGATGAATTGTGGCCGCTGGTGGCCTCGCGCTGAACCCGACATTAGCTGGCTTTAGAAGTCGAGATAGACAATGACCGCAGCCCTTCGTTTCGATCCGATCCGCCTGCCGGAAAAATGCGAGCAGTTGCGCAAGGAAGTGCGCGCCTTCCTCGCCGAGGAAATCGCCGCCGGTACCTTCGATCCGCACAAGCCCAACCGCGAGGACACCGACGTCCCGGAGTTCTCGCGCAAGGTCGGCGAGCGCGGCTGGCTCGGCATGACCTGGCCGAAGAAATATGGCGGCCACGAACGTTCGTTCCTCGAGCGCTACGTCGTGACCGAGGAAATGCGCATCGCCAACGCGCCGACGCGGCGCTTCTTCGTCGCCGACCGGCAGAGCGGCCCGGTGCTGCTGAAATACGCGCCCGAGCACATCAAGATGGAAATCCTGCCGCGCATCTGCAAAGGCGAGGTTTGTTTTGCGATCGGCATGAGCGAACCGAACTCGGGTTCCGACCTGTTCGCGGCAAAGACCCGCGCCACGAAAACCGACGGCGGCTATCTGATCAACGGCACCAAGATCTGGACCTCCTCGGCCCATATCGCCGACTACATGATCGCGATCTTCCGCACCTCGCCGCCGACCAAGGAAAATCGCCGCCACGGCCTGACGCAATTTCTCGTCAAGATGAAGCAGCCGGGCATCCAGGTGAACCCGATCGGCCAGATCACCGGGCAATATGAATTCAACGAAGTCGTCTTCACCGACTTTTTCGTCCCCGAGGATCACGTGCTCGGCGAAGTCGACGGCGCCTGGAAGCAGGCCACCTCCGAACTCGCCTACGAGCGCTCGGGTCCGGAGCGTTTCCTGGAAACCTATTACGTGCTGACCGAACTGGTCCGCGCCGTCGGCAAGAACCCGGATACCCGCAGCGCCGAAGGCATCGGCCGGCTGGTGGCGCAGGTCCATACCATGCGGCGCATGTCGGTCTCGGTGGCCGGCATGCTGCAGGCCGGCAAGGAGCCGGTGGTCGAAGCGTCCATCGTCAAGGACATGGGCACGGTGTGGGAACAGCAGTTGCCCCATCGCGTGCGCGACCTCGCCGCTTTCGTCGAGGAAACCGCCACCAACCGCGAAACGCTGGAAAAGCAGCTCGACTTCGCCATCAAGACCGCGCCCAAGCTGACGATCCAGGGCGGCACCACCGAAGTGCTGCGCGGCATCATCGCCCGCGGGCTCGGCCTGCGCTAGGCGCACTCATTTCAGAGAGGAAAACTTATGACCAAGTACACTGATATCGGCGTCGAGAAGCACGGCCACGTCGGCCTGATCGAAATCCGGCGGCCGCCCCTGAACTTCTTCGACATCTCGCTGATCAACCAGATCGCCGACGCGCTCGAGGAGTTCGACAACGACATTGAGATCCGCGCCTCGGTTCTCGCCGCCCAGGGCAAGGCGTTCTGCGCCGGCGCCAATTTCAGCGATCCGGCGCGGCAGGCCCAGGAGGACGCCGAGGCCAAGGCCGAAGCCAAGGGCGATCCCGCCGACAGCCTGGGCTCGATCAACAGCCTCTATCTGCACGCCGTGCGCATCTTCCGCGCCAGGAAGCCGATCGTCGCCGCGGTCCATGGCGCCGCCATCGGCGGCGGCCTCGGGCTTGCGGTATCGGCTGATTTCCGCGTCACCTGCCCGGAGGCGCGCTTCTCCGCCAACTTCACCAAGCTCGGCTTCCATCCCGGCTTCGGCCTGACCACGACGCTCCCCGAACTGGTCGGCAAGAACAATGCGGAACTGATCTTTTACACCAGCCGCCGCGTCACCGGCGAGGAAGCAACCCGCATGGGCCTCGCCAACGTCTGCGTGCCGCAGGACCAGGTGCGGGCTGAAGCGATGAAGCTCGCCAACGAGATCGCCGAATGCTCGCCGCTCGGCCTGCTCTCCACCCGCGCCACGATGCGCGAAGGCCTCGCCGACCGCGTGCTCGCCGCCACCAACCACGAACTCGCCGAGCAGTCGCGGCTGCGCAAGACCGAGGACTTCAAGGAAGGCGTCAAGGCCACTGCCGAACGAAGGGTGGCGAACTTCAAGGGAAGGTAGTTCGCGCGGCGCTCTCTCAACCCGTCGTCCCTGCGAACGCAGGGACCCATACGCCGCGGCCGTGGTTGTTGCAGAAGGCGTCAGCCAGATTGCCTGATCGATGAATCACGCGGTATGGGTCCCTGCGTTCGCAGGGACGACTCGTTGATGGATCTTGGCTCACGCCACCAGCCTGAACGTCACGCCGCAAAGATCGAACGTATCGCCCGACACCTTACAACCCTTCGCCTTGGCCTCGTCGCGTACCTTCGCGATATCGGCAACACGAAACGTCAATCCGCTCATCAGGTCGCTCGCGCCCTTGACGAAGCGGAAGCTGGCATTGGGCAGTTTCAACTCAGGCTCACCGTTCGCGGTCTTGCTGACGGCGATGCCGGTGATCCTGCCCCAATGCTCGGCAAGTCCCTGCGGATCGGGGCTCTCCATTTCAACTTCGGTCAAGGCCTGCGTGACATCCTTCCGAATGGCTTTCTGCCAGTCCGGCCCCGCCGGCGGATACGGCCCCAGCACATCGTCGCTGCCCTCGGTGTGATTGAACTCGATGAAGGCGGCGCGGCAATCGCGCGGGTGCAGTTGCACGCCGTGATAGGGAGCGTGCGTGATCACGTTGGCGGTGCGCACCCCGATGCCGTTGGCGTGCTTGCCGCGCGCGTCGGGATCGTCGCAGCAGAAGATCGCCATGTAGCCGCCGCGGCCGCCAGTCTTGTCGATGAAGCGCCCCGCGGCCGTGCCCGGTTGCGTCGGCGCCACCACTTCCAGCAGGATGGTATCGACCGGCAGCAGCGCATTCTCCAGCCCGTACTTGGCGACGTTGCCGTCGCGGTAACAGACGTTAAGGCCCATGATCGCGGAGATATCCGAAATCACGGGCTCCAGATGCGGCGCCACCAGGCAGATCTGCCGCAGCCTGAGATAGCCGGCCATCTCAATGCCCCTGAAAGGCTGGCTTGCGCTTCTCGACGAACGCCTTTGCCGCTTCCTTGTGATCGGCGGTCTCGCCCGAACGCGAGTGATGGATGGCCTCGGCGTCGAAGCAGGCTTCCAGCGACATCGTCTCGGCATTGTTGATGTTGCGCTTGATGTAGCCCAGCGTCACCGACGGCCCCTGCGCCAGCGACATCGCGAGTTGGTGCGCTTCGGCATCGATGTCGGCGTCCGGTACCACCTTTGTCACCATGCCGAGATTGTAGGCCTCCGTCGCGCTCAGCACCGGCGAGGCCAGATAGAGTTCGCGCGCCTTGGCGCTGCCGAGCATCTGGGTGAGAAAATACGTGCCGCCGTAATCGCCCGACAGTCCCACCTTCGCAAACGCCGTCGTGATCTTGCAGGATGCGCTGGCGACGCGCAGGTCGCAGGACAGCGCGATCGAGAGGCCGGCGCCCGCGGCGGCGCCGTCGAGCTGCGCCACGACAGGCTTGGGTGTCTGGTGCAGGATGCGCGACACTTCCATGCCGCGGCGCAGGTTGGCCATCTTGGCCTCGAACGCGAGCGGCGCCCTGCCCTCCGCCATCGACTTGACGTCGCCGCCGACGCAGAACGTGCCGCCGGCGCCCTTGAGCAGCACCGCGCGCACCTCGTGGTCTTCAGCCGCGCGCCGCGCGGCCTCGACCAGCCCGCGCGTCATGTCCGGATTGAGCGCGTTGCGCCGGTCGGGGCGGTTCATGGTGATGGTGAGCAAGCCCTGCTCGAGCTTCTGGAGAACCATTTCGTTTGCGCTCATGTGCCGTTCTTTCGTTGTTGTTGTTGCTTGGCTCCGTCATTCCGGGGCGATGCGAAAGCATCGAACCCGGAATCTCGAGATCCCGGGTTCGCTTCGCGCCCCGGGATGACTGCGTGACTACGTCACTTCTTCACCAGCGGGCAACGCGAGGCTTCCAGCGGCTGGAACGCCTCGCTGCCGGGGATCGTCGCCAGCAGCTTGTAGTAATCCCAGCGCGCCTTGGATTCCGACGGCTTCTTCACCTCGAACAGGTACATGTCATGCACCATCCGGCCGTCCTCGCGGATCTTGCCATTCCTGGCGAACATGTCGTTGACCGGCGTCTCCTTCATCACCTTCATGACCGCAGCCGCGTCCGTCGTGTTCGCGGCCTTCACCGCTTTCAGGTAGTGCAGGACCGACGAGTAGACGCTGGCCTGCGCCGCGGTCGGCGGCCGCTTGACGCGCTCGGTGAATCGCTTGGAGAACGCGCGCGTGTCGTCATTGAGGTCCCAATAGAAGGCTTCCGCCAGCAGCAGACCCTGTGCGGTCTCAAGCCCAACGCTGTCGATGTCGGTCACGAAGGCGAGCAGCGGCGACAGCTTCTGGCCACCGCTCCTGGTCAGCCCGAATTCCGCCGCCTGCTTGATCGCGTTGATGGTATCGCCGCCGGCATTGGCGAGGCCGACCACCTTGGCCTTCGAACTCTGCGCCTGCAGCAGGAACGAGGAGAAGTCCGACGTGTTGAGCGGATGCTTGACGCCGCCGAGCACCTTGCCGCCGGCCTTCAACACCACATTGGTGGTGTCCTTTTCCAGGTCCTGACCGAAGGCATAGTCGGCGGTGAGAAAAAACCACGTCTCGAAGCCGGACTTGACGGTGGCAAGCCCGGTGACGTTCGCCTGCCCGAAAGTATCGTAGGAGTAATGCACGGTGAAAGGACCGCACGCCTCGTTGCTGAGGCGGATCGAGGCCGGGCCGCTGTACATGATGATCTTGTTGCGCGCCTTGGCGATCTCGCCGGCGGCCAGCGCGGTCGCGGAAGCAGCCACGTCGTAGATCATCTCGACGCCCTGGTTGTCGAGCATGTCGCGCGCGATGCTGGCGGCGAGGTCGGCCTTGTTGAGATGGTCGGCGGCGAGAATCTCCACTTTGCGGCCGAGCACCTCGCCGCCGAAATCCTCCACCGCCATCTTCGCGGCTGTCTCGCTCCCGGTTCCGGTGATATCGGCGTAGAGGCCCGACATATCGAGAATGCCGCCCAGCTTGAGCGGCGGCTTGCTCTGCCCCAATGCCGCGCTCGCGGACACCGCCAGCGCTGCGGCGAAAATGCCCGTCGCAATCTTCTTCATAAAAAAATCCTCCCGGAATTGCTGCCGCATTGGTTGCGGCCTTGATGTTCGGCGCGATCATGCCGCATGGCATCATGAGCGGCAAGGCGCCGCGCGCGCCGATTTGCGCAACGATTTCCGTTAAGCGGAATGATCCGTATAGGATGGGCAGAGCGCAGCGAAACCCACTCTACACACTACCCCAGCAGTCCCTTCCCCGGCACATGGTTGAACTCGAGCCGGATGCCGTCCGGGTCTTCGAACAGGATCGAATAGTATCCCGGCGCCCACTGGTCCTCGCGCGGTGCGCGAATGATGTTGGCACCGAGCGTCTGGAGGAAGCCGTGCAGTTCGTCGATGTCGGCGCGTTCTCGTGCGCGGAAGCACAGATGATGCAGGCCGACGCGCTTCTGCTCGAAGGCCGCGCCTTCATGCTCTGCTGACGGCGCGCTGATGCCGACCGCGGTGCGGCCGCCGACGCAGTAATACGTCGTCTCGGTATCGATCACCGGCTTCAGCCCGAGGAAGGGCAGCAGCCTCGAATAGAAATCGCGGGAGCGCGCAAAATTCGAGGCGGTGAGGAAAATATGTGCGATGCCGTTGATCTCCATGGTCTCCCCCTGCGTGGCAATCTCTGGTAGTATGTTGACGTCGAACATACGGGAACGGACTCGTGAACGGACGACACTTGAACGGACCTGGAGTAAGCCGCGTAATGACCGATCCGGAATGGCGTCACCGGGCCATTGTTGCGGCATTTCTCGTGCTGTCCACCTCCGGACGCGCGAACGCCGATTGCATGTTCGAGCCGCAAGGCGAAGGCCGGGTCGCCGCCGTGGTCGACGGGCGCAGCTTTCGCCTCGATGATGGCCGCGAAGTCCGCCTTGCCGGGATCGAACGCACCACAACCGACGGGGGCAGGGCAGCGCTGGCGACCCTCGTTGTTGGACGTCACGTGACGCTGCATGGCGAAGACGACACGCCGGACCGTTACGGCCGCCAGGCGGCCGTCGTCTTCGCGGAAGGTTCGGAGACTTCCGTGCAAAGCGAAATGCTCCGCCGCGGTGACGCGCTGGCATCCGCCGACGTGACGGACAAGGGCTGCGCCGCAGAGCTGGCCACCGCCGAGAAAGTGGCGCGGCAAAGCAAATTGGGAATCTGGGCTCACCCCACCGCCATAAAAAACGCGGAAAGTCCGGGCGATATTCTGGCCGGGATGGGGCAATTTGCGGTGGTCGAGGGCAGAGTACTGTCCGTTCGTCAAGCGGGGACTGTGACCTACCTGAATTTCGGTCGTAACTGGACACGGGACTTTGCTGCGACTATTTCAGGGCGCATCATGCCGGTATTCGAGACGGCGGGGCTCGCGCCTAAGTCACTCGAAAATCAACGGATTCGTGTCCGCGGCTTCGTCTGGTCGCGGGGAGGGCCACGAATTGATGTGCTCCGGGTGGGGCAAATTGAGGTGCTGGGCGGGAAATAGCGCGTGATACGAAAACTCGGCACCGGCTTTCGATTCGGTCATGCGCAAACGAAGGGATGGGGGCATAATCCGGTCGGGACCGACCGGATCGTGATTCCAGTGGCTGATTTGACGCATCGTGCAACAGGGCGCCAAAAGAAAACTGGTCGCGGCCTCTTGGCCGCGCCGGCGCTGCTGTGCGCCGGCTTCATGGTTGCGGCGTGCAGCAATATCGGAAAATTGGAGACCGCAGCGCCCGCCCCGGCCGCGCCCAAGCCAAACCGCACGGTCGTCCAGACGCCCGCGAGCGAGCGCGAGCATGAGCGCATCCTCTCCTCCTATGGCGGCGCCTATGACGATCCGAGGCTGGCGGCGCTGATCAGCAAGACGGTCGACCGGCTGGTCGCGGCGTCCGATCGTCCCGACCAGGCCTACCGGGTCACGATCCTCAATTCCGGGGCGGTGAACGCGTTCGCGCTGCCGACCGGGCAGCTTTACGTGACGCGCGGCCTGATCGCGCTCGCCAGCGACACCTCGGAATTGTCCTCCGTCCTGAGCCACGAGATGGCGCATGTGCTGGCCAAGCACGCCTCGATCCGGGAAGACCAGGCGCGGCAGGCCGCGGTGGTCACCAAAGTCGTCACCGACATGGGCAACGATCCGGATCTCACCGCGCTGGCGCTGGCCAAGACCAAACTGACGATGGCGAACTTCTCGCGGGCGCAGGAATTCGAGGCCGACGGGATCGGAGTGGGGATTTCGGCGCGCGCCAATTTCGATCCCTATGGCGCGGCGCGATTCCTCGCGGCGATGGAGCGCAACGCGGCGCTCAGGGCCGGCAAGACCTCGCTCGATCCGCGGGCGCAGGACTTCCTGTCCTCGCACCCGGCGACACCCGAGCGGGTGCAGAATGCGCAAGCCAGTGCGCGACGATTCACTTCACCGCAAGCTGCCGAGCGCGATCGCGAAACCTATCTGGCCGCCATCGACAACATCGTCTATGGCGAGGACCCCAGCGAAGGCTTCGTGCGCGGGCGACGTTTCCTGCACCCCAAGCTCGGCTTTACCTTTGCCGCGCCCGAAACCTTCACGCTCGACAACACCGCGCAGGCCGTGATCGGCGTGCGCGATGGCGGCACCCAGGCGATGCGCTTCGACGTGGTGCGCGTGCCGGCCGAACAGTCGCTCTCCGACTATCTCAATTCCGGCTGGATGGAAGGCGTCGACAAGGCCTCGACCGAGGACCTCACCATCAACGGTTTCCCCGTGGCCGCGGCGTCCGCGAACGGCGAACAGTGGCAGTTCAAGGTCTACGCGCTGCGCTTCGGCACCGACGTCTACCGTTTCATCTTCGCTTCCAAGCAGCGCACCACCGAAAGCGAGCGCAACGCGCGCGAGACCGTGAACTCGTTTCGTCGCCTGACGCTGGAAGAGATCCAGGCCGCACGGCCGCTGCGCATCAAGGTCATCACCGCGCAGCCCGGCGACACCGTGGAGTCCCTCTCCCATCGCATGGCCAGCATCGATCGCCCGGCCGAGCGCTTTCGCATCCTCAACGGCCTCGACCAGCATGCCCAGATCAAGCCGCGGGACCGCGTGAAGATCGTGGTGGATTGAGCAGCGACGTCCCGCTCTCGTCGTCCCCGCAAAACCCGTAGTCTTTTGTCGTCCACGCGAAGGCGGGGATGACGTGCGGAGAGAGCTTGGAGCCTTATCGGTTCTGTTGGCCCTCATCAGCCGCGATGAAACGCAGTGTGCCTGCCCGTCGCGTTCGCCTGCCGGTGTCCTTTGTGTGATTGACGCCATCCGTGACAGGCACTTCGGGGAAATCGAACGGACTTACCCCGTCGAGGCACGCCACGTTCACGGCATATGAATTCTGGTCAGATCGCCGTTGATGATGGGTGTAGATTCCGCAGCGGGAACAGAAGAAGTGCTGCGCTGCCTCGGTATGGAAGCGGTAGCTTGTCAACGCATCCTCGCCCTGCAGGATATTGACCCCACCCATTTCCACCATGGCAACGACGGCGCCTCGCATTCGGCAATAGGAGCAAGTGCAGCGGAGGATCGAATTGAAGCCGTCGCTGAGCGTCACCTCGAAACGCACCGCTCCGCAATGGCACTGGCCGGTTCGAATGTTCGTGTCGTCGACCATGTTGCCTTTGTCTCCAGTTCACGTCCATTCAACGCCAAACAAAAAGCCCGGTCTTGCGACCGGGCTGTTGTTTTTCAATCCGTCGAACCCTTTCAGGCGGCTTCGTCCGCCACGGTGGACTCGTCGCCATCGGCTTCGACATCTGCCTCGTCGGCTTCAGCGTCGGCGGTTTCCGCCTTGGCGCCGCGGCGCGGGCTCTTGGCGAGCTGGCTCTCGATTTCCTTGACCGCTTCGGTCTCCGTCGAATGCTGGACGACGGCGATTTCGCGCGACAGACGATCGAGCGCGGCTTCATAGAGCTGGCGTTCCGAGTAGGACTGCTCCGGCTGCGATTCCGAACGGTAGAGATCGCGGACCACTTCGGCGATCGCGACGATGTCGCCCGAATTGATCTTTGCTTCGTATTCCTGCGCCCGGCGCGACCACATCGTGCGCTTGACGCGCGCGCGGCCCTTCAGGGTCTCCAGCGCCTTCTTGACCAGCGCCGGCTCGGACAGCTTGCGCATGCCGACGTTGGCGACCTTGGCGGTCGGCACGCGGAGCGTCATCTTGTCCTTCATGAAATTGATCACGAACAACTCGAGCTTGGCGCCGGCGATCTCCTGCTCCTCGATGGCCAGGATCTGGCCGACACCGTGAGCGGGATAGACCACGAATTCATTGGCCTTGAAGCCCTGACGCTGGGTCACGACCTTCTTCGGCTCCTCGACCCGCGGAGCGGCAGCCACCGGCTTGGCAGCAGGCTTCGGCGCGACGGCAGCCTTCACAGGAGCCTTGGGGGCGGCGACCTTCGGCGGAGCGGCCTTCACAGGAGGCTTGGCGGCGACCTTCGAAGCAGAGGCCTTCGAGCCCGTCGCTTTCGCGGCAGTTTTGGCAGTCTTTTCTGGCATTGCGCTTCTTTTGTTCTTTGAGGACTTTGTGGCCGCAACCTTCCTGGCAACCTTCACGGTCGCCTTGGCACGGCCCTTGGTTGCGCTGCGGCTGGCCGAAGCGGCTTTTTTGGTGGTCTTGGAAGCACTCTTTTTACGCGTTTTCTGTGACACAGCCTGCGCGCGGAAACTGCCACGCCCCTGTTCGATGTTTTACGGGAACCCACCGGGGCCACAGGTACGCAATGGCCAGGATCGGCTTATTATGTGCCCAATATAGCACATTTTCCGCAAAAATCAATGATTTACGCCCGGTTCCGTACCTTTACGGGGTCTTTTCGGCCACAAGTCGGTCGATAGGGTAAATCAGCAGGCTCAGTTTGGTTCAGATTAAGTCCGAAACGGGCTCAATTAATCCACAGGAAGGGCGGCTGGTTAGTCGCCGGCGCCGGGTTCCTTGGAAAAATATTTCTCGAATTTGCCCTCCACACCCTCGAATTCTTTCGCGTCGGTCGGCGCTTCCTTCTTCTGGGTGATGTTGGGCCAGCTCTTGGCGTACTCGGTGTTGACCTCGAGCCACTTCTCCAACCCCGGTTCGGTATCGGGCTTGATCGCGTCGGCGGGACATTCGGGTTCGCAGACGCCGCAATCGATGCATTCGTCGGGATGGATCACCAGCATGTTCTCGCCCTCGTAGAAGCAGTCGACGGGGCAGACTTCAACGCAGTCGGTATATTTGCATTTGATGCAGGCTTCAGTGACGACGTAAGTCATCCAAAACTCCGAAACGAACGATTATCCGGGGTTTGCGTAGCGCATGCAGTGCGCTGCCGCAAGGGAAGGAGCGTGCTTCGAGCCGCCGTTTTCAGGCGTTCCCGGACGCTCTGTGCAAATAGTCACGCTTTGCTGTTCTGCAAATCTTCGTAGAGCACACGCGCCGCCGTAGCATCGCCGCGCCGCTCGGAAAATCCGATGACCTTGAGAATGCGCACGTTGCGATCGAGCGCGATGGTGAGCACGTCGCCGGGCTTCACTGCGTGTCCCGGCGCTTTTTCGCGCACGCCGTTGACGCGGACGTGACCGGCTTCGACCAGCGCGGCAGCGGAGGTGCGGGCCTTCACCACCCGCGCATGCCACAGCCATTTATCGAGACGCTGCCGCTCCAAACAATCTCTCTCGAAACACTTTGACGCGCTATTCCTTGCGGCCGGCGAGTTGTTCTTTCAGCGCCGCCAGTTTGGCGAACGGCGAATTGGGGTCGGCCGGACGATCGCGATCACGAGGTGCTGCACTGGTCGCCCATTGACGATGCGACGGGCCGGAGTCGCGCTTGTCACGGCCGCCGTCGCGGCCCTTGTCGCGCGGACCACGGTCGCGATCGCCCTTGTTGCGGTCGCCCTTGTTGCGATCGAATTTGTCGCGGCGGTTGTCGTTGTCGCGGCCCTTGCCTTCGAAACGCTCGCGCGGGGGACGATCCTGTCGGGTCTCCTGGCGCGCTTCAACAGGCGATGCGCCCTCTGCTGAAGGCGCGGCAGCGGCATTGGCCGGTGCGCCTTCGCGGGGCTTGCGGAACTCGGTGTTGTTGCGACGGCCACGACGATGGCGTTGCTGCTCGCGCGGCGCACCTTCGGCGCCCTCGCCGGCTGCGGCTGCCGGCGCGCCTTCCTGCTGGCGGCCATGATGACGCTGGCGGTTGCGGTCGTGATGCGGACGGCGTTCGTCCGAACGGCCGCCGGGCCGCCAGACTTCGACGAGTACGGGCTCGGCCGGCGTTTCGGATTTGGCTTCCGCTGCAGCTTCAGCCGGTGCAACATCGCTCGCGGCAGCAGATTCTGCCGCAGAAACAGGCTCTGCCGCAGCTTCAGGCGCGCTCGCGGTTTCCGCGGCGGCCTGTTCCGCGGGCGCTTCTTCCGCGACGGTGACTTCTGCAGCCACAGGTTCCGGTTCTGCTTCGACAGGCGTTTCAACCGGTGCCGCTTCGACCGGCGCCGCCTCAGCAACAGGCGCTTCGCTCACGTGTACGGGCGTGACGCTCGGCAGCAGCGCGGCCGACGGCGATGGATCGCCGGACATTGTATGGCTGGAGACCGGCAATTCGGCGGCGACGTGTTCGGCCGGCGCCTCTGATGTCGTTTCCGCAGACGCTTCCACCGGCGGCGTATCAGCGGAGACCGTCTCGACCACTTCCACCGGTGCGGGCTTCGGCGGCAATGGCGGGCGGCGGTCCATGCGATAGCCGAGCGCACGCAGGATCGAGGCGAAGTCTTCGCCGGCCGATCCGGTGAGCGAGGTCATCGCCTGCGTCACCACAAAACCGCGGCCGTCGAACGCGCCGGTGGGCTTTTCGCCCGGCGAATTCTCGCGCCACGCCAGCGCGGGACGGATCAGGTCGGCGAGACGTTCCAGGATGTCGACGCGCACCGCGCGCTCGCCGCACTGGCGATAGCCGAGCACGCGATAGGCGTCGCGCGGCAACGCCTTGTCGATCGCGAATGATGTGCGCCCGCTGGAGGCCAGATGCTGCGCGCCCGACAGCGCGGACATGTCGACGTTGTCCTGCTTCTCGGCCCACAGCAGCGAGGCCAGCGCGCGAGCCGCGGGTTTCAAGAGCGCCGGGAAATAGATGTGATAGGCGCCGAAGCGCACGCCGTATTTGCGCAGCGTGGCGCGCGAGGCCTGGTCGAGATCCTTCATCTCGTTCGCGATCTTGGCGCGCTCGAGCACGCCGAGCGCCTCTACCAACTGGAACGCGATGCCGCGCCCGATGCCGGTGATGTCCTCGGCCTTGGAGAGACCGAACAGCGGCCCCAGCAGTTTTTCGATATGCGTCTTCAGCCACAGGTCGAGCCGCGTCTGCACGGCTTCGCGCGCCGCGCCCGCGAGGCGATCGTCGGCGATGATGCGGATGCGCGGATGCAGCACGTCGTCGGCCGAGGCGAGCTTGGCGACGGCATCGCCGGTCCAGCGGATGGTGCCGTCGGAGGTCAGCACGAACTGGTCGTCGGGGGCACTGCTGAGCTTTGCGGCACGCGCGTCGATCTCGCCGGCCAGCACCTGCTGGGCTGCCGCCTGCAACGCTTTCGCATCCGATCCCGCTTCCGCCGCATCTGGCGCAAAGGTGAATCCGTCGAGGCGGCCGATCGCATGGCCCTCAACGATCACTTCGCCGGTCTTCCCGATTTCCGTATTCAAAACACTGTTCTCCCGCAGGCGGCGCATCAATACACTGGTACGGCGGTCAACGAAACGCTCCGTTAGGCGTTCATGCAGCGCATCGGATAATTTATTTTCGATCTCCCGCGTAGCCTCCTGCCAGTGATCCGGGTCGGAGAGCCAGTCCGGGCGGTTGGCGACGAAGGTCCAGGTGCGGATTTGCGCGATCCGGCCCGAGAGCGTGTCGATATCGCCGGTAATGCGGTCGGCCTGGTCGACCTGGGCGGCAAACCAGGCATCGGGAATCCGGCCCTTTTTCATCAGAAATGCGTAAATCGTGGTCACGAGTTCGGCATGGGCGGCGGGCGCCAGCCGGCGGTAATCCGGGATCTGGCAGGCCTCCCACAGCCGCTCCACGGCGGCCGCGCCATGGGCCATGTCCCGCACCTCGCCGTCGCGTGCCGCATGATCGAGCACGCGAAGGTCTTCGGCGATCGGCGCACGGGTCAGGGCCTCGTGGCCTGGCGACAGCGCCAGCGAGACCTGCAGCGAACCGAGCGACGAAAAGTCGAGTTTCGAGTTGCGCCACTGCAGCATTTTGACGCTGTCGAACGTGTGGTTCTGCAGCGCGTTCACCAGTTCCGGCTCGAACGGCGCGCAGCGCCCGGTGGTGCCGAAGGTGCCGTTGCGCGTGGCGCGCCCGGCGCGGCCCGCGATCTGCGCGAACTCGGACGGATTGAGCCGGCGGAACTGGTAGCCGTCGTATTTGCGGTCGGATGCAAACGCGACGTGATCGACGTCGAGGTTCAGCCCCATGCCGACGGCGTCGGTGGCGACGAGATAATCGACGTCGCCGTTCTGGAACATCTCAACCTGCGCGTTGCGCGTGCGCGGCGAGAGCGAGCCCAACACGACGGCCGCGCCGCCATGCTGCCTGCGGATCAATTCGGCGATGGCGTAAACTTCATCGGCCGAGAACGCGACGATCGCTGTTCTGCGCGGCTGCCGCGTGATCTTGCGGTCGCCGGCGAATTCAAGCTGCGACAGTCGAGGCCGTGTGACGATCGATGCGCCCGGCAGCAGCCGCTCGACGATCGGACGCATTGTCGCAGCACCGAGCAGCAGCGTCTCGTCGCGCCCACGCCGATGCAGGATGCGATCGGTGAAAACGTGCCCGCGCTCGAGATCGGCGGCGATCTGGATTTCATCGACGGCGAGAAACGAGACGTCGATATCCCGCGGCATCGCCTCGACGGTGGAGACCCAGTAGCGCGGGTTCTTCGGCTTGATCTTCTCTTCGCCGGTGATCAGCGCAACGCTTTGCTCACCCGCACGCGCGGCGATCTTGTTGTAGACCTCGCGCGCCAATAGCCGCAGCGGCAGGCCGATGATGCCCGACGAATGCGCCAGCATCCGCTCGATGGCCAGATGCGTCTTGCCGGTGTTGGTCGGCCCGAGCACGGCAGTAACGCCGGCGCCGGGAGCCCGTTCGTGCGCGAACGTGGAAGGTGAGAAAGCCATTATTTGCAGGTGTTTCTTCTAAGTGCCGTCGCTCAAGCCGAAAGTGCCAGACCTCATCCTGAGGAGCCGCGAAGCGGCGTCTCGAAGGATGAATGACACCAGTGGGGCCGCATGGTTCGAGACGGCGCTAACGCGCCTCCTCACCATGAGGGTCCTGTCATTGCGAGGAGCGAAACCTTTCTGGTGTCTCGGCACGATCCGCACCGATTCTGTTTCATTATGCGACGGCGATGCGGTCGCGGCTTAAGGTCTGGAACGAGTCTGGAACGAAACGCGCCCGAATCGCTGACTCCCGCTGAAACCTCCTTCGTTCACCGCAACATCTCGCGTTGGTGCAATGGAGGCGGCACTAGATCAAGTTTGCGAGGGCTCCACAAGGTCAGGTTTTGGGCGGAATTTCTTCAAGATATGGGGTGCGTGGAGTCGAATCAGAAGCGGGTAAGAGTCAAGCGATGAGTCCGACTGATGACCCCACTCGTCATGCCCGGGCTTGACCCGGGCATCCATCAAGGAAGGGCTCTCCCGAAGACGATGCATTGCCGGGTCAAGCCCGGCAATGACGACGGGAGTGAGCCTACTGCGTCTTCGCCACCCGCGGCGGCATGGCGGTCGTCACGAACGACGTCGCTTCCAGCATCGCAGGCCCGAACGGCGTCGGGATGGTCATGCGGAACGGAACCAGGACGCGCGTGCCGGCGATCGGCACCAGGGTGATCTCCATCCGCCGCTCGGTAGCGAGGTATTTGATGACCGGGCGGTCGGGGATATAGCCCGCGACCGGCGTGAAATAGACCGCGCAGACCACGGCCGGGCCGTGATAGCCGCGTTCGGCCTTCACCGTTTCCATGCGCTTGAAATCGAGCTTCAAATCGTAGCGCATCCGGCCGTCAAAGATGCCGGTACCGGTGCGGCAGGTGTCGGGCGTCAGCACCTCGCCGTTCCCGGCCACGCGCACCATCGAGCCGGTCATGGGATCGAGCACGTTTTTCCGATGGGCGTCGGTGACGACGATCCGGTCGGCATCGACCGGCGGCGCCGGATCGATCGAAAAATCCTTCACCCCGCCATTGGCCAGCACCATGCGGATGGTTTCGGACTTCTTCTGCGTGGTGGTCGTGGCGGTATAGGCGTTGGCGACCAGCGCGCCGTTGACGATGCGGCCCTGGCTCGCGCCCGAGCCGGTTCCGCCGGAAAACGCCTTCAACAGCCCCGCGGTGCCGCCCTGGGCAGCGGCCGAAAACGTGTCGTCGCCGATTTCGATGGTCCAGGTGCCCTTGCCGACGGCAATCCCCGCCAGCGTCGCCTCGTACTGCGCCTCGAGCCGCCCCTGCGCCGAAGCGGCTTCGGGCAGAAGCGTAAGCGCCCCGGCGCAGAGGCCGAGCGCGAGCGTGAATTGGGCCGAAATGGCGCGTGTGATAGTCACGAAATGAAAGTCCCGGGATCGGCGCGAGCAAAGGGTCATTTAGGCAGAAAAATCCTGCAAACAACGCGGGTTACTCTGGATCTCACGCCACCGGACCGCCTGGCGGCCCCGCGTCCGGCCGGCAAAGTCCTTGCACCTGTATGCAACCCCATGGTGTCAGCGGGGATTGCGCCGTTTGTGTGGTTCGCCCAAGTGGCTGGAACTCTTTATGAAACTTCCGCCAATCACATAAGCGGGAGCACGTTCAAGATACCAAAAGAGGCCCAAAATCCTTGACCGGATGGCCGTCTGCCCCTATAGGTCCGCGGTTCCTGGAAATGGACACGATTTTGGACCCCCGCGAGGTGCGGAAGACGCACCTGCCATAGGCGGGGATGTGAGAGGATTTTGCAAATGTCCCGGCGCTGCGAACTGACGGCCAAGGGCCCCCAGGTGGGCCACAAGGTGAGCCACTCGAACATCAAGACCAAGCGGCGCTTCCTGCCGAACCTGGCCAACGTCACCTTCATCTCGGACGCGCTCGGCCGCAACGTGCGCCTGCGCGTCTCGACCAATGCGCTCAAAAGCGTCGACCACAATGGCGGTCTGGACGCGTATCTGCTCAAGGCCAAGGCCGACGTGCTCTCCCCCCGCGCGCTGGACCTCAAGCGCGCGATCGAGAAGAAGGTCGGCAAGCCGGTGTTCGTGAAGAAGGCGAGCTGAGGCAAAGCTCAAACAGGCGGATCGAGTTTGAAGCGGCCGGGTCGTAAAGACCCGGCCGTTTTTGTTTTGGGCACCGCTCGCCCTCACCGTCACCGTCATGGCCGGGCTTAACCCGGCCACCCACGACTTGCATTCGCACAACAAACGAAAGCCGTGATGACCGCCACAAGGCCGGGCATTACGAATGCGACTTTTCGCCTAGCCACATCCCTGTGCACTACACGTGTTCCGTATTGCCTACACGCAAGGGTTGGCCTTGTATGGCGCTGGGCTTGGGGAGCATCATCATGCGTAATCTGGGAATCGTGGCGCTTTGCGCTGCGTTGGGCGGCTGCGTTTCGAACAGCGAAACCATTGCCTTCAAGGCTTCCAATCCACAGCAACAGGCGTTGATGCGCGACGGGCAACCGGCGCTGGTTTCACGTCAGAAAAATTCGCTGGTGCTGGTGCGCCCGGCGTCGCGCCAACTGCAGGCTAACGGACGGCCGGTGTTTGTCCTCGGCATCAACAACCTCGGCAAACAGCCGACGGAATTTCGCGTAGCCCAGGTGGAAGCCATCCAGCACGTCGGCGGCTCCGACTTCGGGATGCAGATCGTCACCTTCGAAATGCTGCAGCAGGAAGAAAAGAACCGGCAGGTGGCTCGCGCCGTTCTCGCCGGCGTCGCCGGTGCGGCGAACGCCTACAGCGCGTCTCAGGCAGGCTACGGAAGCTACACGACGCCGAGCGGCCGCACCGGCACCTTCTACAGCCCGACAGCCGCCGTGATCGCACAGAACAACGCCGCGATTCAGAATGAAGCCATGTTCGCCGCCACCATCGAAACCGGCCAACGCAACATGGCCATGCTTGAGCAGACAGTCATCAAGGACAACACGTTGATGCCCGGCGAATGGTACGGCGGCCAGTTGCACATTGCGCCCCCGACGGATCAGGCTGGTGGGCAGAAGAGCTACACGATCGTAATTTCTGTCGGACAGGATCGGCATGTGGTCGACATCAATCAGGGGCCTGCAGGGTCATAAACCCAAGAGGCAGGATCGCGCTAGTCGGCAGGACAACCGTGGCGAGCGGCCATGGACGGTCGGAGAAAAAGAGACCTGACGTAAGATCGCACCTTGAGGCATACAAAGATGTTGCCTTCTACGCCCGAAGAAAAGCAGGCCATCGTCGACTATATGAACTGGCAAGCGCCCGATCTTGCCGTCGAGCTCGTACAAAAGGTATACGTCGAAAACGTCCTCAGCCATCAGCACGCGGTGTGGGACGTTCACACCGACGTGGATCGCTGGTGGGTGATCACCAATCCTACCAACTTGTATGCCCAAGAACAATTTCCCAATATGGACTTGGCCGTCACGTTTCATGTCGGACTTTGCCTCCGCATACCTCACAGCGAAAAGTCAAGACTATCGGACCTATCCGTTGAACCCCTTGCCGCATGCTTTCGTCACATGACCGAGGCGTCTGATGCCCTCGCAAGCGCAGAGGAGGTCAGTGATTTTCAAGCCGTCGGCGTCCGATGTCGGGAAGCATTACTTGCATTCACAGCGGCGACACAGGTGGCAATGCCTTGGACAGGCGATGCCGCCACAAAGCCCAAGCAAGCAGACTTCAAGGCGTGGGTAGAACATATCTGCTCAAATAGCCTTGCAGGAAAGTCCCACGAAGACCGCCGTCATCTATTCAAAGTGCTGCTTGGCGAAGCTTGGCGTTTCTCGAACTGGCTAACGCACGCAAAGGCGTCATCGTGGCATGACGCTGAGGCTGCAACCACGACTGTTGAACACGCGCTTGGCTTGGCCACGTCGCTCGTAATACGCCATGTGCGCGCGGTACCTCATGCATGTCCTGCTTGCGGTTCGACCCGCCTATCCCCGCAACGGGGTACTCATTCAAATGCTCCTGATGTCGAATGGGAACGTCCCACTTGTGCGAAATGCGGTTGGGCTGGCGATCCGGCACCGATCCTTCCGACGGCCGAAGCCTACGCCGCAGATCGTGAGCGAGAACCACCAGTGGGAGACTGCGTTGTTCCAACGGTACCACTCCGCGAGCTTCGCAAGCCCCACGGTCGAAGAGACTGAATTTGAGTAATGGCGATTGCTAGAGCCACGGCACAAGCTGAAGCTGGGTTTCAACGCGATCCTGGTGCGAACCGTTGCTCATGGGCTCTATGAGAGAGTGCTCGCAGCTCTGGCCCGCTTGCATTGTAGTAACATATATGATACCAAATGATCCGGATTGAGGAATACCTCTCGGAAGGAAGCAGCCCCTTCCGAAAATGGTTCGACGGCCTCGACGTGCAGGCGGCGGCCAGCGTGACGGTCGCAATCGAGCGTCTCGCCGAAGGCAACACGTCGAACGTCAAGCCGATCGGCGATGGCGCTGCCGAACTGAAGATCAATCGAGGTCCCGGCTATCGCGTCTATTTTGGCTGGGATGGCAAGGTGCTGGTTATTCTGCTCGGCGGCGGCACCAAGCGAAGACAGCAGAACGACATCGACGCCGCGCTCCGCCGCTGGCGCGACTACAAGAAGCGCAAGCGCGAAGGATGACGACATGCCACTGACCCGGAATTTTCGCGACACAGTGCGGGCGCGGGCGGAGCGCGAGCCCGCCTTCCGGCGCGCGCTGTTTCAGGAGGCGGTGCAGGCGTTGCTGCAGGGTGAGACAGATGAGGGCCGCGCGGCGCTGCGGGCCTATATCAACGCCACGGTCGGATTCGATCGGCTGGGCGAGGTGCTCGGGCGTTCGCCGAAGAGCCTGATGCGGATGTTCGGGCCGGACGGCAACCCGACCGCCGAGAACCTGCTCGGCGTGATCGGCGCATTGCAGGAAGAAACCGGCGTGCATCTGAAAATTCGCGCGGTCACCGAGGCGGCCTGACGCGGCCCACACCAAGGCCGTGAACGAAGCGGCCTGCGCGCCGCGTCATCCAAAATCCCAAAACTTCGCTATACTCGCTCCGGTAGCACCGGGGGGAGCATCACCATGCGCAAAATCATCATCTGCTGCGACGGCACCGGCAACGAGATCTCCGAGAACATCTCCAATGTGCTGAAGCTCTATCGCTGCCTGCGCAAGACGGATAGGACACAGCCGCGGCAGCTCGTCTATTACGATCCGGGGGTCGGCACGCTGGCGCGGCCGGATCCGTGGCACAAGCTACGCCAGGATTTCAATGCGATCCTCGGCCTCGCCACCGGCTATGGGCTCGATGACAACGTGCTCGCGGCCTATTCCTTCCTGGTCCACCACTGGCAGAAGGACGACCAGATCTATTTGTTCGGCTTCTCCCGCGGCGCCTATACCGTGCGGGTGCTGGCGGGGCTGATCCACAAAATTGGTTTGATCACGCCCGAGCAGGTCAATCTCGCAGGCTCCGGGCTGATCGCCTACAAGCAGTTTTCCTCCGACGAGGCGCCGAAACTGCGCGCGAAACTAACGACGATCACGGATGCGGCGAGAGCCGAAGACGACCTGCCGCCCTCGCCGTTCGACAACGCAGCCCAATTCGCGCGCATCACCTCGTCGCGCTGGCCAACCATCCGCTTCGTCGGCGTCTGGGATACGGTCGCGAGCGTGATCGTGCCGCGACCGGATCGACTCTACTGGCCGAGCCTGGAAGAACTGGCCTGGACGCTGCAGAACCCGAGCGTGCAGACGTTCCGCCAGGCGATCTCGATCGACGAGCGGCGAAGTATGTTCCGCCTGAAGAAGTGGCACCAGCCGCAGACCTGGAAGCCCGTCCGCTTCAACGAGGTGCACGCCGCGCCTCAGGATATTCTACAGGTGTGGTTCGCCGGCGTGCATGCCGACATCGGCGGCGGCTATCCCGAAAAGCAAAGCGGGCTTTCCAAATATCCGCTGCTCTGGATGATCGACGAGGCCAGCAGATGCGGGCTGAATTTCAACACGGCGAATATCAACCAGCTCGCCTGGGGCATTCAGCGCAAGAGCAGTCCGTTTTCTTATGTGAAGCCCGATGTCGAGGGCGAGCTGCACCAGTCGCTGTCCGGCGCGTGGTGGCTGCTCGAATATCTACCGAAGAGCGCGAAGTACAAGGAATGGCCGGCGCGGCAAACGCATTTCGGCTACTACATCCCGGACGCCGAGCCGCGGCTGATTCCGGAAGGCGCGATCATTCACCAGTCCGCCATTGATCGCATGAACGCGATGCCGAGCTACCGCCCGGTGAACATGCCGACGGCATACGAGACATTCCCGATGCCGACGCCGCCGGGGCATGGTGCGAGCGCGGACGAAGACGAATCGTAGGGTGGCCAAAAGCGCGAGCGTGCCCACCATTCGCGACGTGCTGCCCGATGGTGGGCACGCTGCGCTTTACCCACCCGACGCCATCCTCGCTCATCCCGCCTTCGCCAGCTTCCCTGCCTCGATCGCGTCGATCTGCAGCCCGATGTAGCGAGAGTAGATGCGTGCCTGCGAGAACGCGCCGCCGACGAACCACAGGCCTGGCTGCGGCGTGCGCGTCCACATGTTGCGGAGCTCGGATGTCGTCTCGTCGAATCCCCACACCCGCCCGACGCGGTTCGCAACCGCCTCGCCGAACAATTGCGTGAGCAGATGATCGGGACCCTTGTAGCCGGTGGCCAACACAAACAGATCGGCCTTGCGCGTGGTGCCGTCGCGCAGCTTCACGCCAGAGGCCTCATAGGACTCGATGTCGGCCGCCTGCAGCAGCTTGACCCTGCCGTCGGCGATCAGCTGGGAGGCGCCGACGTTGAAATAATAGCTGCCGCCGCGGGTGCGGAATTTCAGCGGCCAGCCGGTGCCGTCCTCGCCGTATTCGAGGCGGAAGCCGGCGGCCTCGAGCCGCGTCAACAGCGGCGCGTCGAGCCGCTTCACTTCATCCGTGACCAGCTTGTGCGCGAGCTTCATGACAGGCAGCGGCACGCCGGAATTGAGGATGTCACGGGAGGCGATCGGCGGGCCGTCGCCGAGATAGGTCCTGTCGTAGAGCTGCGCCGGCTCGACATTGACGACCATGGTCGGGCTGCGCTGAATCATCGTGACGTCGGCGCCCGCGGCCTGCAGCTCCTGGCAGATGTCGTGCGCGCTGGTGCCGGTGCCGAACACCATCACCGGACGTCCGCGCCACTGTGCGCCGGCCTTGAAGCGGCTGGAGTGCAGCACCTCGCCCTTGAAGCCCTCGATGCCTTCGATCCTTGGGATATTCGGCGAGCCGCTGACGCTGGTCGCGAGCACGATGTGCTTCGGGCGAAGCGTGCGGCTCAGGCCCTCGCGCACCAGCCGCGCGGTCCAGCGTTGCGATGCCTCGTCGTAGTCCGCCCCCTCGAACGCACAGCGCGTCCAGAAATCCACCTCCATGATGTCGACATAGCTCTCCAGCCAGTTCGCGATCTTGTCCTTCGGGATGTACTCCGGAAACGTCGTCGGGAACGGCAGATAGCGCAGATGATTGACCGGCGTCTTGTTGTGCAGCTTCAGCCCGCGATAGCGCAGACGCCAGTTGTCGCCGATGCGCTCCTCGCGATCGATCACCAGCGCGGTGAGGCCGATGCGCTTGAGCTCGACCGCGACGGAAATGCCGGCATGGCCGCCGCCAACGATGAGCACATCGGGGTCGCGGTTGTCGTAAGCGCCCTCCGACTGCCGCGCTTCGAGCCAGTCGGGGCCGGCGAAATCACGGGTCGTGGATTCCGAGACGCCGCTCGCGCGCGCCTCGCAGATCGAATCGAAATTCAGCGAGGTGGAAATGGTCCAGGCCTTCGCGGTGCCGTCCGGCTGGCGCGAGAGCCGCACCGCGCCGTAGCCCGGGCCGTTGACGGTATCGAAGGTAAAGATCGCCTCGACCACGTCGCGGCCGCCGACGACGGCGTTGCGCGGCGCAAGCGCGGCATGATCGATCCGGAAATTTGCCGCGCGCACCTCCGCACCGCGCGCCAGCAACTCCGCTACGACGGTCGCGTTGCCGCTGAAGGTTGCAAAATACCAGGAGAGGCCGAACAGGTTTCGCCAGTGGCTGTCCGCGACAAAAAGCGCCGACAGCGCAGAGGCCGACCGGCTGGCCAGCGCGGCATCGAAAGCTTCGATCCAGCGCTCCGTAGTATCACGGAGTGCGTCGGCAAGCGGCACTCCCGGTCGGTCCAGCATGGCGGCGTTTCCCTCAGATAACGTCATTATCGGCCATCAGAGCGCAGCTTTCGCCCGACCACAACAGCCGACGCTGCGTTGCAAGGTGGCATGCGCGTGGCGCGACCCGGCCGCGGAACGGCGGCGGTTTTACCAACCATTCAGCTATTCCCCATAGGCTTTCAGGCCTGCCAGAACCGGCTCCAACGCTCAGGATGAGCGATGCTCGAACGATCGATCTCAGAAGAGGTCGAGGCCGCCATCAAGGCCGCCTCCGCCGACAAGCACCTCGAAACCGTCAGGCGGGTCACGGACCTGTTCCTGGCGCAGGCCGATGGCTATAGCGGCGAGCAGATCGAGCTGTTCGGCGACGTGCTGGAGCGGCTGATCAAGACCATCGAGATTCGCGCGCTGGCCGATATCTCCGCCCGCATCGCGCTCGCCGAAATGAGCACCCAGCTCGCTTCCGTCAAGCAGGCGCCCGCGGGCGTGATCCGCAGGCTGGCGCGGCATGACGAGATCACGATCGCGCGTCCGGTGCTGACGGAATCCGCGCGGCTGACGCCGGAGGACCTGGTCGAACTCGCGGAAACCAAAGGCGAGCAGCATCTGCTGGCGATCTCCGGCCGCTGGTGGCTGAACGAGGTCGTCACCGATGCGCTGTTGAAGCGGTATTATCCCTCCGTCAGCCTGCGGCTCGTCAGTAATCCCGGCGCCAAGATGTCGGCGGCCGGTTACGCCATCGTGCTGAAGCAGGCCGAGACCGATCCCGCGCTTGCCGTCGAAACCGGCATCCGCGTCGACCTGCCGGTTGACCTCCGCCAGCAATTGCTGCGCAGCGCGACCGAGGCCGTTCGTGAGCGGCTACTGTCGCGCGCGCCGCCGCACATGTTCGAGCCGATCCGCGACGCGATCGCCGCGGCCGCCGCCGGCGCCCATCGCGAAATGTCGCGCAGCCGCGATTTCACCGCCGCGGCCCGCTTCGTCGCCTCGCTCGCCAGGCACGGCAAGCTCACCGAGGCGGACCTGCTAACTTTTGCGAAGGAGCGAAAATACCCCGAGACGATCGCCGCCCTTGCCGAACTGTCCGCCTCGAGCATCGAGGTGATCCGCCCGGTCATGCAGAGCCTGCGCGACGACGGCGTGCTGATCCCCTGCCGCGTCGCCGGCCTGAAATGGGAGACGGTCGCCGCCATCCTCGACAGCCGCTTCACCTCCGGCACCATGGGCCGCCACGAACTGGCGAAGGCCCGCGATCAATACGGGAAACTGACGCTGGAAAACGCCCGCCGCCTGATCCGGTTCTGGCAGGTGCGCCCGGTGGCGCCGACAGCGAAGATGAATTGAGCGGGATGACAATTCTATCGAGTCGTTCCGGGGCGCACGAAGTGCGAACCCGGAACCTCGAGATCCCCCGGGGTGCAATTGCACCCCTGAGGTCTGGTCATTCGGACCATCCCGGAATGACGTGCGCAGCTCACGCCGCCTTGATCAAACCGGCGTCGAGATGCTTCAGCCGCGGCATCACTTCCTGCTTCAGGAGGCGCAGCGAGTTATGCCAGGCCTCCGGCTTGTGCTTGTAGTCGAAGCCGAACACCAGCAGCGTGCCGAAGCCGCCGACCTCGTGATAGATTTTTTCGATCTTCTCGGTAACCGTCGCCGGCGACCCCACGATCCAGTTGTTCCGCGCGCAATATTCAGCGGTCACGTCGGAGTCCGGCACGTCGGGATTGGCCTTGAGGTAGTCCTTGAAGCCGAAATGCCCGAGCAGCGGCAGGAAGTATTCGGTCATCATCCGGCCCATCATGTCGCCGACCGAAAGCCGCCACGCCTCCTCGTCGGTATCGGCGACGAACACCTCGCGCACCATGCGCCAGTCGCTGCGGTTCGGCTTGCGGCCGGTTTTGGCCGCGCCGATCTCGACCGACTCCCAGTGGCTACCGACATAGGCCGGGTTGAGGTTGAGGCTCATCGGAATGTAGCCGCGCTCGCCGGCGAGCTTGAGCGTGTCGGAGCCCTTGGAGAGGCCGGCGACGCCAATCGGCGGATGCGGCGCCTGCACCGGCTTGAGGTGGGGCTTGAGGAAGTCGAACATCACGTCCGGCTTGTTCACCGTCCAGTACTTGCCCTTGTAGGACCACGGCGCGTCCTCGGTCCACATTTTCAGGATGATCTCCAGCGCCTCGCGCGTCATGTCGCGGTTCTGGCCGGACATGCCGTCGACGTTGAACATCGCCCAGTCGCTCGGCAGGCCCGAGGCCGCGACGCCGAAGTTCAATCGTCCGCCGGAGAGATGGTCGAGCATGGCGACGCGGTTGGCGAGTTCGGCCGGGTGGTGATAGGGCAGCAGGAAGCCGCCGGGGCCGAGGCGGATGTTCTTGGTCTGCAAAAATGCCTGCGCAAGGATCAGGTCGGGCGAAGGATGCGGCTCCCATGGGGCGGTGTGGTGCTCGCCGATCCAGGCTTCCTGGTAGCCGAGTTCGTCGAGCCAGCGCAGCGTCTGCAAGTCCCAGTCGTGGCCCTCCTTCAATCCGCATTCCGGCGGATGGGACGGCATCGTGAAATATCCGATTTCCATGGGGCGTCCTCGCTATGTGTTTTGTTGACAGCGCGTCTATCGCGCGCCAGCAAAAGCATAGCACCCCCGGCGTGTGGCCGAGATATGACAAATCGGACGGGCAGAAGTTCGCGCGGCGGAGTGACGCGCGCGCGAAGGAAGAGGCGCGGCGTATGCCGCTACCTCGTTCCGAACGTCGTGGCGCCGAACAGCGCCTTTTGCGTCGAGGGTTGCGAGCGCCAGTATTGCGGCGGGGCTTCGACCTGGCCGCCGAGTTCGGCGGCGGCGTGCCAGCCCCAGCGCGGATCGTAGAGCATGCCGCGCGCCAGCGCGACCATGTCGGCCTTGCCGGAAGCGACGATCTCCTCGGCCTGCTTCGGCTCGGTGATCAGGCCGACCGCAATGGTGGTGAGCCCGGTCGCCTCCTTGATCGCCTGCGCGAACGGCACCTGGTAGCCGGGCCCGAGCGGAATCTTTTGCAGCGGCGAGACCCCGCCCGAGGACGCGTCGATCCAGTCGACGCCGTGCTTTTTCAGCTCGTGGGCGAACTCGATGGTCTGCGCCAGATCCCAGCCGTTCTCGATCCAGTCGGTCGAGGATACGCGGATGCCCACGGGCTTGTCCGCCGGAAACGCCGCGCGCACGGCGTCGAACACTTCGAGCGGAAACCGCATGCGGTTCGCCAGCGAGCCGCCATACGCGTCGGTGCGCTGGTTGGCGATCGGCGACAGGAACTGATGCAGCAGATAGCCGTGGGCGGAATGCACCTCGATGGCGTCGATGCCGAGCCGATCGGCGCGCTTGGTGGCAGCGACGAACGCCTCGCGCACGCGCTTCAGGCCGGCCGCATCGAACGCCAGCGGCGGCGTCTCGCTTTCCTTGTGCGGAATGGCCGAGGGGCCTTCCACCCGCCAGCCGCCTTCGGCCACGGGGATCAACTGGCCGCCGTCCCAGGGCGTATGGCTCGACGCCTTGCGGCCGGCATGGGCGAGTTGGATCATCACGGCAGCCTTCGAGCGCTTGCGCACCGAGGCCAGGATCGGCTTCAGCGCAGCTTCCGTGGCATCGTTGTAGAGGCCGAGACAGCCTGGCGTGATGCGCCCGCTCGCTTCAACTGCAGTCGCCTCGATGCAGAATATCCCCGCTCCCGACAGCGCCAGCGAATTGATGTGGGTGAAGTGCCAGTCATTGGCCTCGCCGTCGACGGACGAGTACTGGCACATCGGCGCCACCATGATGCGGTTGGGAAGCGTCAGGCCGCGCAGCTTGATCGGGGTAAAAAGAGCGCTCATGGGATGGAGTCCGGACCGGAGGGAAAGCGACCCTCAATGTGTAGCGAGCGGCTTCCCGCTCCTCAACCCGCCCCGGCCGCAACCCACCCCCACGGTTTGATGCGCTGCGGCCGGATGCCTCAGGGCTTGATGCCGGCGGCCTTCACCAGTTCCAGATTGGCTGCGGTCTCGCGCTTGACGAAGTCGTCCATCTCGGCCGGCTTCATCGGCATCGGCTCGATGCCGAGCTTTTTCAGGCTCGCCTGCGTGGCCGGATGGGCCAGCACCTTTTCGCCGGCCGCATACAATTTCTCGACGATGTCGCGCGGCGTCTTCGCCGGCACGAACACGCCGAACCAGATCGCGCTGTCGGCGTCCTTCAATCCGATATCGAGCGGCGTCGGCACGTCGGGCAGATCGGGGGCGCGCTTCGCCGTCGAGACCACCAGCGCGCGCGCCTGGCCATCGCGGATCAGGGGCAGCGCGGTCGCAAGCGGGCAGAAGTAGAGGTCGATCCGCCCGCTGATGATGTCGGTGATGACTTCCGGACCGGAGCGATAGGGAATATGCGTCGCCTCGATGCCGGCGGCGAAACGGAATTTCTCGGTGGTGATATGCACGGCGCTGCCGATGCCGACCGAACCGAACGAGATCGAGCCGGGCTTGGCCTTGGCATCCGCAATGAAGTCCTGGACGGTTTTCCAGGGCCGTGCGTTCGGCACGATCATCACATTGGCGCTGGATCCGAGCATCAGCACCGAGGCGAGGTCGCGAGTGGGATCGAAGCTCGCGCTCGGGAAAATGGCCGGCGAAATCGCCAGCGCCGACGACTGGGCGAGAATGCTGTAGCCATCGGGATCGGCCTTCGCGACCAGCGCCGAACCGACGGTGCCACCGCCACCAGCGCGGTTTTCGATCACGATCGGCTGGCCGAGTTCGGCCGAGATACGTTCGAACACCAGCCGCGGCACCACGTCGGCCGCGCTGCCGGCACCGAACGGAATGGTCGCCTTGATCAGCCGGTTCGGCCAGCCCTGTGCCTGTGCAACCGTGGCCGTGCAAAGGCTGGCCAAGACGCAAATAATGCGAAGAAATTTGTTCATCGAAAGCTCCGGTTTCATCGCCCGCAGCCGTGCAAGAACCGTTCCGTTTTTGGCGGTCGCGGGCTATTCAACCAGCGTGAACTGCAGCAGCAGATTGCGCTGGATCAGCGAGAAATTGTCATCCGAGACCAGTGTCAGCACCGTTTCGCCCTCGGGCGTGACGTGGGCGTCGATGGCCTCCATATTGTCGACCTCGTTGCCGAGATCGGCGCTGAAAATCGAGGGGCCGTCGACGACGGCGCCGGGCGTGACGGAGGCCAGTGGAATGCGGCGGATCCGAATGGCGATGCCGCCGAGCCAGGAAAATCTCCGCTCCAGCAGCAAGAGACCGCCAGACGGCAGCAGCACCGCATCGCTGACATCGAAGTTTTCGCTGCGGCGAACGCTGAACGTGCCCGGCGTCTTGCCGCCGATCAGGAAGGCCGTGATATTGCCCTGCGCATCGAGGCCGCGCTCGGAGATCGCAATCAGCGTTCCCGCCATGGGTTGGCCTTTCGGCACCATGACCAGCGCCTCGATCCCCTTGTTGTACGGCAGTTTGCGCGCGCCAATCGGCAATTGAACCGGTTCGCCGGGCGCACGCGTAAATCCCTTGGCGAAGTCGAAACGCAGGATCTGATTGACGCGTTCGATGCCGACATAGACCAGCGAACCGTCGAGCGCGAGCGCCTCGGTGTCGAACCAGCCGCGCGCCGTGATCGGCTTGCCATCGGGCCCGAGCATCGGCGCGGCCTCGACATCGTCGAGCCCGGTCATCTCGCGGCCCTTGTAGACGATGCGGCCGGTGAACCAGCCTCCCTTGTCGCTGATGGCGATGAAGCGCTCGCCCTTGGCATCCAGCCGCAAGCCGGACAATCCGCCGAAGCCGCGAAACCGCGAGGTCAGGATGAGCCCGCTGCGAAACTCCAGCGCGCCGAACCGCACGCGCGAGCGGTCGCGGGTGTCAAACGACGCTATCGGCCGGGCATTGACGTCGATCGAAACCGCAGAGCTGACCGCGTATTCGTCCGGGGGCGCCTGCTTCGGCCGGGGCTGGACGGCGGTTTGCGCCCGCACGACGCCGGAAGTCGCAGCCAGTGAGAGCCCCGCCGCTGCATATTCGAGAAGGCGGCGGCGGCCGATGAGCGAACGCATGCTCTACGAATGCAAGCGGCGCGGTCGGTGACCCCTGGCTGGCGCCGCGCCGTGGGTCTCGCTGAACAATTCGGCCAGCTTCTCGGTGATGGCGCCGCCGAGTTCCTCGGCATCGACGATGGTGACCGCGCGGCGATAGTAGCGCGTGACGTCGTGACCGATGCCGATCGCGATCAGTTCGACCGGCGAACGGGTCTCGATCTCCTCGATGATGTGGCGCAGATGCCGCTCGAGGTAATTGCCGGGATTGACCGACAGCGTGGAATCGTCGACCGGCGCGCCGTCCGAAATCATCATCAGGATCTTGCGCTGCTCGGACCGGCCGAGCAGCCGCTTGTGCGCCCAGTCCAGCGCCTCGCCGTCGATGTTTTCCTTCAACAGGCCTTCGCGCATCATCAGGCCGAGATTCTTGCGCGCACGCCGCCAGGGCGCATCGGCGGACTTATAGATGATGTGGCGCAGATCGTTGAGCCGGCCGGGATTGGCAGGCTTGCCGGCGGCGAGCCACGCTTCGCGCGACTGCCCGCCCTTCCAGGCGCGCGTGGTGAAGCCGAGAATCTCGACCTTGACGCCGCAGCGCTCCAGCGTGCGCGCAAGAATATCGGCGCAGGTCGCCGCCACCGTGATGGGGCGGCCGCGCATCGAACCGGAATTGTCCAAGAGCAGCGTCACCACGGTATCGCGGAAGGTCGCTTCCTTCTCGTGCATGAAGGACAGCGGATGATAGGGGTCGGTGACCACGCGCGACAGCCGCGCCGGATCGAGGATGCCTTCCTCGAGGTCGAACTCCCAGGCGCGGTTCTGCTGCGCCATCAGGCGGCGCTGCAGCCGGTTGGCCAGCCGGGCGACGATGCCCTGCAGATGCGCGAGCTGCTTGTCGAGATAGGAGCGCAGCCGCTCGAGTTCGTCATGGTCGCAGAGATCTTCGGCCGCGATGACTTCGTCGAACTTCGGCGCAAAGGCGTGATATTCCG
>JAESGW010000203.1_pt1 | contig 104718 bp, 100 predicted proteins | sample 9269791 | NCBI WGS metagenome assembly JAESGW01 (sample SAMN16773120, study PRJNA677053) | algae metagenome | isolation source: Aphanocapsa lilacina HA4352-LM1 and co-occurring heterotrophs from near cave... | place: USA: Maniniholo cave, near Haena, Kauai, HI | collected 2009-07-28 | reverse complement strand
ACCGACGCCGAAATGCGCGGGGTAGGCGCGCTTCAGTTCAGGAATGTAATCGGCGACCGCGCCGGAATCATCCGATTTGAATTCCTCGTGGCATGCGCTCAGAAAGCGCTGCAGCGGCGGCTCGTTGGCATAGCCGGTATTTTCGAGGGCGAAACTGCTTTTGGCCGGGCGGCTAACTTGGGCGTCCACATCATCACCATGTAAATGGTGAAAATCGAAGCAATCCGCGTGCCATGGGCGGCTACCTGCCCTCCTCCTGTGCATCCGGCCGCACCCGGCAGATGTGCGTCATGCTGACGCTGGCCGGCCATTGCCCGCAATCAGCACCCGGCTTCTACGTCACCGCCGCATCTGCCGGCCGGGTCTGGCGCAACAGTTTTGCGCAGACAATGCCGAGCGCGATCATGATCGCCGCAGCCGTCAGCAAGGTCGGGACCTTGCCGGCGTGCTGGATACCGAAACCATAGGCGATCGGACCGACGGTCTGGCCCATGAAGAAAAAGAACGCGTGCAGCGACAGCGCGGAGGCGCGGGCTTCCGCCGACAATTCGCTGGAGAACACCTGAAGGCTGCCGTGAATCATGTAGAATCCCCAGCCCATGAAGATCAGGCCGAGCGTTTGCAGTTTCCACTCCGGCCCCATCGCCATCGCGACGAGTTGCGCGCCGACCAGCGCGCCACCCGTGATCATCATCCCGTTGACGCCGATCCTCGGCAGAAGCCGCGATACCGTCATGGTGTAGAACAGCCCGCCGACCGCAAAGCCCGCGATGACGATACCCGCGATCGATAGCCTGGTCTCCCCAAGGTCGAACAGGAAGGCGGCGATGAAGGGAAATAGACCGAGCACGCAGCAGCCTTCGATAAAGACGGCCGAGTAGCAAATGCGGGCGTTCGGGTTGGCGAAGATCGTGCGATACCCCTGCTTGAGGGCTGACAGGTTGGGTCGCGGAGGGCGCGCCAACGCCGCGCCGCGAAATCCGACGGCCACTACGATCGAGGCCACCATCACGATCAATCCCAGCACGGCCAGCACGCCGCGCCAGCCGAGAAAGTCTCCTATCAGGCCGGACACCGTGGCTCCCAGCAGATTCCCGGTCATGGCGCCTGCCAACGTGCGCCCCATCGCGATCTGCCGCTTCTCGGGCCCGACGAGATCGCTGGTCAGCCCCAGCGCGATCGGAAACACGCCGCCCGAGCCGATGCCGGCCAGAATCCGGCTGGCAAACAGGAGCGGGAACGACGTCGCCATCGCGCCTAGAATGTTGGCGAGGCCGAGCAGCATCAGCGCGACGATCATCAACCTCGCCTTGCCGAACATGTCGGCGAAGGCGCCGAGCACCGGCTGAATGATGGCAAAGGTGAACGCGAAGGCAGCGGCGAAACCGGCGGCGGTCGCGATGCTGACCGAAAAATCCTCGGCCACATGCGGCAGCACCGGATCGAGTGCGCGGGCGGACAGGGCTGCCGAAAACGTCGCGAGCGCAATGATATTGAGCGCCGGCGGCATGCGGCTCGATGCGGTCACGGCGATACCGGCATCATGCGTGTGCGCCGCGCTTGGCGAGCGCGTCGAACTCCATCAGGGTTTTCAGCAAGGCTTCGAACTCGCGCAGCGGCACCATGTTGGGGCCGTCAGACGGCGCGCGGTCGGGATCGGGATGGGTCTCGATGAATACCCCGGCGACGCCTACCGCCACCGCGGCGCGCGCCAGCACCGGCACGAACTCGCGCTGGCCGCCGGAGGAAGTGCCCTGCCCGCCCGGCTGCTGCACCGAATGGGTGGCGTCGAAAATCACCGGTGCGCCGGTCTGCGCCATGATCGGCAGCGCCCGCATGTCCGAGACCAGCGTGTTGTAGCCGAACGAGGCGCCACGTTCAGTGAGCAGCACGTTGGGATTACCGCCGCCGGTTATCTTGCCGACGACGTTGGCCATGTCCCACGGCGCCAGGAACTGGCCCTTCTTGACGTTCACGACCTTGCCGGTCGCGGCAGCTGCGAGCAGAAGGTCGGTCTGCCGGCACAGGAAGGCCGGGATCTGCAACACGTCGACGGCTTGCGCGACATCAGCGCATTGCGCGGCCTCGTGGACGTCGGTCAGAACGGGTAACCCGAGCGAAGATCGTATCTCGGCAAAGATCGGCAGCGCCTGCTCAAGGCCAATGCCGCGCGCGGCCGAACCCGAGGTGCGGTTGGCCTTGTCGAAGGAGGTCTTGTAGACGAGGCCGATGTTGAGTCGATCTGCGATATCTTTCAGCGCGCCGGCCACCTCCAGCGCGTGCGCCCGGCTTTCGAGTTGGCAGGGTCCGGCAATGATCGAAATCGGCAGATCATTGCCGAACTTGACGTTGCCGACCGAAACAACCGGGGATGCTTTGAGGTTCGCGCTCAAGGGATTTTCCTTCGTACCCGGCGCGGACCATGCCGGTCCGCACCTACAGGATCAACCCTAATCGGCCCCTGAATAACAGGGTTGCAGTGCCTGTTATTTCACCGCGGAGAACGCGGTCGGCACCAGCAGCTGGCTGACGATGTTGTCGATGATCTGGCCGTCTTCCTCGCTCTTGGCGCGGCCGGCGATCCAGTCGGGATCGGACTGGAACGCGGTCCACTTCTTCTCGCGGTCGGCCAGCGAGTCCCAGGCGACAAAATAGGTCAACTCCTGATTGGAGGTGCCGATCAGCGTCGTGAAGAAGCCGGCCTGCTTGATGCCGTGCTTGTCCCACAGTTTCAGCGTCAGCGTATCAAAGCGCTTCATCAGCGCCGGCAGGCGGCCCGGCAGACAGCGGTAAACGCGCATTTCCATGATCATCGACTTTGCTCCCAAGGTTATTGTTCTTGCGGAAGCGGTTTGTCGCAACAATTGGCGCGTTCGTCAAAGGCGGCGCTCACTTCATCCTCCCCTGGAGGGGGAGGATCGGTTCGCATGAAATGCGAACCGAGGTGGGGTGAAGGTCTCTCCACGTCCAACAGTGTCCGTGTGGAGAGATCACCCCGCCCCGTCACGCATCTAGCGATGCGTGCCGACCCGCCCCCTCGAGGGGCGGGTGAAGAAACAGCGCGCCTGTTGAGCTACACCAACCTGCTCTGCACCACCGCCGCCTGAATGAACGACGCAAATAGCGGGTGCGGTTCGAACGGGCGTGACTTCAGCTCGGGGTGAAATTGCACGCCGATGAACCAGGGATGGTCTTCGTACTCGACGATCTCCGGCAGCACGCCGTCGGGCGACAGCCCCGAGAAGCGCAGGCCGTGCTGTTCGAGCCGGTCCTTGTAGGCGGTGTTGACCTCGTATCGATGGCGGTGACGTTCGGAAATCTCGGTCGCGCCGCCATAGACTTCCGACACCCGGCTGCCGCGCTTCAGCGCCGCCGGATAGGCGCCGAGCCGCATGGTGCCGCCGAGATCGCCGGACTTGGAGCGCTTCTCCAGCTCGTTGCCGCGCAGCCATTCCGTCATCAGGCCGACGAGCGGCTCGTTCGTGGGGCCGAACTCGGTGGAGTTCGCCTCCTCGATGCCGACGAGATTGCGCGCGGCTTCGATGACCGCCATTTGCATGCCGAAGCAGATGCCGAAATACGGCACGTCGCGCACGCGCGCGAACTGCGCCGCGCGGATCTTGCCTTCGGCCCCGCGCTGGCCAAAGCCACCGGGCACCAGGATGCCGTTGACGTGTTCGAGGAACGGCGCCGGATCCTCGTTCTCGAACACTTCGCTTTCGATCCAGTCGAGGTTGACCTTCACCTTGTTGGCGATGCCGCCATGCGACAGCGCCTCGATCAGCGATTTATAGGCGTCCTTCATGCCGGTGTACTTGCCGACGATGGCAATGGTCACCGCGCCTTCCGGGTTGCGCACGCGTTCGTTGATGACGTTCCAGCTCTGCAGCGCCGGCGGAATTTTCGGCGCGATGCCGAACGCGGCCAGCACTTCATCGTCGAGGCCGGCGGCGTGATAGGCCTCCGGCACGGCATAGATGTTGTCGACGTCCCTCGCCTCGATCACGGCACTTTCGCGCACGTTGCAGAACAGGCCGAGCTTGCGGCGTTCTTCCTTCGGGATTTCACGGTCGGTGCGGCACAAGAGGATATCCGGCTGGATACCGATCGAACGCAATTCCTTGACCGAATGCTGCGTCGGTTTTGTCTTGAGCTCACCCGCGCTCGGGATGAACGGCAGCAGCGTCAAATGAATATAGACCGCATGATCGCGCGGCAGTTCGTTCTTGAGCTGACGGATCGCCTCGAAGAACGGCAGGCCCTCGATGTCGCCGACAGTGCCGCCGATCTCGACCAGCACGAAATCATAGTCGTCGTTGCCCGAGAGCACGAATTCCTTGATCGCGTTGGTGACGTGCGGGACGACCTGGATGGTCGCGCCGAGATAATCGCCGCGGCGTTCCTTGCTGATGATGTCCTGATAGATGCGCCCGGTCGTGATGTTGTCGGCCTTGGTGGCCGGACGCCCGGTGAAGCGCTCGTAATGGCCGAGATCGAGATCGGTCTCGGCGCCGTCATCGGTCACGAACACTTCGCCGTGCTGATACGGCGACATCGTTCCGGGATCGAGGTTGAGATAGGGGTCGAGTTTTCGGAGACGGACCTTGTACCCGCGAGCCTGCAGCAGGGCACCGAGTGCCGCTGAAGCCAGACCCTTTCCGAGCGAAGAAACCACGCCGCCGGTGATGAATATGTACCGCGCCATGGGACTTAACCTTTAAGGCCACACCCCCGATTCGCCAAAACGAATCGCATGCGCGGGCAAACATTCTGCCGGGCTGTGGGTGACGTGAAATTTACAGCGAAATCAGAGCATTGATGGGAAGTTCTGATGCAGGACGGTAGTGGCCGTCCTGCATAGCCACCCTGCTTTATTGCGAACGCGGTGCCTGCGGGGCCGACGGTGCGGCCGGCTGGCCCTGCTGCTCGTCGACCTTTTTAAGCGTGTCCAGAACGCCGCCGGAGGTCGGCGGAGTAACCGGGGTCGCGCCACCGGGCTGCGACTGCGATGCCGGAGGCGTGCCGATGATCGAGGTCGGCGTGCGATTGGCGCCGGCCAACCAGGCCAGCGTCATGCTGGTCACGAAAAAAAGCCCCGCCAGGATGGCGGTCGTGCGCGTCAGCAGGTTGGCCGTACCGCGGCTCGACATGAAGCCGGCGCCGCCGCCCATGCCGAGGCCGCCGCCTTCGGATTTCTGCAGCAGCACGGCGCCGATCAGAACGGCGACGATCATGAGGTGAACGACGATAATGACGGTCTGCATATCCAACCTTCCGTCACAAGCCGAGAGCGCCGGGCTTCGGCTGCACCATTGGGCTTGCGGGTTTTCCTGAAGTTGCGCGGTGTTACACGATCGGACCGGGCATTGTCACCCCCAACCGCTGCCCCGGAGATAATTGCCGCAGCCGTGGCGGCAAGCCCGTTTGGGCTCCAGCCCGCGATCAGATTCGAACTTGCAGCGGCGTCGCTTTCTCATATAATTGACAAATGGATACTATTATAGACGATCTGAGCGTCCGGCTCGCGCACCGCCTGCGCCTCGAACGTGACAGCCGCAGCTGGTCGCTGGCGGACCTCGCCGAACGGTCCGGGGTTTCCAAGGCCACCATCAGCAAGATCGAGCGCGCAGAAGTCAGTCCGACCGCGGTCGTTCTGGTGCGGCTCGCAAGCGCCTTCGACCTCACGCTTGCAGGCCTGATGCTGCGCGCCGAGGGCCAGGGTGGACGCGTGTCGCGCGCCGCAGAACAGCCCGTGTGGCGCGATCCCGAAACCGGATATCTGCGCCGTCAGGTGTTCGTGCGGCCCGATCATCCCGTCGAGATCATCAAGGTCGAGATGCCGGCAAAACAGCGCGTGACGCTGCCGGCGTCATCCTACGCCCACATCCGCCAGGTTCTCTGGGTGCTGGCGGGCGCGCTCGTGATCATCGAAGGCAGCGAGCGCCACGAACTGGGCACCGGCGACTGCCTCGGATTCGGTCCGCCGGCAGAGGTGACCTTCGCCAACGAATCCAATGCGCCCTGCACTTACGTCGTTGCGCTGGCACGGAGCTGACAATTCATGGCAGGCATCCAGATCAAGGACCTGAAATCCTCACAGGATATCTGCGCGGCCCTCAGCGACATGTTGATCGAAACCGTCGCCAATGGCGGCTCGGTCAGCTTCATGCATCCGCTTCCCTTGTTGTCTGCCGAAGCCTTTTGGCGCGACTCGCTGGCTGCAGCCGACCGCGGCGAGCGGGTCATTCTCGGCGCCTTCGATGGCGAAGACCTGATCGGCACGGTGACGCTCCTGCTCAATCTGCCACCGAACCAGCCGCATCGCGCCGAGATCGCGAAGATGATGACGCGGGTCAGTCACCGGCATCGCGGCATCGCCACGGCGCTGTTGCGCGAGGCCGAGCGAATCGCGATCGCGCATGACCGCTGGCTCTTGGTGTTGGACACCGCCGAGGACGATGGCGCGGCCGGGCTCTACGAGCGCTTGGGATTCAAGCTGACCGGCTTGATCCCGGATTACGCACTCAAGCCGCACGGCGGCCTCACGGGTACGCTGATCTACTGGAAGCGCCTGCGCGGAGAGCCTGCTGGCGTGAGCTAGCACCCTTCTGCGATCGCGAGGAAATCGGCCGCCTTGAGGCTGGCGCCGCCGACGAGGGCGCCATTCACATTGGCGACCGCCATCAGTTCCGCGGCATTGGAGGGCTTTACCGAGCCGCCGTAGAGAATGCGGATCTTGCCGCCCTCGGCCTTGAACCGATCGGTGAGAGCACCGCGGATAAACCGATGAACCTGCTCGACATCGCCGGCGGTCGGGGTCAGGCCGGTACCGATCGCCCAGACCGGCTCATAGGCCACCACCAGGTTGGCCGCAGTCGCGCCATCTGGCAGCGATCCCGCAAGCTGTCCTCCGCAGACGTCGAGCGTCTGTCCGGCGTCGCGCTGCTTCTGGGTCTCGCCGATGCAGACGATGGCGACCAGACCCGCGCGCCAGGCGGCTTCGGCTTTTTGCCGGACCAGCGCATCGGTTTCGCCGTGATCGGCACGGCGCTCGGAATGGCCGACAATGATGGCGCTAGCGCCGGCATCCGCCAGCATTTCCGGCGAGAGGTCGCCGGTATGGGCGCCGGAGGCCTTTGGGTGGCAGTCCTGGGCGCCGACAGCGAGTTTCGAACCCCGCGCCCGCTCGGCGAATCCGGCGATCAGGGTGGCGGGGGGGCACACCAGCAGGTCGGCCTTTCCGGCCAATGCGCCCGCCCCGGCAATCATTGCTTCGAATTCACCCAGGGCGGACTTCAGGCCGTTCATTTTCCAGTTTCCGGCGATCAGCGGCCGAATGGCGTCGGTCATGTCAATTTTCCCGCAAATGTCAGACTTTGAGGCTTGGAGAATGCGCTAGCAGAGCCGCGCCGCCAGTTCCAGACACCGGTCCAGCGATCCCCCGGCCGTTAACCGCTTCAATTCGCCCCACGGGCGAGGTTGCGAGGGCGCTGCCGCCACTTTATGATGCATTTTCAACTCGGTGACGTCCTGTTGCGGAAATCGATCCTGGAATCGAATTCCCCTGGGCACGACCCGGTTCCCCTCTCCTTAAAAAACAAGTTGGACCCATGCTTCGAGGAATTCGGAAAGCCTCATCAAACTGGCTCGGCAAGATTGTCATGGCCGTCGTGATGGGCGTTTTGATTGTCAGTTTCGCCGTCTGGGGCATCGCCGACATCTTCAAGGGATTCGGGCAATCCTCGCTGGCGAAAATTGGCAGCACCGAGATTTCGACAGAGCAGTTCCGCCAGATCTATACCGACAAGCTGCAGCAGCTCGGCCGCAGCTTCGGCCGTCCGCTGACGTCTGAACAGGCGCGTGCGTTCGGCCTCGACCGGCAGGTCTTGCAGCAAACCATTGCCGAAGCCGCCCTTGACGAGGAAGCACGCCGCATGGGGCTCGCCCAGTCGCAGGAAGAAACCATGCGGCTGATCTACAGCGACCCCAACTTCAAGGGGCTGGGCGGCAACTTCGACCCGGCACGCTTCCAGGCCACGATCCGGCAGTTCGGCTACACCGAGCAGCGCTATCTCGCCGAGCAGCGCCGCGTGGGACTGCGGCGACAGATTGTCGGCACCGTCTCTGCCGGCGTCGAACCGTCCAAGGTGTTGCTCGATGCGCTGATCCGCTACCAGAACGAGCAGCGCTCGATCGAGTTCATCAAGCTCGACGCCGCGCAGGCCGGCACGATCGACCCGCCCTCGCCCGAGGCGCTGGCGGCCTTCTTCGAGAACCACAAGACTCAGTTTCGCGCACCCGAATATCGCAAGGTCGCATTTGTCGCGATCACTCCGGAAGAAATCGGCAAATGGACCGAAGTCACCGACGAGGACGCCAGGAAGGTCTTTGAACAGAACCGCGAAAGGCTCGGTACGCCCGAGAAGCGCGAGGTTTCGCAGATCGTCTTTCCCAACGAGGGCGAAGCACAGGCCGCGCGCAGCCGCATCACATCGGGAACGTCGTTCGACGACCTCGCCAAGGAGCGCAATCTCAACATTTCCGACGTCGACCTCGGCCTGATCGCAAAGAGCGCGATCATCGACCCGGCGATCGCAGATGCCGCGTTTTCGCTGCCGTCAGGCGAAGTCAGCCAGCCGATACAAGGCCGCTTCGGCGTCGCACTGGTCAAGATTGGCAAGATAGAGCCGGGCACGACGCCGACGTTCGAAAGCGTGGCGGCACAGATGAAGAAGGAACTCGCGACCGAACGCGCACGCGCCAAGGTCACTGAAATGCAGAACAAGATGGAGGACGAGCGCAGCGGTGGCGCCAACGTGGTCGAGGCGGCCCAGAAGCTTGGCCTGACTGCGGTGACGATCGACGCTGTCGACCGCTCCGGCCGCCTGCCCGACGGACAGCCTGTCGCCGGCATTCCGCGCGGGCTCGACGTGGTGTCGCAGGCCTTCAACAGCGATGTCGGCGTCGACAACGACCCGATTTCGTTCGCCGGAGGCTATGTCTGGTATGACGTGCTCGGCATCACGCCCTCGCGCGAACGAACGCTCGATGAAGTCCGCAGCCAGGTCGAGGCGAAATGGCGCGAAGACCAGATCTCGAGCCGGCTGCGTGCCAAGGCCACCGAGATGGTGCAAAAGCTCGAGCAAGGCGGCAGCCTTGCCGACGTCGCTGCTGCGGCCGGGGCGAAGGTCGAGACAGCGGCCGGTTTCCGCCGCGATGCCTCGCTGCCCAACGTACCTTCTGCCGCCGTCACCGCCGCGTTCCGGACCGCCAAGGACGGCGTCGGTCAGACCCCCGGCGCCGGCGGCAGCGAATGGATCGTGTACCGCGTCACTGACGTGTCCGTGCCGCCGGTCGAGACGGCTTCGGACGAACTGAAGAAGCTCAAGGAAACGCTGCAGCGCGGGATCACCGAGGAGCAGATCGCGCAGTACGTTAACAAGATCGAAGCTGAGATCGGCACCACCATCAACCAGGCCGCCTTCGCACAGGTGACGGGCGCTAACAATTGAGCATAATCGGGCGGGTGAGCCTCACGCTGGCCCACCGATGATGCTGCAAGACGACCCCCAATCCTGAAGGCATGCGATGAACGACCTCAAATCCATCATCGGAAAAGTCGCCACCGGCGCCACCCTGTCGCGCGAAGAGGCGGCCGCAGCCTTCGACGCCATGATGTCGGGCGAGGCCACGCCCTCGCAGATGGGCGGTCTCTTGATGGCGCTGCGCGTGCGCGGCGAAACCGTCGATGAGATCACCGGCGCGGTGTCGGCGATGCGCAGCAAGATGCTGCGGGTCAAGGCGCCCGCGGACGCTGTCGACGTGGTCGGCACCGGCGGCGACGGCTCCGGTTCGGTCAACGTGTCGACGTGCGCCGCCTTCATCGTCGCCGGCGCCGGTGTCCCTGTCGCCAAGCACGGCAACCGCGCGCTGTCCTCGCGCTCGGGCGCGGCCGACGTGCTGGCCGCGCTCGGCGTCAAGATCGATCTGACGCCGGACCAGGTCGGCCGCTGCGTGGCCGAAGCCGGTATCGGCTTCATGTTCGCGCCCACGCATCATCCCGCCATGAAGAATGTCGGCCCGACCCGGGTCGAACTCGCCACCCGCACGATCTTCAACCTGCTCGGACCGCTCTCCAACCCGGCCGGCGTCAAGCGCCAGATGGTGGGTGTGTTCTCGCGGCACTGGGTGCAACCGCTGGCGCAGGTGCTGAAGAATCTCGGTTCGGAATCGGCCTGGGTGGTGCACGGATCGGACGGGCTCGATGAAATCACCCTCACCGGGCCGAGTTTTGTTGCAAGCCTCGACAACGGCAAGATCAGCACCTTTGAAGTGACGCCGGAGGATGCGGGGCTCACGCGGGTCGACGGCGACGCGCTCAAGGGCGGCGACGCCGATGCCAACGCGGTCGCGCTGCAAAACGTGCTCAACGGCAAGCCCGGCGCCTATCGCGACGTCGCGCTGCTGAACGCAGCGGCGGCGCTGATCGTGGCCGGACGCGCGAAGGACCTGAAGGAAGGCGTGGCGCTGGGGACCCATGCGATCGACAGTGGTGCCGCAGCGGCACGGCTGAAGCACCTGATCGCGGTCTCACGCGGCTGATGCAAAGGGCGCCAGAGATGTCCGATATCCTGAAGAAGATCGAGACCTACAAGCGCGAGGAAATCGCCGCCGCCAAGCGGGCGCACCCGCTTGCCGATGTCGAGGCCCGCGCCAAGGCAGCATCGCCGCCGCGCGGATTCGTGCGCGCGATCCGCGAAAGGCTCGCGCGTGGCGATTACGCACTGATCGCGGAAGTGAAGAAGGCCTCGCCGTCAAAGGGGCTGATCCGCGCCGATTTCGATCCGCCGGCAATTGCAAAGGCGTATGAGGCTGGCGGCGCGGCATGCCTGTCGGTGCTGACGGATACGCCCTCGTTCCAGGGCCATCTCGACTTCATGGTCGCGGCGCGCGCGGCAACCAGCCTGCCCGTGCTGCGCAAGGATTTCATGTTCGATACCTATCAGGTGGTGGAAGCCCGCGCCCATGGCGCGGACTGCATCCTGATCATCATGGCCGCGCTCGACGATGTCGCGGCAAGAGACATCGAGGACGCGACGATCGCACTCGGGATGGACGTTTTGATCGAAATCCACGACGCCGCCGAACTCGATCGCGCGCTCAAACTTCGTTCGCCGATGATCGGCGTCAACAACCGCAACCTGAGGACCTTCGAGACCACGCTGGCGACCAGCGAGGCGCTGGCGCCGCTGATCCCCCGCGACCGGCTGATGGTCGGCGAAAGCGGCATCTTTACCCCAGCCGATCTCGCCCGACTCGAACGCGTCGGCATGTCGACCTTCCTGGTCGGCGAAAGCCTGATGCGGCAGGACGACGTCACCGCCGCGACCCGCGCGCTGCTGACGCGCACCGCGCCGTCGCGCGCGACCGGGACCCGCTAGCCGATGGCGCGCAAGGGTTCCAAAAGCAAATCTCCCAAAGAAACGGCTTCCAAAGGCGGCGGCGCCCTCACCCATATCGATGCATCGGGCGAAGCGCGGATGGTCGACGTGTCGGCCAAGGAAGCGACCGAGCGCACGGCCGTTGCCGAGGGGCGCGTCATCATGAGCAAGGCGACGCTGGATCTGATCGTCTCCGGCAACGCCAAAAAGGGCGACGTGCTCGGCGCAGCCCGCATTGCCGGCATCATGGCGGCGAAGCGGACCTCGGAACTCATTCCGCTGTGCCATCCCCTGGCTCTGTCGAAGGTCACACTCGACATTGCCCCCGACCGGAAACTGCCCGGCTGCGTCGTCCGCGCTACCGTGAAAGTCACCGGGCCGACCGGCGTCGAAATGGAGGCACTGACGGCCGTGTCGGTCGCCTGCCTGACGATCTACGACATGATCAAGGCGGTCGAGCGCGGCGTTCGCATCGAAGGCATTCATCTCATCGAGAAGATCGGCGGCAAGTCCGGGCATTATCGCGCCGACGAATAGACGCCGCAGCAGATTCAAGAAAAGAAAGAAAAGCCAATGTTCCGATGGATTCTCGTATGCGCCATCACCGCGATGTCTGGTGCCGTCGCGGAGCAGGCGCGGGCGCAGGCCGCCAATCCCGAACCCGGCTATTGTGCCCAGTTCTATCCGAATTCGGATTGCAACAGCATCGGACCAGCGACGCCGGGCGCTGCTGCCCCCGCCCCCGAGAGCGAACAGGAGGAAGCGGCGACGACGCCTCCGCCTGCTCCCAGGAAGGCCTCAAAACAGCAGGCCGCAAAAACGCAGGCCGAGAAAAACAAAAAGCCGTAGACTGGCGCGACGGTGGCACCGCCGAAGTAACTTCCCGGCGGTAACGCTGGTGTGACCTGCGCCATGCGGAATGCAGCCTGGGCTGACGGGGTTGTTTGTTTCGGGACCTTCACAGGGAGGAATCCGATGGCGATCCACAGGCTTCTTGGCGCGGCGACTGCGTTGGCACTGATCCCGGCATCCGCCACGACGTCAGCTATGGCGCAACAGGTCATCTCCGAACCCGGCTATTGCGCGTTTTTCTATCCGAACGCCAATTGCCAGAACAAGGGTCCGGGCAATCCGTACACCGGCGACTATCAGCGGCGCTTCAGCCAAGGGTATGTGGTGCCGGACAGCGGTCAGACGGTAGGCGTAGCAAGAAAGCCAACACGCAAGTCAGCGACTCGCATGCAGTGACCTCTGCGCCGGCTTTCCCGGTCGCGAAATAGCTCGGCGAATTTGCCAAACGATCGGTCGGCATCAGGGCCGCCGGTCTCGCGCGAGCGCACCTCTGACAGTTCCGCGCGAAGCCGTCTCGATCTCAGGAGACAGATTTCCGGTCATCATCCGAGTATGAGTACTCGACGAACTTCTTGTAGACCCAGTGTCCCCCGTGGTTACGCCGCCAAACCAATCCCCAGACAAGTCGACCGGTAATCGATCGCCTCGGGATGATGACCCGCCAGAGATGCCAGGCGTTGGCCCATGCCTGCCCCATATCCGTATGCACGGCAGAATTGACATCGCTGCTGTTGGCCATCTGGTGATCCGCGAGATTCGAAGGGCTCCGAACGCCACGCCTCGGCAAGACAAAAGATGGCTGGCAGCGGCGAAAACAGCCGCTGCCAGCCGAGTGCGTTAGCTGTTTGCCAGCGGCAGGGCGACATAACGCGACGCGTCGCCGGAACGAAGCCGCATCAGCACGCTGCTCTTCTTGTCGCTACGGGCAGCTTCAAGCGCGTCAGCAACGTCGCCGGGTTTCGCAACGTTCTTCCCGGCAATCTCGAGGATCACGTCGCCCTTCTTGACGCCGCGATCGGCGGCCGCGCTTTTCGGTTCGACCTTCGCGATGACGACGCCATCCTTGCCGTCTGCCTTGTCGGTAGGTGCAAGCGTGAGGCCCAGACGCGGAACGTCGGTACCCTTCGTTGACGACTTGCCGTCGCCATCGATGTCGGCCTTGGCCTGCTTTTCGTTCGGCAGTTTGCCAAGGGTCAGGCTGACGACCTTGCTCTTGCCCTTTTGCAGAACGTCCAGCTTGACGGTGCTGCCGGGCGCGAGCCCGCCGATGACGCGGGCGAGTTCACGGGCATCCTTGACCGGCTCGCCATTGACAGCGGTGATGACGTCGCCTGCCTCGACGCCGGCCTTTGCTGCCGGCCCGTCCTTCTGCGGATCGGCCACCAGCGCGCCCTGCGCCTGTTTCAGGCCCATGCCGTCGGCGATGTCCTGGGTCACAGGCTGAACCTGAACACCGATCCAGCCACGGCTGACGTTGCCCTTGTCCTTGAGCTGAGCGACGACGCTCTTGACCGTGTTTGCGGGAATCGAGAACGCGATGCCGACGCTGCCGCCGGACGGCGAATAGATCGCGGTGTTCACGCCGACGACCTCGCCCTGCATGTTGAAGGTCGGGCCGCCAGAATTGCCCTTGTTGACGGGCGCGTCGATCTGAATGAAATCGTCGTAGGGGCCGCTTCCGATATCACGGCCGTTGGCCGAAACGATGCCGGCGGTTACCGTCCCGCCCAGGCCGAACGGGTTGCCGACCGCAAGCACCCAATCGCCGATCCTGGCTTTGCCTGCCGAGAGCTTCGCGAAGGGAAAATCAGAACCGCCTTCGACCTTGATCAGAGCAAGGTCGGTGCGGGGATCGGTGCCGACGACCTTCGCGGTGAAAGTCTTGCCGGCGTCCGTCGTGACCTCGACCTTGTCGGCTCCCTCGACGACGTGGTTGTTGGTCACCGCGTAGCCATCGGCGGAAATGAAGAATCCGGAGCCCTGCCCCATCGCGCCATGCCGGCGGTTACGACCGGGATTCTCGAACTCGCCCTTCGGACCACCGAACTGACGAAACTCGCCGTTCGGGCCACCGAACTGCTTGAAGAACCGCTCCATCGGCGAGCCCTGCTCGTCGGAATCGTCCTTGCTGCTCGCGTCAGCGACCTTGTCCTTCATCGTGACCTTGACCGAGATCACCGACGGCTTCACCCGCTCCACCACATCGGCAAAGCCGAGGGGTTGGGTGGCGGATACCGTACCGGTCGACTGCGCATGCGCCGCGCTGCCGAACACATCGATGCGACCCGGCGACGCGCTCAAGCCGTAGATCGCGAGCCCGGTCACGACCGATGCCATCAATGCCACTTTTCGTGCCGAGAACAGCGAACGCGTCCGCTGCCCATGAGAAACAAGGTTACGTTGGTCCATTGCAAAAACTCTCCAGGATGATGAGTGAGCGCCAAGCTGCACGCCGCTCTAGATGCCGTTTCCCGCATTACGCGATGCTGACGGGGGAATTAATGTTTTGAAATGAACCGACGGGCTTACCGTCCTGTAATGCAAGCCGCGTGCGCCTATGCGCGATTGTTGGCGCGCGTTCACAAACAATTGGCGCGAAGTCACAAGATGCGCAGCGCGCTTTCATCTAGACGTTTCGGCCGGCTTCATCTGAAGAGCAGGCGTACGCGCCAAATGGAAGAAGATCGAAAGCGGCTGGAAACATTTCTGCTCGACGCGGACAACTGCGAGCTGATCGCCACCCTTCTGGCTGTCATCCGAATGGCAGAGGAGATGCGGGAGATGACGGCCGGGTTGAAGAAAGTCATCGCGGCACAACGTGATTGTCGATCCACGAGTGCGTAATTCTTTGAGTGAAACTGCGGTCACCACATGACAAACCAGACTTCACTGCGCGTCTATTTCAGTTGCCTGTCTTGCAAGGCGGTTTACTACGCCACGCAGAGACCGAGGCCGAGCGTCGCGACCAGCCGCTTTGCCTGCAAAAGCTGCAGGAGAACGGTGCACCAGTGGTGGGGCAGCCAATACAGTTTTACGAATTGGACCGGACCGCTCGACCGGGCGAGGTTACTGGCCGCGGGCTTGCGATATTCGCGCGGAACTGAGCATTAGACGGACGGGAGGCGTCACGCGAATTGAAAGCGGCGACGTGCGGCTGAAATGGATGAGACCCGCTAGCTGCGGGAATCCCTTCTGGCCTGCGCTCGCTTGTTCGCCTGCGACACACGGCCGATTGTGGACCGCGGCAATTTTATATTTCGCCTGCGACTGGCAATCACCGTCATGCCCTCATGGGGGGTCGGCGCGTTTGCCGGGCGCGAGAATTGCTGTGCCCTGCGAAGCGCAAGCGCGCGCCGCGCTGCCTCGCCCAGTTCCTTCTTCGCCTCGAATTTCTGCAGGCGTGAGATCTCCTTGTTGACCCGCTTGAGTGCTGCCGCGAAAACCTGCTTGCGGTGGAGAGAATGCTCGGCAGTCCCCGAGACGTTCTGGCCGCGCGGCTCGGCCTTGCCCTTGCTGATGCGACGTCGGCCGAACGCGAGTGTACGCTCCTTGTCCCGCAGTTTTCTGAGCGATGATTTCAGGTCTTCTAGCGCCGCGCGATCCGCATCGCCAATGGCGGGGTGATGCGAGGTTTTTATGAGCGCTCTCTCGTCGTGATCCAGGATGCTCAGTTCGAACTTGCAGGGTGCGGACATTTAACACCTCTTAAATGCATTTCGCTGCTTGCCGTCGCTGCGTCAGCCAACCTTACCAATCATATCCCGCGCTACCGTGGCTCTTACGATAGCTTGACTCCATCCTTGAGGCTACCATCTCGGCCTCAGCAATTCGTAATCGATTTGTAAATGGCGCACAGATAGAAGTCGCTCACCATTTTGCGTCGAGCAAAGGATGACAATGAACGTGCAGGGCGGATGCGCGATCGCAGTCCGCTGCGCTGCTAGAGCCGTGCCCGCTGCGAGAGCGGCAGGCGGAAAATCCTGAAGCCGGCGATATCGGGAAACCACTCTGCGGCTTCAGGTGAGGCCAGCGCCAGGACGGCAGCCGGGACTTCGCCGCTGATCAGCCGGTCGATCGCCGCGGTGTTTCCCTCGGGTTTGCCTTCGCTGAATTGCACTTCGGCGGCGCCTGCCGCCATCAGTGCGGCGCTGACGCTTCCGCTGGCGGCGGATTGCTTCTCCCCGATCGCGATGCTCCTGTTGTTCAGGTCGGATAGCGAATTGATCTCTGGACGTGCGAGGACAACCGCCACGAGATTGTCGAGGTTGGCAGGTGACACGGATGCGGTGTCGGTGTCGCCGGTCGCGGCTTTTGCGTCTTGATTGTCCGAATTGCCGGCCAACTCCCGCTCCAGCGTCATGGCCGTTACGCGCTCGGCCATTCCGGTCGCTTCTGCGATCTGCCGCTGGATTGTCCGGGACGCCGAAGCGGGTGCCGCGTCAGTTGCAGCGGGCAACGCAGCGACCTCGGATTTGGCGAATTCAGGCTTGGCGATTTCAGGCTTGGCGGCTTCGGCGTTTGCGGTCTCGGGGCGGGGTTGCTCTGCGGATGGCGCGGCGATCTCCAGCGTAGCAGGTGGAGGAGCAGCGACCTGGGACTTGATGGCCTCCGACTTGGTAACCTCGGGCTTGATAACTTCGGGCTTGGCACTTTCCGGGAGCGGCGCTGCAGCGACGGAGGCGGCCTGAGCCGGCTCGATTTGCCCGGAGCTTCCCGATTTGCGTTCCGGCTCCCGACCTGCAGCGGCGTTCTTTTCCGGAGCAATTGCCGCTGCGGCCAACGGCGCGGCCTTTGCGGTTGCTTGATATGCTGGCGTGGGCACGGCCGCATTCTTGCTGTGCGACGCCTTGGTGTTGGGCGGCTTGGCGTTCGACGGCTTTATGTTGGAATTGGCCATGCCGGCGCGCGGCGCCGGGCGCGGAACCGGCATGGGCTGCCTTGCCACGCGCGGTCTGGCTGTGTGGTCCCTTCTTTCCACTCCCACCTCGGCCGGCACCACCAGGATTGTCGGCTCGCCAACCTCGCGGCGCTGAGCAGGCCCAGGCCGCGACCAGGCCATATAGGCCTGGCACGCCCTGTTGCAGGGCAGGCCGTCGATATAGACGATCCCGGGCGAGTCGAGCGGATTTGCCTGCAGGGCGCCACTCGAACCGAGGGACAGGATCAGGGCCAGCAAAGTCCATTTTCTCGACATGACACCACCGTTTGAACGCGCATGGAGCGGGAACCGGCTTTCGCCGAAGATCACGCGGGAGCTACGACTGGATCGGGATGGGGTTTCAAGAAAAGTGGTCTTGATCGGCTCGCTTTCGGCCGTCAATTCCGATGACGGTGCATCCCATTCGCAGACGATGCCCGCGACGCATCAACTGCGCGCACTGGACTGCAATTTCCGATCTCTCCATCTGGTGGTAGGATCGCGGGCATCACCCGGTGGCTTGATGACCTGACGGGGCGCATCTTCTCAAGGCCTCCGCCTGACCGCATCTGGTGGTGGAGCCGGATGGGGAGCGTCTCGACGGCTTGCAGCATGGAGTTGTTACCCACTCAACTGGAGGCAGACATGATCAAGGATATTCTTGTCAACCTGTCTAACGGGACATCGCAGGATGGCGTTTCCAATTGCGCCTTGTCGATTGCGGAAACATTCGGCGCGCACATCACGGGGATCGCCTTCCTTCCAGCAGTGCTCGGCGGCGTTGACCTGCCGGCCAACTTTATTCGGGCCCAGCAAGGTGAAGCCCAGGAACGCGCACAGGCCGTGGCCACGGCGTTCGACGAGGCGACGCGTCGCGCCGGCGTTTCAGCCGAAACACGCCGGATTGAAGCAGACACCGGTGACGTACCAGGCCAGTTTGCGCAAATCGCAAGACGATTCGATCTGTCCGTCATTGGCCAGCTTGAGAGGGGCCGGGATCATCGAACCGCGAGCATTGTGATTGAAGCGGCATTGTTCGAATCCGGAAGGCCGGTGCTCATCGTTCCCTTTATTCAGAAAGATCGTCTCAAACTCGATCATGTCATGGTGTGCTGGGATGGCAGCCGGGCAGCCACGCGAGCCATCGCCGATGCGATGCCGTTTCTTACCCGTTCCGGCAAGACGACTATTGCCATTGCGGACGCTCAAAGCGCCAAGAGCACAGACTTTCCGGGTGCGGATATCGCGACCCACCTGACCCGTCACGGAGTAAACGCCACGGTTGAGCGCATCCCGGTCAGCAGGGTCGACGTTTCAAATACAATCCTGTCATACGCAGCCGAAGCAGGCGCCGATCTTATCGTCATGGGCGGGTACGGACACTCCCGACTCCGGGAGTTCATTCTTGGCGGTACGACACGCGGCATGCTTGCCACGATGACCAAACCAACATTGATGTCGCACTAATCGACCGGCGAGCGTCGGCGTCGGGCTCAGTTCGCCACTGCCCGTTTCGCAGCATTGGCGTTCAAGGTTACCCCGCGGAGCAAATTGAACGCGGCGCCCAGAGCCTTGTCGTCCTTCTCGTTCGGCGGAACGTACGACTGCGAGCCGCCCTGCTCGGCGCCGTCGGCCGCGAGGTGGCCGCGCATCGAGGCCTCGCCCTTCAGTTCGGAGCGGGCCTTCAACTCGTCCGGTACGTCCTGCAGCACTTCGACATCGGGCGCGATGCCCTGGGCCTGGATCGAGCGGCCCGACGGCGTGAAGTAGCGCGCCGTCGTCAGCGCCAGCGCCCCGTTGCCGGCCCCGAGCGGAATGATCGTCTGCACCGAGCCTTTGCCGAATGTGCGCGTTCCGATCAGCGTGGCGCGCTTGTGGTCGCGCAGGGCGCCCGCCACGATCTCGGAGGCCGAGGCCGAACCGCCGTTGATCAGCACGACGAGCGGCTTGCCCTTGGTCAGGTCGCCGCCGCGAGCCGAAAAGCGCTGGGTTTCCTCCGCCAAGCGGCCGCGGGTCGAGACCACCTCGCCGCGCGTCATGAAGGCGCTCGACACCGAAACCGCCTGGTCGAGCAACCCGCCGGGATTGTTGCGGAGGTCGACCACATAGCCCGCGAGCTTGTCCTGCGGGATCTCCTTCGAAATGCTCGAGATCGCCTTCTTCAACCCTTCGGTGGTCTGCTCGTTGAAGCGTGTGATCCTGATATAGCCGATATCGCCACCGTCGGTTTTGAAGCGGACCGGGCGCACGCGGATGATTTCACGCAGGATCGCGACGTCGACCGGCGCTGCGGAATTCTTGCGGGTGATCTTCAACCTGATCTTGCTGCTGGGCCGGCCCTTCATCCGGCCGACCGCCTGTTCGAGGCTCATGCCCTGGACGGCTTCATCGTCAATATGCGTGATGACGTCGCCGGACAGAATGCCGGCCTTGGCCGCGGGCGTATCGTCGATCGGCGTGACCACCTTGACGAGACCGTCTTCCATCGTGACCTCGATGCCAAGCCCACCGAACTCGCCATGGGTGGTCTCCTGCATGTCGCTCCAGCCCTTCTCATTCATATAGCGCGAATGGGGGTCGAGCGAGGAGATCATGCCGTTGATGGCGCCTTCCATCAGCTTGTTATCGTCGGGCTTCTCGATGTAGCTGGCCTTGATCCGCTCGAACACGTTGCCGAACAGATTGAGCTGCGCGTAAGCATCCGGACGGGCCGCGGCCTTTGCCGCCGCAACCAGATGCGCTCCCTGCGGCCCCATGACGAGAACGGCCAGACAGGCGCCCGTGGCGGTGCCGAGGAGAAAGGCAAAGTTCCTGCGCATCTTCGAAGCGTCCCTTTTCACGATGGACGCTCACGATCGCTGTGAATCGGCGCCCTCCCCGGCACGCCCAGAACACAATGGCTTTTTGGTCGGATCAAGGCGCGAATCAACCGGGCCAATACGGGCCGCGAGGAGGCTCAACTTCGCTCGAAAATGCTCTATTTGGCTTCGTGCAACCCGTTTTGCCACGTGGATGGCTGCGTTCCAAAGCCGCGCTTGGCGCGCGTGCCGAGCCAGTAGCCGAATTGCGGCGGAACATTGCGGAACGGGCCGTCCACGCCGAGTTTCAGCGCAGCATCCATCGGCCAGTTCGGGTTGTTGAGTATCTCGCGGCCGACGGCAATCAGATCGGCCTGCCCGTCGCGGAGAATCTGTTCGGCCTGATCGCCATGGATGATGAGGCCGACCGCCATGGTCATGATGTCGGCGTGGCGCTTCACATATTCCGACAGCGGCACCTGATAGCTGTATTTGATTTCCTTGCCGAGGATCGGCGCCATCTCGGTGATGCCGCCGGAGGAACAATCGATGACGTCGACGCCCTTGGCCTTGAGAATCCTTGCGAGCCGCGCGCTCTGCTCCGGCCCCCATCCGGCGTTGTCCTCGACCGACAGGCGGACGAACAACGGCTTTTCGTCGGGCCAATGCGACCGCACCGCTTCCGTGATTTCGGTGACGAAACGCATGCGATTGGCTTCGGAGCCGCCATATTCGTCGCTGCGCTGGTTGGAACGCTCCGACAGGAACTGATGTACGAGATAACCGTGCGCGCCGTGCAGCTCCAGCATGTCGAAGCCCGCCTCATGCGCGCGCCGCGCCGCGTTGCCCCACGCCTGCACCAGGTCCTTCACTTCGTGGCGCTCGAGCGCCTTCGGCACCGGCCATTTGTCGCTATGGGCGATTGCGCTCGGCGCCACCGGCGACCAGGCGTCCCAGTCCTCGATATCGGGCGTCCGCTCCAGCGGCCGGTCGCCCTCCCATGGCCTGGTCGCCCGCGCCTTGCGTCCGGAATGACCGAGTTGAATGCCGGCGACCGAGTTCTGCTGCTTGATGAATTTGACGAGACGGCCCAGCGGTTCGACAAAGGCATCGTCCCAGATGCCGAGATCGCCGACCGTGCCGCAGCCGCGACGCTCGACCTTGGTCGATTCCACGACGACGAGGCCTGCGCCGCCGGCGGCGAACTTGCCGGCGTTCATCAGGTGCCAATCGGTCGGGAAGCCCTTCACGGCGGAATATTGATGCATCGGGGGCACCACGATGCGGTTGCGAAGCTCGACCCCGCGGATCGTCATCGGGGAAAAGAGCAGACTTTCCGTCATGTCCGGTTTCCTTGCGCTGGACATCGTCGTCCCGGCACGGGCGCCGGAACCCGTGTCTTCTATTTTGCGGTGTTGCCGGGCTTGGTATCGGCCGATTTCGCCTTCGCCTTCGAAGGCGCAGCCTTGTCGCCCTTCGCGCTGTCGCCGCGCGCGATCCCCCAGGGGTCGTTAGCCTTTTGTTGCTCCGGTATGTTGCCCAGAGACCTCTGATAGGCCCGTTCAGCCTCCTTCTCGGCTGCTCTTTCGGTCGGCGTCTTGACCTTGTCCGGTTCGCCGTATCTGGCAGGGCCCCCTTGGGCCAAGACTGGCCCGGCGAGTAGCGCCATCGCGGCTGCGGCGCCCAACACTCTGCTCAGAACTTTCATGCGACCCTCCCGGTATTCTTCGCAAGCTTTAGCATAGCTTGAGCGCCGGAATCCATCTGGCCGGCGCCCCGTTGCCCGAGCCCGGCGAGTTTTGTAAACGACTGCCATGAATTTGCCACTCACTCCCAACTCCGCCGATGCCTTGCTGTTCGACCTCGGGCGGGTCGTGCTCGACATCGACTTCAGCAAGGTGGTGGCCAGTTGGGCAGGCCATGCCGGCTGCGAGCCCTCCCAACTCGTCGGACGGTTCTCGCCGGATGAAACCTGGAAGCGGCACGAGCGGGGCGAGATCAGCGACGCTGCGTTCTTTGAAGGCCTGCGCGCCTCGCTAGGGATCGACATCACCGATATGCAGTTCCTCGAGGGATGGAACGCGATTTTCGCCGGCGAGATGCCCGGAATCGGCGCGATGCTCGCGCGCGCCGGGACGCGGCTGCCGCTCTATGCCTTCTCCAACACCAACGGCGCACATGTCGAGCATTTTTCGCGAGCTTATGCCGATCTGCTCGGTCATTTCCGCGAAATCTACCTGTCATCGACGATCGGGCTTCGGAAACCAGAAGCCGCGGCCTATGATCATGTGGTGAAGGAAATCGGCGTCCCCGCTTCGCGTATCCTGTTCTTCGACGATTCCGCCGAGAATGTCGCCGGCGCGCGGGCGCGGGGCCTGAGCGCGGTGCATGTGAGATCGCCCGACGACATCGCAACGGCGCTCGCCGCGCTTGGAATTTGAGGGGGACCTGCCAGTGGCGTTGATGCCGGTTGCCGATGCGATTGCCACGATTCTTGCCGGCGCAGAACCCTTGCCCGAGGAAATGATCGCGCTCGATACCGCCTGGCACCGGGTGCTGGCGCGCGATCTCGTCGCGTTGCGTACCCAGCCGCCGCTGGCGATGTCGGCGATGGACGGCTATGCCGTGCGCGCGGCCGACGCCGCCGATCTTGCCGCGCGACTGAAGGTGATCGGCGAGGTCGCCGCCGGCCGCCCGTTCGAACGGAAAGTCGGCGCGGGCGAAGCGGTGCGGATTTTCACCGGCGGCGTCATTCCCGACGGCGCCGACGCCGTCATCATCCAGGAAGACACGACGAGCGAAGGCGACCACATCGGGATCACCGAAACGGCCGTGAAGGGACGGCATATCCGGCCCGCCGGCGTCGATTTCAATGAGGGTGACGTCCTGCTCAAGAGCGGACGCCTCCTGACCGAACGCGACCTCTCGCTCGCTGCCGGCATGAACTACCCGGAGATTCCTGTGCGCCGGCGCCCGAAAGTCGCCGTCCTCGGCACCGGCGACGAACTGGTGATGCCGGGCTCGAGCCCCGGTCCGGGCCAGATCGTATACTCCAACGGCTACGGGCTGCGGGCATTGGCGCGGGCAGAAGGCGCCGACATCACCGATCTCGGCATCGCCGCCGACACAATCGTGGCCACCACCGGGGGTATCCGGCGCGCCAGCGAGGCCGGCGCGGATATCCTCATCACCATGGGCGGCGCCTCGGTCGGCGACCACGACCTCGTCAAGCGGTCGCTGGAAGCAGAAGGCGTCACCATGGCGTTCTGGCGGATCGCCATGCGGCCGGGCAAGCCGATGATGCACGGGCGGCTCGGCGCGATGCGGGTGATCGGCCTGCCCGGTAATCCCGTTTCATCCTACGTCTGCGGCTTCCTGTTCCTGGTGCCGCTGATCCGCGCGCTTTCGGGCCGCGCAATTATCCATCATGCACGCGAGACCGCCCTGCTCGGCCGCGATCTCGGCGCCAACGACCAGCGCGAGGATTACCTACGCGCCCGCCTCGAACGCCGCGACGACGGCGCGCTGATCGCCACGCCGGTCAATCACCAGGACTCCTCGCTGCTGGGGAATCTCGCAGCCGCACAAGCGCTGGTGGTACGCCCGCCGTTTGCGCCGGCAGCGGCGAAAGGCTCGGCTTGCGATATCCTGCGGCTGCCGGAATAACGCGCTGAAAAACGACCGAACGTTGCGCTGATCACACGCGGTTGGCTGCCACCCTCGCGTGAATGCGTTCGGACTGTATCTGGCACGCCGCCGCCTCATGAGCCGGCACGAGCGAAAGCCGAACGGCGACGTGCTTGTGATAGGGCGTGCCGGCAATGGGGTCGCGATTGCCGGTCTCGGTGAGCAGGTTGATCCGCGGGCCATTGGTGAGCCGCTCGCCGTCCGGCGCGGGATACGACTGGCCGTAGCCATGTGGCAGCGCGAGCTGGCCGTTCCGCATTGAGTCGTCGACCTTGCAACGGACGATCAGGCGCCCGACAGCGGATTCAATCGCGATCCAGTCGCCGTCGCTCGCGCCCAACTCGCCGAGGTCGGCGGAGTTGATCAGCAGCGCGCCGTCAGGGTCGTCGCGGCGCCACGCCGGATCGCGAAAGATCTGGTTGGCATTGAACATCCGGCGCTGCCCGGCAGCCAGCATGAACGGAAACTCCCTCGGCGTACCGGCGGCTTCGGGATCGAGGCTCGCAAGCCATTCGAGCATGCCGGGCACCGCTAGCCTTATCTTGCGATCGGGATGGCTGATCAGCGACCAGACCTCGCTGTAGTCATGATGGGTAAACGTTGCGCCTTGCCGCGCCCCGACGATGGCGTCGAACAGCGCGTCGCCCAGCGCCTGATCCGGAACGTCGTCCCCAGCCCCGATTGCGCGCCTTACCGCTTGAGGGGAACGCCTGGCGCAAAGCAGCGCTGCATTCCACATCGGCGCCGCGGCCGCCGTGCCGTCGGGCAGCGTTTGACCGAGCGTGTGGTAAAGCACCAGCGGCGCGACCGCGGCTACCGAGGGATTTTCGCCGATGAAGGCGCGAAACGCCGCGGCGAATTCAGCCCGTGAACGCCGGGCCATTTCCCGCAACGGTGCCAGCACGTTGTCACCGGGCAGGAAGCCCATTGCCCGGGCGAGCCGCGTGTAGATTTCCGGCTCCGGCAACGTACCTTCGAGCGGCGGCAATACGCCTGCGCGGACATGGAAATAGTTGGTCGGAAATTCGAAATTGAACAGCGTGAACTCGGTCTTCTCGTATTGCGAGGAAGCCGGCAGCACATAATGCGCAAGCCGCGCGGTCTCGGTCATGGCGACGTCCACCACCACGCAAAGCTCGAGCGATCGCAGCGCGCGCTCGACAGCCTTGGTATTCGAGGCGGTGTTGGCCGGATTCGAACTGTCGATCCAGACGCCGCGTAGCCGGTCGGGATGGTCGCCGAGCACGGCATCCGGAAAGATATTGGGCGACAGCAGCCCGGCAATGACCTCATCGCCGGTCGGCGAAAATTTCTGGCCCGGCGAATTGCCCCAGAGCGGTTGCAGCCAGCTATGCAACTGGTTGGTTCCCTTGCGGCCAAAGCTCCCGGTCAGCATGATCAGGAGCTTTTCGAGGTAGGAGTTGAGCGTCGAATTGACCCCCTGCTGGATGCCGAGTTCGACGCGAACCACCATGGCCTTAGCCGCCGCCATCATGGCGACGCAGCGCTCGATATCGGCGAGCGGGATTTCCGCCGCGGCAGCCCACGCCTCCACCGGGATATTCAGCAGCGCGTGCTTCACGTCGGCGTAACCCACGGTGTGCGCGTCGATGAACTCGTGATCGATCGCATCGGACTGGACCAGCGTCGCCAAGATCGCCCCGAGCAGGAACGCGTCGGCACCCGGTCTAACCGCGAGATGCAGGTCGGCCAGTTCGGCCGTCTCCGACCGGCGTGGGTCGACCACGATCAGCTTGCGTGCCGGATCCTTGCGGATCTGGTTGAGATGGTCGCGGGCATTGGGGAAGCCGTGCGCGACCCACGGATTTGCGCCGATGACGAACAGCAGGTCGCAGTGATGCACGTCCTCGGCCGTGTGGCAGGTCTGGCTGCCGAACATGTGGCCGTTGACCCAGAAATCGCCAGTCTTTTCCTGCGACAGGGCGTTGAAGACATTGCGCGAGCCGAGCGCGCGCAGGAACGCATTGGCATAGGCGCCGCCGGCATGGTTGCCCTGGCCACCCCCACCATAGAGCGCCAGGCTCTTGCCGCCGTGCCGATCCACGAGTGCTCGCATCCGCGCCGCGATTTCGGCAATCGCAACATCCCACTCGATGGCGTCAAACCCGCCGTCGGCGCGGCGACGCAGCGGCGAGGTCAACCTGTCCTTGTGGTGCGCATAGTAAGGTATCCGTGCGGCCTTGTTGCAGAGATAGCCTTGCGACTTTGGACTGGAACGGTCGCCGCGCACCTTTTCGATACGCCCCTCATCGACCAGAACCTCGATGCCGCAATTGACGTAGCAGAGATTGCAGGCCGTCTTGTGCCAGGTACCGGTCATGTCGGTTTCCCTTGCATTGTTGTCGGGACAGCGTCGCGCGCCGGCCACCGCCCGCGCGCCGGGACATATTAGATGATAATTATCATATAATGCAACAGCATTCAGGATGCGACTGGCAATCGCCAGATACCGCTAATGCCTCGCAAAATGTTGGCTTGCGCCTGTCGATGAAGGCACGCACGGCTTCCTTGTGGTCGGTCGTGCGTGCCGAGCGTGATCAAGTTTGCCCTTGATGCGGGCAAAAGCGATCGACGGCCCCTCGGCCAGCGAGGCTGTTGTGCCTCCGATTACGTCTGCAGTCGAAGGTCAGGCGACCTTCAACGATGCCTTGCTGTCGCCATCGAGAAATCCGGTGAGCCTGTCCCGGATGATGCGCTCGGCGTCGGCCATGATCCGGTCGATCAGCTCCTTGACGGTTGGGACATCCCGGATCAATCCGACCATCATCCCGCAGCTCCAGGCGCCCGCATCCATCTCGCCGTCGATCATGACCTTCGGGTAGACGCCCGCGACCTCCTCATGGATGTCAGAGATCTTCAGGCTGGCGCCCTTCTCGCGCTCGATCTCCAGCAGGCGATCGACGCTCTTGTTCTTCAGCACCCGCTCGGTATTCCGCAGCGCCCGCATCACCAGGCGGGTGTCGAGTTCAGAAGCGGCAACCAGCGCCTTCTTGACGTTCTCATGCACCGGCGCCTCCTTGGTGGCGATGAAGCGCGTTCCCATGTTCATGCCGGCGGCACCGAGCGCCAGCGCGGCCACCAGGCTGCGCGCATCCGCCATGCCGCCCGAAGCCACGAACGGAATCTTCAGCTCCTCCGCCGCGCGCGGCAACAGGATCATGTTCGGCATGTCGTCTTCGCCGGGATGGCCGCCGCATTCAAAGCCGTCGACGCTGACGGCGTCACAGCCGATCTGCTCGGCTTTCAGCGAATGCCGGACCGACGTGCACTTATGGATCACCTTGATGCCGCCCGCCTTCAGCGCCGGCATGTATTGTTCGGGGCTGCGGCCCGCGGTCTCGACGATCTTGATGCCGCCTTCCCTGATGGCGGCGATATATTCCGGATAGGGCGGCGCGGTGAAGGACGGCAGGAAGGTGAGGTTCACGCCGAACGGCTTGTCCGTCATGTCGTGGCAGCGCGCGATCTCCTTGGCCAGCAATTCCGGCGTCTTCTGGGTCAGGCCCGTGATGATCCCGAGCCCACCAGCATTCGACACCGCGGCCGCGAGTTCGGCAAATCCGACATAGTGCATGCCGCCCTGGATGATCGGATGTTCGATGCCGAACATCTCGGTAATTGCTGTCTTCACGTTGGCCTCCCATGTTTTTGCAATGGCCAAGCTTTGCCGGGCCGGTAGTTGCGGTCAATGGATGATTTCTAGCAGGCCCGCGCAGCAACGCCTTGCGCGCACTACCACTTCTCGCCGAACGGGCGGATCTCCAACTCGAACGTCCAGGCGCTCCTCGGCTGCTGGTAGAGCTGCCAGTAGGATTCCGCCACCGACGACGGCGGCATCAGGAGATCGGGATTGTCGAGCGCGCCCGGCCCCAACGCCTCTAGCCGCCGCTGCCGCACCCATTCGGTATCGACGCCGGAATCGATGATCAGGTGGGCGACATGGATGTTCTTCGGACCCAGTTCACGCGCGGTGGCCTGCGCGACTGCGCGCAGGCCGAATTTTGCGCTCGCGAAGGCCGCGTACCCGCTACCGCCGCGCAAGGACGCCGTGGCGCCCGTGAAGAAAATGTTTCCCTTGCCCCGCGGCAGCATCAGCCGCGCCGCCTCGCGGCCGGCGAGGAAACCGGAATAGCAAGCCATCTCCCAGACCTTCCGGAACACGCGCTCGGTGGTGTCCAGAATCGGAAAATTGACGTTGGCGCCAATATTGAAGATGCAGACTTCAAGCGGCGCATGTTTGTCGGCATCGCCGAGGAACGCGGTGATCTCTTCCTCCTTGCGCGCATCGAGCGAGCGGGCGTGGATTTCTCCGCCGGCCATCTCGATCTCCTTCACCAGCGGTTCGAGCTTGGCGCCGTTGCGGCGTCCTGCGAACACGGTGAACCCCTCTGAGGCAAATTTCTTTGCGATTTCGCCACCGATGAAATCACCGGCGCCGATCACGGCCACGGTCGCGTTTCTCTTTTGCACGATACTCTCCCGGTCGGTTAGGTCTGTCGCTGTTGCATTGGGCCGGCGTTGGCCGGACGGTTCACGCGCTCTGCAGGGACTCGGCCAGCTTATGCTTGAGGATTTTGCCGGTCGACGTTGCCGGCAAGGCGTCGAGCACAATAATTTCAGACGGCCGCTTGTACGAAGTGAGTTGCGGGCCGGCGAAGGCCATCAGATCGGACGGCTTTATGCGCGATCCCTGCATGAGCTGCACAAAGGCCACGACCTCTTCGTTGCCGTCGACGGTGCGGCCCACCACCGCCGATTGCACGACGTCCTCGTGCGAATTCAGCACGGCTTCGACTTCCGCCGGATAGACGTTGAAACCCGAACGGATGATCATTTCCTTGGTACGGCCGACGATATAGAGGCAATCGCCGTCAAAGCGCGCAAGGTCGCCGGTGTTGAACCAGCCTTCTGAATCGATCGCCTTCGCGGTCAGATCGGGGGCGCGGTAGTAGCCGCGCATCACGTTGCGGCCGCGCACGTGAAGTTCGCCCACCTGGCCGTTCGCCACCGGGATACCGTCGATCGTCCTGATCCGGGCCTCGACGCCCGGCAGCACCGTTCCCACGGCCTGATCGCTGCGCGGCGCATCGAAGCGCACCCCTGATATTCCGGGCGAACACTCGGTGATGCCGTAGCCGTTCGAAAGTGGCAGGCCGAACTCCTGCTCGACGCGCGACTTCAAGTCGAGATCAAGCGGCGCCCCGGCCACCGCGATCAGCCGCAACGATCCGCGATCGAGCTGCTTGAGGCCCGCCACCGCCTTGTATTCGAGCAGGCGCTGGTAGGTCGCGGGTACGCCGTTGAGGATGGTGATGCCCTCCTCGGCAATCGCTCTGGCGAGCGCCGCGGGATCGTACTTGCTGACCAGGCGCACCGTGCCGCCGACCATCAGGGTCATGATCAGCAGGGAAATACCGACGATATGCGAGATCGGCAGCACGACATAGATCTTGTCGCTCGGCTGCATCCGGCGGAAATGCGCCGTGGTCCTGGCGCTGATGAGCAGGTTTTCGTGGGTCAGCATCACGCCCTTGGGCGTGCCCGTGGTTCCCGAGGTGTAGATCAGCACGGCGACCTGCTTTGCCGGATCCTTCTCGACGGGCTCGGGCTCCGTGGCCTCGTTCAACGCACTGACGGCGACCGCGCCTAGCCGCCCCAACGGTCCGACCTCGGCGCCATGGCGCTGTGCATGCGCCTCCGCTTCCTTCGAAACCGCAGCGGTCAGAAACATCCGCCGCGCGCCGCTGTGGTCGCGAATGAGATCGAGTTCGCGCGGCGACAAACGGGGATTGGCAACGATCGCCCATGCGTCGATCCGGCTCGCGGCCAGCAACAGGGCGGCCAGCGCGATACAGTTTTCGCTGACGATGATCATGCGGTCGCCGGCGCGGATGTCGAGCGATTTGAGCGCTGCCGCAGTATCCGTGACCGCGCGGTCGAGTTCGCGGTAGGTCCACGAGGTCTCCTCCTCGGTCAACGCAATGCGATCGGGCGCGCTCGCGACATGGGACTCGATTACTTGATGGATGCGCCCGGGAATCTCAGCGGCGATCTCAGCGATGCTGATCGCTTCCGACTGCTGCGCCACGGCCAACCTCCCAACTCGTTCTGCCGCCATAATGCGGCCCCTTGTAGATTTCACGAACTAAAAGTTCTTTTTTAGAACTTGTCAATCGATATTCCCTTTCGCTCTGCTCACCGCGCGGTGAGCCAGCAGAATTTGCAAGCGTACGCGGACAAATCTCGTTTACAACGGTCCGAAAGGCCGGTATTCGTTAAGTACCAAATAAGAACTTAAAGGGAGTCGACGATGGCGGAGAAGCGCGGCGTAGCAATACTGGTCGGCGCAGGCGATGCCATCGGCGCGGCGGTGGCCCGGCGTTTCGCCAACGGCGGCTACGCCGTCTGCATCTGCCGGCGCGATGCAGCCAAGTCGCAGGCGCTGGTCGACGAACTGAAGGCAGCGGGCCTCCAAGCACACGCGTTCAGCGTCGATGCCCGTCAGGAAGCCGAAGTTCAAAAGCTGTTCGCCGACGTCGAAAACAATATCGGCCCGATCGAGGTCTGTCTTTTCAACGCCGGATCGAACGTCAACAAGCCGCTGCTGGAAACCACCGAAAAGCTGTTCTTCAAGGCCTGGGAACTCGCCTGCTATGGCGGTTTCCTGGTCGGCCGCGAGGCGGCGCGCTACATGCTTCCACGCGGCCGCGGCACAATATTCTTTACCGGTGCGACCGCCAGCGTCCGCGGCGGCGTGGGGTTTGCGGCATTCTCATCGGCAAAGTTCGGTCTTCGCGCGGTGGCGCAGGCGATGGCGCGCGAACTTGGGCCGAAGAACATCCATGTCGTGCACCTCCTGATCGACGCCGGCGTCGACAGCGAGGCGATCCATCAGCGCATGAAGGCCGCAAAAGGCATCGAGGCCAGCGACATTCCGCCTGACAGCCTGACCAAGACGTCGTCGATTGCGGAAGCCTATTGGTTTGCGCATCAGCAAACCCGCGACGGCTGGACCCATGAGCTCGATCTCCGCCCGTCCGTCGAGAAATGGTAGGAGGTTTCCATGCCGAACCTGACCATATGGGGCGTCGGAACCAGCCGCACGATCCGTCCGCACTGGGCCATGCACGAACTTGGTCTCTCCTACAAGACGATGCCGATCGGGCCGCGCACGGGCGAAACCAAGACGCCGGAATACACCAAACTCAATCCACGTCAGAAAGTGCCGCTACTGCAGGACGGCGACTTCTGCATCGGTGAAAGCGCCGCGATCGTCGCCTACCTGTCGCGTATGTACTCGACGCCGGAGCGCACCCTGATCCCGGAGCCGCAGCGAGAATACGCAGCCTGGCTGGAATGGTGCTTTTTCATCGTCACCGAACTCGACTCCACCAGTCTTTATGTCATGCGCCGCCACCGGGCGGATGCGCTCGGCCCGATCTACGGCATCGCGCCCGAAGTCGTCGCCCAGGCGGCCGAGTATTTTCGCGCGCAGCTACGGCACGTCGAGGTCGCGCTCGCGGACGGTCGGCGGTTCCTGATGGGCGACAGGTTCACCAGCGCCGACATTCTGCTGACGACCTGCCTCGATTGGGCCATCGCCTACGGCGTCGGCATCTGCGACAACGCACAGCCCTATCTCGCGCGAATCCAGGCGCGAGAGGCCTATCAGCTCGCCAAAAAGGCGAACGTCGCGCTGGCGCCCATCGTTCCGGTGCAGCAGAAAGCGTGACTTAATTCAAGCGCATGATCTTTTCGAAAAACCGGTATCCACTTTTCCGGATCATGCGTCAGACCGCCACCCGGATCGATTTTTCGCTGATCATCTTGTCGATCGCGGCGTCGTCGTAACCAAGGTCGCGCAGCACTTCGCGCGTATGCTCGCCGACGCGAGGCGCCGGCCCGCCGATGACAGCCTTGTTGATCTGGAACTGCGCCGCGGGCTTCGGCTGCCGCACCCGCCCGACCAGCGGCTGATCGAACTCGGCGATGATGTCGCGCGCGACCACCTGTTCGTTATGGATGATCTCGCCACGGCGCAGGATCGGCGCGCAGGGAACGTCGGCGGCATCCAGTCTTTCAAGCCATTCCGCGGTGGTATGCTGGCCGATGTATTCCGCCATCTTGTTGATGCGCGCGGTGGCATTGACCGAACGCGCTGAAGGCGTCGCAAACCGCGGATCTTTTGCTAACTCCGGATCGCCCGACGCCCGGCAAAAGCCCTGCCATTCGGAATCGGAAATGGTGCCGGCCGTGATGTAGCCGTCGCTGGTCTTGAACACGAGGTCGGGACGATCGTTGGGATCGGCCGCCGTGGCTTCGGCGCCGACAACGGTGTACTGCATCATGCCTTCCGGCCACAGATAAGAAATCATGGCATCGAGCATCGCGACATGGATGTGGTCGCCCTGCCCGGTCTTCTCGCGCGCGTAGAGCGCCGACGACACCGCCTGCGCGGTGAACACGGCTGTGGTCTTGTCGCAGACGATGGTGCGGATCATCTGCGGACGGTTGGTGACCGGCTGCGACTGGATGTCGGCAAAGCCCGAGAGCCCCTGGATGATCGGGTCATAGACCCGCTTCTTGACGTAGGGCCCGGTATCGCCGACGCCGCTGATCGAGACGTAGATCAGTCGTGGATGCCGCTGGCGCAACTCGTCGGCGCCGAGGCCGAGCCGCTCCATGGTGCCGGGGCGGAAATTCTGCACCAGCACGTCGGCCTGTGCGACCAGTTTTGCGAGGACCTCGCGGCCGGCGGCACTCTTGACGTCGATCGAGAGCGACCGCTTGCCGCGGTTGGAGGAGATGAACAGCGCGGAAAACTCACCGCCCTTGTCGATGGTGGCGCGGCTGCGGCGGGTGATATCGCCGCCGATCGGCTCTATCTTGAGCACGTCGGCGCCCTGGTCCGCCAGGAACATGGTCGCGTACGGGCCCGAAACCACACCGGTCAGATCGAGGACGCGAACACCGCTGAGTGGGCCGGGCATGACTTTCTCCCTTTGTTGTGCTCCGAGCGGGAGCGACGAGTATTCTTCTTGTCTTTCGAGTTGCCTGTTTCCGCCGACATTCTGCGACGGCGGCGTGACCTCAAGCGGTATTCGGCAGCGGGCGGGTCTGCTCGACAATCGAATCCTCGACGTCGCGGAGTTGATCCTTGCCGAAGAACATTTCCTTGCCGACGAAGAAGGTGGGCGAACCGAATGCGCCGCGGTTGACCGCGTCCGTGGTCAGGTCGATCAGCCGCTTCTTGACGTCATCCTGCTGTGCGCGCGCCATCAACTTTTCGATGTCGATGCCCGACGTGGCGAACGCGCGGCGGAAGACTTCGACATCGTCCATCTTCTTCGGCTCCTCCCACATGTGATGGTAGGCGGCGCGGAAGTAAGGTTCGAACATGCCCTCGAACTGCGCCGCAACGGCGCCCCGCATCAGCATCAGCGTGTTGACCGGGAAAAACGGGTTCTGCCGGAATTTCGTGATGTTGTGACGGCGCAGGAAGCGCTGCGTCTCCAGCGCCTGGTATTCGGGCTTGTTCTTGATCCCGCGCAGCGACTCGCCCGGCGACATGTTGCCGGTCGCCTTGAAGATGCCGCCGAGCAGCACCGGAACGTATTCGAACTTGACCCCGGTTCGCCGTTCGATCGCCGGAAGCGCAAGTTCCGCCAGATATGCATTCGGACTGCCGAAATCGAACTGGAATTCCACCTTTAGGGGACTTGCCATCGGCATCTCCTTTGCGCTCGCGTTGCGTGGTCGGCGATCCCTTCGCGACCGCCGCCAGCCTTGTCTTGGTTAATGACCATTCTTAACGTTCTAAAAAAGAACTGTCAAATGCTGGCCGCCCTGCCTAGAATATTTGCGCAATTTGGCGGGCAGCCGACGGTTGTCTCACGCAAAGTGCCTATTTAGAATGGCGGGGGATGGCTCGTTTCCCTTTCTCGATTCGAGCGCGTCAGCATGCCGTGAGGAGAGAGCAGGAATGAAGTGGGACGCCCTTGAAGAGGAGCCGTGTTCGCTCGCCCGCACCATCGGGGTGATCGGCGATCGCTGGACCCTTCTGATCCTGCGCGAGTGTTTCCTGCGCACACGGCGGTTCGAGGGATTTCAGTCGGCGCTCGGGATCACCCGGCATCTGCTCGCCGAACGGCTGAAGAAGCTGGTCCGGCAGGGCGTGCTGCGGCGTATTCCCTATCAGGAATCGCCCAAGCGGCATGAATACATCCTCACGCAAAAGGGCCTCGATCTGTACCCGATCATGATGGCGCTGGTGCATTGGGGGGATACCCATATGGTCGACGAGCGCGGCCGGCCGTTGCTGCACGAGCATCGCAAGTGCGGAAAGATCTTCGATCCTGTGATGGTCTGCTCCGAATGCGGCGAGCCGCTTCACGCCAAGGAAGTTCAGACCCTTCCGGGCCCCGGCGCGCGTCCTGGTCCGCCGAGGCGCCCTGCCCCGGCCAAGGCAAAGACGGGCAAGCAGGCGGCCTGACGCTTCACGCGGTCGGCCTCGCCACGGCCGAATAGCGGTTCCTTGCAGATGCGCCGCAATCGATTGTGGCGGTCGCTACCTGCACGCGATGATTGGGTCAGGCGAATCGAATCCGGCTGACGTCGATCAACCTGATCACCGCTTCGAGTGCTGCCCCACGCTCTCGATCAACAGGTTCGCGGGGCAAACCTGCTGATTCAGGCTCGCCATAAACCAATCTGCGTGGCGTTCATTGGAAATTAAGTAGTTGCGGAACACATATCGAACATATAGTGTCCGTTCATGATTTGTTTCGAGGGGGTGTAACTGGCGAAGGGAGTTTGGGACTCCCACGACGCCGGACCGAAGACTCCAAGTCGAACGACGCCAACCGGGGGAATGCTCGCGATGCTTACGCGCAAACAGTATGAACTTCTGCGTTTCATCAACGAACGGCTGAAGGAGGCCGGCGTACCGCCGTCCTTCGATGAAATGAAGGACGCACTCGATCTGCGCTCGAAGTCTGGCATTCACCGCCTCATCACTGCACTGGAGGAGCGCGGCTTCATCCGCCGCCTGCCCAACCGTGCCCGCGCCATCGAAGTGATCAAGCTGCCTGAGCTTGCCGGCGCCGCCAGCGGCAACGGCCGCCGCGGCTTCACGCCGAGCGTCATCGAAGGCACGCTGGGCAAGCGTTCGATCAGTGCGCCTGCGGCCGCTGACGATGGCGAGCGCCCGGTCGCGGTCCCCGTCATGGGCCGGATCGCGGCAGGTACGCCGATCGAGGCGCTGCAGACCCGCAGCCACACCATCAACGTGCCGCCCGATATGCTCGGCTCCGGCGAACATTACGCGCTCGAAGTGCGCGGCGATTCCATGGTGGATGCCGGCATCCTCGACGGCGACATGGCGCTGATCCAGCGCAACGAGACCGCCGACACCGGCGATATCGTGGTGGCACTGATCGACGAGGAGGAAGCGACGCTGAAGCGCTTCCGCCGCCGCGGCGCATCGATCGCGCTCGAGCCCGCCAACGCCGCCTATGAAGTCCGTATCCTGCCGCCGAACCGGGTCCGGATTCAGGGCAAGCTGATTGGGCTATACCGGAAGTATTGAGCGGTTCTCCCGACACGGGTCGCCCAAACCAGAGCCCCGGCCTCTGGCCGGGGTTTTTTCTGGCGCGTCGGGAACTTTCTGGCGGTAGTGTGTTTGTGATCCAGGCGCCGTGCGCCGGCCGCATTAATGCCCAGAACCAAGAAAAGGCTCGGCGCCCAAGCCACGCTCAAGTCCACTCCGATAGAGGCCTGTGCCTCCTGACGACACGGGTCAGCTATCTCAAACGAGGGAGCCATCCGATGTGTGACTATAGCCTCCATGCTGTGTCGACGCGTCCCGCCGTGGTCGGAGAGACGCTCGTCACCACCACATTCCGCGGCACATCCACCCGCGGCTTTGCGTCCGAAAAGGACCTCGCGGTGGCGGTCTGCATGCTTCCGGGCACCGAACTCGCATTCGCCGACGACGTCCGCTACGACAACCGCTGGATCTGGACGCGGACCACCGACTGGCGGGTCGGCAAGTTCAATCAGATCGACCCCGAACTGCACGACCGTCATCATGACGCGATTGAATTTCCGGACGGAAGCCATGTGCTGGTGACGCAGCTTTGTGAAGGACAGCGCGCGACCGTACTGCAACTGCCGGTGACCCATGCCAGCAGCGAACGCGCGACCCAGGCTGCGGGCGCGCCGGCAACCGAATCGATCGTGACAGGTTAGGCTGTACACAGGCGGCCCGCCGGGATCGGGCCGGCGGATTTTGCCGAATCCTTTTGCGGAACTCCGCGACCAAAGGGGGGCTGGTCGGTGGTCACCAAGGTCACATGGCGAAGAGCCGGGCGCGTCACCGAGCCGGGTCGCTACATGCTCAGGTACGGCTGGCTCACCGTCACCGCGGATGATCTGGCGGTCTGGCGGCAATTCCCCGATGCGGCGTTCACGCTGGTCAAGCTGCCATCGGAGCCTGACGCGCCGGAGGAGTTTCACCTCGGCGCATTCGACCTGGCAGCCGGCCCGACGCACGACGACCACTGACGAGCGCCCTACTCCTCCGCCTGCAGATCCGCCTCCGACGGCGTGGCGTCGACGGCGCGCGGAGCCGAGGGCCGCGCCAGAATCATCGCGTCTCCACCGCGCTCGTCCGCCGCGGCGGGCGACCAAGGACGATCGATCCCGCCGGTCTTGACGGCCTCGACCACAAATCCTTCCCGGCTTCGCCGCAACGCCATCGCGCCCTGCCGTCGCAGCCGCTCGGCATCGACGACGGAGGCCGCGCAGCCCGCAGGCACGGGCCTTGCTGTCACGATCAGCGCCGCGCGCTCGCAGTCGTCCGCCAGCGCCTCGGGCTTGAGCGTCTGGGCGATGAAGACGCCGCCGGCAGCCTGCGTGACGCAGCCATGGTCGTCGCATGAGACGCCTGTGGTGAGCGACGCATCGGTCGCGGCGCGCGGATCGGCATCGGCCGCCAGCCACTCCTTGAGCAAGAATGCGTCCCTGCCCCCCTCCCTGGTCGCCCTTGCGGTGTGCATCAGGTGCAGGCGTCCATCCTGGCCGCGGACGCCGACATTGCGGCCGTCGCCAGAAATCAGGATATCCGGCTGCGGCGCCCGCGCCGCAGCCACCGCGGCCAGCAGCACCATGGCCGCCCCCGACCAGCGCAGCGGCGTGCGCAGCAGTCCGAGCAGGATGATGCCAAGGCTCGCCGCGATCAGCGGGCCGATGCCGAACGCCGGCACCCGGCCGACCGCCCCGGGCAATGCCGCCACCCATTGCGTCACCGCGATCATCCAGTCGATGCCGATGCCCATGATCGCCCAGAACAGGCCATCGAAGCCGAACGGCATGGCGACCAGCCCGAGCAGGCCGGCCGGCATCACCAGCGCAGACACGACCGGCATCGCCGCCAGATTGGCGAGCACGCCGTAGGGCGTGACGCGGTGAAAGTGGAAGGCCGCGTAGGGCGTGGTCGCGAGCCCCGCGACCAGCGAGGCCAGCAACAGCATGGTCACCTCGCGGCCGCCCCACAGCGCCACCCGCGCGGTGGCGCCGTGATCCGGCGTCGCGAACAACGCGGGCATGCCGATCTGCACCAGCGCCACCAGTCCCAGCGTGGCCGCAAACGACATCTGGAAACTCGGATGCACCAGCGCTTCCGGTGCCACCGTCAGCACGATCATGGCCGCGACCGCGAGCGTTCGGAACGTGATCGCGCGGCGATCGACCATGACTGCGACCAGCACCACGGCCGTCATGAAGAACGATCTTTGCGTTGCAACCTCTGCACCCGACAGCAGCAGATAGAACGCCGCCGCGACCAAGGCCGCCGCGGCCGACCATTTCTTGATGGCGTAGCCGACCGTCAGCGCCGGAAACAGCGCCAGCAGCGCCCGCACCGCGAAGAACACCACGCCGGCCACGACCGCCATGTGGTAGCCCGAGATAGAGAGTACATGGCCAAGGCCGGAGACGAACATCGCATCGTTTACCGGCGGCGAGATCGCATCGCGCCGCCCGGTCAGCAGCGCGGTGGCGATGGCGCGCTTGTCGCCTTCCAGCGTGGTGCGGATCCGCGCGTCTATCGCATCCCGCAAGCCCTGCATGAACGCCGCGTAGCGCAGGCGAAGTCCGGCGCTGTCGGGCGGCTCCGTGGTCTTGATCGCGCCCATCACGAAGCCGGAGGCGCCGATGCCGGCGAAGAACATGTCGCGGCCGAAATCGTAGCTGCCCGGCCGCAATGGTGCGGGCGGCGGCAGCAGCCGCGCCTTCAGCGCGACGAAGCTGCCGACCGCGGGCGCCGTCCCCTTCTTCACCGACAGCCGCACGCGTTCGAGCTTTGTCGTTCCACGCGCGCTCTCCATGGAGACGACCCGCAGCACGAAGCGGTCCGTGCGCTCTCGGATATCGCGGGTCTCCACGAAGCCCGTCAGCGACACCGAGAACATCGGCTGCACCAGTACAGCATGCGCGATCCGCGCCGTCTTCCACGTCGCCACGGCAAATCCCGTCGCGACGGCGGCGATCATGACCGCGACCGGGAAGAACTTCTGCCGCCGCAACAGAACCGCAACCGCGCAAAGTCCGATCGCGACGGCAGCAGCCACTGGCAGCACCGGCTCGTGATCGGCGGCGAAATAGAGGGCGATACCAGTCCCGAACGCGATGGGCACCCAGGGCAGCAACCGGCCAGCCCCGGCTTCAGCACGCGCCCATTGGCGCAGGGTCTCGATGACGGGCTGCCAGAACGCCGGCCGCGATGGCGCGAAGCCTCCTGCGGGCACCGCGGCGCGCGGCGGCCACGTCCCGGCATAGCCCCGTTTTCGACCCGTCGTGTCGCCCTGCTCCGCCACCCGGGTCCACACCTTACGCACTGCTTGGTACCAAGATACTACCGGACGCTGTATTTGAGGCGCTAGCGGAACGGATGCAGAAACTTGAGAGAACGTGGGCCGACTTGCTTGCCGGGCTTATACAATTTGCCTGTTCGATCAGGACGAACCTGGCCGCCATCGCCGCCATGTTTGGTGTAGACTGGGTGCACCCGTAAATGGGTTCGGCGCAGGTCCGCTACCGGGACTATTCTTGTCAGCCTGCGCCCAAAATGTTCCGACGAGCCGCGCGTATTGTGCGCGGAACCGTCCGCTCGGGACGCCATTGGTTCTTATGCTGACCATCGCCCTTTTGAGGCAGGGCAATTGGAAGTGGACAGCATGGGTAAGAAGACCCGACGCGAGCGGGCGCAATTTTGGACGGAGATATTATGCGCGACACCTAGGTCCAGCCGGACCCGCGCTTCTTGAGGGAGCATTTGAACGTGAGGACATTTTTCAAGGTCGTCATCTGGTTCATGGCCGCGATAGTGGGCCTGTTTGTCTGGAACGTCACTCCCGATTTTCGGCCAATCATCGGTTGGGTTCTAGCCGCGGTATTCGTCTGCTACGTGCTGTCCACGATCGTGGAAGCCACCGTGAAGCGGCTCATTGCAGACGAGTTGCTCGAGCTCTTGCGTCAAAGCAATGCCACGGCCAACCGCATCGAGGTCCTCGATCGGAAGATTACCGCCATCCTGAGAGATGCGCTGGAGCAGCGACGCGTTCGATGATGTTCGCCCGCAAGAAATAGTTCAAGCAGCCTCTATTCGACGCCTCTGTTCAAGCAGCCTTGGAAGCGTCCGCGTCCTCGATCTTGACGTCGAACCAGCCGAGATCCTTAAGTTCGCGCGCCTTCTTTTCCGCAGCTTCCCTCGTGTCCCGCTTCAGTACGATACGGCTCGTACCGTCGCGCGCAAAAATGAAATAGGCCATTATTTGCCCCCCGCTCTATCTCCCGCAAGAGAGTGAAAAAGGCCGCAGGCATTCTCGCGCTGCGACCGGCCGGGTCAAAATTCACTGGTCATAAAACGTTCGATCCGCCGCTCCCGGCTCAGAGAATACTGATCCGAAATTTTCTCGATGTGGAGTCGCAAATGTCGTTCCTGCCGAGGAACACCGCAAGTGTTGCGCTAATGCCCCTCTTTTGTGAGCGAGCTAACAAATGCTAAGGTGACCCATGAAGCTTTCCCTGGTCTACGTTTCATTCGCCCTCGCCATATCAAATTCCGCGGCCGCAGCGGTAGAGCAATGCCGCTTCATCGAAGCGAGAGTTGAACGCGAGGCCTGCTATCAGCGGCAGGAGACCGAGCGGATGGCTCGGCAGAAGGCCAGCCAGGCGCGGCAGGCCGTTCCGCTAAAGCCGTACGAGCCCATGGCCGAGGAAGATGCCCAACTCGCCAAGTCGATGCGGGGGATCTGCCGGGGCTGCTAGCGAGCGCGGCGAGCCGCCTACTCCGCGATCAGCGGCGTCTTCGACGAGACGTGGTGGCTCGCGATCTTCCAGTCGCCGTCCTCGCGAACGATCACCCAGGTGATCTTGACCACCAGCGGCTCGGCACCCTGCTCGACGACAAAGGACGCAGTGCCCGCGACGTTGATCACGTCGTTCGTCACCTGCGCCGTCCTGACGTCGGTAAACTGAACCGAGGGCGACGACCACCGCGGCAAGCCCTCGAAATAGGACATAACGCCGTCATTGCCGCGGTAGAAGCTCGGGTTCGAGCCGAAGAAGAACGCGTTCTTCGAATAGAGCGATGCGAGCGCCGCCGCATCCAGTCGGATGAATGCGGCCGCCCATTTCCCCATGATGGCGGAGACCGTGTCGTCGGTCGTTCCGTGCCCGGACGTCCCCATCGACCTCAACCCTTCCCGCCGACTTCCTTGGCAAAGGTGTCGCGCAGGCCGATGGTGCGGTTGAACACCGGCTTGCCGGGCGCGGAATCCCTGTCGCGCACGAAATAGCCCTGCCGCTCGAACTGCATCACCTCGCTTGAATTGTCGGCCGCAACCGACGGCTCGATCCGCGCATCGGGCAGCACCTCGAGCGACTCCGGATTGAGATCGGCGGCGAAGTCCGCGGCATTCGGGCTCGGATTGGCAAACAGCTGGTTGTAGACGCGGATCTCCGCCGGCACCGAATCCTTCGCCGACAGCCAGTGCATGGTGGCCTTGACCTTGCGGCCGTCGGGGGCGTTGCCGCCGCGGGTGGCGGGATCGTAGGTGCAGCGCAGTTCGACCACCTCGCCGGCATCGTTCTTGATGACGCCGGTGCATTTGACGAAATAGGCATAGCGCAGCCGCACCTCGTTGCCCGGCGAAAGGCGGAAGAATTTCTTCGGCGGGTTCTCCATGAAATCGTCGCGCTCGATATAGAGCTCGCGGCCGAACGAAATTTTTCGCTTACCCAACGACGGATCGTCGGGATGGTTGACCGCCTCAAGTTCCTCGGTCTGCCCTTCCGGATAGTTCTCGATCACGACTTTCAGCGGCCGCAACACCGCCATGCGCCGCTGCGCGGCCTTATTGAGATGCTCGCGGATGCAGAACTCCAGCATGCCGACATCGACCACGCTGTTGGCCTTGGCCACGCCGATGCGCTTGACGAATTCGCGCACCGCGGCCGGCGGCACGCCACGCCGCTTCAGCCCGGCAATGGTTGGCATGCGCGGATCGTCCCAGCCCGAAACGTGACCATCGCGCACGAGCTGCGTCAGCACGCGCTTCGACAGCAGTGTGTAGGTCAGGTTAAGGCGGGCGAATTCGTACTGACGCGGCTTCGACGGCACCGGCAGCTTGTCGAGCAGCCATTCATACAGCGGCCGGTGGTCCTCGAACTCCAGCGTGCAGATCGAATGCGTGATGTGTTCGATGGCGTCCGACTGGCCATGGGCATAGTCGTAGCTTGGATAGATCGACCATTTGGTGCCGGTGCGCGGGTGCTCGGCATGCAGGATGCGATAGAGCACGGGATCGCGCAGGTTGATGTTGCCGGAGGCCATGTCGATTTTGGCACGCAGCACGCGCGCGCCGTTCGGGAATTCGCCGGCCTTCATGCGGCGAAACAGGTCGAGGTTTTCCTCGACGCTGCGGTCGCGGAACGGCGAATTCTTGCCGGGCTCCGTCAGCGTGCCGCGGCTGACGCGGATTTCCTCCTGCGACTGGTCGTCGACATAGGCGTGGCCGGCCTTGATCAGGCCCTCCGCCCAGTCGTACAGGCGGTCGAAATAATCAGAGGCGTAATAGAGATCGGTTCCCCAGTCATAGCCGAGCCAGTGCACATCTGCCTGGATGGAATCGATATATTCCTGCTCTTCCTTGGTCGGGTTGGTGTCGTCGAAGCGCAGATGGCACTTGCCGCCGAATTCCTGCGCGATGCCGAAATTCAGTGCGATCGACTTGGCGTGGCCGATGTGCAGATAGCCGTTCGGCTCCGGCGGAAATCGGGTCACGACCCGGCTGTGCTTGTTCGAGGAGAGATCGGCCTGAACGATGTCGCGAATGAAATCGCGTCCCGCCTCTGCCGCTACCGGTTCTGTGGTCATTCCAGGTTCCTGTGAGGGATTAACGAACCTTCTGCCAAATTCGCCCCCGGGAGCCAAGCCCACTTTGCCCATGGGGAGGCTTTAGTTATGTATCGTTCCTGATATACACCACCGCCAATTCACCCCTCAGCCTGCCCGGTAAATGACCGATTCCGTCGTCACACGCTTTGCTCCCTCGCCCACCGGCTTCCTCCATATCGGGGGCGCCCGCACGGCGCTGTTCAACTGGCTCTATGCCAAAAAGCACGGCGGCAAGATGCTGCTGCGGATCGAGGACACCGACCGCGAGCGCTCGACCGAGCCCGCCATTGCCGCCATCCTCGACGGCTTGAAGTGGCTGGAACTCGATTGGGACGGCGACGTCATCTACCAGTTCAGCCGTGCCGCCCGCCATCGCGAGGTCGCCGAGCAACTGCTCGCCAGCGGCAAGGCCTATCGCTGCTACGCCACATCAGAGGAATTGGCCACGATGCGTGAGAAGGCCCGCGCCGAGGGCCGCACGAGGCTGTACGACGGGCTGTGGCGTGACCGAGACCCCGCCGAGGCGCCGGCCGGAATGAAGCCGACCATCCGCCTCAAGGCACAGCAAGCCGGCGAGACCGTGATCGAGGACCAGGTCCAGGGCCGCGTGGTCTGGCAGAACGAGAACCTCGACGATCTCGTGCTGCTGCGCGGCGACGGCAACCCGACCTACATGCTGGCCGTCGTGGTCGACGACCATGACATGGGCGTGACGCACGTGATCCGCGGCGACGACCATCTGATCAACGCCGCGCGCCAGAAGCAGATCTACGACGCGCTTGGCTGGGACATCCCCAACATGTCCCACATCCCGCTGATCCATGGGCCGGACGGCTCAAAACTGTCGAAGCGCCATGGCGCGCTCGGCGTCGATGCCTACCGCGCGATGGGATATCTGCCGGCGGCGCTGCGCAATTACTTGGTCCGGCTCGGCTGGAGCCATGGCGACCAGGAGATCTTCTCGACCCAGGAAATGATCGACGCGTTCGATCTGCCGGCGATCGGCCGCTCCGCGGCGCGGTTCGATTTCGCCAAGCTCGAGAACCTCAACGGGCATTATATCCGTCACGCCGACGACGCCGCGCTGGTCAGGATGTTTGAGAGCGTGCTCGACTACGTCCCTGACGGCGCCGACCTCAAGACGAAACTCAACGATACCACACGCTCGCAGTTGCTGCGGGCGATGCCGAGCCTGAAGGAGCGCGCCAAGACGCTGATCGAGCTGATTTCCGGCGCCTATTTCATCTTTGCCGACCGCCCGCTCGCGATCGAGCCCAAGGCCGCGGCGCTGCTGACGCCGGAAACCCGCGCGCTGATCGGCCAGCTTCGCACTGCGCTGGAAACGGTTAACGACTGGCGCGCGGAGACCACCGAAGCCGCCATGCGAAGTTTCGCAGAGCAAAACAACCTGAAACTCGGGGCCGTTGCCCAGCCGCTGCGCGTGGCGCTGACTGGGCGAACAACCTCGCCCGGAATCTTCGATGTTTTGGCGGTGCTGGGGCGGGAGGAATGCCTGGCCCGGCTCGGCGATCAAGCCGGCGGCTAAAGCCTGCGGGCGCCCAGCCGTCGAATATTTTGACGTCGCGCCAAACGCGATGCAGCCCCTACCTTCTGCCGTTTCCGGCCGTCTTGCAGTGCACAGGGCAATGAGCTACGCATCTGAAGCCGCCTTCTAGACAAGCCGGCCTCCCTTGTTTCTGCCTAAAAAATGGCACCAGGGTTAGGCGCGGTTTTCGCAACGATTTCATCGGGGACTTCACGATGGACGCAAAATCCAGCAACAAGACTGCAACGCTCACCGTAGGTAACAACACCTACGATTTCCCGATCCTCAGCGGCACGGTTGGGCCCGATGTTATCGACATCGCCAAGCTCTACGCGCAGGCCGGGATGTTTACCTACGATCCCGGCTTCACCTCGACCGGCAGTTGCCAGTCGAAGATCACCTATATCGACGGCGATGCGGGCGTGCTGGAATACCGCGGCTACCCGATCGAGCAACTCGCCGAAAAGGGCGATTTCCTGGAAACCTGCTATCTGCTGCTCTACGGGGAGCTTCCGACCCCGGCCCAGAAGCAGGATTTCGACAGCCGCGTGATCCGCCACACCATGGTTCACGAGCAGATGGCCCGCTTCTTCCAGGGCTTCCGCCGTGATGCCCATCCGATGGCCATCATGGTCGCCGCCGTCGGCGCACTCGCCGCGTTTTATCACGACTCCACCGACATCAATGATCCAAAGCAGCGCATGATCGCTTCCATGCGCATGATCGCGAAGGTGCCGACGCTAGCCGCGATGGCCTTCAAATACACCATCGGCCAACCCTTTATGTATCCGAAGAACTCGCTCTCGTTCGCGGAAAACTTCCTGCACATGTGCTTCGCGGTCCCCTGCGAGGAATACAAGATCAATCCGGTGCTGGCTGACGCGCTCGACAAGATCTTCATCCTGCACGCCGACCACGAGCAGAATGCCTCCACCTCGACGGTGCGTATCGCCGGCTCTTCCGGCGCCAACCCGTTCGCCTGCATCGCCGCCGGCATCGCCTGCCTTTGGGGCCCCGCGCACGGCGGCGCCAACGAAGCCGCACTCGCGATGCTTGCCGACATCGGCACGGTCGACAAGATTCCGGAATTCATCGCCAAGGTGAAAGACAAGAACTCGGAAGTCCGCCTGATGGGCTTTGGCCACCGCGTCTACAAGAACTACGATCCGCGCGCCAAGATCATGCAGAAGATGTGTCACGCGGTGCTGGCCGAGACCGGCCATGGCGACGACCCGATGCTGAAGGTAGCGCTGGAACTGGAAAAGATCGCGCTGAGCGACCAGTACTTCATCGACCGCAAGCTCTATCCGAACGTCGACTTCTATTCGGGCATCACGCTGAAGGCGATGGGCTTCCCGACCTCGATGTTCACCGTGCTGTTCGCGGTCGCCCGCACCGTCGGCTGGATCAGCCAGTGGAGCGAGATGATCGAGGACCCGCAGCAGAAGATCGGCCGCCCGCGCCAGCTCTACACCGGCGTCGGCCGCCGCGACTACGTCGCGATGGACAAGCGGAAGTAAGCGCACGCGTATAAAGAGATTGGAAGGCCGGATGCGATCGCCGCATCCGGCCTTTCTCGTTTTGTGCGTAGGATGGGTAGAGCGCAGCGAAACCCATCAATGCTGGGCCGGCTGCCGGAGTGATGGGTTTCGCTGAAGCGAAACCCATCCTACACCCTACAGCTCACCTCCGACCCGCCCACATCGTCTCAAGCACGATGTCGGCCGCACGAACGCTCGGCGGCTGATTGCCGGTCGACATGATCTGATCGACCTTCGCGAATGCCTCGACCTGCTTGCGCCGGAGTTCGGAGTCGCCGAGCACTTCACGCAGCGCTCTCGCCAGTTTTTCCGGCGTGCAGTCTTCCTGCAGGAATTCGGGAACGACGTTCTCGCCGATCACAAGGTTGGCCAGGATCACCGAGTTCACCTTGATGGCCCGCCGCAATATCCAGGCTTCCACCGAACCGGTCCGGTAGGCCGTCACCATCGGCACGCCCGCGAGTGCCAGTTCCAGCGTCACGGTGCCGGACTTGGCGAGCGCCGCGTGCGCGATGCGGAACGCCGCGCGCTTCTCCTGCTCGCCGATCACGACCTGTGGCTGGATTGGCCAGCATTTCACCGCCTCGACGACCGCCTCCTGCAGATGCGGCATGGTCGGCAGCACCAGTTCGAACGCCACGCCCTCCTGCTGCAGCCGTGCCACCGCCTGGCCGAACACTTCCATGTGATGGCGGATTTCGCTGCGGCGGCTCCCCGGCAGCACCAGCAACACCGGCGGCTGCCCCGCGCGCCGCGCAGCCTCTTGCGCGTTCGGCCGGAGTGCCGACAATTGCTCGGTCAGGGGATGGCCGACATAGCTACAGGGCGGGCCGCGAAGCCTCTGATAGGCCTCGGGCTCGAACGGCAACAGCGCCAGCACGTGATCGACATATTTACGCATCGCCCGCGCGCGGCCGGGTCGCCATGCCCAGACCGTAGGTGATACATAGTTGACGATCGGAATCGCGGGATCCTTTGCGCGCACGCGACGTGCGACGCGATGGGTGAAATCGGGACTGTCGATGATGACCAGAATATCCGGCGACACTTCCGCGACCACCGCGGCCGTCTCCTTGATCAGCCCCAGGATCTTCGGCAGTTCCTTGACCACAGCCGCAAGCCCGATGATCGAGAGTTCTTCGATCGGAAACAGCGACATCAGGCCTTCGCGTGCCATCGCGCGTCCACCGACGCCTTCGAAATGAACCGCGCCGCCAAGGCGCTGACGCAGCACTTTCATCAGATTGGCGCCCAGGCGATCGCCGGACTCCTCCGTTGCGATCAGAAATATCTTCCGCTCGGCGGTCGCACGCGGCGGCGTCACGCCGATAGTCCCAGGATGAACAGGCCAGCCTTGTCGGCGGCCTCGATCATGGCCTGCGAGTCCGCCGCGATGGTGCTGCCTGCGATGACCGCGATGCCGGCGAGCCCTGCCGCGGCCACGCCCTCGATGGTCTTCGGGCCCACCGTCGGAAGGTCGAAGCGCAGATCCTGACCGCTCTTCGGCGCCTTCACCAGCACGCCACGGCCGGATCTGGCGCGAATGCGGCCCACCTCGCGCAGCCGCGCGACGCGCGCCAGCAAGCCGTCGGTGCCCTCGATGTCCTCGACCGCAACCACGTGCCCGTCGATGACGACAACGGCCTGGCCGATGTCGAACGGACCGAGCGCACCGAGCACTTCCCGCCCTTTGGCGATATCGACAGTGGCGGCCGGATCGGGCGTGGCGCGCGCGATGCTTCCCGCCGGCATCAGGATATCGGGCGCGACATCGCGGATGCCAACCATTCGGAAACCATCGCGTTCAAAGATGCGGCCGATGCCCGACAACAGATGATCGTCGCCGCCGCGAAATGCCGCCCAGATATGGCCGATGACGCGGATCGTTCCCCAGTCCAGCCTGACTTCCGACAGCGCCGGCCGCTGCAGCGTGCCGATGAAGATCACGTCGCGGCATCCCTCGCTGCGAAGCAGTTTTGTGGCGCGGCCAAGCTGCCCGACCGAGATCCAGTGATGGCGGAAGCGCTCGACCCGAACCGGATCGCAAGCGCCCTTGAGCGCGAACAGGACCGGCGCGATGCCGCGCTGGCTAAGCGAGTCCGCCACCGCGAATGGCATGGCGCCGCCGCCGGCAATGACACCGACCGGCGAAGCAATACCGGGAGCCGCTGAGGTCATGGCTGCGGCGCCCCCGTCATCAATGCTTGTCGCCATCGCCGGCCGGAAGGCACAGCGCGCGGTGCTTGCCGTGGCCGATGAAGCCAAGGATTTCCGCAATCGCAGGATCCTCGCCGGCGAGCGGCTGCACCGCCTCCAGCCGCTCGGCGAAGATGCCCGGGCCGTGAAACAGCTGCTGGTAGAACGAGCGCACCCTGGCAAGTCGTTCCCTGGTGAAATTGCGGCGCTTCATGCCGATGATGTTGAGCCCTTCGAGGCTCGCATACTGGCCGTTGACAAGGCCGAACGGAATGACGTCGCCGCGCACGCCGCAGACGCCACCGACCATCACCTGCGGCCCGATGCGCGTGAACTGATGCACGGCCGACAGCCCGCCGATGAAGACGAAGTCGCCGATCTCGCAATGGCCGCCGAGCGTCGCCGAGGTCGCGAAGATCACGTTGTTTCCGACCTGGCAGTCGTGTCCCACATGGCTGCAATTCATGAAGTAGCCGCGTTCGCCGACGCGCGTCACGCCGCCGCCGGCCACTGTTCCCGCGTTCATCGTCGATTGCTCCCGGATGGTGCAGCCCGCGCCGATCTCGAGCCGGGTCAGTTCGCCCTTGTAGCTCAGCGATTGCGGCGGCGTGCCGAGCGAGACGAAGGGGTAGATGACGCAGCCGTCGCCGATCGTGGTTTGAGCCGTGATGTGCACATGCGCAACCAGCTTGCAATTCGCGCCGATGACGACGTTGTGTCCGATGATGCAATAGGGGCCGATCGTCGTCCCCTCGCCGATCACGGCGCCATCTTCAACCCGCGCGGTCGGATCGATACTCATCACATGCGTCCAGATTTCGCTCGGGGAATATTGTGTCGGATTTCCAGGTGGTTATCCCGGCATGCCAACGCTGTCCAATGACGTATGGTTACGCCGTGTTGCGGCGCCGGCGCGCATCGCTGGTCTGACCACTCGTCAATTTCAGAATGCAAACACCAACTCCAGTAAGGAATTATTAGGCGGAGAGCCGGCCGGAAACCACGCCCCCTGTTCGTTCCGGAAAGAACAAAAAGAGTTTCAGCACCGGCAATCGGGGGCTGCGATGCCGCCGATGCACGCGGAATGCGATCGGAGCGTCTCAGTCCGTCAGCATCGCACCGACGTCGGCTTCCGCCACGACCGTACCATTCACCTTGGCGTCGCCGTGAAACCACCACATCGCCTTGCGGCGGCCGATCGAGCGCATGTGGTACTCGATGGTATCGCCGGGCATCACCGGCTTGCGGAACTTGCACTTGTCGATGGTCAGGAAATAAACCGCGCGTGGCTTCTCCGTGCCCTCGACCGACTTGATGCCGATCACGCCGGCGGTCTGCGCCATGGCTTCGATCATCATCACGCCAGGATAGACCGGGCGCTCGGGAAAATGACCGAGAAACGGCGGCTCGTTGAAGGTGACGTTCTTGATGCCAATGCCGCTGTAGTCGGTCCGGATCTTGATCACCCGGTCGATCAGCAGCATCGGGTAGCGGTGCGGGAGCGTCTTGAGGATCTCGTTGATATCCACCAGCTCAAACCTGACCGATGCCTCCTCCATCACTCCTTCCCCTCGTCTTTTGGATGGCCTGCGCCATCGCGCGCAAGACGTTCAAGCGCCAGCGTCTCTCGGAACCATTGCCTGGTCGGCCGAGCCAGGTGACCACCCCAACGTGCGCCGGCAGGAATTTCGTCCTTGACCGCACTCATGGCCGCGATCTGCGCCCCATCGCCGATCTTGATGTGATTGTTAAGTCCCGCTTTGGCGCCGATCGCCACGTTGTCACCGATCGTCAGGCTGCCGGCGAGCCCGATCTGGGCCGCCAGCAGGCAGTGCCTGCCAATGGTCACATTGTGGCCGACCTGGACCTGATTGTCGATTTTGGTGCCCTCGCCGATCACGGTATCGCGGAGGCTGCCGCGGTCGATCGTGGTGCCGGCGCCGACCTCGACGTCGTTCTGGATCAGGACACGGCCAGTCTGCGGCACCTTTACATGGCCTTCGGGGCCGAAGAAAATGAAGCCGTAGCCGTCCTGGCCGATGCTGCACCCCGGATGGATCAGGACGTTGTTGCCGATCAGCGCATACTGGATCGCGGTGCGCGCGCCGATATTGCAGTCCCTGCCGATCTTGACGTCAGCGCCGATCACCGCACCCGCACCGATCACCGTGCCGGCGCCGATCTCGACCCTGGGGCCGATCACCACGAGCGGATCGACGATCACGCCGTCTTCCAGATGGGCCGACGGATCGATGATCGCCGACGGCGCGATGCCGTCATTGTCGAACCAGGATTGCGGACGGAGCGCGTCGGCATGCCACTCGCGCGCCAGCCTGACGAAGGCCCGGAACGGCTGGCTGGCACGCAGCACCGCGACATGAGAGGGCACCTGCGCTTCGAAACGTGCGCTGACCAGACAGGCCCCCGTCTTGGTCGCCTTGAGCTGATCGGCGTATTTGAGATTGTCGAAAAACGTCAGATGCATCGGACCGGCTTCGTCGAGCGAAGCCAGCCCCCTGATGACCCGGTCGCCCCGCGCAGGATCGACCAATACCGCTCCCGCCAGCGTGGCAATCTCAGCCAGCGTCGACGAAGGATGTTGCTTGAAGAATACTGGCTGCGCCATTCCACCCGTCGCAGTCCGGCTTGCATTCACACCGGAGCGCCGGCCCGAACACCGGAGCCGGCCGCTCTCCTTGTCCGATACGTTCCCAGATGCGAACCGATGAGCGGTTCGCCTGAAGACGTCCTAGAACGACGTGCCACCGCCAAACTTGAATTCCTGCACGCGGTCATATGCACCCTTGGTGATCGGAACCGCATAGTCGAAGCGCAGCGGACCGAACGGCGAGGCCCAGATCAAGCCGACACCGACCGAGCTTCGCACCACGTTACCGCTATCGTACTGCAATCCCAAGCAGTTTCCGGGAGCGGCTCCAGTGGTCGCCGTCGCCTGCGTCGGCGGCGTGCAGCCCGGCACGTTGACTTCGCCGGTCTGCGCCCACGACGTCGGACCCTTGTAGTCGAACAGTCCGCCGGCGTCGGCATAGATCGAACCCTTGAGCCCGACTTCCTTCGGCAGGAACCAGAACGGCATCTGCAATTCGAACGAAGCGCCCCAATATTTGGTGCCGCCAAGCGCGTCACGCGTACCGAAGGGGTTGAGATCGCGCGGGCCGATGCCGTTCGGCGCAAAACCACGAACGAGGTTCGGACCCATCTGGAAGTGATCGAGCATCCGCAATTCGCTGCCGCCGAACTGGTTGAGCATACCGCCCTGGAGATGGATCAGGCCAACGATGTCGGCGACCAGCGGCGTGTAGTACTTCGCATCGATCGCGGATTTGATGTACTTCACGTCACCGCCGACGCCGGCAAAGTCCTGCTTCCAGTCGATCAGCAAGCCGTCGGTCGGGTTCTTGTTGTTGTCCAGCGTATTGAAGTTGAGCGAGTAACCGACCGACGAGGTCAGCGTCTGGCCGCTCTGCAGTTCCCTGCGGACCGGAAGCGAGGCTTCGCCATCGCTGTAGCACCACAGGCCGATGCCGGAGGTGTCGTTGGCGGTTTGTCCGCCCGATGTGATCGATCCGCCGGCAGGCGCGCCGACCAGGTTCGCATAGGCCGGCGATGGATTGAACGCCAGCAACGAGTTCGAGGAGTTGTTGTTACAGTTCGCCAGTTGGTTCGGCAGCGTGATCTGCTGCTGATAGATCGAATAGCGCAGTTGCAGCGCGAGATCTTCCCGCAGGCTGAAGCCGAGGCGCGGGCTGAAGCCCAGCGTCTTGGTGCCGTAGGAAATATAGCTGTTGGCCAACTGCTCACGCTGGAACAGGTCGAGGCCGAGCGCAACGCGGTAATCCAGCAGATAGGGCTCCACGAACGACAGCGAATAGCCGCGCGCATACTGGCCGTAGGTCACCGCCGCCTTTGCGTACAAGCCCCGGCCGAGGAAGTTTCGCTCGGAAATGCTGACTTCGGCGAGCGCACCGTCCGTGGTCGAGTAGCCACCCGACACCGAGAAGTCGCCGGTCGACTTTTCTTCCAGATCGACGATCAGGATCACGCGATCGCTCGATGAACCCGGCTCGGTCAGGATCTTGACGGCCTTGAAGAAGTCGAGATTCTTCAGCCTGCGCTCGGCGCGATCGACCAGAGCGCGGTTATAGGCATCGCCTTCGGAGAGATCGAACTCGCGCCGAATCACATAGTCGCGGGTGCGGGTGTTGCCGCGCACGTTGATGCGCTCGATATAGGTACGCGGACCTTCGTCGATCGAGAAGACGATCGAGACGGTGTGCTGCTCGAAATTGCGGTCGCCGCGCGGGCGCACGATCGCGAAGGCGTAGCCGCGGCGCGAGGCCTCGATCTGCATTTCCTCGACCGACTTCTCCAGCGCCTCGGCATTATACAACGAGCCCACGTTGACGCGGGAGAAGCTGCGCAGCGACTTGGCATCGAGCGTGCCGATCGAGGTCTGGAAATCGACCGATGCGACGCGGTACTGCTGGCCTTCCTCGATCTTGAAGGTGACCATGAACCCCTTCTTGTCAGGGTCATATTCGGTCAGCGCGGCCACGACCTGCACGTCGGCAAAGCCATTCTTGAGATAGAAGCGACGAATCAGGTCGCGGTCGGCCTCGACCCGGTCGGGATCGTAGACGTCGGCGCCGCCGAGGAAGCTCAGCAGGTTCGATTCGCGGGTCTTGATGACGTCCTTGAGGCGATAGGAGGAATAGGCAACGTTGCCGACGAACTCGATCGACCTGACGCCGGTCTTGCCACCTTCGGCGATCGTGAAGATCAGATCGACGCGATTGTTCGGCTGCTCGATGACTTCGGGCGTCACGCGAATGTCGTAGCGGCCCGAGCGCCGGTAGATTTCGGCGATACGCTGGGCATCCGACTGAACCATCGGGCGGGACAGCGTGCCGCGCGGCTTGGACTGGATTTCAGCCGAAAGCTGCTCGTCCTTGACCTTCTTGTTACCTTCGAAGGCGATGCGGCCGATGACGGGATTTTCCACGACGACGACGACCAACCGGCCGCCGGCTTGATTGATTCGCACATCCTGGAACAGCCCGGTTTCGATCAGCGCTTTCAGGCCGTCGTCGATCTGGGCCTGCCCAAGGCGGCCGCCGGGGCCCGGCCTGAAATAGGAGCGGATGGTCTCGACCTCGACGCGCCGGTTCCCCTCAACCGCGATCGACGCAACGGTCTGGGCCGCAGCCGGCGCAGATACCAAAGCGCCCACCACCGTGGCCCCCAACGGCGCTGCCGTCATGATCAGAGCGGCCAGCAGACCCCCCCGCACTCGCATTCCAAACATCATGCGCAACGCGCCCTCGTCCTTCCAATGCCGGCCGTACCCCTACGAACCGGCAGAATCCCACTGTTGCACTGCTTGTAGCGAATTAAAACGGGGCGGCAAACCAGACATCGCCCTGCATTTCCAATTTCATTCCAAGACGTTGCCTATCGGCAACGTCACAAAAAAGCCGCTTCACGATGCCGCCAGATGCAGGATGTCATTATAGGTTGCAAACACCATCAGCATCAGGACCAAACCCAGCCCGATTCGGAACCCCATCTCCTGGGCCCGTTCCGACAGCGGACGTCCCCGAACGGCCTCTACCGCATAGAACAAAAGGTGACCGCCATCGAGCAGCGGGACCGGGAACAGGTTCAACAACCCGATAGAGATCGACAGCACCGCAGCCAGATGCACCAGGGCTGCCAGGCCGATGGTCGCGACCTGCCCCGATATCTGGGCGATTCTGATCGGCCCGCCGACCTGATCGGCGGCTTCGCGGCCGGTGAATACCCCGCCGATATAGGCGAGCGTTCGGTCGACCACGAACCAGGTCTCCTTGACGCCCAGCCAAAGCGCGCTGGCGGGATCGACCCGCTCGGTCACGACATCGCCGGGAGCCGTCGCCCGGGTAATACCGAGCACACCCAGACGATGGACGTTTCCGAACGAATCCTTCACTTCGCGAAGTTCCGGGGTGCCTTTGAGTTGCAGCGTGGAATCGCCGCGCTTGATGGTGAAGTTCAGGGTGTCCCCGGCGCGAACGCCGACGACGCGCTGCATGTCGGAGAAGCTGCCGATTGTCTTGCCGTCGATCGCAGTCACGATGTCGCCGACCTGGAAACCGGCCTTTGAGGCGGCGCTGTTGGCTTCGATCTTGTCGACCCGCGCCGTCGTGCTCGGCTTGCCGAAGAAAGTGAACAGGCAGGTGAAGATCACGATCGCCAGGATGAAATTCGCGATCGGACCGGCGGCAACAATAGCGGCGCGCGCGCCGACTTTCTTGTGGTGGAAACTGCCCGCCCGCTCCTCCGCGGTCATGCTGGCAAGCGTCTCGGACGAAGCCGGGGTCGAGGCCTCCGACTCGTCGCCGAAGAACTTCACATAGCCGCCGAGCGGAATCGCGGAGATCTTCCAGCGGGTGCCGTGGCGGTCGTTGAAGCCCGCAAGTTCCGGCCCGAAGCCGAGCGAGAACGTCAGCACCTTCACACCATTCCATCGGGCGACCAGGAAGTGGCCGAGCTCGTGGAAGAACACGACGATGGTCAGGACAAACAGGAAGGGGATGATGTAACCGATGAGCCCATTACCCAACGTATTGAAACTATGCAGGAAAAAGTCAGTCATCAGATTCCCCTCGACAAGAGCCAACGGCTCCGTCCCCACGCCTTTAGGATGCCTTCAAGGCAATTTGAGGCAATAGGGAGGCAGCTCTATTTCGTGCGTTATGGTCAACCGCAATCGCGTCGTCGGCCGAGCTCAGCGGCGCCAGGTTCCCGGCGCGAATCCAGTCGTTGATGGTAGCTTCGACGAGCCGCGCGATCGCACCGAACTTGATCTGGCCGGCGATGAAGGCGGCCACCGCCACCTCGTTTGCGGCATTATATACCGTAGTTGCACCGCGTCCTGTTCTTAAGGATTCGTAAGCGAGCCGCAGCCCCGGGAACCGCTCGAAGTCAGGTGCCTCGAAAGTCAGCTGCCCGATCTTGGCCAGGTCCAGCCTGGCCGACGGTCCGACGATTCGGTCGGGCCATCCGAGGCAGTGCGCAATCGGGATCCGCATGTCGGGGGCGCCGAGCTGCGCCACCACGGAGCGGTCGGAGAATTCAACCATGCCGTGAATGATCGACTGCGGATGCACGAGGACGTCGATTTCGTCGGGCGTCAGCGCGAACAGGTAAGACGCTTCAATGACTTCGAGCCCCTTGTTCATCATCGAGGCCGAGTCGATCGTGATCTTCTGGCCCATGCTCCAGTTCGGATGTTTTAGCGCCTGCGCCAGCGTCGCCTGTTCGATGTCGCTGGCCGCCCAGGTGCGGAACGGGCCGCCGGAAGCGGTGATGATCACGCGCACCAGTTCTTCGCGGTTCCCTGAGGAAAGCGCCTGAAACAGCGCGTTGTGTTCGGAATCCGCCGGCAGGATGCAGGCGCCCGCCTTCGCTGCGCGCTGCATGAAGAAATCGCCGGCGCAAACCAGGCATTCCTTGTTGGCCAAGGCCACCGCCGCACCGCGATCGACGGCCGCCAGCGCCGGCTTCAGCCCGGCCGCGCCGCTCACCGCCGCCATCACCCAATCGGCGGGACGCGCCGCAGCCTCTATAATTGCACTTTCGCCGGCGCCGCATTCGGTGCGCGTACCCGCGAGCGCAGATTTCAGTTCGCCTAGCTTGGACGGGTCGGCAATCGCCGCGAATCTCGCGCCGAATTCCTTCGCTAGTTTCGCCAGTCCTTCGACGTTGGAATTCGCGGTCAACGCCTCGACCTGATAGCGGTCGCGGGCGCCGCGCAGCAGATCCATGGTGCTGTCGCCGATGGAACCGGTGGCGCCCAGCACCGTCACGGTGCGCGCATCAGCCAGCGGAGCCTTGTTGTTACGCAATGGAACTGCGCTCATAATTTCACCAAACCATAAGACCGCGGCCAACGCCATCGGCGCCGCCCCGCAGGAGCCCGAAAAGTGCCGCCACAACGACGGCTGCGACAAAACCATCCAGGCGATCCATTAGCCCGCCGTGGCCGGGAATGATGTGACTTGAGTCCTTTACGCCAAAACGCCGCTTGACGGCGGATTCGAACAGGTCGCCGAGTTGCGAAACGACCGAGAGGACCGCACCCAGCAGCAACAGCGGCCCGGTATTGCCCAGACCGAACGCCGCAAAGCCTGTGGCCACCGCCAGACTGGCAGCAAATCCGCCCGCTGCGCCGGCCCAGGTCTTTTTCGGGCTGACCTTTGGCAAGAGTTTCGGCCCACCGATGCCGCGGCCGGCGAAATAGCCGCCGCTATCGGTCACCCAGACAATCAGCAGCACGAACATCAGCGCCGCGAATCCCTTCACGGGATCGAGACGCACCAGAACGGAGGCGAGCTCGGCCGCCGCGGCATAGAGAAATCCCGCAGCAACCCAGTTCCGCCGTTCCGGCGCCATCGCAACGGTCACGACGAGGCCGACGGCGAGCACGATCAGCGCGGCCTCGATCCGGCCGATCGCGAGGCAGAGCCCGGCGACGGCAACCGCCACCACGCCTGATACGCTCACGCGCGTCGCACCGGCGAGGCCCACAACCGCCAGCCACTCCAGGAACAGGCCGATCGCCGCCAGCGTCACCAGCGCGGTCCACAGCCAGCCGCCCGCATAGGCGATCGCGACCGCTAGCGGAATCAGCACCGCGGCCACGACGATGCGCATCAGGAGATTGCGCGAAGCGGATTCGCCTGGCGAATCGGATGCGCTCGCTGCCGCCGGCGCGGCCTCGCGCTCGGTCACGATCCGGTTTTCGCGGCCAGACCGCCGAAGCGGCGTTCGCGTCTGGCGTATTCGGCAATGGCGCTTTCCAGCGCGGCCTTGTCGAAATCCGGCCAGTGGATCGGCACGAATACGAGTTCGCTGTAGGCGGCCTGCCACATCAGGAAGTTCGACAGCCGCTGCTCGCCGCTGGTGCGGATGATGAGGTCGGGATCGGGAATGTCGGGCGCATCGAGATACTGACCGAGCGTATCGGCATCGATCGATGCCGGATCGCGCTTGCCCTCGGCCACTTCGCGCGCCAGCCGCTGTGCCGCGCCCGCAATCTCCTGGCGCGATCCGTAATTGAAGGCGACCACGAGATTGAGCCTGGTGTTGGCCCTGGTCAGCTCCTCGGCCTCGCTCAGCAGCGCGCAGATATCCGGCTCCAGCCCCGTCCGTTCGCCGATTACGCGCACGCGGACGCCGTCGCGATGCAGCGTCGCCAGGTCGTTGCGGATGAAGCGGCGCAGCAGTCCGAACAGATCGCCGATTTCGGACGCCGGCCGCGACCAGTTCTCCGAGCTGAATGAGAAGATCGTCAGATACTGGATGCCGAGTTCATGTGCGGCCTGAACGACGCGGCGCAGCGCATCGACGCCACGACGATGGCCCTCGGCACGCGGCAGGCCGCGCGCCGCCGCCCAGCGCCCGTTTCCATCCATGATGATCGCCACGTGCAACGGGCCGGTTCGATCCGGTCCTTCCGTGGCTGGCGCAGCGGCGTTAGACATCATCTAAAATTCCAGGGCCAGTCCCAAGCACGATCAAACAGTGAGGATTTCCTTTTCCTTCGTCGCAAGCAGCTGATCGATCTCGGCAATGATCCCGTCGGTCGCCTTCTGCACATCATTGGCAAGGCGTTCCTGGTCGTCTTCGGAAATCTCGTGATTCTTCTCGAGCTTCTTGACGATATCCAGCCCGTCGCGGCGAACGTGACGAACCGCGACCTTGGCGGCTTCGGCGTATTTATGCGCGACCTTCACCAGTTCCTTGCGGCGTTCCTGGTTGAGTTCGGGGATCCGCAGGCGCAGCACCTGCCCTTCGGTCGCCGGCGACAGGCCGAGATTGGAATCGACGATCGCCTTTTCCACGGCCTTGACCATGGACTTGTCCCACACCTGCACCGAAAGCAGCCGCGGCTCGGGCACGCTGACGGTGGCGAGCTGGTTGAGCGGCATGTGCGAGCCATAAGCCTCGACCTGCACCGGCTCGAGCATCGAGGCCGCGGCGCGACCGGTGCGCAGGCCGCCCAGTTCGTGCTTGAGCGACTGCGTCGCTCCCTGCATGCGGCGCTTCAATTCGTTGATGTCAAAACCAGGCGTGGGCATAACGCTCTCCCCTCCTCAGAAACCAGCCGCCGGCGTCGTGGGGCCCGCGGTTCGAAGCAGCACCGGCGTATCAGCCGGCTACGACCGTGCCGTGGCCGTTCCCGCGCAGGATCGCGCCGATCGAACCCGGCTCGGCGATCGAGAATACGATGATAGGCAGCGACGTCTCGCGGGCAAGGGCGAATGCGGTTGCATCCATCACCTTGTACCCACCCTGGATCGCCTGCGAATGCGTCAACCGGTCGAAACGCTTGGCGGACGGGTCTTTTTTGGGGTCGGCACTGTAGACGCCGTCGACATTGGTCGCCTTGAGCACCGCCTGTGCGCCGATTTCGGCCGCCCGCAGCACCGCCGTGGTGTCGGTCGTGAAGAACGGGTTGCCGGTTCCACCGCCTAGCAGGACGATTCGACCTTCGGACAGGTATTTGTGCGCTGCACCGCGCGTGAACAGCTCGGAAACCTCGGGCATCACGAACGCCGACAGCGTCCGCGCCGGTGTGCCCTTGCGCTCGATGGCAGCCTCCAGCGCGAGGCAATTCATCATGGTGGCGAGCATGCCCATGGTATCGCCGGTCGGGCGCGAAACTCCACGCGACGAGACCTCCACGCCGCGAACGATGTTGCCGCCGCCGATCACGACGGCCACCTCGATGCCGAGTTTCTGGGCCGCGATCAGTTCACCCGCGATACGGTCGATGGTAGGCTGGTCGATACCGAAGGACTGGCTGCCTGCGAGATACTCGCCGGAGAGCTTGATCACGACGCGACGATAGACCGGCTCAGCCATTGCTTATCGCTTCCTTATCCCGCGCTGGTGACTTCCGGCGCGATGGCGCCGGAAGATTGTAACCGCGGTTATTTCTTGCCGCTGGCCGCCGCGACTTCGGCTGCGAAATCGGATTCCTGCTTTTCGATTCCCTCGCCGAGAGCATAGCGCACAAATCCGGCAATCTTCACGGGACCACCGACCTTGCCCTCAGCTTCCTTCACCGCCTGCGCGACCGACTTGCCGGTGTCGTGGATGAATGCCTGCTCCAGCAGGCAGACTTCCTTGTAGTAGGTCTTCAAACCGGACTCGACGATCTTTTCGATCACGTTGTCGGGCTTGCCCTGCTGGCGGTACTTGTCGGCCAGCACGTCCTTTTCCCGCTTCACGATTTCCGGGTCGAGGCCGGACGGATCCAGCGCCTGCGGATTGCTCGCGGCCACGTGCATGGCAAGCTGACGGCCGAGTTGCGTGAGCTCGTCGGTCTTGCCGGTCGATTCCAGTGCGACCAGCACGCCCATCTTGCCGGCGCCGTCGATCACCGCACCGTGGATATAGCTCGACACCACGCCCTGGCCCACTTCGAGCGAAGCCGCGCGGCGCAGCGACATGTTTTCGCCGATGGTCGCGATCGCATCAGAGATCGCGGTCTCTACAGTGACGTCGCCGACCTTGACGGCCTTGATCTTCTCGACGTCCGCGCTGTTGTGGAGCGCGACCTGGGCGATCATCTTGACGAGGCCCTGAAATTGTTCGTTGCGCGCAACGAAATCGGTCTCCGAGTTGACTTCGACCACGACGCCCTTGTTGCCCGACGTCACGGCGCCGATCAGGCCCTCCGCCGCAACGCGGCCGGCCTTCTTCGCAGCCTTCGACAGGCCCTTCTTGCGCAGCCAATCCTGGGCAGCGGTCATGTCGCCCGAGGTTTCGGTAAGCGCCGCCTTGCAGTCCATCATGCCCGCGCCGGTCGACTCGCGCAGTTCCTTGACCATCGCCGCCGAAATCGTTGCCATCGTCGAATATCCTTCTTGCCTGCTAGCCGCGAGCGCGGCGCGCGCTTCGCGCCGTGCCGCCATCAGCTTCAGGTAATGCCGAAATTTGAGGAGAGAACCGGTGGCCGGAGGCCGGCCACGCGGTGTTGCAATTATTCCGCTTCCGCGGTCAGCGCCTTGGCCTGGGCGACCCAGCCATCGGCGCGGCTCGGAAGTCCGACCTCTTCACCGATCTTGTGCGCGGTGTCGTGGTCGAGTTCGGCGAGCTGCCAGTAGTGGAAGATGCCGAGGTCGTTGAACTTCTTCTCGATCGCACCGGAGACGCCGGTGAGCTTCTTGAGATTGTCGGCGGTGCCACGCGGACCGGCCAGACCCTGGAAGCCGGTCGGCTGCGCCGCCGCCGGAATCTCCTCGCGGACCGGCTGAGCGGAGGCGCCGATATCGATGCCGTGATCGCCCTGCGCACGCGAGATGCCGTCGATGGCGGCGCGGGCAATCAGGTCGCAATACAGCGAAATGGCGCGACCGGCGTCGTCATTGCCCGGCACCACGAAGGTGATGCCCTTGGGATCAGAATTGGTGTCGACGATCGCGGCTACGGGAATGTTGAGCCGCTGCGCTTCCTGGATCGCGATGTCTTCCTTGTTGGTGTCGATCACGAAGATCATGTCGGGAAGCCCGCCCATGTCCTTGATGCCGCCCAGCGAGCGATCGAGCTTGTCGCGCTCGCGCTGCAGCGTCAGCCGCTCCTTCTTGGTGTAGGAATTGGCTTCGCCCGACGAGAGCACTTCGTCGAGATGACGCAGGCGCTTGATCGAACCCGAGATCGTCTTCCAGTTGGTCAGCGTGCCGCCGAGCCAGCGCGAATTGACGAAATACTGCGCCGACCGCTTCGCGGCCTCGGCAACACCGTCCTGCGCCTGGCGCTTGGTGCCGACGAACAGGATGCGGCCGCCCTTGGCGACGGTGTCGGACACCGCCTGCAGCGCACGATGCAACATCGGCACGGTCTGGGCGAGATCGATGATGTGGATGTTGTTGCGCGCACCGAAAATGTAATCCGCCATTTTCGGATTCCAGCGGTGCGACTGGTGGCCAAAGTGCACGCCAGCTTCAAGCAACTGACGCATAGAAAAATCGGGTAGCGACATCGTGTTGATTCTCCGGTTGGTTCCTCCGGAAACGTGTGAGCAGACGAGCCTTATGGCCCGGCTGCCACCGGACGGCCTTGTGAGCCATGTTTCCGTGTGAGATGGCGCGGTGTATAGCCGGATTCCAGCCAGAAGCAAGGAAATACGGCCGATTTTCCGGGCGTTGCGGCCCGGCTATTTAGGGCCGGACCGGCCACACTGGTGTCCCCTCCCCGGACGAAACAATCAGCATCTCGCGCCGGGCGGGCATCCACCCCTGCCCGGCGCAGCAGGCGGCGCTGCCGGGCGCGGTGGTGGAGGCGCCGCCATCCGCGGTGCGGCCGGTGGCGGAGCAGCCATTCTTGGCGGTGACGGCGGCGGTGCAGCCATCCGGGGTGGTGGCGGCGGTGGCGCGGCCATCCGAGGTGGTGGTGGCGCCGCCATTCGGGGCGGCGGGGCGGCCATCCGCGGCGGCGGAGCCGCTACCCTCGGTGCAGGTGGCGGCGGCGCAACGCGAGCGGCCGGTGGCGGCGGCCGTGCCACGACCGCAGCAGGTGGCGGCCCACGCCGGATTTCGGGCTGCGGTTGCGGTCTCGGCGCAATCGCCGCGGCGGGTCGCGACGGCGCAGCGGCGCTGGGCGGCGGAACGCCCCCGGTTGTCTGGCTGCGTCGGGCACAGCCGCCGGTGCAGCCTGCGTCCCCGGTGCGGGGCGGGTGAGACCCGGTCTCGCCGGGGCGGCTGGTGCCGGAGGGGCCGTCGCTCCTACTGCGGGCCTGGCGCCGGCTGGCGGCGCACCGGGCGCGGGCGGGGCCGCGGCTGCCGGCGGAGTGGCACCCGGCACAGGCCTCGCACCCGGATTGACTGCCCCCGGCGGCGATATGGCAGCGCTTGGCGGCGCGGGCGGAGCCCCCTTGGTGCCTGGAACCGGCAGCGCATTGGGCCTCGGCAAGGCCTGGTTCGGCGCCAGCACGCCTGGCGCAGTTGCCGGCTGCGCCCCGTTTGGCGTCCTGCCCGGTCCGCCCGGCGCATTAGGCGCGCCCGGCAAACCCGTCCTCACCGCAGGATTGATCGACGCACTCGGTGGCACCGGTGCTTTGCCCTGCTGGATCAGTGTGGCCCGCTGCGCGACGGCAGGCGGCAGCACCGGCGTGGCACCGCCCCGCCCCGGCGCAACCACGGCCGGAGCCGGAACCGCGGCATTGGGCCTGCCGCCATCTTTCACGCCCGGCACGGGGCCGGGAACGCCTGGCGGAGGCGGCCGGTTGATGACGTTATTGATGACGGCCCTGTTGTGGATGTTGGCAAAGATGATGTTGTTGGGCGGCGGCGCCACATACACCGGCGCCCGCACATAGACCGGGATCGGCACGAAGATCGGCTGCGGCAGGATGAACAGCGCGACCGGCGGCGGCGGTGGCGGCAGCACGATGAAATCATCCGGCGGCGGCGGCAGATAAAACACCGGCGGCGGAGGCGGTGGCACGAAGTCAAATTCGGGATCGCTGAATGCCAGCACGGGGCGATCGATATAGATGAACTCTTCGGGCAGCGGCGGTGGCACGTCGTAATCGATGACATCGAATGTCGGCGGCGGCTCGAGCGGCGCGGTGAGAATGGCAAGACGGCGGCGCGCATCGGCGGCATGCGGCCCGCGTGGATAGCGTTGCAGATACGACCAGTAGGCGTTCGGTGTGTCGGTGCGGTAAGTGCGGCGCCAGGTGATCGCCTCGCGTCGCGCCGCGACGATCGCCCTTACCCGCTTTGCCAAGGGATCGCTGCCATAGGCGCCGAGGAAATCCTCATAGCCCTGCAGCGTATCGCGCTCGAGCGCCGCGGTGTAGGCCTCCTGCACGCCGAGATCGCGGATCGGCTTGTCGCGGATGGCGGCAACCTGATCGGCCGGCGCTGGAACTGGCGCATCCGGCGCCCGCTCGAAGAACATGAAGGGCGTATCGACCTTCTGGCTGTCCCACGGCACCTGCGCGCCCTTGCTGGCTTCATTGACCCGCAGCCGCAGGCGGTTGAAAACCTCCGGCAGCGGCAATCCGCCGGTCCGGATCATCTCCGCCAGCGACTGGGCATAGATGCCGTACGATCCCTGCTCCGGCGGCGCCACCGTTCCGGGAGCCGCGTTGAATGCAATCAGCATCCGCGGCTCGGCTTCCACCAGCGCGAGCCCGCTTGCTATCTGTCCGTTCACGAAAGGCTGCTGCCGCGCCGCGTCCAGCACGACGATGCCGGCCTTCAGCGGCAGCGAGGCGAGTTGCCGGACGTAGTCGCCGACCCGCAACGCCTCGATCGGAACGTCGGTGTCGCGGTTGATCGCGGAATCCACCGGCACGAAATAGTTGTCGCCCGCCAACTGCAGTCCGTAACCCGCGAGATAGACCATCGCGACCGTGTCCGGCCCCGAGGCTTCGGCCTTGTTGATGAAGTCGCGGAAACTCTTGCGCAGCGTGTCGCCGTCGAGATCGCGGGCGCCGATCACGTCGAAGCCTGCCGCCTGCAGCGTCTGCGCGATCAGACCGGCATCATTGGCCGCGGTCGCCAGCGGCGATTTCGCGTAAGCCGCGTTGCCGACCACCAGCGCGATGCGCTTTTCGGGCTGCTGCGCCGCGGCGGCGCTCACATACCCCGCCAGTCCCGAGATCGTGACCACGCACACCGAGAAAACAAACAGACTTCTGGCAAATCGCATCGATCGCACCCTATCGCCGCCCAGCGCGGCAAGAAACGCGACATGGAACGCGCGTTCATCTGAACATTTCTTGAACAGATTGCGGTACCAGCAAGGCGTTGCGCAAATCAAATCGAACCTGATGGCGCCAACACGCCAGTTCCGGCGAAATTCGCGTTGTCGCGGCCTGCCGACAGGCGTATCGTCGGCGGATCGCAATCGCCCGCATCGTGAGGCGACGACGCGAATTCCTCCGGGTGTGCCGATTGCCCATCGCAATGGAGGAATCGCCATGACCGTTTCCCCGACCCTGCAGAAGTTCCTGGATAACACCGTCACCTATGACGTGATTTCTCACGCGCCCACGATGTCGTCGACGCGCACGGCCGAGGCATGCCATGTGCCGGGCGACGCGCTCGCCAAGGCGGTCGTACTTCGCCGCGACGGCGGCTACATGATGGCGATCCTGCCCGCCTCCCACCATCTGAATATGTCCGCCCTGAAGATACAACTCGGTCACAGGGTCGATCTCGCGAGCGAAGAGGAGGTCGCGACGCTGTTCGACGATTGCGAACGCGGCGCGGTGCCGCCGGTCGGCGAGTGCTACGGGCTCGACGTCATCGTCGACGACAGCATCGACACGCGACGCGAGATCTACATGGAGGGCGGCGACCACGCCACGCTCATTCGTCTGAACGGCGAGCAGTTCGCACGGTTGACCGCGAATGCCTGGCACGGCCACTTCACGACGCACGATTGAGGTTGTCATCTGCCGGCGCGGCTGATCGCGGTCGAACCGCCGCGATCAGCCGTTTCGAGTCGCCCCAATCGTGGGGCCAGCCGCGCTTCAGTGATGGGCTGAAACGCTTTTCACATAGCCGGACATCAGCTCACCCGATGTCGAATGGCTGACGTCGCCCAGGCTGATCATGCCGACCATCCGCTTGTTCTTGTTGATGACAGGCAACCGGCGGACCTTCAGCGTTTCCATGTGATGAACGGCCTTGGCGAGGTCATCGTCCTCCCGGCAGCAATGGATGCCGTCGGTCATCACGTCGCGCGCCTTGGCGCGGGTGGCATCGAAGCCGTTGCCGGCAAGCCCTTTGCAGACGATGTCGCGATCGGTGACCATTCCGATGAGCCGATCGTCCTCGCCGATCGGAATGCAGCCGATATCATGCGCGCGCATCAGCTTTGCGATTTCGGTGATGGGCGTGTCGGGGCTGACCCAGTCGACGCCCTTGTGCATCGCGTCCTTGACTTTCATGGCGGACCTCCGTTGCTGCGATTTCAGGTGGTATCCACGTGATGCAGAACAGTTTCCCCCTTGGCCCCGACTATACGACGGATCGGATCGGCAAGCATCGCAAAAGCAATGACAACTTCTTGAGGCCACGCTTCCTCAGACTGACGACGCTGTCGTTGCGCCTTAGCCTGCGCGGACGCTATTCGGCCAATTGAAGTTCGGCGAGCGTCGCTCGCGCGGTCGGCTCGTCCAGCGGCACGAATTCGGCCGGCCCCAGATTGTCGCTGCCGGCCGTTGCGACGGACGCGACTACCACGCCGGCCAATCCTCCCACGATCGACATCCCCGTAACCGCATCATGCCGCGCGCTGGACTTGACGAGGAAGAAATAGGTGCGGCTCGGTGCTGAAGTCGCGCTTGGTCTCGCCCGGAAACAGCGTTTCGTTCGCGACGAGCTCGTGGCGCCCTGCCGGACGATCGGCATAGGCGTAGGTCCCGGCGATCACCTTGCCGATCGGGCTGCTGTCCAGTTTCACGTCGCAAGCACAGAATGCCATGCTCAGGCCATCACGCTTTTTCTGCAGCACCACGATGCGGGAATGGCCCGGCTTGGGCGGTCCCATTTTTTGCGACACCGCGGCATAGTCAGTCCCGACCTTGGCGGTTACGCAACCAGACAACAACGACGCGCCCAACAGCAGCGCAACTCCACGCCCCAACATACCGTTCCCCATCTTCCCCGATAAGGGAGATAGCCGGAAACAAGTCTAAATTGCAATATCTGCCGTGTGACATCTACCGGTGAAGCCCAGATGAGTTGATGGCGACACACGTGTTGTCATGGCCGGGCTTGTCCCGGCCATCCACGTCTTTCTTGCCTGCAGCAAAGACGTCATGTCCGATACAAGGCCGGGCATGGCGAGCGAAATCCAAAGGTGCCTATTTCAGTGGCTGCTTCGCGAGTCAGATTCTCGAGAACGACCTCGCGTGTGCAGTGCAGGTCAGTTCAGCATATCGACCTTGCCGGTCGCGAGCCGGTAGATGCCGCCGACCACCTTCAGCTTATTCTGCTCGACGGCGGCGCCGAGGATAGGCGTTGCAGATTTGAGCCTGGCGACATTGTCGATCACGTTTTGCCGGATGGCGTTGTCGAGCACATTTCCGCTCTGTTGCGCCGACGCCTTCACCGCCGGCGCGATCGCGGCGACCAGCGACGGTATGTGTCCGGGCAACGGTTTGCCGTCCTTGAGCGATTTGATCGTCGCATCGACGGCGCCGCAACTGTCGTGGCCAAGCACGAGGATCATCGGCGTGCCGAGCACGGCAACGCCATACTCCATGCTCGCGACCGTGTCGTCGTTGGCGAAGTTGCCGGCCACGCGGCAGACGAAGAGATCGCCCCTCGCGCTGTCGAAGGCATATTCCGGCGCAATCCTCGAATCCGCACAACTCAGGACCGCCGCAAACGGGTTCTGCCCGCCGACCAGTGCCTCCCGCTCGTGCTTGAAGTCATGGCGCCGCGACGTGCCGTCGGCATAGCGCGCATTTCCCTCCATCAATCGCTTCAGCGCGGCATCCGGCGACAATACGTTCTGCGGCTTGGGAGGAGTCTTCTTCTCCTTGGCGCTGGCTGTGCCGGCGAGCATCAGCCCAAGTGCCGAGGCCGCGAACAGAACAACGGAACGCCGCGACGGCGACTTCGGATGAATCTGATTCAATGAACATTTTTCGCACATTGCAATTTTCCTCGCCCTTGCGGCTTGCGACGTCCCGGTCGGCGACGCCCGAGTTCTTGATGATTTATGGTTGCGCGGCTCGCGCAGTCGAGACGCTTAAACTTTGGTTCTTACTAGATTCTCAATTCCATAGCGGCGGATGTAGAATATGACACAACAATCAAAAGTTGCAGCAACGCATTCGCTGCCAGGTTCGCGAGGATGTTGGGCTGCGCCGTCGGGACGTTGGTTATAGCGTCTGCACGTCCACCACGCCCGACACCGCCTTGATCGCACCCGCGATCTGCGGCGAGACCTTGAACCGGCCCGGCAGCTTCATCTCCACTTCAGTCTGCAGGTCGAGCATCATGACCAGCGAGACGTCGCCGTCGGCGCCAACCGGAGGCGCGGGCACAGGCTTCGCCTGCGCGCCCTTGGCCGGACCGCCGGGTGCGGCGGCTTCGGGCATGCTGAGCCGCCGTGCGATGGATTCCAGCGGCTTGGTGTCGCGAACGAAAATCCGCAAGCCCTTCTGGGTTTTTGCCGCAGCCGCATCCAGCGGCTCGGCATGCAGCACCCTCGCCCGCACATCCTCGCCCTGCAACTCCGCGCCGAGCTGCAACAACACCGCAGCACCCGGCTCCAGGACGTCGCGATATTGCGCGAGGCCTTCAGAGAACAGCACGGCCTCGAAATGGCCGGTCGGGTCCGACAGGCCCATGATGCCCATCTTGTTGCCGGTCTTGGTGCGCCGCTCCATGCGCGACACCACGGTGGCCGCGACCTTGCCCGCGGTCGCACCGGTCTTGACCGCGCGCGAGAATTCCGCCCAGGACTGCACGCGCAGCCGCTTCAACACGGTCGCGTAATCGTCCAGCGGATGGCCGGACAGGAAGAAGCCGACCGCGTCGTATTCGCGGCGGAGTTTTTCGGCCGGCAGCCACGGCTCGATCTGCGGCAGCATGATGGTCGGCGCGTCCGACGCATTGCCGAACATGTCGTTCTGTCCGATCGTCGCGGCCTCATGGCTGCGCTGGCACGCCGCCAGAATAGCTTCCGCCCCGGCGAAGACCCGCGCGCGGTTCGAATCGAGCGTGTCGAACGCGCCGGCCGCGGCGAGGCTTTCGATCACCCGCTTGTTGATGGCGCGCGGATTGACCCGCGCCGCGAAGTCGGCGAGCGAGGTGAACACGCCCTTGCGCCGCTCTTCCACGATCAGTTCGACCGCCTGCGGGCCGACGCCCTTGAGCGCAGCGAGCGCGTAATAGATGGTATTCTCGCCGACCTCGAAGGTGGGGCCCGAACGGTTGATGTTGGGCGCTTCGACCTTGATGCCGAGCCGCTGCGCCTCGGCGCGAAATTCCGAAAGCTTGTCGGTGTTGTTGAGTTCGAGCGTCATCGACGCCGCCAGGAACTCGACCGGGTAATGCGCCTTCATGTAGGCGGTGTGATAGGACACCAGCGCATAGGCCGCGGCGTGGCTCTTGTTGAAGCCGTAGTCGGCAAATTTTGCCAAAAGTTCGAAGATCGTGTCCGCCTGCCCCTTCGGCACGCCGTTCCTGACCGCGCCGGCAACGAAGATGTCGCGCTGCTTGTCCATCTCGGCGCGGATCTTCTTGCCCATCGCGCGGCGAAGCAGGTCGGCGTCGCCGAGCGAATAGCCCGACATCACCTGGGCGATCTGCATCACCTGTTCCTGGTAGATGATGACGCCGAACGTCTCTTTGAGGATCGGCTCCAGCACCGGGTGCAGATATTCCGGCTCCTCGTCGCCGTGCTTGCGCGCGCAATAGGTCGGGATGTTCGCCATCGGGCCCGGGCGATAGAGCGCGACCAGCGCGATGATGTCCTCGAAACGGTCGGGCCGCATGTCGATCAGCGCGCGCCGCATGCCCTGGCTTTCCACCTGGAACACGCCGACCACATCGCCCCGCGCCAGCATCTGGTAGCTGGGCGCATCGTCGATCGGCAGCGTCGGAAGGTCGACATGGATATTGCGCTGCCGGAGCAGTTTCACCGCGACATCGAGCACGGTGAGCGTCTTCAGGCCGAGGAAGTCGAACTTCACCAGCCCGGCCGGCTCGACCCATTTCATATTGAACTGGGTCACCGGCATGTCGGACTTGGGATCGCGATAGAGCGGCACCAGTTCGCTCAAGGGCCGGTCGCCGATCACGATGCCGGCGGCGTGGGTAGAGGCGTGCCGCGTCAGGCCCTCGAGGCGCTGGGCGATGTCGAAGGCGCGCGCCACCACCGGGTCCTCGTCGCGAAACGCCTGCAGCTTGGGCTCGCCCTCGATCGCCTGCGCCAGCGTCACCGGCGCCGCCGGATTCTGCGGCACCAGCTTTGTCAATTTATCGACCTGCCCATAAGGCATCTGCAGCACGCGGCCAACGTCACGCAGCACGCCCCGCGCCTGCAGTGTTCCAAACGTGATGATCTGGGCCACCTGGTCGCGGCCGTAGCGCTGCTGCACATAGTCGATCACTTCGCCGCGGCGGTCCTGGCAGAAGTCGATGTCGAAGTCCGGCATCGAGACGCGCTCGGGATTGAGGAAGCGCTCGAACAACAGGCCAAACCGGATCGGATCGAGATCGGTGATGGTCAGCGCATAGGCGACCAGCGAACCCGCGCCGGAGCCGCGGCCCGGCCCGACCGGAATGTCGTGGGCCTTGGCCCATTTGATGAAGTCGGAGACGATCAGGAAGTAGCCCGCATAGTTCATGCGGTTGATGACGTTGATCTCGAAGGCGAGACGCTTGGCGTAGTCTTCTTCCGTGGTGCCGGGCGACAGGCCGTGCACCTGCAGGCGCCGCGCGAGCCCCTCCTGGGCCTGGCGCTCCAGCTCCGCGGCCTCCTCGCTCACCGCGTCCGAGCCCGATGCGGCGCCGACCGTGAAGCGCGGCAGGATCGGCTTTCGCGTCTTGGGACGGAACGAGCAGCGCTCGGCGATCTCGATCGTCGAGGCCAACGCTTCCGGGATATCCGCGAACAGCACCGCCATCTCGGCGCGCGTCTTGAAGCGGTGATCCGGCGTCAGTTGTTCGCGGTCGGTCTCGGCGATCAGCTTGCCGCCGGCGATGCACAACAGCGCGTCGTGGGCTTCGTAATCGTCATTGCCCGCGAAATAAGGCTCGTTGGTCGCAACCAGCGGCAGGCCCTTCTCGTAGGCGAGGTCGATCAGGCCGGATTCGGTGCGGCGCTCCTTGTCGATTCCGTGGCGCTGCAATTCGATGTAGAGGCGGTCACCGAACAGGCTCGCGAGGCGATCGCATCGGGTGGCCGCGAGCGCCCCCTGATCCGCACCGAGCGCGAGCGCGATCGGCCCGTCCGGGCCGCCGGTGAGCGCGATCAGATCCTCGGCATCGTCGTTCAGCCAGTCGAACTTGATATGCGGCGACTGGTGGATCGGCGTTTCCAGGAACGCCCGCGAGTTCAGCCGCATCAGGCTGCGATAGCCGCGTTCGCGCGCCGCCAGCAGCACGATTCGCGACGGGGTCGCGGCCAGCGCGTTGCGCGCGTTCGGGTCCTGATCGCCGAAATCGATGGCGAGTTCGCACCCCACTATCGGCTGGATGCCGTAGCCCGCCATCTTGTCGGAGAATTCCAGCGCCCCGAACATGTTGTCGGTATCGGTCAGCGCCAGCGCTGGCTGCCGGTCGGCCTTCGCCAGTTCGCCAAGCTTGGCAATCTTGATCGAGCCCTTCAGCAGCGAATAGGCCGAATGAACGTGGAGATGGACGAATCCGGCGCTGGACATGATCGCTTAACGGGCTCTTTGCATCGTGGTGGGGAGCGGTCGTCGGCTACCGATGCGCCCCGACTCGCCACCGCGATGGTGATGCCTTGGCCCTGCGGAGTCCACGCGGAAGGCGCTGCTAGCGCCCGCCATCCGGCTTTTCCCCAACCCGCCGGATCAGGCCGTCCGCCTGGTCCCTCTGAGTTCGCTTCAGAGCTGGGGAATCAGTTGCGCCCAGACCGCGATCATCCCGACAAACAGCGTAATCGACGCCAGCGCGGCGGCTTCTTCCACAAACGTCCTCAACATGTGCGACTCCTACGACACAAGAACATATAAGGAACATTGTTCCGTTTTCGTTCTCGAAGTCAAGCGTCGCAAATGCCGGGTGCTGCGGGTTTTCCCTGATGGTTAACCGGCCTTCAAACGAAAGAAGCCCCGGGCGCGCCCGGGGCTTCGATATCGGATCGTCGCAGATTGCGCGAAAATCAGTAACGCGCCACCGACGGACCGCCGAACTTGTAGTTGATGCGGGCCGTGACGAGATCGACGTCCTGGCTGATGCGGTCGGTGCCAAAGAAGGCGCCACCCGGCGCGGTGAAGGTGTAGGTACGGTCCTGCATGAACAGGTGATTGTACTCGACGCCGAACGACCAGTTCGGAGCGAAGCCGTATTCGAAGCCGACGCCAACCGTGCCGCCCCAACGGGTATCGTCGCCGGTGACGCCAGAGAGGACGTTGGTACCGATCGCGAACTGACGGTACTCGTTCGAGGTCACAGCCGCACCGCCCTTGACGTAGAACAGGACGTTGTTGACGGCCCAGCCAACCTGGCCCGTGAACAGGCCGAACGCATCGACGTTCGAGCGGTTGTAGAAGCCGGGGAACACCAGGCTGTTGTTGCTGCCCGAGAAGTCAGCCCAGTTGCCCTGCGCTTCGAGACCGAACACAAAGGTACCGGCCTGCCAGCGATAGCCGAGCTGGCCACCGATCGTGCCGCCGCTCGCATCATGGCAACCCTCGGCGCCAAAACCGAAGTTCGGCGCAACGGCGTCCCAGCAATTGCGGCTCGAACCCCAACCGCCGTTGGCGCCGATGTAGAAACCGCTCCAGTCGTACACTGCGGCGACCATCGGCGGCGCCTTGGTGTAAGGACGTGCAGCGAGATCGGCAGCCACTGCCGGCGCGCCCGCGCCGAGCGCGATCAGGCTGGCGGTAACAAGCAAAACCTTCTTCATACTTTTTATTCCCGTTCGAGTTGGTACAGCCCCCAAGGCCGTGTCAGGCTCATACCATTGTTCGCTCGAATTACTGTCACCTCACGGCCACAGCGCTTGCGAAACATGCCCGATGCAAGTGTAAGTAAATATTACGTGACCGGCGCGCGACGAAACTTTATGCCGGCGCGATGATGGAATCCTGATATTCCGCTTTTGTACCGCCTCAGAGGCCCAGAATCGGTTGACGCGACCGCCGAGGTTGCCGATTGAGGTGTGTGAGATGGAATGGCGCGGCAGCGACGCCCCGAGGAGATTCGAAATGCGACGAGCGATTCTGGCGGCGCTGACCGCGAGCGGATTGATGGCCCTGGCCGCAGCGCCGGCCGAAGCGGTCGGCACTCGATATCCATTCTGCATCCAGGGTGACGAGTATCCGGGGCTGAGCAACTGCACGTTCACGAGCTATGAGCAGTGTCAGGCGACCGCGTCGGGGCGGTTTCTCGCCTGCATCGCCAATCCCTATTTTGTCGGCAATAGCGAGCCGTCGCCCTCCGGCTACCGTCGGCTTCCGGGCCGCGCACTGCCGCCGGCTCCCGGCTACGGCAGGTATTGAGCGCAGGATTCATCGGTAACGCGCGCGCAGACATCTCAGCGCGCGAACGTGATTCAGCGACGCGCGAACGTGATTTGACCCTGATGCTGCCCGGCTGTCTCGTCGGCGACGGATAATCCATGCGCGAGGCGCGACTGACGCTGGTCGCAGCCGCCGATTCCGAAGGAGATTCAGATGCGCATGACGGCTTTGGCAGTTTTCGCGGTCGGATCGTTTTCAGCCGCGGCTCCGGCGCAGGCCCAGACCTATGGCGGAGGATATCCGGTCTGCCTGCATGTCTACGGCCCGATCAGCTATTACGAGTGCAGCTTTACGTCGATTGCCCAATGCAACGCATCGGCTTCGGGCCGCTCGGCGCAATGCGTCGTCAATCCGTATTTTGCCAATGCGTATCAGGATCGGCCGATACGCCGGCGCGGCGCCTACTGAGCGCCGCCGCTATTCCATCTCGACGACCTTGCCGTCCACCAGCGACACCCGCCGGTCCATCCGGCCGGCAAGCTCCATGTTGTGGGTCGCAATCAGCATCGCGACCCGCGTCGCCTTCACCAGTTGCATCAGCGCCTTGAAGACGTGATCGGCGGTGTTGGGATCGAGGTTTCCGGTCGGCTCGTCCGCGAGCAGCGCCCGCGGCGCATTGGCCACCGCGCGCGCGATGGCGACGCGCTGCTGTTCGCCGCCGGACAGTTCGGCGGGCCGGTGGGTGATGCGTTCGGCGAGGCCGAGATAGGCCAGAATTTCCGTCGAGCGCTTGACGGTCTCGGAGCGCTTCAGCCCGCGGATCATCTGCGGCAGCATGACGTTTTCGAGCGCAGTGAATTCCGGCAGCAAGCGGTGCGACTGATAGACGAAGCCGATGTCGGAACGCCGGATCTGCGTACGCTCGATATCTGACAATTGCGACGTCGGCGCGCCCGCGACATAGACTTCGCCCTCGTCGGGGCTTTCGAGCAGGCCCGCGATATGCAGAAGCGTCGACTTGCCCGAACCCGACGGCGCCACCAGCGCCACCGACTGTCCGGCCCATAGCGCGAGCTTGGCGCCGTTGAGAATGGTCAGCGTCGCCTCACCCTGCTTGTACTGGCGCTTTATCTCGTGAAGATAAACAACCGGTACATCTTCCGCCCCCTCGGCCATCTTGCCCTCACTCGTACCGGAGCGCGTCGACGGGATCGAGCCGCGCCGCACGCCAGGACGGATAGAGCGTCGCCAGGAACGACAAGGTCAGCGCCATGATGACCACCGCCGTGGTTTCGCCGAAGTCGATCTCCGCCGGAAGGCGCGAGAGAAAATAGAGCTCCGGCGAAAACAGCTCGGTGTTGGTCATCCACGACAGGAATTGCCGGATCGATTCGATGTTGAGGCAGATCAGCATGCCGACGAAGAAGCCGGTCAGCGTACCGACGACGCCGATCGCAGCCCCCGTGATCAGGAAGATCCGCATGATCGAGCCCTGCGAGGCACCCATGGTGCGCAGGATCGCGATGTCCTGGCCCTTGTCCTTGACCAGCATGATGAGGCCGGAGACGATGTTGAGGGCTGCGACCAGCACGATCATGGTCAGGATCAAAAACATCACGTTGCGCTCGACCTGAAGCGCGTTGAAGAAGGTCGAGTTGCGCTGCCGCCAGTCGACCAGGAACACCGGGCGACCGGCCGCCTCGGTGATCGTTTTGCGGAATGCATCGATTCGATCAGGATTGGCCGTGAATATCTCGATCGCGGTCACGTCGTCCTTGCGGTTGAAATAGGCCTGCGCCTCCGGCAACGGCATGAACACGAAGCTGGCGTCATATTCCGACATGCCGATCTCGAACACCGCCGCGACCTTGTAGGGCTTGATCCGTGGCGTCGTTCCCATAGGGGTCACCGCGCCCTTGGGCGCGACCAGCGTGATGGAGTCACCGGCATGCAGCGACAATTGATCGGCGAGCCGGCGGCCGATGGCAACGCCCTGCCCCGCGTCAAACCCTTCCAGCGTACCCTGCTTGATGTTCTTCGCGATCGAGGTGAGATTGTTCAGATCGTCCGCGCGCATGCCGCGCACCAGCACGCCGGCGGCGTTGAACGCCGAGGACGCCAACGCCTGGCCATCCACCACAGGTGCGGCCAGCCGGATGCCCTGCACCTGGCTGACGCGCTCGGCAACGTCCTTCCAATCCGTCAACGGCGATTCGAGCGGCTGAATCAACACGTGCCCGTTGAGCCCGAGGATCTTGTCGAGCAGTTCCTTGCGAAACCCGTTCATGACCGCCATCACGATGATCAGCGTGGCGACGCCGAGCATGATGCCGAGGAACGAAAAACCGGCGATGACGGAGATGAAACCTTCCTTGCGACGCGCGCGCAGGTAACGTCCGGACAACAGCCATTCGAAGGGCGCAAAAGGCCTGGTTCGAACTGTCTCGCTCATGGTTTCATCCATCTTTCGATAATCCCATGATTCGGGCCAAATGTGGCCGCATTGGCCAACCTTATCGCTCCTTGGATAGCCTTATCCCGCTATTCGTGCCACCACTTCCGCCGGGCTCAGATTCTCGCGCGAGCCGTCGCTGCGCCGCTTGATCTCGAGCTTGCCCTCGGCGAGTCCCTTCGGACCAACCAGAATCTGCCAGGGAATGCCGATCAGATCGGCCGCCGCGAATTTCGCGCCGGCGCGCTGATCGGTGTCGTCATAGAGCACATCGACGCCCTTGGCCTGCAGTTCACGATAAAGTTTCTCGCAGGCGCCATCGACGGCCGCATCTCCCTGCTTCAGGTTCAGGATCACCGCCGTGAACGGCGCCACTGCCTCGGGCCATTTGATGCCGGCATCGTCATGGCAGGCCTCGATGATGGCGCCTACCAGCCGCGACACGCCGACGCCGTAGGAACCGCCATGGATCGGCACGTCGACGCCATCGGGGCCGGCGACCAGCGCCTTCATCGCGTCGGAATATTTGGTGCCGAAATAGAAGATCTGCCCGACCTCGATGCCGCGCGTGTTCAGCTTCCTGTCAGCGGGCACCTCGCGCTCGAAACGCGCGGCGTCATGCACGTCTTCGGTCGCCGCATAGACCGAGGTCCACTGCTTGATGATATCAGTGAGTTCGCCGTCATAGTCGACGTCGTCGCCGGGGATCGGCAGGTTGAGCACATCGCTGTCGCAAAAGACGCCGGACTCGCCGGTTTCCGCGAGCACGATGAATTCGTGGCTGAGATCGCCGCCGATCGGGCCGGTCTCGGCGCGCATCGGGATGGCCTTCAATCCCATCCGCGCGAAGGTGCGCAGGTAGGCCACGAACATCCGGTTATAGGCGCGGCGCGCAGCCGCCTCGTCGATATCGAAGGAGTAGGCATCCTTCATCAGGAATTCGCGGCCGCGCATCACGCCGAAGCGCGGACGCTGCTCGTCGCGAAACTTCCACTGGATGTGGTACAAATTGAGCGGCAGGCTCCTGTAGGATTTCACGTAGGCGCGGAAGATCTCGGTGATCATTTCCTCGTTGGTCGGCCCGTACAGCAATTCGCGCTTGTGGCGGTCGCTGATGCGCAGCATCTCCGGGCCGTAGGCGTCGTAACGGCCGCTTTCGCGCCAGAGGTCGGCCAACTGCAGCGTCGGCATCAACAGTTCCAGCGCGCCGGCGCGGTCCTGTTCCTCGCGGACGATCTGCTCGATCTTCTTCAGGACCCGGAATCCGAGCGGCAGCCAGGCGTAAATGCCGGCAGCTTCCTGACGCATCATGCCCGCGCGCAGCATCAGCCGATGCGAGACGATCTCCGCCTCTTTCGGATTCTCTTTCAGAATGGGTAGAAAAAACCGCGACAACCGCATGGATCAACTCGGGGAATCGGTGGGACACCAGAAGGGGTGCAGTGAAACCGGATCAGGTGGAAAAATACAAGGCCGGGAGAGGCGAAAAAGCCGCCGGAAACGCGGTTTTCGGGCGATTTCACGTGAGTTTCACAGGGTGCGGCACATCTCGTCTGTTAAATCGACAGGCAGATCTTTCCGAAATGACGTTGCGAGATTTGATGTTTGAACGCCGCCGCGATCTCGTCCAGCGGAAATGTGGAGTCGATAACGGGCACTATGCCGTTGGCGTCGATCGCGGCGATCATCTCCTGCTGCTCCTGGCGCGAGCCGACGGTGATGCCCTTGATCGCCACGTTCTTGGACATCGCAAGCGCCGTCGGGATTTCTCCTGCAATCCCGGTCAACACACCAATCAGGGAAATATGACCGCCGATCCGGCACGCATGGATCGATTGCGCCAGCGTGCCCGGCCCGCCGATCTCGACAACCGCGTCAACGCCCTGCCCGCCGGCCAGCGCCGCCGCGGATCGTCCCCATTTCGGATCGCTCTTGTAGTTGATCAGGTGATCGGCGCCGAGGTCCTTCAGGCGCGCGAGCTTTTCATCCGACGATGAGGTGGCGATAACGGTTGCACCTGCCGCCTTGGCGAATTGAACGGCAAAGATCGACACGCCGCCCGTGCCCTGCGTCAGCACGACGTCTCCGGGCTTGATCCGCGCCTCGACCATCAGCGCGCGCCACGCGGTGAGCGCGGCGCAGGGCAGCGTCGCCGCTTGCTCGCAGCTCCACCCTTTGGGCATACGGGTGAACGTCTCGGCAGGCATCGCGACATATTCCGCGGCAAATCCGTCGGCGCCGTCTCCCGGCACGCCCATCAGCCGTTCCCGCGTCGGGCCACCTGAAATCCAGTTCGGGAAGAAGGTGGAGAGCACGTGGTCGCCCTTCCCAAACGAATTGACGCCCTCGCCGACAGCAACAACTTCGCCGGCACCATCGGACATCGGGATACGCCCGTCATCCGTCTTGATCCGCCCGGAGACGACGGCGAGGTCGTGAAAATTCAACGAACTCGCAAACACCCTCACCAGGATTTGCCCAGCCTTCGCGACCGGCTCGGCGCGGCTTTCGATGACGAGCTTATCGAGCCCGCCCGGGGCTTTAACGGCGGCGACTTTCACGGGATGTTCTTCTCCGGTCCATTTGGCTTGTGAGCATATCGAAACGCTGCAAGGCGGCCAGTCCTGGATCACCCAAAGCCTAACACTAGCCTTTACTCCTCTGGCAGCGAATGCTCGAGAAAAAAGCGAAGCATTTCCCGTGTTGCATCCGGTCCTCGCGGATCGGTGTAGGATCCTGCAGGGCTGCCTCCGGACCATGCATGTCCGGCTCCGTGGATATTCCAGTGCTCCAACATTGCACGTCCAGTCGCGTCGCTCAGGATCGTTCGGGTATAGGCATGCCCACCGGGTACCTGCCCGCGATGCACCTGCTTTTGTGTGCGCATCGTTTTCGCGGACTGGTCGAGAATCTGACCGCCGTTGGTTGGATGCACGGTCGTGTCACGATCTCCGTGAAAGACAATAGTCGGGACAGATGGCCGGTCACCTGAAATTGCCTTGGGAGCGGACCCGCCTTGTCGCATCGCGACAAGCGCAGAGGGGAGATCCGTGGCAGCCCCGCACGCGAGACCGGAATGGATGCCGATAGCCGCGTACAGATCGTTGTAGGTTGCTCCCATGATGGCGGCGGCGGCCGCTCCGGCCGACAACCCGCCAACGTAGACGCGCTTTCGATCAATCGAATAGCCGTCCATGATCTGGCGCGTGATGCCTGCGATCAGCGAAGGTTCACCTCCGCCTCGCTGCTGGTCGGCTGTGCGAAACCAGTTCCAGCATTTCGCATGGTTGGCGTGGCTGGGCTGAGCAGGGTAGACCACGAAGCAATCTTGTTCCTCAGCGATGAAGTTCATCCGCGTACCGGCAGCGAAATCATCCGGCGACTGGGTACAGCCGTGAAGCATGACTATCAAAGGGAGCGGTCGCTCCCGATGGCGGCTCGGGATGAAAAGCCTGTAGGCACGGCTTCCCGCCGCACTATTGTATGTACCTTCGATGAACCTGGCGCTCTCCGGCACGATGTCCGGTGTAGACAGCGGGCTGCGCTTCACACCTCGCAGCCCGATACCGAAGCGTCTCTCTTTGCGATCCAGTGACGCGCGGAGCGCGCGCGGTTGTGCGGAGATGGCCGGCCTTGATTGCGGATGACTATCCGTGCCCTCAGCATTGGCCTTTGCATCGATGATGAGCGGTTCGCGAAGAGCGATGCGACCGCCGGTACGCGATGGCGTGTCTGGCGCATTCTCGCCGCGAAGCATGCGCTGAAGGAGCGCGGTGGCCTCGACGAGTTGGCCGGCGCGCGTGAGGCGCGTCGCCTCCCGAATGATGTCCTGGTTCAGCATCCGCATCACCTCATCCTGTCGGCGAGAGCGGCCTTGACCGCCGGACTGGCATGCAACGCCCCCAGCACGGAGACTGAGGCAATCGTCGCGCGAGCGAGTTCGGGCGTGACGTCCTGGGAGATGCTGGCAAGGCCCAGAACATTGATGTGCAGCATCTCACCGGCTCGCTGCACCGCTTCGAGATCCTCGCGGCTATAGTTGCGCAGTCCGAGGTCCAGGTTTTTCCGGACCGTAGACTGCTTCACTACGTCAGCATGACGTTCGAGCTGGTTCCGGATCGCCGTCCGGATGAAATCGGTACGGTTCGAGTAAAACCCTTCCTGAACCATGAGATCGACGTGACCAAGGTCGACATAGCCAAGATTGATCGTGATTTTTTCGGAATCTGAGGGCTTTGGTCGGAGTTCGCGCACATTATTGATCATGATCGTTTTCCATCCGTATGCCATCCACACGGATGGTATATGGATGGCTTGAGCGCCCTATCAAGGGTACGGTCCCCGCGCTGAGGGTTTTATTTCCCCTAGCAAACCGCGCATGGTTCGACCGACCGCTGCATTCTTGCGTGATTGATGGAATTGCAAACAGCAGGACGGGCCTTGTCGCTGCGACGGAACTATTCCCGGCCCCGCGCGTGAGGTTCAAATGAAAAGTGTTTACCGAAGGCCGCGCGCTGTTAGACGCCCTACCGGGCGCGATCTGCCCGCAACGACGCGGATGCCCGCAGCGTTGATGGCCGAGGTGGAAGCCTGGGCGACTGCGAATGACGTTAGCCGCTCCTCCGCTATCCGCCGGCTATTGGAACTGGGGCTGACGGTACGGGCAAAGCCTAAACAGTTGAACGCGAAGCGAGCCAAGGAACTGGCTGCCAAGGTAATCGACAATCTGGCAGACGGGGCTGCGAGCGCTGACGATCGGGCCAGCCGCAAAAGCCGGCTGCTGAAGGGACCTGAAGAGTTCAGAGCGGCGCGCGTCGATCGGCCAAAGGCACAAAGATGACGAAGGCACCGGGCGAAGTTGAACCACCAAAGCAGATCACCAGGGCCGAGCGGGAAGCGCGAAAGGCGTTTCGCCAGGCAGATGCCGCAACGGCAATGAGCGAGCACGAGATCGCCCAGGCAGCATTCTCGAAGAACCGCGAGCGCCTGAAAGCCGAGCGGCTCGCACGAGAGGCCGTGGCCCCGCCGCCCACGAAACCGAAGTCCCGGGCGAAACGGAAATGAAGGAGGCCGCTGATCCCCCGCCATCAACTCAGTAAACTAGATATTAACCAAACTAAGCTCATCTGAACCTGGGCAGTTGGGGCGCGTGTGCCGGCTTGTGGGCCGGCCGTAGCGTAGGCGTTGGCAAGATGGCGTTGGACCCGGAAGAGGTCGTGACCCTGAGTGGTCACGGTACAATGAAACTGTGCTCGGCGGTAACGCGAGCGATGATGTTGCTGCCAAAGGAACGCAAGCGGGCGAAAATCGTCCGCGAAGGCGAACCGGCGACACTGAATTTCCAGCAAATCAAGGAGCTGTCCGCGCAGTGGCAGCACGGGCCCGAGCCGATCGGCCTGCCCTAGCTCTACGGCCGGTCGCGGCGGGACCGAACTCAGTCGGCTTCCGTCTCTGCAAGCTCCAGAGTCGTCCTGCCACACGCGGAAGCGGCGGGCCGCACATGCCCGGGAACGAAGGGATGACCCAGATGCCGGGTCATCGCGTATTTGCGGACGACCGCAAAGACCTCGAGATCTCGGTCGTAGCCCTTGATCGGCTGCTTTCCGATCGAGGCAAGCGCGACGCTGTCCTGCACGTGTCCGGTGACAACCGGATCAAGGAGGATCTGTCCGTCGTCAGCCAGGCTGCACAGCCGTGACGCCAGGTTGATGACGTTGCCGATCGCCGTGTAGTCGAGCCGACCCTGATAACCGAGCGTACCGACGGTTGCCGGCCCCATCGCGATGCCGACGCCGAAACCGAGCGCGCAGCCGTCGGCGTACCAAGCGCTGGCCAGCGATTGCACCGCAGCCTGCATATCGATCGCCAGCCGGATGCCGCGATGCGCGGGATCCTCGCACGTGACCGGCGCGTTGACGAGCACCATCACCCCATCGCCGTCGAAGCGGATCAATGTCCCTTCATGGCGGGCGGTGACGGCGCCGATCGCTTCATAGTAATCCCTCAGGACAGCCATGATCGCATCAGGCTCGGCACGGGCGGTGAATGACGTGAAGCCGCGCAGGTCACCGAAGATCGCGACCACCTCCCGCCGCTGGCCGTCGAGCAGCCGCGGATCGGAATGTTCCACCAGTTCGGCCACCTGCGGCGCAAGGAATTGCTTCAGGCGGTTGATGCGCTGTGACTTCTGCTGCGAAACCTCGAGCTCTTCCGCCATCTGGTTGAAGCGGATGGCCAGTTGCTCCAGCTCATCATGGCTTTGGATCGTGATGCGATGGTCGAGTTGCCCCATGCCGATCTGCTCCACGCCGGCCTCGAGCTGCCTGATCGGTCCCCACATCCGGCATGCGCGCCAATAAGCGAGGCCGGACGCAAACACGACGCCGATGGCGATCAGCATCAGCGAGCGCCACAACGCGGCGCGGATGGATTCGAATGCCTCCTCGACCGGCTGCTCCGCGATGACGGTCCAGCCGAGATTGGCGGCGGGCACCGACAACGCCACAACAGGCTTGCCGTCCACACCGGTCGTGGAGACCGCCGATCCATCGGCCGCGTTGACGACGGACTTCAGCCGGCTGAAGTCCGCCGCCCCGCCACCGCTGCGCAGCACCAGGCTGATATCCGGGTGCGCGATCAGGCGCCCGGAATCGTCGACGACAAGGGCGTGGCCGGTGTCGCCGATCTTTATCCTGGCGATGATGTCCCAGATCAACTTCAGGTTGATGTCGGCAACGACGATGCCGGCGGCCGCACGGTTTCCCGCCACCGCAATCCGCATGTAGGGCTCTGAATCGCGCTGATAATGCACCGGGCCGTACCAGACCTTGTTGGCGCGTGCACCGACGACAGCGGGATCCGCCGACATATCGGCACCCTGCCCGGTCCTGTTCATGCTCACGCGCGACACGAAAACTCGCTCGGTGCCGTTCGGGTCGACCAGCGAAAGCGAGACGATCGCCGGCACCTGCTGCAGCAGGCGCAAGCCGTCGATCCTGTGCCGGTCGTCTTCGCCCTGCTTCCAGGGAAACTGCACGACCCAGCCAAGCTGGTCGCGGATTCCGTCTGTGAAAGCCTGGATCCGGTCCGCGGCCGAGCGGGCCTCGACCTGAAGCCGTTCATTGAGATCGATACGGCTGTCGCGAAAGGAGAACCAGGCTTCGACCGCAGAACCAAGCAACAGCGGCGCCACCACTGCGACGAACAGTGTGACGAAGTACTTGATGAACAGGGAGCGGCGCGGACGGGTCACGGCAGCGATGTCCGATAGCAGTGGTTCCGAACCAGGATCAGGCGTGACGGTCTCATTCGATCACCCGATTGGCGCGAAACAGGATCGAGGATTTGTCGAGGTCGAGGCCGAGTTGCTCGGCCGTCCGAAGATTCACGACCAGTTCGAACCTTGTGGGCTGAAACACCGGAAGATCGGCCGGCTTCTCGCCGCGCAAAATCCGGTCGGCATAGGTCGCGAGCCAGAAATAGGTTGCCCGCTGATTGGCGCCATAGCTCAGCAGTCCGCCAGCGTCGCAGTATTCGCTCCAGCCGAACATCGACGGCAGCCGACGCGCGATGGCGAAGTCGGTGATCTTTTTCCGGTGCACCATCGTCAGCACGTCGGGGAATACGAGCAGCGCGTCCGCTTGCGCGTCCCCCACCAGGCCGAGCGCGCTGTCCAGTTCGTTGGCGCCGGCGAAGGGAACATAAAGCGGTGCGATGCCGAGCTTCTGGGCGGCTTCCTGCGTTGCACGCCACTCCGATTGTTCGCCCGGATGGTTGGCGTTCGACAGCACCGCAAGCTTGCGCAGATCCGGAAAGGCCTCCTTAAGCAGTTCGACCCGCTTGCCCGCCAGTTCGAGCGACAGGAAGGTCGAGCCGGTGAAGTTGCCGCCGGGCTCCCCGAGGCTCTTGACGAGGCCGAGTTCCACGGGATCGCCGCTCAGCGCAAACAGCACCGGCACTTCCGCGACCGCCGTCATGGCGCGCGTCGCCGGCCCGCTCGACACGGCCAGGTCGACCTTGCCGCGCCGGAGTTCGGTCGCCACCTCGCGCAGCGCCTGCGGGTTGCCGATCGCATAATGCAGTTCGAGGACGACGTTCCTGCCCTCGACATAGCCCCGCGCACGCAGTCCGTCGCGGAAGCCATCCAGGAAGGGATCGGGCTGCGCCTGGGTTGAGAGCCAGTAAATGCGATAGACCCGCGCTGAATCCTCCGCGAAAGCGGCGGCCGGACAGGCCATCGCAGCGACAATAGAAGCTATGAAATCTCGCCGGTTCATGCGGCGGAATATGGCTCAGGCCGGCATTTCCGGCTTGAAGCCCTTATTCAGAGAACCTCCAGATACTCTTGATTTTCTTGTCTGGCGGGACGCCACGATAGGTCACGCCAGTTGACCGATCGGCGACGTCGAGCCCGGCTTCGCGCAAGGTCAGTCGCTGGATCAGGCGCCGGAGATACCCGCTACGCGCAGGCCTTCGACGAACCGGTCGATAAAGCCCGTATCGTTGCAGAAGAAGAACTCCTGCCGTGCCGTCCCGGTGCTGTAGTTCGGCTTGCGCTGCCGCAGTTCGGTCGCCGCGATTTCGGCCTGCGTCCGATCGCCAAGGTGGCCCAGGGAGGACGCGAGCGTCGCGAAGGCCTGATAGGTGACCGTGGGCTGCCGGGTGGCCCGCCGGGCGAACTCGACTGCGATGTCGTACTCGCCGAGGGAAAAATGCGCCCAGGAGCGTACATGGTGAAAGCTCGAAATATGGCTGTCGCGCGGGCTGAGCATGGTTGCGCGATCGAGCAGCGTTTCCGCTTCAATCTCGCGCCCGTACCAGAGCATGTTGAAACCCTGCGCGAAGTAGGCCTGCGCAAAGCTTGGATTGAGTTCGAGCGACACGTCGAGCGCGGCCAGGGCTTCGTCGTTCTGATGAGTCAGGCACAGCGCGCGTCCGAGCGCGCAATGGCAAAAGCAATCGAGCTCGTCGAGCGACACCGCGTGACGCCCCTGGCGCAATGCGGTTTCCAGCCGCGCCGCGCGATCTTTCGGCTCATCGATGAATGCGCGCTGCAGGTTGACGTAGCTGAGCGCGCCATGGCCGCGCGCGAAATTCGGATCGGCGTCGATCGCGCGCTGGAAAAAGATCTCCGCCGAGTCGAATCCCGGCGTCGTAAACCGCCATAGGTTCCATAAGCCGCGCTGGTAGCAGTCCCAGGCGTCCAGACTTTCCGGGGCCTTGCGGGCCGCGAGTTGCTGCTCGACCTTCGACAGTTCGGGCTCGATCGTCGCCGCGATCTGCCGGGCCATCTCCTCCTGGATGTCGAAGATATATTCGAGTTGCAGGTCGTACTTGTCGGACCACAATTGCTTGCCGTCGGCAGCCCGAACCAGTTCCGCCGTGATCCGCACCGTGTCCCTGCTCTTGCGAACGCTGCCGACCATCACGTAGGTCACGCCGAGCAGTTCGCCGACCTCGCGGGCATCCACGGTTCGTCCCTGGAACGCGATGGTCGAGTGCCGCGAGATGACCGAGAGCCACCGGTTGCGGGCGAGCAGGCGAATGATGTCTTCCGTCAGGCCATAGCTGAAATAGTCGTTCTCCGGATCGTCAGACATGTTCCCGAACGGCAACACGGCGATGGACGATCGCGCGATGGCCTCGGCCTTCACGGATTCAGAAACGACATCATCAAGTCGTGACACTTCCACTGAAATCGGACCGCCGGCTGGATCGACCGATGCAGGGCTGCTGTCGGGCACGAGCCGGACCGCCTTCGCATCCGCTTCCGCCGCCTCGACGGTCTGCACATCACCGACGAAGCGGAAGCCGCGCTTGTGCAACGTGCGAATGAGCGTTTGGTCGGCTCCGCTGTCTCCCAGCGCACGCCGGGCGCCGTTGATGCGGCTGGAGAGCGCCGCCTCGGAGATGATCCGGCCGTTCCAGATCGTCTCGATCAACTCGTCCTTGCTGACGATCCGATCACGGTTGCGGACCAGATGAACGATGAGGTCGAAGACTTGCGGCTCGATGTGAACGGACGAGCCGAGCCGGCGCAGTTCCTGCTGGCTGACGTCGATCTCGAACTCGGCAAACCGGTACAGCATTTCGACCTCTCGCCGATGCTGATGCGATACATGAACCCGCGATCACCAGACGGCCAAACGCATATAATATTAGCAAAAGCAATTACTTCCAGCGGCAAGACGAAGGGTCCTGTGAGAAATTCCGCCAAGCCTGAAGAGATGCCTCAACTTATAGGCGGCTCGGTCCTCGTTCAATCAGCGAAGTCCGGGGACTGGCAGATTGCCCCCGGACGTTTCGCCGGGCGACCCGCTACTTCTTCATCATATGCCCGCCGGAGTGATCCATGGGCGCCTGTGCGCCAACTCCCTGCACGTCGAGCGACAACGTCACCTTGCCGGCTTTCTCGAACTCGAGCGTCAGCGGGACCTTTTCACCCTGCTTGAGCGGCCCCTTCAGGTCCATCAGCATCAGATGATAGCCGCCCGGCGCCAGCTTGACGGTCTTGCCCGGCTCGATCGTCAGCCCCTTGTCGAGCGGACGCATCGTCATCACGCCATTGTTCATGGCCATCTCGTGGATTTCGACCTTGCCGGCGACATCTCCCGCTCCGCTGACCAGCCGGTCGGGCGCTGAACCCTTGTTCTCGATCGTGAGATAACCACCCGCAACCTTGGCGCCGGACGGCGTCGCGCGGCTCCAGGGCTGCGTAATGACCAAGTCCCCCGCCTTTGTTTCCTGGGCTCCCGCGGGCGCTGTGGCCACTGCCAGCAGCGCCGTGGCAGCAGCGAGCATCGATGTAAGGTTCTTCATGATCCGGCCTTCGGTTCTATCGAGTGGGCAAACAACCTTTGCTTCGGGCGGTTGTCTACCACCGATACCTGATGCCAGCAAAGGCAGGCTTCCAGCCTCCGCTTCGCACAAATCGGTTCAGCGAACCGACAAGGCGCCCCGGTCTTATCTCGCCGTGGCGTGCTGCTCCTCGAACCATTTCTGGATGTCCGCCATTTCGGCGGAACCCTCGATCGTCGTGGTCTGGCCGCTGCGGGAGATCAGGATGGTGCGCGGGATCTCGCCCTGCCAGGCCGGATCGATCTCGAACCGCAACCGCTCGACGAAGCCGTCGTCAAAAATCCAGTTCTCAGCGGCGCCCAGCCCGGCTTTCTCCAGCATCGCGCGCGCCGCGGACGGGAGATTCGGAACGAGGTCGGCGCTGATCGTCACCATGTCGATGCCGCCGTGCTCCTTCATGAACTGTCCGAGCAGCGGCAGCTCCACCTTGCACGGGCCGCAGGTCACGCCCCAGAAATGCACGATGGTGGGCCGGCCGGCATGGGCGCGCTGGATCTCCTGCCAGCTCCCGCGCCCGAACGGCTTGAGTTGAGACGCCGTCTCTGCAGCCGGCGCGAGCGCAAGCATGACGAACCAGAATATCGCGGCAAGGACGGCACGCATCATGACTCGTCTCCGATCGCGAGCAGCCGGTAGCCGTCGGCCTTTGTCATCCAGGAAAGATAGGTCTTGTGTCCATCGCTGACCAGCAGCGGGTGATCGGAGGTGTCAGCCGTCGTGGCGATCGGAACCGGCTTCGACCAGCTCTTGCCGTCGTCATGCGAGGTCATCGCGTTGACCGTGGTCTTCTCGCCATCGAATTCCTTCCAGACCATGGTGGTGCCGCGCGGGCCGGCCAGAACGTAGGGCCGCGTGGGATTGCGGTCGGCGCGGCCGATTGCAACGGGCTCGGAGAACGTCCGCCCCTCGTCTTCGGAGCGAGCATAGAACAGTCCCTTGCGCGCCTTGCCATTGGTGTACCAGGTCACGTGATAGGCGCCGGCGGCCGAGATCGAAATGCTCGGCCCATGATGCGGGCATGCGGAAATCTGCCAAACATCCTTGCTGACGCGGCGGACCTCGCCCGGCGCCGTCGGATCGGCAAACGTCATGACAGCATGATCCCGTACACCGCCCTCAAAAATGTTCCTGAACACGACCACGGGCCGGCCGGGACCTGCGAACGCAAGACCGAGCCGGCAGCATTCGCAGGTGTTGTCGGCGGCCAATTGCGCCTCGGTATAAACAGCACCACCGTCTTTCGACGACGCGAAGAACAGCCCTGCTCCCTCGTACTTCCTGCCTTCCTGCTTCGCCGGCACCCGGTTCCGCTTGTCGATCCAGGCGGCGAACGCCGAACCGTCAGCATCGAGGCCCAGCACCACGAAACGCTGGCTCTCGTTGTTTGACGTGATCGGCGTAGGCTCGGCAAAGCTCTTGCCGCCATCGGCCGACTTCGCGGTGAGCACCTGGCCGTTGAACGCCTTGTCCCTGAACAGCGAAAACGCCAGCGCGATGCCGCCATTCTTCTCGACGACGATCTGGGGACGCGCATCCGGCCCCCAATCGAGATTGAGCTTTTCCTTCGTCACCTGGACCGGGTCCGAAAAGCTGCGGCCTGCGTCTTTCGAACTCGCCACCGAGATCCTGCCCCCGGCCATCCATGCGAGCCACAGCGTTCCGTCGGCTGCGAAGGCGGGCGTGACTTTCGACGCGCACCGAAGCACGACGTCATCGCACGCCGCTTCCGAGGCATGCTGATGGTGGCTCATCTGTGCCCCGGCTGCGCTTTGCCAGAGCGCAAAGGCAATCGTTGCGAGCAATCCGGTTCGCAGCATGGCTTTGCTCCTCCTGTTGGTCATCTCTATCACTTGAAAGCCACTTTCATTCCCGCCACGAACGCGCGCGGCGAACCGGCATAGATCGAGCCTGTGGTGTTCGCCAGCACGTTGGCGAGATTTTGCGCACCGCCCGGCGTGACCGTGTTGGCGATGTTGTTGGCGGACGCGATATAAGTCCGGTCGAACACGTTCCTGACTTCGAAGAACAAGTTCAGAGACTTGAAGTAATCGGAAATCAGATCCGTCTTGTAATGGACGTTGAGATTGACCAGTTCGTAGCCCGGCGCCTTCAAGAGGTTGGCATTGTCCATGTAGAACGAGTCCTTCCACTGCACCTCGACGAAACCGCCCAGCCCCGCAAGCGGTCCCCACATCTGGTCATAACCGAGCCGCGCCGTGAGTTCGTTCGGCGAGATGCCGGGAATCTTGTTGCCCGCCCGGTTGAAGCTGAAGACGCCGCCGTTGGCGATATTCTCGGTGTATTCGGTGTAGAATTGATCGAGATAGGTATAGGCCGCCGTGAATCGCCAGCCGGGATAGAACTTCCAGTCGGCGGCGATTTCGACCCCGCGATGTTCCGATTTCGGGGCGTTGAATGTGTAAGTCGCGTTGGGAGGAGTAACCCCGCCGGCGGCCTGGGTGGCCTGCGTCACCAACTCGTTCTTGAAGAATTCGTAGAAGCCGGTCGCGCTCAACGTGAACGTATTGTTCGGCGTCCAGTCGAAGCCAACATCGTAACCGAGGTTCTGCTGCGCCTTCAGCCCTGTGTTGTTGCCGTTCTGTCCGTTCGCAAGCACGAACAGGTTTCCAGCCTGCGGCGTTCCATAGCCGGTGGCAACGCGGCTGCGGAACTGCCACTCGGGATTCAGCTTGTAGACCAGCGCGAATTCGGGCGCGGTGTTCTGGAATTGCCGGTCAGCGGTGATCGGGGGACCGATCGTCGGCGTCGGAACATTCACGGTGTTGTATCTGTAGACCGTGTTGATCCCCCTGAGTTGCGTCGTTTCCCATCCGATCCCGGCAACCGCCGTGAGGCTTGGATTGATCTTGAGTTCCTGGCGCGCCCGCACGCCGTAGTTCGAGGTGTCGCTGAACGTATTGCTCTGCAACAGTCCGAGCGTGGCGTTGCCGCCAGGCATGACATTGCGCGTATCGCTGGATGCAGTCAGCGTGTTGTACCAGCCGCCGAGATAGGTGGTCGAATCCATCCCGAAGATTTCGCCGCGCTTGGTGATATCGCTCATGTAGTTGTACGACGGGAAATCGCCGATCGCGCTGGTGGCGCCTGTCGGCTGATTGATGTTGCGGTCGTCGAACACGAACTGGTTCCGCCAGGTCGTCGTGTTGTCGAAATCGTGCTCCCAGCGGCCGCCGACGATGGTGCGGCGATCCTCGCGGCCAAGTCCGGCCTGCACCGCGGTGACCGGGCTGCGCGTACCGTTGAAGCCGTTGTTGAACAGCGACACCGATCCGCAACCGGTCACGCTGACGAACTCGCAGCCCTGCTGGAACGGGTTCTGATTGTACTGGTTCAGCGACAGCCGGACCGGCAGTCTGGTTTCGAGATTGTTGTTGATGAACTTGACGGTGAAGCGGTCGTTCGGCGTCGCGTGCAGCGTGCCGAGGAAATTGACCGTCTGGGTGTTGTACCAGCTGTTCTGGATGAAGCCGTCGCCGCGTGCGTCGCTGGTAAACAGCGAGTACTCGAAATTGCCGACCTTCTTGCCCGCGGTCAGGTAGTTCGTGAGATAGCCGAAACTGCCGCCATCGACACCATATTCGACGCCATCGATGGTGCGGCCCGGGCGGGTGCGGAAATTGAGCGCGCCGCCGGTCGCGTAATTGCCATAGAGCGCCGACGACGGTCCCCTGATGACGTCGATCGCGCTGTAGGCGCGCGGATCGATCAGGTCGCTGCGGGACAGCCCGTCCGGCTGCGTCACCGGAAACCCGTCTTCAAAGATCACGATGTTGCGGATGGCAAAGCCGTTGCGGGCGTTGGAACCGCGGATCGAGATGCCGATATCGCGCGGCCCGTTGCCCTGCTTGACCGATATGCCGGGGCTCTCGCGCAGCACGTCGGCGACCGTCACGGCCGGCCGGTTGTCGAACTGGCCGCGGTCGATCGTGGTCTCGGTCTGGCCCGTCGGCGCCTGATACAGCAGCGCACGCGCCACGCTAGGGGTGATGCCCGCCGTTAGCGAAGCCGCCGGTGCGGGATTGGCCGAAGGCGGCCTGGCCTGCGGGTTCCTGGCTGACGTGCGCGCGGCCGGCCTCCGGGCCGCAGGCCTGGGGGTTGCGACGCGCGGGGCGTCCACGGTCACCGCCGGCAACGAAGTCTGGGCGATCGCGTCTGATGACGTGAGGGATAGCGCACTGCCAAGCACAATGAGGCTCGCGCTGCCCAAGGCACGATGGGGATACATACTAGGATATCCTGACGCCAGCTCTTTGACCGGCTTGAATGAACTGCACCAACCGGCACGGCTTTCGCCGCACCGATCACTTCGGGTGTTTCAGGTCGTCAGGAAATCGAGGGTGGCGCGCGTGCCTGCGCATGCGAGCCGGCGCGGGACGCAAAGAGGTCGGGTGTGAACTCGGTCCACACCACGCGCGCGGGATCGCGATCGAGCGATATCGCGGCCGCGGTCTGCGGCACGTCGACCGGCACGCCGGTCTGCAGCACGCTGCAAACCGAGCAGCAGCCGTCATGCGCGCGATGAGAAGTTGGGTTGGTTTGGCCGGCTCCGGGATCGCCATTGCCATGGCAAATGACGGCCCCGGCGAGCGGATCGGAGGCTGCGATGCTGGCCGCCCAGCATGCACCGATGGGCGCAATAATCTGCACCATCAGCGCAATCAGGACTATCGGCAGATAATTCTTCAGCCGGTGCATCGAGAACCCATCCTGACTTCAAGCTTAATCACCCTGAGGGCCCGAAGTCGAGATCAGGTTCCCGAAACTATGTTGCGGCTTCATGGACGAAACCCGGCGAAAAGCGATGCATTTTGAAGCTTTCGGGAGGCACCCTACAAGGATACCAAGCTGTGGGGGTATTGAGATTAAATCCACAACCACTGATGGCAAAATATCGATCATTTCGCAGAATGCTGGAATTTTGAACAATCGTTGCTGAAAATGGTGACAAGACGAAAAAGATGGTCTACCAATTCGGCCTCAGGCTGGCCGAGAGGTTCAAGCTTGGTGGTCCAAGTCTCGGGAGGAGCCCTGACGCGCACAAGCAGCGTCGCCTCGTCAAAAAGATCAAATCCAACTTTTCGAGGAAAATAAGGGTCGACACAATTTTTGAGCGGGGCCAGGGCCCCGCTCTTTTTTTTTGCAGAGCGTTTTGTTTTCGCGCCGCTTTGCACCAACATTCCCAAGATCTTCGCAGACATCCCCGAGCGACATGCCGGCCTCACCCAATCCGATCGAGCGAAGTTTTGAAATCGCCGCCCTGCGTTGCGCGGACCTGACGCCGCTGGTCTATCGCCGCCTGTTCGACGCCCACCCCGAGGCGCGCGCCATGTTCCGCACCGAAGGCAGCGAATCGGTCAAGGGTTCGATGCTGGCGCTCACGATCGACGCGATCCTCGATCTCGCCGGCGAACGCGCCGGACATTTTCGCATGATCGAATGCGAGGTGTCGTCGCACGATGCCTACGGCACGCCGCGCGAATTGTTCGCAGCCTTCTTCGGCATCATCGCCGAATCCTTGCGCGAGATTCTCGGCACGGATTGGACGCCCGAGATCGATGCGGCGTGGCAGCAATTGCTCGGCGAGATCGACGAGCTTGTTGCAGCGCAGAAGCAATCTTCAAACTAGACTTGCGACCGGCTGCGCAAGGGATGCCGCGGCAACCAAAGTCATCAAAATTTCAGACCACACGACAAGCGCCCACCGGCCCGCCGGTGGCGCAAACGCGACGATTGTGAGAGACTTCCATGATCCGCGGCGCGTGCAATCGACGCCGCGGTCAAAAAACAACGACAGAGAGGGAGCGAACGATGTCTGGGACAGGGAAATCCTCAACGACAAGGCGTAATCTTCTTCAGGCGGCGGCGACCGCAGGCGCTGCAACCGCCCTGCTCGGCGGATTGGGCGTCAACCCGGCCCTGGCCGCGGCTGCACGCTCCGAGAAGCCGCTAAAGGCCGCGTTCTCCAATGCGGGTTTGCAGGCGACATGGTGCGCCCAGGGCAAGCAGGCGGCGGAATGGTGGGGCAAGCTGTTCAACGTCGACGTGACCTGGTTCGACGGCCAACTCGACGCGGTCAAGCAGCGCGCCGCGATCGACAACATGGCATCGCAAAAGTGGGATTTCGTCGCCATCCAGGCGTTCGGCATCGGCACTCTGACCCAGCCGGTGAACAAGATGATCGATGCCGGCATTCCCGTGATCGACATGGACACGCTGATCGCCCCGCTCGACCAGATCAAGGTCCATTCTTTCCTGGCGCCGGACAATGAATTCATGGGCGCGTCGGTGACGCAGGCGCTCTGCAACGCCATGGGCGGCAAGGGCAAGATCATCATGACGCAGGGCGCGCTCGGCCACACCGGCGCGCAAGGCCGTGCCAAGGGCTTCGAGTCCGTCGTAAAACAGTTCCCGAACATCGAGGTGCTCGACACCCAGCCGGCCGACTGGGACGTCTCGAAGACAGCGCGCCTTTGGGAAACCTATCTGACCAAATACCCGCAGATCGACGCGGCGTTCTTCCACAATGACGACATGGCGCTCGCCGCCTACAACATCATGAAGGCGCGCAACCGCACCAACATCCTGATCGGCGGCGTCGACGCCATGCCACCGGCGATCCAGGCGGTGAGCGAAGGCCGCATGTTCGCGACCGTCCGCAACCCCTCCTGCCGCATTCATGGCGGCGCCATCGTCGCCGGCGTCGCCGCCGTGACCGCGGGCGAAAAGAGCGGACAGGGTATCCCGAAGCACGTGATCACGGATGGTCCGGTGGTGACCAAGGCCAATGCGGCCGGCATGCAATGGATGGAGAGCCACTTCCTGATCTGAGCCAGCATGCCCTCGGGACCTCACCCCATCCTGGAACTGCACGGCATCACGAAGTCCTTCGGCGGCGTCGAGGCGCTTCGTGGTGTCGACTTCGCGCTTATCCCCGGCGAGATCCACGGTCTCGTCGGCGAGAACGGCGCCGGCAAGAGCACGCTGATGAAGATCATCGCCGGCGTGCATGCGGACTTCTCCGGCCGCTTCGTGCTCGATGCCAAGGAGACCCGCTTTCGCTCGGTGCGCGACGCCCATGCGGCGGGCATCGCCATGGTGCATCAGGAACTCAGCGTGGCGCCCGACCTGACGGTGGCCGAGAACGTGTTTCTCGGCAACCAGCCGACCAACCGCCTCGGTTTCGTGCAATGGCGGCGCATGGCCCGCGAGGCCGGCGAGCAACTGAAGCGATTCGGCATCGACGTCGATCCAATGTCGCGGCTCGGCGACCTGCCGATCGGCCTGCAGCAGTTGATCGAGATCGCCCGCGTTCTGTTTTCGGGGGCGCGCATCGTCATCCTCGACGAGCCGACCTCGGCACTGTCGCCGCCGGAAGTGGAGCGCCTGTTCGCAACGCTGAAACGGCTGCGGGACCAAGGCACCAGCATCGTCTTCATTTCGCACTTCATCGAGGACATCCTGCGCGTCTCCGACGTCGTGACGGTGTTCCGCAACGGCAGGAAGGTCGCTGAAGCGCGAGCGGCCGAGACCAGCAAGCCGGCCCTGATCGAGGCGATGATCGGCAAGGGCCGGGAAGCGCTGGAAGAGACCTATACGCACGACATCATGCTGCCGCCGCGCGCCGATCACCCGGTGGTGCTGAACGCCAGCGGGCTGTCGCTCGCCCGCAGCCTCAAGGACGTTTCGTTCGAGGCCCGCGCCGGCGAAGTGCTCGGCATCTACGGCTTCATGGGCTGCGGACAGCTCGAACTGGCCCGAATCCTGTTCGGCAAGCTGCGCCCCGACCAGGGCACGCTCGCCGTAGCCGGCGACCGGAAGGCGTTCCGCAGCACCGCCGATGCGCGGCGCGCCGGGATCGCGTTCGTTCCCGAGAGCCGCCGCGACATGCTGTTCCTGCAGGAACCGGTCTACAAGAACATCTCGATCAGCATCCTCGATCGCATTTCGCAGTTGTTGCTCAAGCCGTCGCGCGAGCGTTCGATCGCCGCAACGCAGGTCGAGCAACTGCAGATCAGGCCCGGCGGCGTCGAACTCGAACTCGGCATGCTCTCGGGCGGCAACCAGCAGAAAGTGGCGCTGGCCAAGTGGCTCAGCTACCCGCCGCGCGTGCTGGTGCTGTGCGAGCCGACCCGCGGCATGGATGTCGGCGCCAAGAACGACGTCATCCACATCATCCGCGACCTGCGCGCGCGCGGCTTGGCCGTGATCGTGCTTTCGACCGAACCGGAGACGGTGCTCTCGCTTGCCGACCGCATCATCGTGCTCAAGCGCGGCGCGGTGGTGCGCGAATTTTCCAACGAACAGATCAGCAAGGACCGCCTGCTGGAAGCGGCATGAGGCCACCCTGGGGAGAGCGACATGGCGAGCGGTGAAAGCGTGACAGTCCCGGCGGATCGCAAGCCGCGCCGGATCGGCGCCATGCTGCGCTCCCAGATGCGGAACATCGCGCCGTTCCTGACGCTGATCTGCCTGTTCAGCTTTTTTGCAGTAGCAAGTCCGTCTTTTGCGACGCTCGACAATTTCGGCAACATCCTGACCCAGATATCCATCACCGGCATTATCGCCGTTGGCCTCACCTTCGTGATCCTGTGCGCCGAGATCGACCTGTCAGTCGCCGCCATCGCCAACGTCACCGGGATTGCGGTCGCCTATTTCACGGCGCAGGAATCCTACGTCAACATCGCCAACATGCCGATGCCCGGATGGGTCGCGATTGTGCTGGCGCTGGCGCTGTGCGCCTCGCTCGGTCTCGTCAACGCGCTCGGGCTGACGCTGATCGGCATCCCCTCCTTCATCATGACGCTGGCGATGATGCAGATCGCGGCTGGCATCTCGGCGCTGCTGGTGCGCGGACAGATCGCGTATAAAGTGCCGCCCCTCGTCACCACGCTCGGATCGACGTCGATCGGCGGAATACCCTGGATCGTGATCGTTGCCGCCTTGATGCTGCTCGCCGGCCACCTGGTGCTGACCTACACCCGCTTCGGCCGCTACGTTTACATGGTCGGCGGAAACCGCGAGGCGGCGGAATATTCCGGCCTCAACGTCAAGCTCATCCTCGCCAGCGTCATGGTGATCTCGGCGGTTTGTTCGGGGATCGCCGGCATGCTCGGCGTGGCGCACTTCGGCAGCGCGCAGCAGAATGAGTTCGACACCTATCTGCTCGATTCCATCGCCGCCGTCGTCGTCGGCGGCACCAGCCTCTTTGGCGGCCGCGGCGGCATCGGCAACACCATCGTCGGCCTGTTCGTGCTCGGCGTCCTCAACAACGGCCTCGACCACGTCAACATCGACAGTTTCTTGAAGATATTGATCCGCGGTCTGATCCTGCTCGCCGCACTCGTGATCAACGTCTATGCGCAGAAGCTGCGGGAGCGGGCGCCCGACTAGGCGCGGCAGGCTCAACTGCCGAAATCCGGCTGCCAGTCGCGCACCTCCCGCGCCGCCGCCGTCACGGCGCTGATGGCACGAAATGAGGCCGTATCCACCATCATGGCGCGCGCCAGCCGCAGGCTGCGCGCTTCGCTAATCGCCCGCTGCCGTGGATCCTCGATCAATTCGAAATCGATATTGTGCGCGAGCCCCAGAATGCGTCGGATGATCTTGGCTGCCGCAAATCCCACGGTGTCGCCGAACAGCCGCTCCATGTAGGCCTGCCGCTCGGCCTCGAGCCGCGCTGCGCCGGCCTCGTCCGTGAACAGCGTTACCGGATAGGCGTCGCCGCACGCCTGCGTTCTCCAAAGTTGGAGGAACTTGCAGGAAAACTCCGTCCAGACGTTCTCTACCGTTTCGAGCACCCACGCTTCGAAAGCCCGCCGGTCGCCTGCCGCGTGCTCGTGGCCGGCGGAAGCGAGATACGCCATCAGCAGATTGCCGATGACCGCGCCGATATCGAACCCCATCGGTCCGTAGAATGCGAACTCGGGGTCGATGACCATGGTCGCGCTTTCCGTCACCATGATCGACCCGGTGTGGAGGTCGCCATGGATCAGGGCCTCCGGCGAGCCGAGGAATTTCAGCTTGAGCCGCGAGACCGCGACATGCAGATCGAGGTCTTCGCGGAAGGCGGCCGCCGTCGCGTCCAGCCACGGCTGGGTCCAGCGGTTCTGCTCGGCCACGCGGTAGGGGTCGGTGAAGATCAGGTCTTCGGTGATCTTGCACAGCGCATGGTTGCCGGCGAACGCGGCGATCCCCTCCTTCTTCTCGGCGGCCGGCACCGCGAGATCGGAGCTGAGGTACAGCGTGCGCGCCAGGAAGGTCGTGATGTCGTCGACGAAGCGCGGATAATGAATCCCGGCAACCAGCCCCTTGCGCATGATGATGTGCGGCTCGAGCAGTTCCATGACCACCAGCGCGAGCGCCTCGTTGTGGTGCAGGACGGCCGGCACCAGCCCGGGCGCCAGCCGCGCCTGATGCGTGAGCGCCAGATATTCGTAATGCGAGCGCGACAGCGGCAGCGGCCAGCTTTCGCCGACCAGCCGCACGTAAGGCAGCGCCTGCTTGACGGCGACCCCGCCCGCCGTCCCCATGACGATGAACACGAGATTGAGGTTGCCGTCGCCGACCTCGCTGATCGACCAGGAGGCCGGGCTGCTGCCAAGTCGGGCCGCGACCACTGGAACGCTGGCGAGGTAGTCCCGCAGATCGGCCTCATGGAGAATTCGGTATTCGTCCTGCCGGGGATCGGCCAACGGTCGATGCTGTGAACTCATCGCAATCTGCCCCCTGCTGGCCCGGGAGGCATCGCGCACTCCCGCTCCCGGAATTTCGATCCGGTGTCGGCCTTTTGTTAACCGGATTATAGACGGGAAACCGCCCGACTCGAAGCGGACGCTAGGCGAGTTGCGCCAGCCAGATGGTGTGGCCGCCGCAGGTGGGGTCCTCCGCGACATGCGAGACCACGCGAAACCCGTTTCGATCGAGCAGCGAGCGATACTCGGCGGGGTCGAGGCTCGCATGATACAGCGGCTCGCCGCCAAAGCTCCCGATGGCCTCGCCATGCACCGGGCCGCTCGTGAACATCAGCGCCGCGTTCGGCGCGGAGTGCTGGCGAAACATGGGGAACATCCGGCGCTGGTCGTCGTAGCCGAGGTGAAAGAAACTGTCCCACGCCAGGACGCCGGAAAACTGCCGCGGCAAGGCAAGCTCGCGCATATCGGCGACAATCCATTCCTGCATCGGAAATTGCTTTCGACAGGCGTCGATCATGGCCGGAGATGAATCCACGCCGAAGACGGGATGGCCAAGCCCGATCAGATAGCCGGCCATCGGCTCGGCGGACCCGCAGCCGATATCAATGATCGGTGCCGCCGGCGGCAGCAGCGCACAAAACCGGTCGAGCCAAGGCTTTTCGAACAGGCTGGCCGTGGCGCGGCTCTCGATCCAGTCCTGCGCCTTGCGCTGGTAGAGGTCGATGATCCCTGAAGCATCCGGCGTCTTCACGTCACGTTTTCCCGCGTAGCGCCCGCGCCTAGAATGTTTCCCGTTCCAGGAAATTCGAGCCGATGTCGGCCTTCTTTTTGATCGGGTCGTAGTCGCAGTAGACGTTGTCGGCGACCAGCGTATAGCTCGGGATGATGGTGTCCTTGTTGAGCTTGACGGACGTCACGCCGATCATGGCGGTCTGCTTGGCGCCGGTCCACTTGAACGGGGTTGAGCTTTGCGCCTGCTCGCAGGCGGCAACCGCGTCGGCGAGCACCTGGGCCTCGACGAAGGCTTTCACGCTTCGCAGTTGCCCCAGCGTCTTCCAGTTCACGTAGAACGCCCCCGCAAGCCCGGCGGCGAGCAGGACCACGAGCGCCAGCAGAATACGTTGAAGGTTCATCGCTATCCCCCGCCCGATGCGCTAGATTCTTGGTTTGACGCGTTTTCTTCACGCGAACCGGCATCCACTTCGCTTGAAAACGCTTTAAAACGGAAATCCCATCAGCTTCGACAGCCGCTCGATGTTGAAATAGCCCTGATAATAAGCCCACATCGCGACGGCGAAAATCACCCCCGATATCAGCGTGGTCAACAGCAGCTTGCGGCCCATCCGCGCCAGGATTGGCGCGCCGGGGTCGGTGCCGGGTGCACTATCGCCGTCCTCGTGCTGGCTGCGGACGCCGAACGGCAGCGTCAAAAACAGCACGAGCCACCAGATCACGAAGTAGACCGCAAGCCCTGTCGAGATAGTATAGGCCATCGGGCGTCAGGCCTGTTCGATCTCGACGAGCGCGCCGGAAAAATCCTTCGGATGAAAAAACAGCACCGGCTTGCCATGGGCGCCGATCTTCGGAACGCCGTCGCCGAGCACGCGCGCGCCCTCGCTGATCAGCTTGTCGCGCGCCGCGATGATGTCGGGCACGTCGTAGCAGATGTGATGGATGCCGCCGTCGGCATTGCGTTCGACGAATTTTGCGATCGGCGAGGCGTCGCCGAGCGGCTGGATGAATTCGATCTTGGTGTTGGGCAGCGTCACGAACACGGTGATGACGCCGTGCTCCGGCAACGGCACCGCGCCGGAGATCTCGGCGCCGAACGCGCCGCCATAGATCTTCGCGGCTTTTTCCGCATCCCTGACCGCGATCGCAACGTGATTGAGCCGGCCCAGCATGACACTCCACTCCCTTTATCCAGCGCATCTTCCCGGTTGCCCCTATTCGGCTCGCCCGGAAAGACCTTCTACCTCAAACCGTCAGAACATGAACGAGGCAAATCGGCTTCTTGCCCCACTGCTCGTTGATCACAGCGCGCACCGCGCGGCGCACCGATTCCGCCATGGCATCAGGATCGCGCCGCCGCGCCCGCGGCAGGCCCTCGACGGTCGATACCACGGTATCAAAGACGATCTCGTCGATCAGTTCGCCGGCCGCATTCTTCTCAGGCACGCCGACCAGATCAACCTCGGGATCCTCGGCCAGTTCACCCTTTTCGGTGACGGCGATGGCGACGAAGGCGCAGCCGGCAAATCCCATCCGCCGCCGCTCGACCACGGCGCGGGATTTTGAATCCTCCAGGATGTTGCCGTCCTTGTAGAGGCGTCCCGACGGCAGTTCGTCGATGATGGCGGGGTCGCCGGGTCCGAGCTTGACCAGGTCGCCATTGCGGCAGATCAGCACCTTCGGCACGCCGGCCGTCCGCGCCAGCTTGGCGTGTTCGGCCAGATGCAGCGCCTCGCCATGGACGGGGATCAGGATCTGCGGGCGCACCCATGAGATCATGTCGCGCAACTCGTCGCGGCGCGGGTGGCCGGAGACATGGACCAGGTCGGTGCGGTCGGTGATGACCTCGATGCCCTGGGTGACGAGGCCATTGATGATGGCGCCGACCGCTTTCTCGTTGCCGGGAATGGTGCGCGAGGAAAAGATCACGCAGTCGCCCTTGTTCAGCGTCACCTGCGGATGGTCGTCATTGGCAATGCGCGCCAGCGCCGCGCGCGGCTCGCCCTGGCTGCCCGTGCACAGCGCAAGCACCTTGTCCGGCGGGAAATGGCCGTAGAGGTCGGCGCCGCGGAAATTCTGCACACCCTCGAGATAGCCGGTCTCGCGCGCGACCTGCACCACCCGCTCCATGGCGCGGCCGACCACGACCACCTCGCGATCGGCGGCCTTGGCGGCGTCCGCGACCGCCTTCAGGCGGGCGACGTTGGAGGCGAAAGTCGTTACGGCGACGCGGCCCTTGGCGGCCTTGACCAGTTTAGTGATGGTGGCGGCGACCTCGGTCTCCGAGGGCGAGCGCCCTTCCCGCACCGCATTGGTGGAATCGCCGACCAGCGCCAGCACGCCGGCATCCCCGAGTTCGCGCAGGCGCTTTTCATCGGTCGGCAAACCTATGATGGGCGTCGGGTCGATCTTCCAGTCGCCGGTGTGCAGCACGACGCCGGCGGGCGTGTGGATCGCCAGCGCATGCGATTCCGGAATCGAATGCGCGACCGGGATGAACTCGACGCTGAACGGCCCGAGATGGACACGGCCGCCCGACGGCACCACGGTCACGGGGATCTTCGGCGGATTGCGCTCGGCGGCGCATTTGGCCTCGAACAGCGCGGCGCTGAACTTGGTCGCGTAGACCGGACACTGCAGCTTGGGCCAAAGATCTATGATCGCGCCGAAATGGTCTTCATGGGCGTGCGTCAGCACCAGCCCCATCAGGTTCTTGCGCTCCTTCTCCAGGAAGCGGATGTCCGGCATGATCAGGTCGATGCCCGGCAGGTGCTCCTCGTCGCCGAAGGAGACGCCGAGATCGACCGCGAGCCAGGAGCGCTGGTGGCGGTTGCCGAGGCCGTAGATCGACAGGTTCATGCCGATCTCGCCGACGCCGCCGAGCGGCGCAAAGGTCAGTTCATCCGGCCGCGCCATCAGGCCGCTCCCACTGACGCTGCGTTGCCGAAATAGACTTCGCCCGCGGTGACGGGCACGCGCTTGCCCTCTGTCGTGCGAATGATCAGACAGCCGGCTTCGTCGATCGTGTCGAACACGCCTTCGACAACAGCGTTTCCGGTCTGGATCGCCACCCGCTCGCCGAGGCCGAAGGCATGCTCCAGCCAAAGATTTCGGATCTCGGCAAAACCACGGCCCTTGTCCCAGATGCCGCGGAATTCGACCCAGGCGTCCGACAACGCGGCGAACAGTTCCTCCGCGCCGATATTGACGCCGAGCGCGGCCAGCGAAGTGGCCGGCGTCGGCGTCCCCTCTGGCGCGGCGATGATGTTGGTGCCGATTCCCGCCACTACGGCGAGGCCGCCGTCGGGCATCGCCTCAGCCTCCACCAGCAAACCGCAAAGCTTTTGTCCGCGGACGAGAATGTCGTTTGGCCATTTCAGGAGATAGTTCAATTGATCCGATCCGGCCAACCGCAGGTTGGCCTCTACGCTGACACGCTGCAGCGCGGTTTCATGCGCCAGCCCGAAGGCGAATCCCATGGTCGCCGCAACGGCGGGAGAAACATCCATGACCTCGAGGACGCTGCTGGCGAGATTGCCGCGCGGCGCGACCCAGGCACGCTGCCGGCGTCCCCGTCCTGCCGTCTGCTCGGTCGTCACGAACCAGGTCGGACCGCGCTCGCCCTGGCGCGCGGCAGCCATGGCTTCGCCATTGGTCGAACCGGCCTGGTCAAAGGCGATGAGGCGGTGACCCGCCGCTTTGGCCCGGGGACCGAGCGTGAGGGCCATCTAGAACAACGACTTCGCCGCAGCCGTGGCGACGCTTACCAGCGGCCCCGGATAGACGAAGAAGAAGATGTTGAAGATACCGGCAACCGCCAGCACGGTGCGCAGTTCGAGACGCATCGGCTCGATCTTGCCGGCCGGCTCGTCGAAATACATCACCTTGATGATGGTGAGGTAGTAGAACGCGCCCACGACGCTGGTCAGCACGCCGATGACCGCAAGCGTGAACAGGCCCGACTTGATCGCCGCCACGAACACGTACCATTTGGCAAAGAAGCCCGCGAGCGGCGGAATGCCGGCCAGCGAGAACAGCAGCATCGCGAACACGAAGGCCAGCAGCGGGTTGGTGCGCGAGAGCCCTGCGAAGTCGCTAATTTGCTCCATCGGCTGGCCGTTGCGCTTCATCGACAGGATCACCGCAAAGGAGCCGAGCGTCATCGCGACATAGATCGAGATATACACCAGCACGCCCTGCGCACCCTCGACGGTGCCGGCGGCAAGGCCAACCAGCGCAAATCCCATGTGGCCGATCGACGAATAGGCCATCAGGCGCTTGATGTTTTTCTGCCCGATCGCGGCAAACGATCCCAGCGCCATCGAGGCGATCGCGACGAACACGACGATTTGCTGCCATTGCGGGACGATGCCGGGAAATGCCGTGAGCGTCACGCGGGTGAACACCGCAAGCGCGGCCACTTTCGGCGCGGAAGCGAAGAAGGCGGTGACCGGCGTCGGCGCGCCCTCATAGACGTCGGGCGTCCACATGTGAAACGGCACCGCAGAGACCTTGAAGCAGAGCCCGGCCAGCAGGAACACCAGGCCAAACACGATGCCGGTGCTGCCGGTCTTTACCGCGGCGGCGATACCCGCGAACTCGACCGTGCCGGTAAAGCCGTAGATCAGCGAGGCGCCGTAGAGCAACATGCCCGAGGACAGCGCGCCGAGAACGAAATACTTCAGCCCGGCCTCGGTCGACTTGGCGTTGTCACGGTTGGAAGCAGCGACCACGTAGAGCGCGAGCGACATCAACTCGAGCCCGAGATATAGCATGATCAGGTCGCCGGCCGAGATCAGCACCATCATGCCGAGCGTGGAGAGCAGCACCAGGAGCGGATACTCGAAAATGCGCCGCGACGGATCGGACAGGAATTCCACCGAGAGGATCAGCGTCGCCGCCGAGCCGATGATGGCGAGAATCTTCAGGAAGCGCGCAAAATCATCGACGATGAAGCTGCCGCCGAAGGTCACGAGCTTGCCGGCCGGCAGCGTCAATTCCAGCAGGCCGGTGAGTACCAGCAGCGCAACCGAGAGGCCGGTGATGAGCCTGGTCGTCCCCTCTCCGTCGCGAAAGGCGCCGAGCATCAGCAGCACCATGGCGCCTACGGCCAGCACCAGTTCCGGCAGCACCGGAAACAACTGATAACCTGCAGTCGTGAAGCTCATGGCGCTCTTATCCTTGACGCGTTTTCTTCATGCGAACCGGATTCCACTTCGCTTGAAAACGCTACGTTACTGGGTAACCAGCGCGGCTGCCTTCACGGCAGTCACGGCGGTATTGTAATTATTGACGAGTTGCTGGACCGAGGCCGCCGACATGTCGAGCACCGGCTTCGGATAGACGCCGAACAGGATGGTGAGGAACACCAGCGGGAACAGCAGCAGGCCCTCGCGGAACGTCAGGTCCTTGATGCTCGCCAGCGACGGCTTGGTCAGCGCGCCGAACACGACCTTCCGGTACAGCCATAGCGCGTAGCCTGCCGACAGGATCACGCCGAGCGTTGCAAACGTGGCCGTCGGGATCGAGACCTTGAAGGTGCCGAGCAGCGTCATGAATTCGCCGACGAAACCCGACGTGCCGGGCAGGCCGACATTGGCCATGGTGAAGACCATGAACACCAGCGCGTAGAGCGGCATCCGGTTCACCAGCCCGCCATAGGCCGCGATCTCGCGGGTATGCATGCGGTCGTAGACGATGCCGACACAGAGGAACAGCGCGCCTGAGACGATGCCGTGCGAGATCATCTGGAACACGCCGCCAGCCACGCCCTGCGTGGTGCCGGCGAAGATGCCCATGGTGACGAAGCCCATATGGGCCACCGACGAATAGGCGATCAGCTTCTTGATGTCTTCCTGCATCAAGGCCACCAGCGAGGTGTAGATGATCGCAATCACCGAGAGCGTGAAGATGATCCAGGCGAAATCATGCGACGCCAGCGGGAACATCGGCAGCGAGAAGCGCAGGAAGCCGTAGCCGCCCATCTTCAGGAGGATCGCCGCCAGGATTACCGAGCCCGCGGTCGGCGCCTCGACGTGAGCGTCCGGCAGCCAGGTATGCACCGGCCACATCGGCATCTTCACCGCAAACGAGGCAAAGAACGCCAGCCACGCCCAGGTCTGCAAGTTACGCGGCACGGCCGTGTTCATCAGGGTCGGGATGTCGGTGGTGCCGGCATTCCAGTACAGCGCCATGATCGCGAGCAGCATCAGCACCGAGCCGAGCAGCGTGTAGAGGAAGAACTTGAACGATGCGTAGACCCGGCGCGGGCCGCCCCAGACGCCGATGATCAGGAACATCGGGATCAGGCCGCCTTCGAAGAACAGGTAGAACAGCACGAGGTCTAGCGCCGAGAAGGTGCCGACCATGAGCGTTTCCAGCAGCAGGAACGCCATCATGTATTCGCGCACCCGCACCGTGATCGATTTCCAGCTCGCGACGATGCAGAACGGCATCAGGGCGGTGGTCAGGATCACGAACGGCAGCGAAATGCCGTCGACGCCCATGTGGTAGGTGATGCCGCTGGCAAGCCAGTTCGCCTTCTCGACGAACTGGAAGTCCGCGCTTGCGGCGTCGAAACGCCAGACCAGGATCAGCGACACCGCGAAGGTGACGAGCGTGGTCCACAGCGCGATCCAGCACGAATTGCGCTGCGCTGCTTCATCGTCGCCGCGGTTCAAATAGATCACCAGCGCGCCGAGCAGCGGCAGGAAGGTGACGACTGAAAGGATGGGCCAGGTTGTCATTACTGGCCTCCCAAGCCGAACATGAACCAGGTGATCAGCCCCGCGACGCCGATCAGCATCGCAAAGGCGTAGTGGTAGAGGTAGCCGGTCTGGACCTTCACGACATTGCGGGTGACGTCGAGCACCCGCGCCGAGACGCCGTCCGGACCGAAGCCGTCGATGACGTAGCCGTCGCCCTTCTTCCACAGGAAGTAGCCGAGCCACTTGGCCGGCCGGACGAAGATGTAGTCATAGAGCTCGTCGAAGTACCATTTGTTGAGCAGGAACTGGTAGAGCATCTGGTGCTGGTTGGCGAGTTCGACCGGCAGATACGGCCGGCGGATGTAGAACAGCCACGACACCAGGAAGCCCAGCACCATCATGACGGTCGGCAGGAACGCGATCGTCTTCGGGATGTGATGCATCTCTTCGATGATGCCCGGGTGCATCTTGAGCGACTCGCGGAAGAACTCTTCCACGCCATGGCCCGCGAACAGCTCCTTGAACGGGAAGCCGGCGAGAATCGAGCCGGCGGCGAGGATGCCGATCGGCACCAGCATCCACATCGGCGCCTCGTGGGCCGCCTCGTAGTGATGCCGGTCGTGCGGCTCGCCGTGGAAGGTCTTGAAGATCAGACGCCACGAATAGAACGAGGTCAGGCCTGCCGCGATCACCGTCATCGCAAAACCGTAAAGCGCGAACGGGTTGTGCGCGACATAGGCGGACTCGATGATGGCGTCCTTGGAGAAATAGCCGGCCGTGAGCGGGAAGCCGGTCAGCGCCAGCGTGCCGATCACCATCACGCTGTAAGTGTAGGGAATCTTGTCCTTCAGTCCGCCCATGTTGCGGATGTCCTGCTCGTGATGCATCGCATAGATCACCGAGCCGGAACCCAAAAACAGCAGTGCCTTGAAAAAGGCGTGGGTGAAGAGATGGAACATGCCGACCGAATAGGCCCCCGCCCCCATCGCCACGAACATGTAGCCGAGTTGCGAACAGGTCGAATAGGCGACGATGCGCTTGATGTCGTTCTGCACGAGGCCGATGGTCGCGGCAAAGAACGCAGTGGTCGCGCCGAAGAACATCACGACGGCCTGCGCGTTGGGCGCCAGTTCGAACAGCGGGGACAGCCGCGCCACCATGAAGACGCCAGCGGTCACCATGGTCGCGGCGTGGATCAGCGCGGAGACCGGCGTCGGGCCTTCCATCGCGTCCGGCAACCAGGTGTGCAGCAGGAACTGGGCCGATTTGCCCATCGCGCCCATGAACAGCAGCAGGCAGGTCAGCGTCAGCGCATCGGCATGCCAGCCGAAGAAGTCGATGGTCTTGCCTTGCAGCCCTGGGGCGCCGGCGAAGATGGTCTCGAAATCGGTGGTCTTGAGCAGCATGTAAATGGCGAAGATGCCGAGCGCAAAGCCGAAATCGCCGACGCGGTTGACCACGAAGGCCTTGATCGCCGCTGCATTCGCCGACGGCTTCTGGTACCAGAAGCCGATCAGGAGATAGCTGGCGAGACCGACGCCCTCCCAGCCGAAGAACAACTGGACCAGATTATCGGCGGTCACCAGCATCAGCATC